>Ga0070741_10000792_pt1 | contig 105672 bp, 72 predicted proteins | sample Coa_R1_4_FD_66440 | JGI IMG/M metagenome (GOLD analysis project Ga0070741, IMG submission 66440) | Surface soil microbial communities from Centralia Pennsylvania, which are recovering from an underground coalmine fire - Coalmine... | ecosystem: Environmental > Terrestrial > Soil > Unclassified...
CGATCTCCGACCTGGAAGTGGTGCAGGAGGAGAAGGACGGCAAGCTCTGGCACTTCCGCTACCCGCTGGCCGGCGGCGCCAGGACCCGGGACGGCAGGGACTACATTGTCGTCGCCACCACCCGCCCCGAAACCATGCTGGGCGACACCGCGGTGGCGGTGCATCCGGAGGACGAGCGCTACCGGCACCTGGTGGGCGGCAAGGTGATGCTGCCGCTGTCCGACCGCGAGATACCGATCGTCGCCGACGACTATGTCGACCGCGAGTTCGGCACCGGCTGCGTCAAGATCACGCCGGCGCACGACTTCAACGACTATGCCCTGGGCCAGCGCCACCAGCTGCCGCTGATCAACATCTTCACTCCCACCGCGGTCATCAACGACGCGGCGCCGGCCGCCTACCGCGGCCTGGAGCGCTTCGCCGCGCGCAAGCAGGTGGTGGCCGACCTCGAGGCCCTGGGCCTGGTCGACAAGATCGAGGACCACAAGCTGAAGGTGCCGGTCGGCGACCGCACCGGCGTGGTGGTGGAGCCCTACCTCACCGACCAGTGGTTCGTCGACCTGACCCGCAAGACCCTGCCTGACGGCCGTCCCGGCGGCTGGACCGCGATCACCGAGCCGGCGATCCGCGCGGTGGAGGGCGGCCGCATCAGGTTCGTGCCGGACAGCTGGAGCAACACGTACTTCCACTGGCTGCGCAACATCCAGGACTGGTGCATCAGCCGCCAGCTGTGGTGGGGCCACCGCATCCCGGCCTGGTACGACGAGGCCGGCAGGGTCTACGTGGCGCGCAGCGAGGCCGAAGCGCGGAGCAAGTACCAGCTGGCCGCCGACCTGCCGCTGCGCCAGGACGAGGACGTGTTCGACACCTGGTTTTCCTCCGACATCTGGCCGCTCGCCACCCTGGGCTGGCCGCAGGAGACGCCGGAGCTGAAGCAGTTCTATCCGAGCAGCGTGCTGGTCACGGGCTTCGACATCATCTTCTTCTGGGTCGCCCGCATGGTGATGATGGGCCTGAAGCTGCATGGCGACGTGCCGTTCCGCGAGGTCTACGTGCACGGCCTGATCCGCGACAGCGAAGGCCAGAAGATGAGCAAGTCCAAGGGCAACGTGCTCGACCCGCTCGACCTGGTCGACGGCATCAGCCTGGACGAGCTGCTGAAGAAGCGCACCACCGGGCTGATGAAGCCGGAGGCCGCGCCGAAGATCGAGAAGGCCACCCGCAAGGACTACCCCAACGGCATCGAAGCGGTGGGCGTGGACGCGCTGCGCTACACCTTCGCCGCGCTGGCCAGCCCCGGCCGCGACATCCGCTTCGACTCCAGCCGCGCCGGCGGCTACCGCAACTTCTGCAACAAGATCTGGAACGCCACCAGCTACGTCCTGATGAATTGCGAGACGCCGGACCCCAACCCGGACGGCCAGGCCTGGCTGAGCGAGGCGGACCGCTGGATCATCTCCAGGCTGCAGAAGGTCGAGGCCGAGGTGGCCGAGCATTTCCGCACCTACCGTTTCGACCTGCTGGCGCAGACGCTGTACCAGTTCGTGTGGAACGAGTACTGCGACTGGTACCTGGAGCTGACCAAGCCGGCCCTGCGCGGCGACAACGAGTCGGCCAAGCGCGGCACGCGCCGCACCCTGCTGCGCGTGCTGGAGGCGACCCTGCGCCTGCTGCACCCGCTGATGCCCTTCGTCACCGAGGACCTGTGGCAGAAGGTCGCGCCGCTTGCCGGAAAGCAGGGCGCCAGCATCATGCTGCAGCCCTACCCGGCCGCGCAGCCGGAGAAGATCGACGAGGCCGCCGAGGCCGACGTGGAATGGCTCAAGGCCTTCATCCTCGGGGTGCGCCAGATCCGCAGCGGCATGGACATCTCGCCCAAGGTCACCCTGCCCCTGCTGGTGCAGGACGCGAGCGCAGCCGACGCCGAACGCATCGGCCGCCTCGCCGCCTCCATCACCGCCCTGACCAACGTGCAGGAACCGCGCCTGCTCGGCGCCGGCGAGGAACCGCCGGTTTCGGCGACCTCCCTGCTCGGCAACATGAAGATCCTGGTGCCGATGGCCGGCCTCATCGACAAGAACGCCGAGCTGGCGCGGCTGAACAAGAAGAAGGCGCAGACCGAGTCCGACCTGGCGAAGAACGAAGCGCGGCTGGCGAGCGACAAGTTCGTCAAGGGCGCCCCGCCGGAGGTGCTGGAACGCGAGCGCGGGCGCGTGGCGCAGCAGAAGCAGGAGCTGGCGCTGCTGGCGGAGCAGATCGGGAAGATCGAGGCGCTCTGATGTCATCCTGAGCGCAGCGAAGGATCCGGTGCCGTGCGCCTCATCGGCGCGCGCAGGCGGGTTGCTTCGCCACGCTCTGCGACGATCCTGCCGATCAGCTTAGCTGGTCCATGGCACCAGATCCTGCACTACGCTCAGGACGACACTACGCGTCCTTGCTGCGCACCACGCTCAGGCTCGGCTTGCGTCCGGCCTCGCCCTTGGCCGCCCGCCCCAGCCGCTGCGGCTCCAGGCTGCGCAGGCAGCGCTCCAGCGTCTGCCCGATCAGCACCTGGTTGCGCACCATCTCGATCCGCTTCCAGGTCGCGCGCTCGCCTTCCCTGATGAAGCGCAGCACCGCGTCCATCTTCGGGTTGACGGTGACGTTGGCGTAACGCCAGACCGTCAGCTTGGGCAGGATCATGATGTTGCCGCGGTAGTCCTGGTCCAGGATCGAGGAGGCGTAGTCCAGCGTGTGCCGCACCCGCTGCACCGGCACGCTGAGCCGGCCCATGCCGATGGCGTATTGCGCCGTGCCGCGCACCAGGGAATAGCCGAAATCGCGCATGTTGCCGAGCAGGCCCTGCTCCTCGGTCGGGTGGCGCATGAACGGGATGACGTGCGGATTGGTCTGGCTGACGATGAAATGGTTTACGTTGTGCAGGCGCCGCAGGCGCACGCCCGGCAGGTCGGACTTGAGCGAGCCGTCGGTCCAGCGCAGGCTCGGCATGTAGGGCACGCGCTTGCCCTGCTCGTCGCGGGTCATCAGCAGCACCGGCTCGAACAGGAACGGCACCGCGCTGGAGGCCAGCACCGCCTCGCGCAAGTAAAGGTAGGGGAAGGTGAGGTAATTGAGCAGGCGCGGCGACTGGTTGCTGCCGGCCGGCGACACGGTGATGTTGATGATGCGGCCGGAGCGCTGGTAGGACTCCTCGAAGGTCAGGTCCGGGATGTTGGCGGCGATGGCCTTGCGGATCTGGCGCTGGTCCATCAGCACGCCCTTCTGCCAGGCGTCGCGCAGGCCCAGCGGCTTCCAGAAGTGGTAGTAGGCGTTCTGCGGGTCGAGCAGGTCCATCAGCTCGTCCTCGGTGCGCGTGCCCACGGTGGAAGCGACCACCGAGCCGGCGCTGGAGCCGGAGATGACCTGCGGCAGCAGGTCCTCCAGCACCAGGGCCTTGACCACGCCGACGTGGAACAGGCCCAGGGTGGCGCCGCCGGACAGCATCAGGGCGGAGCGGCCGTAAGAATGGGCGGTCTCGTCGAAGAAACGGCGCTTGGCCAGGTTGTCGAACTCGGGGAATTCGCCCTCGGCCAGGAACACCAGGGCCCGCGCCACCTCGGCGACGTAGTCGTGGATCAGCTGCTTGGTCCCGACCAGGGCGGTGCCGTAGAGCGCGGGGTTGCACAGGTTGCCGAGGTTCCAGTACAGCCCCTGGCGCAGGTGGTGCACCAGCTTGGCGATCTGGCCCTCCTCGCGCAGCTGGCGGATCTGGCGCAGGCGGTTCTTGACCAGCTTCCAGTCGTATTGGTCGGATTCCTCTTCGAGCTTCCAGTCGGCCCGTCCGGTCACCCGGTCGAACTCGTTCGCGGCCTCGCGCCAGGTGGTGTAGTCGCTCGCATGGCGCATGGCCAGGCGACAGTCGCGGGCTCGTGAATCCAAGAGTGCAGCTCCGTTATTCTTTGTCTGTCGTTATGTTGACACAGACGTCATCGTGCTCCAAGGAGCCGCTTGGGCAGCGTGACGGACGCCCGCCGCCGCCGTCGACGCAGACGGTGTGGATTCGCGGTCCCGCGTCATGAAGGCGTCCCTGTCACAGTGGTAACATCGGCCCGTCGCGCAAATTACACGCGCCTGTCATTCCCAACATAAGCCCTTCATGAACATCACCATTTTCGGCTCCGGCTACGTCGGACTGGTCACTGCTGCCTGCTTCGCCGACGTCGGCAACGACGTGCTCTGCGTGGATATCGACGCCAACAAGGTGGCGCGGCTGCGCCAAGGCCAGATTCCGATCTATGAGCCGGGCCTGACCGAGCTGGTGCTGAAGAACGCGGCCGAGGGCCGCCTGCGCTTCACCACCGACGCCGCCGAGGGCGTGGCCCACGGCCTGTACCAGTTCATCGCGGTGGGCACTCCGCCGAACGAGGACGGCTCCGCCGACCTGCAATACGTGCTGGCGGTGGCGCGCTCCATCGCCACCCACATGACCGACTATCGCGTCATCGTCTCCAAGTCGACCGTGCCGGTCGGCACCGCCGACAAGGTGCGCGAGGCGGTGCGCGAGGTGCTGGCCCAGCGCGGCGCCAAGATCGAGTTCGACGCCGTGTCGAACCCGGAATTCCTCAAGGAAGGCGACGCCATCGCCGACTTCAACAAGCCCGACCGCATCATCGTCGGCGCCGACAGCCCCAAGGCCGCCAAGCTGATGCAGGCGCTGTACGCGCCGTTCAACCGCAACCATGACCGCGTCATCGTCATGGACGTGCGCTCCTCCGAGCTGACCAAGTACGCCGCCAACGCCATGCTGGCGACCAAGATCAGCTTCATGAACGAGATCGCCAACCTGGCCGAGCGCATCGGCGCGGACGTGGAGAAGGTGCGCATCGGCATCGGCGCCGACCCGCGCATCGGCTACCACTTCATCTACCCGGGCGCCGGCTACGGCGGCTCCTGCTTCCCCAAGGACGTGAAGGCGCTGGTGAAGAGCGCGGCCGACGCCGAGTTCGACGCCGCCATCCTGCAGGCGGTGGAAAAGGTCAACAACAACCAGAAGCATACCCTGCACCGCAAGCTGCGCACCCACCTGGGCAGCCTGCAGGGCAAGACCATCGCCGTGTGGGGCCTGGCGTTCAAGCCGCGCACCGACGACATGCGCGAGGCGCCGAGCCGCAACCTGATCGAGGCGATCTGGGCCGACGGCGGCAAGGTCCGCGCCTATGATCCGGTGGCCATGGACGAGATGCGCAAGATCTACGGCGAGCGCGCCGACCTCACCCTGGTCGACTCGCCGCTGGCCGCGGCCGAAGGCGCCGACGCCCTGGCCGTGGTGACCGAATGGCGCGTGTTCCAGAGCCCCAACCTGGGCAAGCTCAAGCAGCTGCTCAAGCGCCCGCTGATCGTCGACGGCCGCAACATGTACGACCCGGAGTGGGTGCGCGGCGAAGGCTTCGTCTACGACTGCGTCGGGCGTCCGGACCGCAGAAGCTGAGCGCGCTCCTCGCCGGAGCCTCCTCGCCGGCGACGCGCTGAAGCAGCGCGGATTTCTTCAGGCCGGCTTCGCCGGAACGGCGGCTCCTACACTAAACTAGCGCTGTGCCGGCGCCGCCGGCACTTCCATTTCTCAGGCACCTTAACGAGGGCGCGCCTTGGACTCCGGGAACGGCGCTGGCGACTCCAAGTTCCTGCTGCGCGAGCTGGCGGAAGCGCCGGCGGCGGTGCGCCGCATCGTCACGCATCCCTACCTGGCGGTGCGCGGCATCGCCCGCGGCAACCTGCCCAGCCCCTGGGACCTGGCCGCCTTCGCCCTGCTGTTCGGCACCCTGGTGCTGATTTCGGTGGGCACGCGCCAGTTCGGCGCGCCGCTGGAGGCGCTGGAGAAGAACCCGGTCGACCTCAGCCCCTGGGCCCTGCCCTACTACGCGCTGCGCACCACCCTGCGCATGGCCGCGGCGATGGTGCTGTCGCTGGTGTTCAGCATCGGCTACGCCGGCCTCGCCGCCAAGAGCAAGCGCGCCGAGCGCATCCTGATCCCGGTGCTGGACATCCTGCAGTCGGTGCCGGTGCTGGGCTTCCTCACCTTCCTGGTGCCGTTCTTCCTCGGCCTGTTCCCGGGCAAGGTGCTGGGCGCCGAGCTGGCCTCGGTGTTCGCCATCTTCACCGCGCAGGCGTGGAACATGGCGTTCTCGGTCTACCAGTCGCTGCGCACCCTGCCGCCGGACCTGGTGGAAGCCTGCAAGAGCCTGCGCTTCAGCCCGCTGCTGCGCTTCCGCCGGCTGGAGCTGCCGTTCGCCATGCCGGGCCTGATCTGGAACATGATGATGTCGATGTCCGGCGCCTGGTTCTTCGTGGTGGCGTCCGAGGCAATCACCGTCGGCAACCAGAACATCACGCTGCCGGGGGTGGGCTCCTACGTCGCCGCGGCCATCGCTCAAAGCAACCTCGGCGCCATCGGCTGGGCCATCTTGGCGATGCTGGTGGTGATCCTGCTCTACGATCAGCTGCTGTTCCGCCCGCTGATCGCCTGGGGCGAGAAGTTCCGCGCCGACAACGAGCCGGGCCAGGTCGAATCCGAATCGTGGGTGCTGCGCATGCTGCAGCGTTCGCGCTGGGTCGCAGGGCTGTGGCGGCCGGTCGAAGCGCTGATCAACCGCCTGCTGCGGCCGCGCCAGGCCGCCAAGGTCACGGCCGAAGCACCTCTTAACCTGCCCCCGTGGACGCCGCTGGCGATGGACATCGCCTGGTACGGACTGATCGTGCTCGCCGCCGGCTATGGCGCCTGGCGCACGGTGGACTTCATCGGCCACTCGCTGGGCCTGGGCGAACTGGGCCACGCGGTGCTGCTGGGCCTGGCGACCATGGCGCGGGTGGTGATCCTGGTGGCCCTGGCCAGCCTGGTGTGGGTGCCGATCGGCGTGTGGATCGGCCTGCGGCCGCGCATGGCCGCGCTGGCGCAACCGGTGGCACAGTTCCTGGCCGCCTTCCCCGCCAACCTGCTTTATCCGGTGGCGGTGTCGCTGATCATCGGCTTCCACCTGCACCCGGACATCTGGCTCAGCCCGCTGATGATCTTCGGCACGCAGTGGTACATCCTGTTCAACGTCATCGCCGGCGCCAGCGTCTTCCCGCACGACCTGCGCGACGCCGCGGACAACCTGCACCTGCGCGGCTGGCTGTGGTGGAAGCGCGCCATCCTGCCCGGCATCCTGCCGTACTATGTCACCGGCGCGATGACCGCGGCCGGCGGCTGCTGGAACGCCAGCATCGTTTCGGAAATCGTGGTGTGGGGCAACGATCACCTCCAGGCCCACGGCCTCGGCGCCTACATCACCCAGGCCACCAACGACGGCGACTATGCGCGCGTGGTATTGGGCGTGGTGGTGATGTCGCTGTTCGTGGTCAGCTTCAACCGCATCCTGTGGCGGCCGCTGTACCGCAGCGCCGAGCGCATCGCAGGCGTCGAGGAATGAAGTGTCATGCGGGCGCAGGGCAGGATGACGTCACGGAGATCCGGAAATGACTGAAGATCAGAAGAACGCTTCCGCCGACGGCGCCGCCGAATCCGTGCTCAAGGTGCGCGGCGTGCGCCGCGCCTTCAAGCGGCCGCACGGCGAGCCGCTGGTGGTGCTGGAATCGGTGAACCTCGACCTGCACAAGGGCGAGATCATCGGCCTGCTCGGCCGCTCCGGCTCGGGCAAGTCGACCTTGCTGCGCATCGTCGCCGGCCTGATCAAGCCCTCCGACGGCGATGTGATCTACCGCGGCGAACCCTTGCACGGCCCGGCCGAGGGCATCGCCATGGTGTTCCAGTCCTTCGCCCTGTTTCCCTGGCTGACCGTGCTGCAGAACGTCGAAGCCGGCCTGGAGGCGCAGGGGGTGCCGGCCGAGGAAATGCGCGAGCGGGCGCTGCGCGCCATCGACGTGATCGGCCTCGACGGCTTCGCCAACGCCTACCCGCGCGAGCTGTCCGGTGGCATGCGCCAGCGCGTCGGCTTCGCCCGCGCCCTGGTGATGAACCCCACCATCCTGCTGATGGACGAGCCGTTCTCGGCGCTCGACGTGCTGACCGCCGAGACCCTGCGCACCGACTTCCTCGACCTGTGGATGGAGAACAAGCTGCCGATCCAGTCGGTGCTGCTGGTGACGCACAACATCGAGGAGGCGGTGTTCATGTGCGACCGCATCCTGGTGTTCTCCGCCAATCCCGGCCGCGTGGTGGCCGAGATCAAGGTGCCGTTCAAGCACCCGCGCAACCGCCTCGACCCGCGCTTCCGCCAGATGGTGGACGACATCTACTCGCGCATGACGGTGCGCGCCGCCACCGGCAAGGCCACCGTGCTGTCGATCGGCGAGCGCCTGCCGGAGGTTTCGACCAACCTGATGGCCGGCCTGATCGAGACCCTGGCCTCGGAAACCTACAAGGGCCGCGCCGACATGCCGGCGCTGGCGCAGGCGCTGGCGCTGGAAGTCGACGAGTTGTTCCCGCTGGCCGAATCCCTGCAGATGCTGGGCTACGCCGAGCTGGATTCCGGCGACGTGCACCTGACGCCGCTGGGCCAGCAGTTCGCCCAGGCCGACACGCAGGCGCGCAAGGTCGGCTTCGCCAAGCAGATGCTCACCCGCCTGCCGCTGGCGGCGCACATCAAGAGCGTGCTCGACGAGCGCCCCGGCCACCGCGCGCCGGCGGTGCGCTTCCTGTCCGAGCTGGAGGACTACCTCAGCGACAGCGCCGCCGAGCAGACCCTGCGCGCCGTGACGCAGTGGGGCCGCTACGCCGAGCTGTTCATCTACGACGACGCGGCCGAGACCTTCAGCCTGGAAACGCCCCAAACCGAGGAGGCGGGCTGAGCGCGGCGGCATTGCGCTGGGCGTCCCGCCTGACTAAAATGCGCGGCTCATCGGATGGTTAGCTCAGCGGTAGAGCATCGCCTTCACACGGCGGGGGCCACAGGTTCGATCCCTGTACCATCCACCAGATTCAAGCACTTACGAGCGGTTTTCCTGGCCTCGGAAGTGACTTAGGCGGGATTTAGGCGGCGGCCACCTCCGGCCCCGCCTTCCGCCCTGCTGCCTCGAATGCGGAATCCATGACCCCAACGGCCTCCCGGCCGCTGTGCGGGGCCAGGTGGGCATAGATCATCGTGGTCCGGATGTCGGCATGGCGCATCAGCTCGCACAGCACCCGCAGCGGCGTGCCGGCCTGGGCCATGATGGCGCCGAAGGTGTGCCGGAAGGTGTGGGGGGGGTGACCGGCTTGATGCCGGCCCGCTGCAGCCCCGCCCGCTGCGCCGCGGTGGCAACCGCCTTCTTCAGCGACTGCACCCTGGTCCCGTCGGAGATGAGGCAGGCGCATGTTGTGCCGCTGTCCGCCCAGGCCTGGCGATCCTGCGGGAGCTCCAGCCGATGACAGGGGGCGGACCATATCTGTTTCCGGGTACGGCGCGCGGGCGGCCGATCAGCGAGAACACCATCAGCCTCGCATTGAAGGATTTGGGCTACGCCGGCGACCAGATGACAGTCCACGGTTTTCGCAGCATGGCGTCCACGCTCCTGAACGAGCAGGGCTGGTCGAGGGACGCCATTGAACGGCAGCTTGCGCATGGGGAAAGGAACCGCGTTCGCGCGTCTTACAACTTCGCCGAATATCTTCCGGAGCGGCGAAAGATGATGCAGGCGTGGGCCGACTATCTGGACGCGCTGCGCGACGAACGGAAGGTCATAGTCGGCCCCTTCGGGCGTGCGGCGTGAACACCTGAACATAGTTAATTCCCTTAAAAACAGAACCTTGGCGGAAGCCTGCATTTCATCCTGAAGCCAGGGCGACTACAAAAAAGGCGAGGTAGAACAAGGCGGTACCCCGCAATCAACGATTGCGTGATGTCTCAACCTCCCCCCTCCCGGATGGGTAGCGGGCGCGGATCGCGCCTCCCTCGGGATTTGCCGCACGGGTGGGCAGATGAGCACGGCGCAGCCGCGCTCGCGTCCACACCTTCAGTGCGGCGGAGCCGCGAACCCACTCTCCGCAAATCCACCTCGCCCGCCCGAGCGGTGGGACTGCGGCAGATGCAATCTGACGCAGTCCGAGCGCAAAGCGCCGTGCCAGTCAATGCGCATTAGCGCCGCGTCGCGCCCTGGACGGCCTGCACTCGAAATTCAAGAGTCCCCCCGGCAATCACAGCACGTCCGCGATATGTGCTCAATGCGGTCATACAACAGCGGCCGAGCAACGAGGCGGCGAACGATTCTCTCCAGTTTGGAAGCACACGATCCCCTTAGGTTTCAATCGCCTCTAGCCTACCCCAAAGTCGTTCGTCAGCTCCGGGCCGGCGGGCGCCGTTCGGCGGATGTCACCAAGGTTAGCGAGGTGAAACGTGCTCGGTCCAGATGACTTCATCAGGTTGGATCACGGCCAGTTCTCACTATCGCATCAAAGGTGGAGAAGGGCACAGCTAATCCGTGACCTGCATTAGCTGGACGCCAGTGAACTTGCACAAGACGTGCCCGCTTGAGCTATTGAGAACGATGACGTAGTGAACCCTGGGCCGAAGCGTCCATACCGCACGGGCGGTTTAGTCCCCCGCCACTGAGCGGAAGTCAGCCGCACACTAACCGTCACTGCCCCGCCCTCGACGAGGGCGCAGAATCGGTATTCGTCGCGCCCGCACCTGCTTTCATCTGCCTCCGCCACCACTCTGCTTAGGCCTTCGAGACCGAAGCCTTGATACGCCGAACCATGCAATCGCAATTGGGCGGAATATTCATACTAGTATGGTTGCCCGGGACCGGGATGCGCTCCAGGTGGTCGAAGAACGGCTCCCAGTCCTGCTCGAAGCCGCGGGTATCGAAGCTGTCATGCTCGCTCGCCTGGAAGAACAGCGCGGCACCGGTGCGGGCCCGAGGCTGGTAGCGCACCAGCGCCTGGTAGTTGGCGCGGAATAGCTTCAGGAGGTGGCGCACGCTGTCCGCTGTTGCGCCGGGTGCCAGGCTTGCTCCGCCGCCATGAGCCAGGAAATACTGCAGCATGTGCTCCTCGTCCAGCCCTTCCAGAGCCTGGCGATGACGTTGAGGACTATCGCCACGCGCCAGCAGGTAGGCGAGAATCTCTGCATCGGAGCGGAAAAACGTCGGCAGAGAACCGGGCGCCGGGCTGTCGATCAAGGCAAGCAACTCCACCCTTTCGCCGGCCTCTTCCAGCTGTCGCGCCATCTCGAAGCTGACCACACCGCCGAACGAAGACCCGCCGAGCCGGTACGGGCCTTGCGGTTGCACGAGGCGTACCGCCGCCAGATACCGCTGTGCCATCTCCTCTATAGTCTGTAGCGGCGATGCCTCACCGTCCGCGCCTTGGGCCTGGATGCCGAACACCGGCACTTGGTCGCCGAGTTGCGATGCCAGCGGCAGGTAGAAGTAGACGTGCCCCCCAATGGGATGAACGAGGAACAACGGCGCCTGCCCAAGAGGTCCTTGGGCCAGCCGCACCAGCAGCCGCGGCAGATCGCGCTGCGGCGCTGCACCGCGCAGACTCGCCGCCAGATCCGCCACGGTGGGATGTTCCAGCAACTCTCGGGTAGCCAATTCGCGCCCCAGAGCCGCGCGCAGGCTGTGGGCGAGCTGCACCGCCAAGAGGGAATCGCCGCCGAGGTCGAAGAAGTTGTCGTTCACCCCTACCGCTTCGAGCTGGAATTGCTCGGCCCAGGTAGCGGCGATGGCGGCTTCAGTCTCGTCGCGCGGCGCGGTATAGGGTACCGTGAGCGGCGGCCGCAGATGGCGTCGCGTGCCGGCGGCTTGCGCCTTGCGGCCCAGGGGAGAGGTACCTTCGCGCAGCCGCTGCGTCAGATCACGCTTGGATACGGCCAAGCTGGGCAAGCCGCAGGACAGGGCACGTTCGAAGATGCGCGCACCCTCGGCCGGACTTAGCAGCTCGGCGTTGCCGGTTGCGCCCGCACACGCCGGCTGGAACTCGATCACGACCTTGCCGATGTGGCGCGCCGCGGCGAGATGGCTGAAGGCTTCAGCAGTCCGATCCTGCGCATAGACGTGCGCCGGTAGCGGCTCATGTTCGCCGCGTGTGGCGGCTGCCATCACTTCGGCCAAGCGCGCGCCCAGGCCCGGCAGCGCTGCTTCGTAGCCGACGGTGCAGAAGGAGGCGCCACGGCTGAACAGCGCCAACGCCAGCTTGCGCCCCTCGATGGCGTCGCGCGCTCCGAGTTCGACGAAGCGGCCGTGCGGCGCCAGCACCTCCACGCTGCGCTCCAGCAGTTCGCCGGACAGCGAGTTCAACACCACGTCGACGCCGCGGCCGCCGGTCGCCTGCATCACCTCGGCGGCAAAAGCCGGCGTGCGTGAATTCATCACGCACGCAATACCCAGACCGCGCAGATACTCGCGCTTTTCTTCGCTACCGGCGGTGGCCAGAATCTCGGCGCCGGCGCGGCGGCAGATCTGCACGGCGGCAAGCCCGACGCCGCCGCTGGCCGCATGGATCAGCACGCGGTCGCCGGCCCCGATCTGTGCCAGCCGCCGCAGCGCATAGCTGGCGGTGACGAAAGCGATCGGCAATGTCGCCGCCTGGACTGCGCTGAGACGGCGCGGGCGGCGGCACACCTGTTCGGCGGGCACGCGCACCGCCGTGGCAAGGCAGCCGCTGCCGATGGCGACCACCTCGTCACCCGGCAGCAGCGCCGTGACCGCTGCACCGATGCGCCGCACGCGTCCGGCGCACTCGAACCCGAATGCAGGCGCGGCGCCGGGCGCTGTAGGAATGATGCCCAGCGCCAGCAACACATCCTTGAAGTTCAGCGCTGCCGCGGCAACCTCGATCTCTACCTCATCGGGCGCCGGGCCGGAATCTTGGGCGCTCTCGTAGCGGATCGAGTTGAACTGTCCGGGCACGGCGAAGGTGGCGATGCGGGCCTGCATCAATGCGCTCCCGCGGGGACCTGGCCCCGCAGCATGTAATCCTCGATGCGCAGCAGTGGCACGCCGTCGGCGCCGCCCGCGCACAACGACAGGTGGCGCGCGCCGGGGCCGCGGCTTTCGCGTGCCGCCACCAGCACCTCGGCACCGAGCGGACCGTACACGGTCACACCGGAATAGGAGAACGGTAGCCAGGCGTCGCTGTCGCTGTGCTCCGCCACCACCGCGGTCAGGGTATCGAGCAGCGCCGGATGCAACACAAATGCGTGCGCTTCTTCGGCGTAGGCCGGCGGTAGCGCGCAGGCGCCAAAATGCGTGCCTTCCTCGCCGCGCCTCCAGCGCAGGCAGTTCCAGCGGGGGCCGAACTCGATCAAGCCGCGCCGCGGCAGCGCCGCGGCCGGTGCCGCGCTTGTGGCGGCGGTGAGCAGGTCGGACTCCACCGCTGCCGGCGGGCCGCCGGGTGCCAGCCGCGCCAGTGCATGCGGACGCCGGCGTCCGTCGTGTTCGCTTTCAATGCGTAGCTCGAGGCCATCCCCGGATTCCCGTACTGCCGTATACAGGACGGGTGCCGTCCCATCCGGAGCGGTGCACGGCGACAGCAGCGTCAATTCGCGCACACTGAACGGATAGCTCCAGCCGCGGGCCCGCGCCACCTCGCAAGCCAGCTCCAGGTAGGCGCTGCCGGGCAGCATCGGCTCCCCCTGCACGCGGTGCTCGGCCATGACCCAGCGCTGCGCCTCGAGCACGGTGCGGTAGGCACCTCCGGGAGTGACCTCGTCCCATGCGTCGAGCAACGCGCCGGCCGGCGCCGGCTGCATGGCCGCGGCCGGTCCCGTCGTCCGCGCATGGTGCCGCGCATAGGATCCGACTTCGTCCCAGCCATCCCAGTTCAGCGCGACGACGCGCCGGCCGGGGCGATCGGCGTGCTGCGCGTATGCGTCCAGGAAGGCGTTAGCCGCGGTGTAGTCGGCCTGCCCAAATACCCCCTTGAGAGCTGTCAGAGAGGAGCACAGGAACAAGAAGTCGTGCGGCACGCCGGCCAGCGCCGCTTCCAGCGCCAGCGTGCCGTGCAGCTTGGCGCGCAGGATGGCGCGCGCGGTGTCCTCGCCGCGCCGCTGCAGCGCGCCGCCGCCGGTGACGCCGGCAGCGTGGATCACACCGTCGATATGGCCGAAGTCCTGCATCGCCGCCTGCACCAGGGCGTGCGCCTGCGCCGGGTCAGCCACGTCGGCCTGCACCAGTCGCAGGCCGCCGGCAGCGCTTCGCAGGCTCCGGTACAGCTCAAGCCGGGCGCCCAGTTCCGGCTCCTCGTGCGACAGGCGCGGCCAATCGTTTTCACAGGGCAACGGCGTCCGCGATGCCAGCACCAGTTGCGCACGATAGTGCCTGGCCAAGTGCGCGGCCAGGGCCAAGCCCATCCCACCCAAGCCGCCGGTAATGAGATAGACGCCGCCTTCCCGCAAGCGCGGCGTCGCTGCCTGCGGGGCCGGCGCCAGGCTGAAAGTGCAGCCCAGGCGACGCCCCTCCCGCAGGCACAGCAGGCGCGTAGAAAAGTCAGACTTCAGTTCGCGCAGCAGCGGCGCCGTCACCTCCGCTGTGACTACCCCGGGCAGGTCGATGTGGCGGCTGCGAAGCCGCGGGTACTCCTCGGCCACCACGCGCATCAGGCCGGCCAGACTGGCCGCGAGGGGATTGGCCGGGGCCGCACCGGCTGCCTGTCCCCCGGCACTGAGCACGCTGAGTTGCACGGAGCCCAGCTCCGGCCGTTCCAGTTCCGCCACCAGCGCGGCTACGGAGAAGTAACCCAGCGCCAGCCCCTCGTCGAGGCCAGCGAGCGAGGTGGCCGCATCGAGCGAAAAGGCGTGGACGATGCCTTCGGCCGGCTGCCCGGCCAGCGCGTCGAACAGCGCGCGGAAGTCCTCGCGCCGCGCCGGGTCGACCGTGAACTGGCACGGACCGCGGCGTGCGAATCCGTCACCGGCGTGTACCAGCACCGTGTCGGAACCAAGCTCGCGCGCTAGGCGCGCGCCTAGCCCGCCGCGGTCGGCACAGACCAGCCAGCGCCGGGGCGCATTCCCCGGCGCGACCGCCGGCAGCTCGTTCCACGACGGCGCGTAGAGCCAGGTGGATTCGTCCTCGGAAGGCGCGGTTTCCGCCGGCCGCCCGGGGTCCGGCAGCAGCCAGTAGCGGCGCCGCTCGAACGGATATACCGGCAGGTGCGCCAGGCCCACGCTTGCGGCGCCGCGCATCGCATCCCAGTCGAGCGCGGCGCCGGCGCACCAGGCGGCGCCGAGCGATTCGAGCCAGCGCTCGGCTTCGTTGCCGCCGGAACGGCCCAGCGTCGGTAGCACCAGAAACTCTTCGGTGCATTCCGAGTGGCGGCGCGCCAGCGCGCCGAGCGTGTCTCCCGGCCCCACTTCGAGCGCCACCTGGCAGTGTCGCAGCAGGCGGCCCAATGCGTCATGGAAGCGCACCGGCCGGCGCAGCTGGCGCAGCCAGTATTCCGGATCGGTTGCCTCGCCCGCCTGAATCCAATCGCCACTGAGACAGGAGAGGTATGGCGTCGCCGGCACCGCCCATCGCACCTTGCCCAAGGCGCGTCGGAACGCCGGCAGCATCGGCTCCAGCGCCCGCGAATGGAAGGCCCGGGTGGTGCGCAGGCGGCGCCCCTCCAGGCCACGCTCAGCCAACGCACGTTCGAGCCGCGCGACATCCGCCTCGTCGCCGCTGGCCACGCACAGCGCCGCACCGTTGACCGCGGCGAGGTCGAGATCACCCAGTAGCGGCAGCAACTGGCCTTCCGGGAGGGGCACGCTCAACATCACGCCCGGCGCTGTATCCTGCATCAGCCGTCCGCGCTCCGCCACCAGGTGTACCGCTTGGGGCAAGGACATCACCCCGGCCAGGCAGGCGGCGACATACTCGCCGAGGCTGTGGCCCAGCATGGCGGCCGGAGCCAGCCCCCAGCGAACCAGTACGCTGGCCAGCGCATACTCCAGGCCGAACAGCAGCGGCTGTGCCAGAGCGGTCTGGTCAAGCGCCGCGCCGGATTCCAGCGTCTGGAGCAACGACAGGCCGGCCTCGGCTTGTAGCACGACATCGACGCGCTGTAGCTCCTCCAGCACCTGCGGCTCGGCACGCGCCAGCTGCAGTCCCATGGCGGAGGACTGCGCGCCCTGGCCCGGGAAGACAAACGCGCTCTTGATCTGGCCCGAGACGACGCGCGCCTGGCCGGAGCGGGCCACCTCACTGAGCCGATGCGCGGCCTGAACCGCATCTGTGGCCACCACCGCGGCGCGAACCGCCCGCTCGCTGCGGCCGGATTGCAAAGTACGCGCGACTGCCGGCAGCGGCTGCGGCATCAGATCGAGATGACAGCCGAGTGCGGCTGCCTGCTGCGCCAGCGCCGTCGGCGTGGCTGCCGACAGCGGCAGCAGGCAGGGTATGCCGACGCCGGTGTCCTGCCGCGCCCGCGAAGCCTCGCGCAGCACCACGTGCGCGTTGGTGCCGCCGATGCCGAAGGAACTGACTGCCGCCGCGCGCGGCGCCGCGGCGTGCCAATCCCGCGTCGCGGCGGTGACGAAGAACGGGCTGCTCTCCAGGTTCAGCTCCGGATTGGGGAAGGTAAAGTGCAAGGTGCCGGGAATACGCCGGTGACGTATGGCCAGCGCGGCCTTGATCAGGCCGGCAACGCCAGCGGCCGCGTTGGTGTGGCCGATGTTGCCCTTGACCGCGCCCAGGGCGCAGCTGCCAGGCGCGGCGCCGGCCTCCTCAAATACCTGGCGCAGAGCGGCGAACTCGATCGGATCGCCCAGCGCCGTGCCGGTGCCATGCGCTTCGACATACCCGACTTCGAATGCCGACAGGCCGGCAGCAGCGAGCGCGGCACGGATCACCGCGCGCTGCCCGGCCGCTCCCGGCGCTGTGTAGCCGACCTTGTCGTCACCGTCGTTGTTAACAGCCGCGCCGACAACGACAGCATAGATATCGTCGCCATCGGCCTGCGCGTCGGCCAGTCTCTTCAGCACCACCGCGCCGGCGCCATCCGCCGGCACCGTGCCGCGCGCGGCGCGATCGAAGGGGCGGCAATGGCCGTCCGGCGACAGGATCATGCCTTCGCGGTACAGGTAGCCCACGCGCGAAGGCACGCTGAGCGAAGCAGCCCCGGCCACCGCCACGTCGCACTCTCCGGCGAGTAGCGCGCGGCAGGCCGTGGCCACTGCCACCAGCGATGTCGAGCAGGCGCTCTGCACGGTCAACGCGGGTCCGCGCAGACCGAGCTTGTAGGCGCTGCGCGTGGCGACGAAATCCTTGTCGTTGCCGATGCCGAGCTGGTAGTCGAGGCCTTCCGCCAGCGCTCCGGCGGCTGCCAGGCGCAGGAGATACTCCTGCGCACCGACTCCCGCGTAGATGCCCACGGCCCCGGGGTGGCGGCGCGGATCGCAGCCTGCATCCTCCAGTGCGGCTAACGCGCATTCCAGCCAGACGCGCTGCTGCGGATCGACCCGCTCGGCCTCGTGCGCAGCCATGCCGAACAGCGCGGCGTCGAAGGTATCATCGCCCTCGATGACGCCGCGTGCCGGCACGTAGGCCGGATCCCGCGCCAGCGTATCGGGCACGCCCGCGGCGGCCAGTTCGGCAGGATGGAAGCGGGAAATGCTCTCCACGCCCTCACACAGGTTGCGCCAGTAAGCGTCCAAGTCGGGTGCGCCGGGAAAGCGCGCTGCCATGCCGACGATGGCGATGCCCTCACCGAAGCCGCCACGGATAGCGGGGCGCGGCGTGGCTGCTTGTTGCACCGGCATGGCCTGCGCGCCGAGCAACGTGCGCATCGCTGCGATACTCGGGTGCGCGAACAGCTCCGCCAGGGCGATGCGCCGACCGAAGACCACTTCCAGGCGCGATTGCAGTTCGACCAGCAGCAGCGAGGTGCCGCCGGCATCGAAGAAATTCACCTGGGGCGACACCTCACGACCCAGTACGCCACGCCACGCTTCAGTAACGGCATTGTCCTTCCCGGCACGCCCGGCGGCTGACGTGGCGTCGGCTCCGGGCAAACGCGCGACATCGAGTTTGCCATTTGGCGTCAACGGCAGGTTCGGCAGTAGGACCAGTTCGGCCGGGATCAACTGGGCGGGCAGGCGCGCCCGCAGGCGTTCAAGAATGTCCGCAGGGCAAGGATTCCGCCCCGCGGCGGGAACGACGTAAGCCAGCAACCGTGCCGAGGCTCCCTCGCCCTTGATGGTCGCGGCCGCGGCCTGCACATCGGGGTCCCCCCGCAAAGCTGCCTCAATTTCGCCCAATTCAATGCGAAAGCCGCGCAGCTTACGCTGCTGATCGAAGCGGTCAATGAACTCCAGGACACCGTCCCTGCGCCAGCGCACCCGATCTCCGCTGCGGTACAGCCTTCCCGGGGCCACGGCCACCCCATCCACAAATCGCTCGGCCGTGAGCCGTTCACGCCCGAGATAGCCGCGTGCCAAACCGCGCCCGCCGATATACAGTTCGCCAGGCACCAGTGGCGGTACCAGATTCCCGTTCTCATCGAGAACGTACAGCAGTGCGCCCGGCACAGCGCGCCCGATTGGCGGATCGCCCTCTCCCGGCACGCAGCGATGTATGCACGCACCGACGCTGGCCTCCGTGGGACCGTACGCATTGATAAATTCCCGCCCCGCGCTCCAACGTTCCACCAGGGTTGCGGGGCAGCGCTCGCCGCCCGACACAAGGCGCTGCAGCTCAGGCAGCGGTCGAGGCGGCAATTGGGCCAGCACGGACGTCGGCAACAACACCTGGGCGATCCGTTCGCGCTCCAGGAACTCGGCCAGCTCGATCCCGGCCAGCAGTTGACCTTGAGGCGGAATCACCATTTCCGCCCCTTGTGAGAAACAGCCCGCCAGATCCGCGACACTGGCGTCGAAGGAGAGCGGCGCGTAGCTGAGTACGCGAGCCCCGGCGGGCAACGGGTACAGTTCCAGCAGCGCGGCCGTAAGGAAGGCCAATCCGCTTCGCTCGATCATCACGCCCTTGGGCTGGCCGGTCGAGCCAGAGGTATAGATCAGATAGGCGAGTGCGGCGCCGGTAGCGGACTGAAGCAGCCCGGTTTCAGGAAAACGCGTCGCCCGATCCAGAGCCAGGAAGTCGATATCCACGGTTCCCAGCGCCGGCAGCGCCTGCTCCGTGGCCAACAGCACCCTGGCCTTGCTATCGGCCAGCATCCAGCGCAAACGCTCGGCGGGATAGGACGGATCCAGCGGTAAATATGCCGCGCCGGCCTTCCACACCCCGAGAATCGCTGCGAACGCCTCCGGCGAGCGCTCGCTGGCGATGGCGACAATGGAATCATTTCCGATATCCCGGTCCCGTAAGCCGTGAGCGATGCGGTTTGACCAGGCGTCCAGTTCCGCGTAGCTGAGCGTTTCTTCGCCGCGACGGATGGCCGGCGCATGAGGCTGCGCCTTCACCACCCCTTCGAATACCTCCAGGAAGTCGGGCAACGCTGACGGCGCCGGCATGCGTGGGGCACCCGACCAATCGAAAAGCAGTCGTTGGCGCTCTTCGCTGCCGAGATAGTCCAACTGCTCCAGTGGGCGGTCCGGGTCTGCCACGGCGGCCTCCAGCAGGCGCAATAGATGATCCCGCAGCTGGTGCATCGCCGGTGCCGAAAATAACTCGGCGGAATACACAAACAGCGCGTGCAGGCCGTCGTCGCGCTGCCACAGGCACAGGCACAGGTCGTAATAAGACTCGCCCGGGTGGGCATACAGCGCCTCAGACTGAAGACCCGGCAGTTCCAGCCGGACCGAGGTCTGTGGCGCAAATGCGAGTTGCACCAGCGGCTGCCGGTTCATTTCACGCTGCAGGGATAAAGCCTGCACCAGACGTGCGAATGGCCAAGCGTTATGCGCGTACGCGGCCTGGCTACACGAATGGCTTTGCCGTGTCAAGTCGCGGAAACCGGTGCCGACCGGCAGCCGCAGGCGCAGCGGCAGTAAGTTCATGAACAGCCCCTGCGTCTGCGCGCTGCCCGGCAAGTCACGTCCGGCATATGGCACGCCGAGCACCAGATCGCGTTGTCCGCTGTAGCGATGCACCAGAGCGGCCAGCGCCCCAAGAATCACACTGTTCATGGTGCAGCGCTCACGCTGCGCAAAAGCCTGGATGCCAGAAGCGAGCTGGGTAGGAATGTCGAACTCCAGGCGCTCCGCGCGGAATGTCGGCGCCGCCGGGCGAACAAATTCCGTAGGGATTTCCGTGGTGGCCGGCACGTCGGCCAGATTCCCGGTCCAGTATGCTTCGCTGCCGCCCAGTTCGCCTGCATCCAGCCGCCGTCGCTGCTCGGCTTCGAATTGGTAAAACTGCGCGGAAGCGGTCGGACGCGCGCACCCGGCATAATCGGCGGCCATTTCCTCGAGAAGCTCCCGCAGTGACCACCCGTCAGTCACTACGTGGTGCAAGACGATCACGAACAAGTGATCCTGTGCGGCCAGCCGGATGATCACCGCCGCCCCAGCCGAGCGGGAAAGATCCAGCGGTTCACGCGCAACGGCGTCGGCTGCCGCGGCCGCGTCCCATCCTTCGCCTTCCCGCAGCTGAAGATGGAAAGTCGGCTCCTCCTCGATGCGTTGCGCCGGGCGGCCTTCGACCGAGCCAAATACGGTGCGGAGTGCGGTATGGCGACGGCAGGCACGCTCCAACACGGCCGCCAGACGCCCGCGATCGAGTTCGCCGCGCAGGCGGAAAGCGGCCGGGCAATGGAAGGCCGTCGACCCAGGATGCAATTGCTGCACGATCCAGAACTGTTGCTGCGATGGGGACAGGGGGAACCAGCCTTGGGGTGCCGGTTCGTCGGACAAGGTTCTCGGCGCCACAGAGCGTGCCTTGTCCACTTCAGCAACCAGGGCTGGCACTGTCGCAGCGCGAAACACCGCGCCCGGCGGCAATACCACACCGCATTCCTCGGCGATGCGCAAGGCCAGCTCCATCGCCTGCAGGGAGGTGCCGCCGAGCGCGAAGAAGTCGGCCTCGCCATCCACTGCCGTCAGGCCGAGAACTTCGCCAAAAAGCGCCGCGACCAGGCCGGCGGTCCCGGCCAGACCGGCGGCAGCTGGCGCCTTCGCCGCGCCTGGTGGCGGCGGTAGCGCGGCGCGATCGAGTTTGCCGTGGTCGGTCAGTGGCAGGGCGTCCAGCGGCAGCAACGCCGCCGGGCACATGTATTCCGGCAGCTCGCGGCGCAATCGCTCCCACGCCGATTCCAGTTGCAGGCTCTGTCCTGGCGACCGCACCAGGTATCCGACTAAGCACGGCTCTCCTGGCACATCGCGGCGCAGCAGCACCACCGCGTCGGACACACCCGGAAGGCCGCGCAGGACGGTCTCGATTTCACCCAACTCAATGCGGAAGCCGCGCACTTTGACCTGATGGTCGATACGGCCAACGTATTCGAGCTCACCGTCGGCACAGCGGCGGGCCAGGTCGCCGGTACGATACATTCGCCCCGCTACCGTCCCGTGGCGTTGGACGAAACGTTCGGCATTGAGGTCCGGGCGCCGGAAATAGCCGCGCGCGACACCCGCACCTCCAATCCAGATTTCCCCTTCCTGTCCGTCTGCAACCGGCGCGCCAGCCGCATCCAGCACGTGCAGGCTCAAGTCCGGAATGGGGACGCCAATCAGGCTGCGTGGCTCGTCGGCGTCGCGGCGTGTAACAATACGATAGCTAGCATGCACCGTGGTTTCAGTGGTTCCGTACATGTTGACCATGCGCGGCCGCGCATCGCCGTGGCGATCGAACCAGGGCTTGAGCACGCGCAAATCCAGCGCCTCGCCGGCGAAGATCACGTACCGAAGGGCGTCCGCGGCCGGCGGTTGCAGCAGCGCATCCGCGCGCAGGAACATGCGAAACGCCGACGGCGTCTGACTCAGCACGGTCACGCCTTCGTCCCGCACCAAAGCGCGGAAAGCGATGGCGTCGCGCGTCACCTCGTGCGGCACGATCACCAGGCGGCCGCCATTGCAGAATGCACCCCACATCTCGAAGACGGAGACATCGAAGGAAATAGAGTGGAACATCGACCACACATCTTCGGTGTTGAAGCCGTACCAGGGCTGCACCTGTGTCATCAAGCGCTGGACATTGCCTTGGGTGATCTGCACGCCCTTGGGCTTTCCGGTCGAGCCGGAGGTATAGATGATGTAAGCGAGACGGTCGGAGGGATCGTCGTGCGGGGGCGCCCGCTCGATGATGCGATCAGCAGCTGGGTCGTCCAGCACCAGCAGCGAACCCCCATGGGCGGCGAACGCCTCGCGGTGCCGGGACTGCGTCACCACCACCTCACAGGCGGCATCGCGCATCAGGAAGTCTCGCCGCGCGGCCGGGTAGGAAGGATCGATCGGTACATACGCGCCGCCGGCGCGCAGGATGCCCAGCACGCCCACGACGAGATCGACGCCGCGATCTGCAGAAAGCGCCACCAGCACTTCCGGTCCGACGCCGGCGCGCTGCAGCCGCGCGGCGACAACGTCCGCGCGCCGCGCCAGTTCCGCATACGAAATCCGGACAGCGCGGTCACTGAGGGCAATGGCACCTGGCCGGCATGTAGACCAGCGCCAGACACACTCTTCGATTCCAGGTCGCAAGACGGGCTCTCCTCAGTCGGGCTGCACGCGCCGCGGCGCCTGCGCACGCCGCTCAAGGCTCCAGTGCCGATCCGAGCAGCGGCGCACGACGATGTCCTCCAGGCCGAGCCGCCGGCACATGCTGGATACCTCTTCCGCGGTGAGCGCGGCATGGAGCGACTGGGCGAACAGTCGGCGCTGATACGGCGAGCAGTCCGATGCGTACGTTTCCACCAGGTGCGTAAGCTCCGCGGTGCTTGCCGGACGGTGGAGATCCTTCACGAAGAAGCCTGCCCCGGGGCGGGCGACACGGAGCATCTCCGCGAAGAATGCGGCGGGGTCCGGGATGTGATGGACGACGCTGTTGGAGACGACGCAGTCGAACGAGGCCCCCTCGAACCCGGTCGCCTTGGCGTCCGCGCGCATAATGGTCACGCGGTGCGACAGCCCGGAGCGCACGACCGTGCGCTGCGCCATCCGCAACATGTGCTCGCCGAGGTCGATGGCGACGATCTCAAGCTCAGGACGGTGGCGGGCGAAGGCGACGGCGATGTCCCCGGGGCCTGCGCCAACATCCAAAAGCCTCCCTGATGCAGGCGCATTGCCAAGCGCCGCGGCGACGAACTTCTCGTTCACCGAGGTGTTGTCGATGCCCGCGTATTCGCGGGCATCTTCTTCCGTGTCCATGACCTCGGGTTCGAGCACTCGGTTAAGCATGATGTGGCATCCTCAGTTCGGATCTGCCGGGGTCGCCCGCCACGCTCGCCCGCACGCCGCCGCCGCTATGGCGCATCCCGGATTCGTAAAGCGCGAGCACTTCCTCCATGTGGTCGAAATCCCGGGAAAGAAAGTAGCGGTGCTGCAAATCCGAGAACTCGATGTCGTGGTGGATGACGTCGAGGGAGTACGGCACCAGCTCGGCGGATTCGTCGATTGCAGCGCGAAACTCGCGGGGCGAGGAAAGCAGGCCGGCGCCGACGACAAACCGCTCCTCGGGCGTCCCCACCAGCCCAAATTCGATGCTCCACAGGTACATGCGCATGAGGTGGGTGAGTTCGGAGGCGTCGCGCCGGAGCGCGTCGTGCACGCCGCGCAGTGACGCCTCCGCAGCGAGCACGTCGATCGTGGCCGATCCCGGGGTGCTCTTCAAGGCGGAAAGATGCCGATTCGCGGCGTACAGCTCGCCATCCAGCACGCCGGGCACCGCCCGCGACATGGCCGCGCCGATCCGCCGGTGGTAATCACCATGCTCAGTGGAGAACAGCATCGGCAGGTGCCCGAGCACGTCGTGCGCCAGGTCCGGCGCCGGCGCATAGTCGATGTGCTCGGGGCGCCGGACCGCCCGGGACACAGGGAACACACCCACGGACATCAGCCTGACGTAGGCGTCCGTCGGGATATACCCGTCCACGCAGACGGTCCGCCAGCCGGTTCCCGACAGGCGCTCGTTCAATTCCTCGATCCTGGGAACGCGGCAACGGGGAAGCTCCAGTGCGTCCAGACCCTCCAGATGAGCGTGGTGGATCGCGTCGCCATGCCTGGCGATCAGCTCCTCGTTCCTCGCCAGTACCGTTTGCCAGACAGCATGATCGGATGCGGTGTACCGGTCATGTTCCTGGGTGGTGCAGTAAATGCCCAGCTCCTCCAGCACCCGGGTTCTTCTCCGCTCCCGGTCAACGTCCATGAGCATGCCCTCCGGCTGCATCCGGCTCCGACCGGCCGTCGCGCATGACGATGGCCTGCGGCGGCGGCCCTACTCCGTCACACGCAGAGCGTTCGCCCGCCCCAAGCATGGTGGGAGCTTCCTCAGGACATTGCGCCCGCGGCGTCGCGGCAAACGTCAGTCGCTCCACCCACCGCCGCAACGCAGCGTGTACCAGCTGCGGCAGCGCAGTGCGGGCGGGATTGGGAATGAAGAACAAGCTGGTGCGTTGGCGGTGCAGCACGATGTGCAGGCCGAACAGAGTGACAAGCTGGTTGGTGGCGCCAGGACGACCGCAATAAAGCACATGGTCCGGCAGGCGCAGAGTCGACGTCAGGATGTCCATCGTGTCCGGCCAACGGGTCGGGCGAAACAGGTAGCTGCGGTACTCAGTGGCGTAGCCGGCACCCAGGTCGCGGAAAAGCTCGAACAACAGCTGATCCAGCGCATCACCCGGTTTACGGATGAAGGAGCTGGGCGAGTATCCTTGCCGCGCGGCGTCAACCTTGGCGCTGTGCCGCCGCACCGCCCGCCTAAAGTGGCCGAGCATGCTCACGCCGCCGTCATCGACCAGAGCCGCCTCGAGGATCTCGGCAACGCCGGCCGTCGACAGCTGAACCCAGTCCAGGCCGCCTTTGAGTCTCGCGCCGTTGTGCGTGCTCACCGCGTGTGATAGTGCCGGCAGAGTGGCGCCACCGTGCACCTCATGCGCCGCCAGCATCAGCAGATACTGCAGGGCAGTATTAGGATGCAAGCCGAGCATTTTGAAGAAGTCGCTGCCGGCGTCAAGGTCGTAAAACGCACGGCGGGGGTGGAAAGCGACTTGTACCTCCGTCCGCGCCGCATGACCTAAATCGCCCAAGTCCGCTACATTGAAGGCGATATGCTCGATTCGCATGGTGGCGGACAACGTGGCGACCTGTGGGACCTCCGGCAACTCCATCTGCTGCGTCATGCGCACGATGTGCTCGCAGTAGGCCATGATCGGCACCGCTTCATGGCCGCGCGTGTAGCCACCGATTACAGCGGCGTCGGCGTGTTCGTCCACCACGATCATGGTCATACCGAACCAGCGATTGCCGGATTGGCCGAACAGACGTCGGCAGAGGGCCTCCAAACGATCGATGTCTGGGGCATATTCCGCCTCAATGGGCGCGTCCAGGCAGACCGCGAACAGGCAGCGATCGATCCGCCCGAGCTGGCGCGCATTAGCGGCGTCTTCCGCCAGCAGGCGGCGGATGCGCCAGCACGTTTGGCGTGTCGCAGCGCTGACCAATGGCGGCACCACGCCGGCTCCTACACGCGCCACAGGGGTGCGCGCGTCGGCCTGCGCCCAGAGAAACTGCGCAACCAGATCGCCCGGCTCGGCCTGCGGTGCGCGCGCGCCGACACCGACGAGATAGGCGACACCCTCGACCAACAGCAGCAGGTGCGTGTCCGCATCTTCCTGGGCTACGTCGTCACAGTGCTCGCCCGGGACCAGGTTGCGGCCAAGGATCGGCACCTGGGCTGGGCCCTCGTCGGGCCTTTCGGCGGAAAAATGGGTGCGCAGCGCAGCCGCGGCGAGCAGCGCGGCCCGCTGGTGCTGCGCCGGCCTGCGCGGATCGGCCGCCAACATCACCATTGCATCCATGGTCGGCAGCGCTTCGCGTGACTGGCGCCTGTTTTCGACCGCACTGCCGCTATGCAGGGCCTTGGCCTGGGCCGCATATTGTTCCGGCGTGAGCAGCTGTCCGACCATCAGCCGTCGCAGCGCATCGTCGAGCATGCGTCGCATCTGTGCCGGGTCTTGTAAGGTCTGCATCTGCCGCAGCTCGTCTTCCAAACCATCGAGGTAAGGGGGTACGGCCAGCTGCGGGTACTCGCCCAGCTGCTTCCGCATGGCAGCGGCGAACTCAAGCACGCGCGACAGGGCAGCCGCATCGCGAATTTCCGCAATATCGTCGGCTAGCCACTCGCGCAGCCGCTCGTGGCTGTTCAAGCCCGGCTGTGCGGCTGCTGAGCTGCTAAGGCTGATAGTCATGGTTCTGCTCCCTGCCGAGCCAGCGAGGATGGCATGCGCACGCGCCGTATCTTGTCCGCGCTCGTTCTCATGCTCGACGTCTTCCTCGCGCTCTTCCATAAACAAGACCTGGCTTGAAATCCCGCAAGGCGCCTTGTGCGGGTGCCTAGCGGTACGCCCGGCTCAGCACCGCCGTGTCCTCGATGACTTCAATCGACGTGATCTTCCCGTTGCGCACGGTACACAGCATTACCCAGTCGGCGTCCTGCATCAGTTCGCCGGAGCGTTTCACTTTGATTGTCTCGCGCCCGATCACCGCAACCTGGCTGCCGCCGGCGAGAAAGTTGTTCACTTCCATCGACTGCGGTTCCATCGTCTGCGCATTGCGCTCGAAGTACTGGTTTACGCCATCCCTGCCCTTGAATATCCCGCTCAAAGGCGTGCCCTCGGCCACGGTCAAATGGATGGTCACGTCGTCCGACAGCAGGCTCATTACAGCGCCCATGTCACCGCCTTCATAGGACTTCACCATGTGCTTGACCAGCCGCAGATTGGCCGACTCACCGGCACCGTGCCTTCCATCCGCCATAGACGGACTGGATAGAGCGGACAGCGCGACGGCTATGAGGACTGTCAGAACTTTCACGATTTGGCTCCCTTGAGTGCTTGTTTCCGCGTTGACCCGGCATACCGGTAAATAGGTCTCGAGGCGTCCCGCCTCATGGTCTTCCGCCAGCTGCGGGATCTCGCTGCTCGGCGTGTTTGCAGGCTCCTGCATAGGCGAGACCCGCAACCACCTTCTTTTCGTCATCGCCTAACGCCGCAAGATCGATGGCTTCCATGTGACCCTCCTGTTCATTTGTCCCCATCAAACGCTGAGGACCTGCGGCTCTCCTTGCCAACCCCGGAACAGGGGATGCATGAGGCATCTCAAACTAAACGGCCACCGTGTTACCGCTGTGTCCGGCACTTGAAACATAATGTCTGCGGCTTGCCGCACGACGCGGACGCGTCCGTACCCACGCCTTGCCGGGCTACGTGCCGTCGTCAAACGACAGGGCGACGATCGCAATGAAGACCAGAAACGGTATCACTCGATGCTTGCGCCTCGACGTCCCTGTCCGTCCATTCTCTAAAACAGAAAGCCCCTTAAAAACCGGCCATGCCCCTTTCAGGCATCGTTGCTGGAACGCTTTCGATCACCCCGCTTGCCACAGGCTCGGCGTGCAGTGCCTCCACCAAGCGTGCGCGCCTCCGCAGAACGGCAGCCTGATTGATATAGCCCTTGTCGGTTGTTTCGCCGTGATCCATTGACGGCGGCTCGCACATCAGCAGAGCGCGGGCCACGCGAGTCGACGCCCCCCGTGCCGGCATACCCCACAGTGCGTGGGCGATCCTGCGCCGCAGCGCGGACTGTGACAGAAGCAGATCCTCCGACGCGTCCGCGGGTAGATCTGGAAATGCGGCGCGGCAGGCCTGCAGGTCCGGAAACAACAACGCACCGACATAACCCTGGTCCTGCCCGGTCAGCACCGCATCGCGGATCAGCGGGGCACAGGCGTCGAGCACCGCTAGTCGCAGGGCGCCGACGTGGACCCAGGTGCCGCTGCGCAGCTTGAAGTTCTCCGCGATTCGGCCATCGAACAGCAGTCCCAGCTCGGGCCGCTTGGGATCGTCCTGCCGCAGTGCATCGCCGATCTGATAGTAGCCGTGCTCGTCGACAATGCGCGCGGACGCTGATGGGTCGCGCCAGTATCCGGGCGTGACATTGGGCCCCTTGATTCGTGCCTCTAGTTTGCCAGCGGACGGCAGCAGCTTCAGTTCGCAACCCGGCAGCGGCACCCCAACCGCGGCTGAGCCTTGCGCAACATCGTGGACGAGAGTCACGGCGGGCGCAGTCTCGGTGGAGCCCCATCCGCTAACGATGGGAGCGGTGGACCCGGCGCTGCGCGCAAGCTGGCCCAGCGCGTTGTACAGGTGCGGCGGAAGCGCTGCGCCGGCGGAAAACAGCAGTTCGAGATCGCTGAAGAAGGTACGTCGCAGCGCCGCGTCGTCGCGCAAATGCGGCACCAGGGACTCATAGCCGGCTGGAACGTTGAAGTACAGGGTCGGCGCGACTTCCGCCAGGTTTTCCAGCGTCGCCTGGAAGGCCAGACCTTGGGGCTTCCCGCGATCGATATACAGCGTGCCGCCATGAGCGAGCACATTGTTGAATACAAAGTTGCCGCCAAACGTGTGATTCCAGGGCAGCCAGTCGACCACCCGTGGCGTCCGCCGCTGCAGCAACGGCCACGCCTGGGCGATCGCGGCAACATTGGAACAGAGCATCCGGTGCGTGTTGATCACGCCCCGCGGCTCGCCCGTGGACCCCGACGTAAACAGGATTTTTGCGACGGTATCGGCACCAATCTCGCGGTATGCCTTGGCGATGGCTGGGCCGTGCGGAGTCCGCAGCAAACGTGTCAATGGGGTCGCCGCGGAACGGGAGACGGCACGGCTGACGATCAGCGGCACCTTCGCATCCAGGGCTCTCAATGCGCCGGCGAATGCGGTTTCGTCCGAAACGTACATCGCTCCGGGCTCGAGCTTGGCGATAAGAGTCTTGAGCCGGGTGTGATCCTGAGACAGCAGTGAGTAGGCCTCCGACAGCGGCGCCACCGGGATGCCAGCCTGCATCGCGCCCAGGGCCAGCAACGCATGGTCGACCGAGTTGCCAGAAAGTATGGCCAACGGGCGCTCCGCATTCAGACCTAGCTCGAGCAGAGCCTGGCCGAGGCTGAGGGCGCACTCCCGGGCCTCGGCGTAGCCGATGCGTCGCCAGCCGGTGCCCGCATCCCGCTCGGCGAGGAAATCCTGCCGCGGCGTCAGTCGAGCCCAATGTTCGAGATACTCGCCAATGGCACGGGCATGGGGCCGCAGCGGTACGGCCGAACGAATCAAAAGACCGCCGTCGGGCGTCGCGGACGACAGAATCCGGGGAACGCCGAACATGCTTGTCCCGAGCACTACTGATCCTCGTCCGCGGCTTCGTGTCGGCGAAGCAAAGTCAGGATACGACCGCCGGGCCGCTCGAGATCGTCGTACAGGCGTCGTGACATTTCGTCCAGGGATATGCCGCGGTTCGAGCGCACCAGCGGCTCACTGCCGGAGGGCTGGACACCGAGAAGTTCATAGACGGCCTGGTACAGCTTAGCCAGGACCGGCGACAGGATGACGCGTCCATCGCAACGGCGGCCTACTTGCTGTGCGCGCAGCTCCACACCCTGCACCCCGAACAGCAGCGATACGGCTAGGTAGTGCCGGAACAGGGATAGCGATTCAGCTGCAAGAACGGCAGCGTTAAAGCCCTGGCTATTGATGTTCTGATTGAACTGCTCGGCGTGGGTGGGAAAGAAGCACACGACCGGATTACCCAGGTGCAGCAGCCTGGGCACAATGGAGTTGGCGCAAATCTGCAGTCCTTTCAGACCGAATCTCACGCCGTGCTCCTCGAACGCCAGCGAGGCCGGCAGGCAGTGGTTGAACTCAGGTGTGACCAGCAGGCTGATCTGTGCGTCGATTTGCTTGGCGGCCAGGCACAGGTACTGGCGCAGCTGGTCCATACCTATGCCGACGTACTGTCCGTGGAAGTTTCCGCCGTGGACCAGTCGCTCCTGTTCGAGGTCGACCAGCGGATTGTCGTCTGCCGAGTTGATCTCCGTTGCAATCTGCCGCTCCAGGCTATCGAGTCCGTCAAGAAGTGGACCGTAATGCTGCGGGATGCAGCGGATGGAATAGCGGTCCTGCGCGAGGGTAGCGCCGGCGGAGGACACACTCGGACTTGGTTGCAGAAGGCTACGCATTAAGGCCGCCGCCTTGACCTGCCCCGGGTGGGGCTTCATGCAATGGACGAAGGGGTCGAACGGATCGAGCATGGCCAGCATGGATTGACACAGAAAGGCGTTGACCCACAGCGCCAGCCGCATCAGGCCCTGCGTTTCGTGTAACACGTTGGCGGCGATGCCGCTCAGCATCGACGTGCCGTTGACCAGCGCCAACCCCTCCTTCGGCTCGAGCTTCAACGGCGCCAGGCCCGCCGCGCGCAGCGCCGTGTGCGCGTCCACGTTCTCACCACGGAAATTGACGCGGTACGAAGGCGAAAGGCCAAGCACCGCTCCGGCGATGTGCGCCAACGGCACCAGGTCGCCGCTGGCACCGAGCGAACCCAGGTCGCGCACCACCGGGCAGATGTCCGCATTGAGGCAGGCGATGAGCCGCTCAATCAGTTCCGCGCGTACGCCGGAGGCACATTTGGCCAGCGTTCCGGCGCGGATCAACATCGCCGAGCGTATGTAATGCCGCGGCAGCTCACGGCCGATGCCGCACTTAAGGCCCCATATCAGGTTTTCCTGCAACAAGCTCGCATGGTCCTTCTGTACCATCGAGTCGGCAAGACCGCCAAAATTGGTGTTCACGCCATAGACCGTCTCGCCCTGGCGCAGGGCACCGCGCACCACCGCGGCGGAACGCTCCAGCCGGGCACGGAATTCGGCGTCGCGCGACAGGGAGACATGTCCCAGGCCGTGGCCGGTGCGGCACACATCGTGGATCGAAAGGCTTGAACGGTCCGAAAGCGTGATCGTAGTGACGGCGTCATGTGCCGCCCGGCCCGGCAACGGCACTTCCGCCCCGGCGACCCGCGCCAAGGTGTTGGTGCTCACTCGGGGTTGACCCGGTAGATCGGGAAATAGGTACCGAGCCCCCCCTCGGCATAGTCCCGGGCCAGTTGGGGGATCTCATCCCAGTCATAGATGCGGCTATCGAGTTCCGGTATCCAGCCGCTCTCTTCGGCATAAGCCACCGCCGCGGCGCAGTCGTCCCGGCGCGCATAGTGGCTGTGCACATGGACGTGCCAGTTCATCGAGGCGACGGCACGGTTGGTCTTCATGTCCATCCCGGTCTTCCAGCCCGAGGTGGTGATCACCCCCGGCCGGGCCAACGCTTTGAGCGTGGCAGGGGTCACCGCGGCGCCGAGATGATCGACGAAAATCGAAACTCTTTGCCCATCGGTGACTTCATCCACCGCGGTGAGGAAGTCATGCTCCGCTTGACGGTAATCTCCGGCACTGGACGGATCGGTGCTCCGGCGGTGGTCAAGGCCGGCAAAGCGGCGACGGTCCACCGGCACGATGCCGGCTTTCCGGATCCGTTCCAGCCGTGACGGCTCCGAGGCGATCAGCGCCGTACGGAAGCCCTGGCGCGCCGCCAGGGTGAGTTCGGCGAAGGCGGTGCCACCCCCCCAACCCCATACCCAGGGTTCGAATCCCGGCGTGGAAGGCCGCATGGCGCTATAGCACTGCATGGCGACTCGCCAGTTGCCCCAGGCGGTGATGTGCCGCACGGCGAACGCCGCCCACTGCGCCAAGCCGAAGCGACTCTGCACCGGCACCCTGATCAACTGATCTTGACGGACCTTGGTGCGTCGCGCGAGCAAGCCGACGGTCCCTGGAGCGTCATACCCGGCGACCCTGTGGGTGAAGCCATGCTTGTCCCAGACCACCGCCGTCCAGAGGCACACGTCACCTTCTTTGAACCCAGTAACGTCAGCGCCGGGACGCAGGACCCGGACCACGCCGGCATTGCCGATGACTACCCGGTCTTCGCCCCGTTGCCGGGCGATGTCGATCGGCTGCCGCGAGACGGCGTGGCTCATGTTACCCTCCCAGCACCCGTAGAGCGGCTCGACCAGCAACTCGTGGCCTTCCAGTGCTGCAAGGTGGAGCGATTCGAGCCGAAGGTCGCGCGGACGGTTGCCGCGGCTGAGGTCATGCAGTACCCAGGCTTGCGTCGCCACACCGCTGCGGGATCCCGCCTGCGCTTGCCGCGGCATGGCATCGGTTGCCGGAGCCGCCAGTGTGCCTATGTCATGCATTCGAACCTCCCTTTCCGTACTGGAGAAACCTTTTTTCGACCGCAGTCACGTTAACGCGGGCTTGTATCATCCCGACTTCCAAACGTTGAAACATGATGTCTTGCCTCCCCTCCACACCGCCGGGGTCCCTCTTCTCGAAAACAGAGAATCGCGGCAGTACCGGCCACTCAAAACACAGCAGAACCCACAAGCAGCTGTTTTTTCTGCGAAACTATTCAGGACAGTGGGAGGGCGCTCAGGGATGGACGCAGGGGATGAGGTGAGGCAGCGGCAGACGGTCGAACTGTTGCTGCCGATGTTTTATGCCGATCTGCAAAGCATGGCGCGGCGCGAGCGCAACCGGGTTGGCGCGCAGGAGACTCTGCGCACCACTGCTTTGATCAACGAGGCCTATCTCAAGCTGCGCCGCAGCGAGATTTTCCAGGACCGGCGCCACTTTCTGTGCTGCGCTGCCATTGCCATGCGCCAGGTGCTGGTCAACCACGCCGAGGCTCGCCGCGCTGACAAGCGCGGGGCCGGTGCGCCCCATTTGCCCCTCGAGAAAGCGCTGGACGCGGCCGCGCCGAGCGACGAAAACCTGCTGGAAGTGCACGAAGCTTTGCTGCGGCTGGAGCAATTCGACCCGCGCATGGCGCAGCTGGTGATGTGCCGTTTTTTTGCCGGCTATGACGAGGCCGAGACGGCCGAAGCCCTCGGGATCTCAGAGCGCACCGTGCGACGCGACTGGATCCAGGCGAAGGCTTGGCTATACTGGCAATTACATCCGACGCCGCCAGCGGAGTGAGCGTCCGCAGCAACTATGTCTCAGGACGCCATCGCCAGCCACGCTTGAGCGCGCTTTGTCACAGGATGGGCCGCGCCAAGCGTGTGTTCCAGTTCAGCCGCGCCGGCTTGCAGCATTGGCAAACCTTCCGCCGCCTGACCCGCCGCAATAAGAGCTTGGCCGAGCGCCGCGCCCGCCTCTCCTTGCAGCCAGGTCCCGGGCGCCGCAGCAACGGTACGTAACTGGACCGCTTCCCGCAGTGGCGCCACCGCCTGCGCTCCTCGCCCTTGCTGCAGCAACAACAGCCCTCGGGAAACCAGGGTCTGCGCCAGAAAAGCGCCGGCCGAATTGCCGGCATGCCGGAACACCGCTTCGGCATGCTCCAATGCCTGCCGGGCCTCGTCATAACGCCCCTGCGCCAAAAGCACGCGTCCCTCCGCCTCTTCCAGCCGTGCGCTCACCGGCTGTTCCGGACCATATTGACCAGCAGCCAATACGCGCGCTTGAGCCAGCGCTGCTTCGGCTGCGGTGGGATCTCCATCGAGCAATCGCGCATCGGCCTCGAACAACCATGAAGCGATGACCGCGATACTCGCCGGGCCGCTGAAGTGGATACCCATGGTACGCGCCTCCGCTAATAGCGGCAGCGCCTCTGCCGTATGCCCCTGCAAAGACAGGGAGCGCCCGAGGCCGGACAAGGCGGCGGCCAGAGTGGTGGAATCGCCGTATAACGAACGCCGCAAATCCACACAGTCCCGGTAGCGTTGTACCGCTTCGTCCAACTCGCCGCGATTGGCGGCAAAGATGGCCCAGGTACCCAGGAAGCTCAACGCAGTTGGAGTGCGAGTCTGCCCCAATGCTTGGAAATGCGCCCAGCCCTCCTTTAAAACAGCCGCTGCTTCTTGAGGGCGATTACCGGTCGTCAGTTGCCCGGCAAGGTTTTGGTACAAGACCAGGCTGGTCTGACCTCCCTGCGGTTCCCGCAGGCGCTCGGCCAATGCGGTGCGCAGGGTCCGTATGGCGTCATCCATACGACCCCGGTTGCGCTCGATGGCCGCCTGGTTCACGCGGCTGCTAAGCAGAGCCTCATGATAGCGTTCAGGATCCCGGTTCCAGAACGCCTGTGCCTCCTCCTCGAGATGCGCTGCGGCGGTGAAGTCACCGCGGCGGACCGCGGCCGTCGCCAGATGGTCGTCGATGTCGGCGATGTCTTCTGGAGCGCTTACAGCCCGGTAGCGCTCAAGGTAGCGTTGCAGCATCGCCGTCACGGCTTCCGTATCGTCCGCAGCCACCAGCGCATTGGCTACCTGCAACAGGATTGCGGCAAGCTGCCCCGGCTGATCCCGATAAACCTCAAATGCCTGGTCCACCGCCGCTTGAACATATTGCCGGCGGCCGTCCGCGCCGGCTCCCCCAGCGGCCGGACGCAGCAGCAGCGTCATGAAATCGGCAAGCGAATTGCTACGGCGCAGCTCGCGTTGAGCCAGTTCCTGCCGCAGCTCCGCCTGGCGCTGCCGGTAGACGGCGTATGCGGTGATAGCTCCGAACAGGGCCAGGACAATCAGCATCGCGGCACCCAGGGCCAGGCGGTGCCGCCTGAGGAACCGACCCGTAACATACAGCCGCGCTCCGGCTCGCGCCGCCACCGGTTCGCCGCGTAGGTGTCGGCGCAGGTCCTCGGCCAGCGCTTCAACTGTCTGGTAGCGATTTTGCGGCTCCTTGCGCAAAGCGCGGGCGATGATGGCGTCGAGATCTCCGGACAAGTGGTGCGGCACAATAACTGCGTGGTCCTTGGCCACGGTACTTGCGGCTGGTGCGGTCTGGTGTAGCAGGAGCTCCAAAGCGAGCGCCATTGGAACTTCACGAACCGACCACGGGCGGCTTCCAGTGAGCTGCTCGAACAGCACCACGCCCAGCGAATATACGTCCGTGGCAGTGCTGATCGCCTTGCCCTCGAGCTGTTCGGGCGCCGCATAGTCCGGCGTGAACGGAGCCAGGACAGTCTGGCCACCGGTGCGGAAGCTGCTCGGGTCAAGCAGCTTGGCCACGCCGAAATCGAGCAGCTTGACGCGCCCGTCGGACGTCACCATGAGGTTACCGGGCTTGATATCGCGATGGATCACCAGCTGGGTGTGCGCGTAGGCCACCGCATCGCATATCTGGAGGAACAATTCCAGCTGGCGCTCCAGCGGCAGCCCGGCGCAGTGCTCGAGATAGCCTCCGCCCTGCACGTATTCCACTACGGTATAAGGGCGGCCATCGACGTCGATGCCGGCATCGAGCAAGCGCGCAATGGAAGGATGATCAAGCCGAGCCAAGATCTGCTGCTCGGCGCGGAAGCGCTCCCATTCCTGCGACGCCTCGGCGCGCAGGCGCTTGATCGCCACCTGCTGTTGGTACAAGCCGTCGGCGCGCTCAGCGAGGTAGACTTCCCCGGCGCCGCCGCTGCCGATCAGCGAGATCACCTGGTAGTCGCCAATTCGTCGGCCAGGCAGTAGCTGCTCGGAAACCGGCGGCATTGTCTGCTCCAGCAGCACCGCGGCAGGACGCTCAAGGAATCCGCCAGTGGCCTCGGCCGCCGCGAGCATGCCCGTCAGCATTTCGCGCAACTCCGCCGACAAGCCGGCTTGGCCGATTAGGCGCGCACGCGCAGATTCGCTCTCGGACACGATGCGCTCGAACAAGTCCTTTACTTGTTGCCACTGTTCTGGAGTTGGCCCGTCCACAGGATGATCCGGAAATTCCTGGTTGAGGATATATTCCGTTAAAACAGGAAAATATGCTGATAACGGCCAATCAAGTCTCAAGGCCCTGGATGGCAGTTCTTTGTATCCTTGCCGGCATCGAGGCCGCCCCTGGAAGGAGGAGACAGGAGACGTCAGAGAGCTTCTCTCTCATCCATGATAACGGGGAAAGAATCACTACTACACTTGCCTGCACTATCAAGCCGCGCTTTACGGCGCTCACCGAACAGGTCCGATCCGGCTTGGTGCGCCCACATCGGGACCCGCTCGACCGCCGCGCCCTGCGGCTTTCCCCGCCCATGATGGCGCGCTTCAGGCAGGTTGCTCGCCGCCGGCAACACAAAGCCCGGAGAGGCCGCCCCGAAAGCGCCTGGGTCACGACCAGCGCCGCCTGCGCACTCGCCGGCGTCTCCCAGGGGACCCTCGTGGAATGGCATATCGAGGGGGGTGTCCCCCGCCGCGGCGCACCAAGGGCCCACCGCCACTCGGCAGTCCCCGCCTTCGCCGGCCTTGCGGCGACCGGCGTTTCCTCATCGCTGGAAGCGGCCGCGGTCTCGTCGTTCGCGGGTGCGGCGCTCCGCTCGCCACGGCGTCCCTAATCTGGGTGCGGCTGCGCTGCGGGAAAGATAAAGGAACCTGCGGCGGCCTGCCAAGCACGGAGCCCCTCCGCGCCTGGCCCATCACCCTGATCGTCGCGCTGGTAGTCGTCGCTGCGCTCACCCGCTGGTTCGACGTGTGGCCCTGGTGTTGATCGGCCATGACCGCTTTGGGTCGGCAAAGCTGACATGGTGCGCAACCCTCTAAGCAGACATGCCAAGAAGCGCCCCGCACTACCCGCGATAACGGCGACGAATCGACGGTCACGCCCTACCCTGTCACTCGCAACTCCGATTTGTTTTAGGGGGCGTGGCCACGTTCGGACCTGCGGTAAAGGGCGCCATCAACCGGACCTGTGGGCAAGGCATAAAACGTTAGGGGAGCGACAGGACCCTGGATTGATTGTAACGGCCTCCTGTTTCACACTCCCTGCTGCAAATCGAGCACCGTCCCATGCCCTCCATGACATTGCCAATGGAACTAAGCGCCACAGCGCCACAGCCTGGCACTGCCGAGGCAGTGTTGGAGCTTGCGCTGCGCGCTGGCGATATGGGCCACTGGGATATTGATCTGGTTCGTGGCAGCTCTCGACGTTCGCCGCGCCACGATCAGTGCTTTGGCTACGCCTCACCGGTGCCCGAAACGGAATGGGGCCTTGATACATTCCTGCGGCATGTGCACCCTGACGACCGCGCGGCGGTGGAGTCGGGCCTGCGCGATGCTATCAATCGTCTCGACGACTGGCGTGCGGAGTTCCGTGTCCTATGGCCGGACGGCTCGCAGCACTGGCTTGAAGCCAGCGGCACCCCCTACTCCGTGGAGGCTGGGAGCGCCCGGCGCATGCTAGGCGTCGTAGCGGACATCACGCCACGCAAGCAGGGTGAGCTTGAAAGTGCGCGGCACCACGCGGCGCTGCTCGAATCCGAGAGACGACTTCGCCTGGCGATCGACACGATGCCGAGCTTGACTTGGTTCGGCCGTGCCGACGGCGCTGTGGTATTCCTGAACGAGCAGTGGCGCCGCTACACTGGGTTGGCCACCGAGGACGGACTGGGCCGGGGCTGGGCGCGCATTATCCACCCCGATGACCTAGCCGATCTGGACGCGCGCTGGACCGCCACCTTGCGCACCGGCGAGCCCGGCGAGCACGAGGCGCGCGTCCGTCGCTTCGACGGGGAATATCGCTGGTTCCTGCTGGTTTGGGTGCCGCTACTTGATGCCTCCGGCAGCGTGGTCGCCTGGTTTGGCAGCAACACGGATATCGAGGAGCGGCAGCGCACTGAACAGATGCTGCGTGCTTCAGCCCATGTGGCGCGCAGGCAGGTAGAGATTCTGAAGAGCTCACTGGATGCCCTTTCCAGGGAGGCCGACCCAACGCGCCTTGCAGGCCATATTCTCGGCTCGATTATCCGGCAGTTCGGTGCCCACAGTGGCAGCGTATGGGCGCGCGACTCCGGCACCGATACGGTTGCCCTGCAGTTCGCGTTCGAAGATGGGCACGTCGTCCACCGCGACGATCCCCGATTCGCCGGTCTCGATCCGCGATTGCCGATGGAAAACGCGTGGCCATGGCCGGAGGTATTCCGGAACGGCACTGCAAGCGTCATCGAGGACATCCGCGACGTGCCGTCGTTTCCGCTGCGGGACCGCCTCGTACCTATGGGCATTGTTACGGTGTTGTTCGCTCCCATGGCAGTGATGGGCCATCTCGAAGGGGCCGTCGCTCTTCGCTTCACGACACGCCGCTCCTTCTCTTCCGAGGAAGTCGAGTTGGCCGTGGCGTTCGCCAGCCAGCTGATGCTGGCGATCCAGCTCACCCGCCTGTCGCAGGAGAGCCGCGAGTCCGCCGTACTGGCCGAGCGCAATCGCATTGCGCGGGACATCCACGACACGCTGGCGCAGGGTTTCACCGGCGTCATCGTGCAGCTGGAGGCGGCGGAGGACGCGAAGCTGCGCGAGCTCGGCGACGAGGCCGACCAGCACATCCGCCGCGCCATCGACCTCGCACGCGACAGCCTGAAGGAAGCGCGCCGCTCGGTCGGCGCACTGCGTCCGACCGCGCTGGAGACCGGCACGCTGTGCAACGCGCTGCCAGCCATGCTCGAGCGGATGGTCGCCGGCACCGGTCTGGAGTTGACATTCGCCATCGAGGGCACGCCGTTCGTGCTGCCTTCCGACTGGGAAAGCGATCTGCTGCGCATCGGCCAGGAGGTCCTGACCAATGTGCTGCGTCACGCCCGGGCGAATCGTTTCCAGGTCTTGCTGGCGTTCGCCTGCGACTCGGTGCGACTGGAGCTGGGCGATGACGGCATTGGTTTCGACCCCGCAGCGCGGAGGGATGGCTTCGGCCTGCGCGGAATGCAGGAGCGGGCATCGAACATGGGCGGCGCACTCACCATAACCAGCAGGCCCGGCGATGGCACCCGCATTGCAATTGCAGTACCGTTGCCGTGAGCGGCCCACGCAGGCCAGGCAAAAAGGGGATTACCACGAACCCGATCCGGGTGTTGATCGCGGACGACCATGTCACGGTCCGCGAAGGCCTTTCCGCCATCATCGGGCGTCAGGCCGACATGGTCATGGTCGCCGAGGCCGCAACCGGCAATGCAGCCGTTGACCTCTGGCGACACCACCGGCCCGATGTCACCCTGCTTGACCTGCGCATGCCCGGAATGGACGGCATCCTCGCGCTATCGGCGATCCGTCGCCATGAGCCAGCGGCTCGCCTTGTGGTCCTCACGACCTTCGACACGGACAATGACATTTCCCGCGCCATCGGCGCAGGCGCGAAAGGCTACCTGCTGAAGGATGCCCCGCGCGAAGAAATGCTCGACTGTATCCGCCGCGTGCACGCCGGCGAGACAGTGATCCCGCCCGCGCTGGTGGCCAAGCTAGCGACCGGCGTCAGCAGCGCGCCGCTGACCGCACGAGAACAGGAGGTGCTGCGGCTTCTGGCGCAGGGCAAAGCCAACCGCGAGATCGCCGAAAAGCTCTTCGTCAGCGAGACCACGGTGAAATCCCATCTGCGCAGTCTGTTCGTCAAGCTCGAAGTACTAAACCGCGCCGAGGCAATCGCCGTGGCGGCCAGACGCGGACTGGTCCAGTTGTAGCGCCTCCGCGCCGGATGGTGCCGGCGCCTCCAACCGCACCGCCGCGACCGGTCCTGTCCGAAAGGAGGAGCCAGGACTCCCCCATCGCGCCGAGGCGCAAATGCCTCGTACGGTCAATGGTCTTTCAAATCGTCATCACCGACGATAGTTGGTAGGTACTCGAAGGGGACCGCGTGCGATGAGGAAGTGGCTTGCCTGTCTGCTGGCCTTGATCGCCCTGCCGGCACTCGGCCAGAGCTTCAAATACCCACCGGTGTTCAAGACGCGGCAGATTGCGGTCGAGGGCGCCAATATCTACGTGCGCTCGGGCGGACAGGGACCCGCCGTGGTATTGCTGCATGGCTTTGGCGACACGGGCGACATGTGGGTGCCGCTGGCCGTAGAGTTGGCGCGCAACCACACCGTCGTGGTACCGGACCTGCGCGGCCTCGGGTTCTCTTCCAAACCGGCCGGCGGCTACGACAAGAAGACGCAGGCTGGCGACGTGGCCGGCGTACTCGACGCCCTCGGCATCGCGCGCGCCGATGTAGTCGCCCACGACATCGGCAACATGGTCGCCTTCGCAGTGGCCGCCCGCTATCCCGACCGCGTTGAGCGGGTAGTGCTCATCGACGCGCCGATTCCAGGCGTCGGCCCCTGGGATGAAATTCTCAAGAGCCCCATGCTATGGCACTTCCACTTCGGCGGCCCCGACATGGAGCGCCTGGTCAAAGGCCGTGAGCGCATCTACCTGGATCGCTTCTGGAACGACTTCGCGGCCTCTCCCACCAGCGTGCCGGAGGCAACGCGGGTGCACTACGCCAGGCTCTACGCATTACCTGGCGCGATGCACGCGGGATTCGCCCAGTTCGCCGCCTTCGACCAGGATGCGGCCGACAATCGTGCCTTCCTCGCCAACGGCAAGCTGGCCGAGCCGGTGCTGGCGCTCGGCGGCGAGAAATCCTTCGGCACCATGATGGCGACGGTGGCACAGGCCGGGTTTTCCAACGTGCAGGGCGGCGTTGTGCCGGGCTCCGGGCACTGGATCATGGACGAAAACCCGGCCGCCACGGTGAAGCTGGTATGCGATTTTCTGGGCAGCGGTGCGCCCAAGGGGACACCATGAAACGACTGCGCAAGACACTGACCGTGCTGCTGCCGGCGTTGGTCGCCGCCGCAGCGGCGGCGCAGCCGGCGGCCGTACCGCAATTACCGCAATACGCCAAAACCCTACAAGAGCTGTCTGCCATCGCGCCCACCGGCGGAGCCGGCGGCTCGGGTAACTCCAAAGTCCGGGTGGTCACCATCCTCGGCGACCCATCCAAGCCAGGGCCGTACAGCCAGCTCCTCGAGGTGGCCCCCCATGCCAGCATCGCTGCCCATCATCATGACGGCGACCGTGTCGGGACGGTACTCAGCGGCACATGGCATTTCGGCTACGGGCGCGACTTCGACGCGGCGAAGTTGCGCGTATTACCGCCGGGCTCGGTCTACACCGAGCCGGCAGACGCGCCGCATTTCGCCATGACCGCGGACGAAGCCGTGACGGTGCTGGTCACCGGTTACGGCCCGACCAGCACGGTCTATGAAAACCCGGCCGACGATCCGGCCGGGAAGCGCTAGATCCCGCGCCGCCGCCATCCAGCGATACCCTATCTGGACGGCAGATGCCGCTGAAAACTCTCCAGCGCGGTACGCGCGGCGGGGCCGGCAAGTTCCGGCCGCACCAGCACGGCGTGCAGCGGCACCTGACGGCACCCCCCAGCGGCCATCGGCAGCGCCATCAGCTCGCCGTTGCGCAGGCAGTCCGCGACGATATGCTCGGGCAGCCAGGCGAAACCCAGGCCGGCCCGTACCGTGGCAAGCGAAGCCTCCATGCTGCTCACCGTGCAGCGCCGCTCGGCGCCAAGCCAGCCCTCGCTGCGCGGGCGCCTTGTGCCGGAGTCTCGCACCACCACCTGCACGTGGCGCACCAGGTCCTCGACACCGAGCGTACGCTCCAGGCGCAGCAACGGATGGGCGGGACTGGCGACGCCGACAAAGTTGATGTTGAGCAGGAACTCGCCCATCGCGCCGGGCGGCACTCGTGTCGCCACCACGATATCCGCACTGAAGTCCTCGATTGCTTCCTCCGCGCCGGAAAGGACCGCGTCGGACAGCTGCATTTGCGTGCTCGGACACAGCACCTGCAACTCCGACACGATGTTGAGCAGCAACGAGCGCGGGAACGCGACATCCACCACCAGCCGCAGTTCGGCCTCCCAGCCTTGCTTGAGCTTCGCCGCCAGGGCTTCGAGGGTTTCCAGGTCGCCAAGCAGCGGACGCGCCCGCTTCAGCAGCGTTTCGCCATGCGCCGTAAGCACGGCCTTGCGCCCTTCGATCTCGAGCAGGGGCAGGTCGAGCGCTTCGTGCAGCCGGGCGATGGCATAGCTGACGGCGGACTGGCTCTTGTGCAGGGCGGTGGCGGCCTGGGCAAAGCTGCCTTGGTCCACGACGGCGGCGAGCACCGCCCAGTTTTCGAGCGAGGTTCGGGGAAGTCGCATGGGTGAATCCATTTAAAAAGTAGATTAGTTTCTCTCAAATAATGCGCTTTTTAATTCGATATTTCGAGTCTAATGTGCTGGCAACCCAGGAGGTTGCCCATGAACGAAATCAGACGCAGTGCGGATCGCGGCCACGCCGACCACGGCTGGCTCCGGTCCTTCCACAGTTTTTCCTTTGCCGAGTACTTCGATCCGCAGCATGTGGAGTTTGGGCCGCTGCGGGTCATCAACGAGGATCGGGTAGAACCAGGAATGGGCTTCGGCACCCATGGTCACCGCGACATGGAGATCATCAGCTATGTGCTGGCCGGAGAGCTGGCGCACAAGGATTCCATGGGCAACGGCTCGGTGATCCGTCCTGGCGACGTGCAGCGGATGAGCGCGGGCAGCGGCATTCGGCACAGCGAGTTCAATCCCTCGCAGGTCCAGCCGGTGCACTTCCTGCAGATCTGGATACAGCCCGACAGGCTGGGAATCGCGCCGAGCTACGAGGAGAAGCATTTCGAGCAGGCGGAGAAGCGGGGGCGTCTGCGGCTGATCGCCTCCGCGGACGGCACCGAAGGCTCAGTGCGTATCCGCCAGGACGCACGTGTCTATGCCGGCCTGTTCGATGGCGAGGAACAGGCCGCCCTGAGCGTGGACTCCAGCCGGCGTGTCTACGTGCACGTCGCCAGGGGCGCGGTGGAAGTCAATGGAATCCCGCTCAGCTCCGGCGACGCTCTGAAGCTGTTCAACGAGACCGGGTTGAAGATTGCCAAGGGCCGTGTCGCCGAGGTCCTGGTGTTCGATCTTCCAGGCCGGGACGCCTGAGGCCGGTCCCACCTCCACGGAACCACGGAAAGGCGACGACTCGTGCGCGAAGGCGAAGACAGCAGCGGAGGACGCGGCTTGAGCCGGCGGGCCTTCCTGCGGGCACGCGCCTACATGGAAGCCAATCTCGGCGAGCGCGTGCTGCTGGCGGACGTGGCCGCGGCGGCGCACCTGAGCCGCTCGCATTTCGCCCGCGCGTTCCGCATCACGACCGGTCAGAGCGTAATGGCCTACCTGCGCCGGCTGCGCATCGAGCGCGCCAAGTTTCTGCTGGTCGAGCGAGAGGTGAGCATCGCGGAACTCTCGGCGCAACTGGGGTTCGCGCACCACAGTCACTTCACCCGGCTGTTCCGCCGCGAAATCGGCATGGCGCCGCGCACTTACGCGCACCATTTCGGCCTGCCGGCCGGCGCGAGCAACGCCGAGGCCAGGGGGTACCGATGGCTGCAAGCCCCCAAAAGACCGCACGAATCGTCAAACCGGGATTCATTCGTGCAAGCGCCCACCGTCGCCGCGGCGCCAGGATTAGGCACGCTGTCGACGGCAGACGCCGTGGTAAACGACCCGACACCCCGCATCACCGAAGGAGAATGTCATGCCTCAGAAGCACCCCCTCGCCAAGCGCAGTGAAAAAGGTCTGCTGACCCCGGACAACTGCGTCGTCGCGTTCATCGACTTGCAGCCGCAGATGCTGTTCGGCGTGAGCAGCCATGACCGCCAGACGATCATCAACAACAACGTGCTGCTGGCCAAGTCAGCCCAGGTGTTCGGCGTGCCGGTGGTGCTTTCCACCGTCGAGAGCGCCGCCTTCAGCGGCAACACCTGGCCGCAACTGCTGGCCGCCCTGCCCGGCGTGACGCCGGTCGAGCGCTCGTCGATGAATTCCTGGGATGACAAAAACTTCGTCGCCGCGATTGAAAAAACCGGGCGGCGCAAAATCGTGCTGAGTGGCCTGTGGACCGAAACTTGCGTGGCCCTGCCGACGATCCAGGCGATTCACGATGGGTACGAGGTTTACGTCGTCGAGGACTGCTGCGGCGACGTCAGCCTGCTGTCCCATGACAACGCAATGAAGCGCGTCTACCAGGCCGGAGCGAAGCCGGTGACCGCTCTTTCCACCTTGCTCGAATGGCAGCGCGACTGGGCGCAGCGCGACACCTACGATGCCGTCATGGACATCGTCAAGACGCATTGCGGGGCCTACGGCATCGGCGTCGAGTATGCCTACACTATGGTGCACAAGGCGCCGGCCACGCGCCTGCCGGACTACGTCGTCCCCCAGTCCGGCGCATAGCCGGACCATACTGGACAAGGGGCCCGCCCGGGCCGCTGCAAGCACGGAATGCGATCATGAAACCTTATCTCCTGTCCCTGGGCGCCGGCGTTCTGGTCGGCATCATCTACAGCCTGGTCAACGTGCGCTCCCCGGCGCCGCCGGTGATCGCCCTGGTCGGCCTGTTCGGCATCCTGCTCGGCGAGCAGGTGCTGCCGGTGGCCAAGCGGCTGCTCGGGCCCGAACCCGTCACCGCGGCCTGGGTCAGCTCGCAATGCGGTCCGCACGTGCTGGGCCAGCTGCCGACGACCCAGCCGGAATGCGCCGACGCCGCGGCCAAACCGGGAGCCACGCCGTGAGCGCGCCGGCCGAGTTGATCGTGCGCAACGCGCGCATCGCCACATTCGATGCAAAGCAACCGCAGGCCACCGCGCTGGCGGCGGCCGACGGGGTGCTGCTCGCGGTGGGGGACGATGACCAGGTGATGCGCTTCGCCGGCCCAGGCACCCGCACCATCGACGCGAAGGGGCGGCGCCTGATTCCCGGCCTGATTGACTCCCATCTGCACGTGATCCGCGGCGGTCTCAACTACAACCTCGAGCTGCGCTGGGACGGCGTGCCCTCGCTGGCCGACGCCATGCGCATGCTTAGGGAACAGGTGGCGCGCACCCCGGCGCCGCAGTGGGTGCGCGTGGTTGGCGGCTTCACCGAGCTGCAGTTCGCTGAGAAACGCCTGCCAACGCTGGACGAGCTCAATGCGGTGGCGCCGGATACGCCAGTGTTCATCCTGCACCTGTACGACCGCGCCCTGCTCAACGCGGCCGCACTGCGCGCCGTGGGCTACACCCGCGATACGCCCGATCCGTCGGGCGGCGAGATCGTCAGGGAGGCGAACGGCGAGCCCAGCGGCCTGCTGCTGGCCAGGCCAAATGCCGGCATCCTCTACGCCACCCTGGCCAAGGGGCCGAGGCTGCCGTACGAATACCAGCTCAACTCCACCCGCCAGTTCATGCGCGAGCTGAACCGGCTGGGGGTGACCAGCGTGATCGACGCCGGCGGCGGCTTCCAGAACTATCCCGACGACTACAAAGTCATCGAGGACCTGCGCGCGGCCGACCAGCTGACGCTGCGCATCGCCTACAACCTGTTCACCCAGAAACCCAAGGAGGAGCTGGCCGACTTCACCCGCTGGACCTCGCAGAACCAATATCACCAGGGCGACGACTTCTACCGCCTCAACGGCGCCGGCGAGATGCTGGTGTTCTCTGCCGCCGACTTCGAGGACTTCCGTCAGCCGCGGCCGGACATGCCGCCGCAGATGGAGAGCGAGCTGGAGGGGGTGGTGCGGGTGCTCGCCGCCAGGCGCTGGCCGTGGCGGCTGCATGCCACCTACGACGAGACCATCGGCCGCGCCCTGGACGTGTACGAGAAAGTGAACCGCGAGATCCCGCTGCAGGGCATCCACTGGTTCTTCGACCACGCCGAGACGGTGAGCGACCGCAACCTGGAGCGCATCGCCCGGCTCGGCGGCGGCGTGGCGGTGCAGCACCGCATGGCCTACCAGGGCGAGTACTTCGTCGAGCGCTATGGCGCCAGGGCCGCCGAGCGCACGCCGCCGTTCAAGCGCATGCTGGAGTTGGGCGTGAAGGTCGGTGCCGGCACCGATGCGACACGCGTCGCCAGCTACGATCCCTGGAACGCGCTGTACTGGCTGTCCACCGGCAAGACCCTGGGCGGGATGGCGCTGTATCCCGGCCGCCATTGCGTCGACCGCGAAACCGCGCTGCGTCTCTACACCCAGGCCAACACCTGGTTTTCCAACGAGGAAGGACTAAAAGGGCAGATCAGCGCCGGCCAGCTCGCCGATTTCGTGCTGCTGTCGGATGATTATTTCACGGTACCCGAAGCGCAGATCCGCCAGATCGTATCGCTGCTGACGGTGGTCGGCGGCAGAGTGGTGTACGGCGACGGCGACTATCGCGAGCTCGACCCGCCGGTCCCGGCGCCCCTGCCCGACTGGTCGCCGGCCAACTTCGGCAGCCGCTACTGGAAGGACGCGGCACAGCACAAGGCGGCGGCCCCGGCCACGTGTGGCTGCGCCAGCGCCTGCGGCGTGCACGGTCACGCGCACGCCTGGTCGCGCGAAGCGCCTGTGGCCGACGCCGACCGCGGCGGCTTCTGGGGCGCGCTGGGCTGCTCGTGCTGGGCGTTCTGATGGCCGCGCCTTCGCCCGAAACCGGCAGCCGCCCCGGCACCGTGGCGGTGCTGCTGAGCTTTGTCGCCGGCTATGTCGACACGGTCGGCTTCGTCGCGCTGTTCGGCCTGTTCACCGCCCACGTCACCGGCAACCTGGTGCTGATCGGCGCCTCGCTGATCCACAGCAGCCATGGCCTCGTCGCCAAGCTGTCGGCGCTGCCGGTGTTCGTGCTGGTGGTGGGGCTGACCACGCTCTATGCGCAGCGCCGCAGCAGCGCCGGCAAGCCGGCGCTGCCCGGCGCGCTGGCCGCACAACTGCTGTTCCTGGCCGGCTTCGCCGCAGTGGGCAGCGCCGCCGCGCCGGTCACCGACGCCGACGCGCCGCTGGCGATTCTCGCCGGCATGCTCGGCGTCTGCGCCATGAGCGTGCAGAACGCGGCCTCGCGGCTGCTGATGGGCGAGCTGCCGCCGACCACGGTGATGACCGGCGGCGTCACCCAGTTCGCCATCGACGCCGCCGCCCTCCTCGCCAAGCGCAGCGGCCCCGACAGCATCGCTGCGCGCAAGCGCCTGCACAAGTTCGTGCCGCCGGTGCTGGCCTTCGCCGCAGGCGCGATTGCCGGTGCGCTGCTGTATGCGCGCCTGGGCTTTGTGGTGCTGCTGGTGCCGATGGCGGCGCTGGTCGCGGTGCTGCTGCTGTGCCGCCCCCGGCCGCAGAGCGCCGGAGTCCGCCCATGAGCCCTGCACTGGTTCAAGGCGCACAGTGGCTGGCGCGGGCCGGCCTGTGCCTGGCCTTCGTCTACAGCGGCATCAGCAAGCTGTTCGATTTTTCGGGCGCGGTGGCGGAGCAAGCCCATTTCGGCATGAACCCGCCGGCCCTGTTCGCCGCCGCCACCATCGCGGTACAGCTCGGCAGCTCGGCAATGATGCTGTTCCTGCGCGGCTGGCCGGCGGCGCTGGGTGCGTTGGCACTGGCCGGCTTTACCCTGCTGGCGACCTTCGTTGGCCATCCGTTCTGGCGCGAAACCGGCATGGAACGCTTCGCCGACCTCAATTCCTTTCTCGAGCACTTCGGCCTGGTCGGCGGCTTCGTGCTGGTGGCGCTGCTGGAGTTGACCTCCACGCGCGCCGACGCCGGGGCCCCGCTGCGCGCCGCCCCCCGATAAAACCAAGGAGCATTGTCATGACCGTTTATGCGCACCCCTTCCGCCTGCTGCTGGCCAGTTCGCTGCTGTGGCTGGCGATGCCGGCGCTGGCGAAGGACGCGGCCAGGCCGGCGAGTGTCGGCGTCGGCCCGCAATACGACACCACCCACGTCTACCTCGACAGCGCCGATCACTACGACGCTTTCGTCAACAGCTTCACCGCCACCTTCGGCGGCAAGCCCTCGCCGCGCATCACCGCCAACATCATGCCGGTGGACAGCAGCACCCAGGCGCAGTACGTGTGGACGCCGGCCGGCACGCTGTCCACCTTCGCCTTCCAGACGCCGGTGCCGTATCCGTTCGGCTTCGAGCGCAACGGCTACCTGGTCAGCGACATCGACCAGGCGCTGAAGGCGGCCCGCGCCGCCGGCGCCGAAGTGATCGTCGACAAGTTCAAGGACCCGATCGGCTACGACGCGGTGGTGCAATGGCCGGGCGGCGTCAAGATGCAGTTGTATTGGCACTTCACCGCGCCGTCCTACGGCAAGCTCGACACCGTGCCGGACAACCGCATCTACGTCTCGGCCGACCGCGCCGACGCCTTCATCCGCAGCTTCCTCAAGTTCTCGCACGGCAAGGTGGTAGCGGACGACCGGAAGGCCAGCGCCGGCGAGATCGGCCGGCCCGGCGAGAGCTACCGCCGCATCCGGCTGGAGTCGGTGTTCGGCAAGATGCAGGTGCTGGTCACCGACGGCCACCTGCCCTACCCGTTCGGCTGGGAGATGACCGGCTACGAGGTGAAGAACCTGGGCGAAACCCTGGACAAGGCCAAGGCCAATGGCGCCAAGGTGCTGTCTGCGCCGTACGACGCCGGCGACCGCGACACCGCCATCGTGCAGTTCCCGGGCGGCTATATCGCCGAAATCCACGATGTGAAGGCGCGCTGATCCGAATGAAGCGACTGGCTGGCATCTGCGCCGGACTGCTGCTGCCCGCCTTTGGGGCGGCCGCGGCGCCGGCCGACCTGACGATTCCGAAAGTCGATCCGTCGGAATCGATCCTGTCGGAGTACGTATCGGAGGCGGCGCCGGACCCGAATCCGCCGCCCTACACCCTGCTGCGCTACAACGAGCGCTACGACTACCTGGCCGATCCGAAAAATCGCAGGGATTTTTTCGATCCGGTCAAATACATCCCGCTGGGTTCCACCGACCCGCAAAGCTATCTGAGCCTGGGCGGCGAGTTGCGCGAGCGCTACGAGAACCTGCACAACGCCGGCTTCGGCGTGGCGCCGGAGCACAACGCGTCCTATCTGCTGCAGCGGATCACGCTCGCCGCCGACCTGCACGTCAGCCAGCGCCTGCGCCTTTTTGCCCAGGGCATCTCCGGCCTGCAGTTCGGCCAGCAGGAGACCGCGCCGCCGGTGAACCAGAACCCGCTCGACCTGCAACAAGGCTTCGTCGACTACATTTTGGGCCATCCGACCGTCGAGGGCCCGCGGCTGACCACCCGCTTCGGCCGCTTCGAGATGACCTACGGCTCCGGCCGCCTGGTCGCCACCCGTGCCGCGCCGAACATCCCGTTCAAGTTCGACGGCGTCCAGCTGATCGGCGGCATGGGCAGTTCACGCGTCTACGCCTTTGCGGTGCACCCCGGACTGGAACAGAAATACCGCCTGGATACCGAGAACGGGGGCCAGGCCTTCTGGGGGGTGTACAGCACCACGCCGCTGGGCTGGCGCCTGCCGGCCAACCTGGACCTGTACTACCTGGGGGCGCGCTACGCCAATGCGCGCTACGCCGCCGGCACCGGCACGGAACTGCGCCACACCATCGGCACGCGCTCGTTCGGCAAGGCCGGCGGCTGGGACTACGACTGGGAACCGGTGGTGCAGTTCGGCAAGTTCGCCAGCCGCGAGATCCTGGCCTGGACCCTGGCCACCGACACCGGTTACAGCTTCAAGAGCACGCCATGGCAGCCGCGCATCGGCTTCAAGGCCGACATCGCCAGCGGCGATTCGGGCCGCCCCAACGGCCAGTTCGGCTCGTTCAATCCACTGTATTTCAAGTCCGGCTACTTCAACGACGTCAGCATCATCCGCCCGACCAACATCGCCGACCTGCATCCCTCGCTGCAGTTCGTGCCGGTGAAGCCGGTCACCGCGACCCTGGCAACGGACCTGCTGTGGCGCTATAGCGTCAAGGATGGCGTCTACGCGCCGCCCGGCAACATCGAGCTGCGGCCGGCGTCCGGTGCGGCCCGCGACTCGCGCTATATCGGCAACACCGCGGAAACCGCGGTGGAATGGAAAGCCTGCCGCCACATCGCCTGGACGGCGTCCTACGTGCACCTGTTCGCCAGCGACGCCGTGCACGCCGCCGGCGGCCACGACGTCGACTATTTCGGCAGCTGGGTCACTTTCACCTGGTGAGCAGGCCCTCTGCCCACCGCCAACCCGAGGAGAGCATCGCATGAGCACCATCACCACCAAGGACGGCACCCGGATCTTCTACAAGGACTGGGGCGCGGGACAGCCGGTGGTCTTCTCCCACGGCTGGCCGCTGAGCAGCGACGCCTGGGACGGCCAGATGCTGTTCCTGGCCCAGCACGGCTATCGCGTCATCGCCCACGACCGCCGCAGCCACGGCCGCTCCGACCAGACGTTCCACGGCAACGACATGGATACCTATGCCGACGACCTGGCCGCACTGATCAACCAGCTCGACCTGAAGAACGCGGTGCTGGTGGGCCACTCTACCGGCGGCGGCGAGGTGGCGCACTACATCGGCCGCCACGGCAACCAGCGGGTGGCCAAGGCGGTGCTGGTGGGCGCGGTGCCGCCGCTCATGCTCAAGACCGACGCCAATCCCGGCGGCGTGCCGCTGCAGGTGTTCGACGGCATCCGCAAGGGCGTGGCCGACAACCGCAGCCAGTTCTACCTGGACCTGACCCTGCCGTTCTACGGCTACAACCGCGCCGGGGCGAACGTGTCCGAGGCGGTGCGCCAGTCGTTCTGGCTGCAGGGCATGCTGGGCGGCATCAAGGGCCAGTACGACTGCATCAAGCAGTTCTCGGAAGTGGACTACACCCCGGACCTGAAGAAGATCGAAGTGCCGACCCTGGTGGTGCACGGCGACGACGATCAGATCGTGCCGTTCGCCAACTCCGGCGAACTGTCGGTGAAGATCGTCAAGCACGCCACACTCAAGGTCTACAAGGGCGCGCCGCACGGCCTCGCCACCACCCATCAGGATCAGCTCAACGCCGATCTGCTGGCCTTCATCAAGGCGTGATCGATGGTCATGCAGCGTCCTCCGCACGGACGCTGCATGACCATGCCGCATCGCAGCCGGGCAAGGGAGCCCGGCCATGCTCTGCTAGAAAGCGCTCTTGATCACGCCGCCGTCGACCCGCAGAGCTGCGCCGGTGGTGGCTGAAGCTTGTGCGCTGGCTGCATAGAGCACCATCGATGCAACCTCCTCTGGCGTTGCGAACCGCTTGAGCAGGGACGTAGGGCGGACCTTTTCGAAAAATTCCCGCTCAAACTGCTCGAAGGTCTTTCCCTCGGATTTCGCCAGGGTATCGACGAAGTCATCCACCCCTCGCGACTTCGTCGGGCCGGGCAACACAGAATTGACTGTAATTCCGGTCCCCGCAACAGCTTCAGCCAGTCCGCGCGACACGGCCAGGATCGCGGTCTTCGTCACACCGTAGTGGATCATTTCGGTAGGTATCTGGATCGCACTCTCACTGGAAATGAAAATCATGCGTCCCCAGTTAGCGCGTCGCATTGCCGGTAGATACAGCCGGGCCAGCCTGACACCACTCAGCACATTGGCGTCGAAGAAACGTTGCCAATCCGCGTCTGGAATCTCCTCGAACGGCTTAGGCTCGAAGATTCCAAGGTTGTTGACCAGCACCCCCACTCCCGGATGCAATTTCGCGAGCCGCTCGGCTTCAGCGGCCCGGGTCAAATCTCCGGCAAAGCCCAGCGGCGCGTTTCCGGTGGTTGCGGCAATCGAATTGACGGCGCTATCAACCGCCGCCTGGGTCCGGCCGTTCACAATCACGCGCGCGCCTTCAGCCGAGAGCGCCTCGGCTATGGCATATCCGATCCCGGCGGTGCTGCCGGTTACGAGGGCCAGCTTGTTCTTCAGTCCCGTATCCATGCCTGCTCCAGCAAATGAGGACTATGGTCGCGGGCCGAGCGCGGAAACACCATTGATCGTTTGGGCTATTTGTTGGCTGTCCGGATGGTCGAAATGGGATCCGTCCTCTCGGACAGGACGAGCGTGATGGAGGTAGCGATGACGCGCGCGTGGCACCCAATCCGCTGGCCGGACACCGGTGGCGCCCGCGGGCGTGCCGCGCGAAGAGAATTCACTTCAATTTGTGGTTAAGCCGAGGCGGCAGGGGTTGCTTCGTCGCCGGTTTATGACCCTGCACATCAGCTTGGACGCGAAGCCGACACGGCGCGCAACCGTCAAAGCAGACACGCAAACATGCACCGCACGACCCGCGATAACGGGGACATATCAGCGCTATTGGCTACCCGCCCTTCGGCTGCTTGCGCCAGGCCGGCGCGGGCTTCCCGCTTGCCGATCTTGTGTAGACGTCCTGTTCCGCCGTGCTGAATTGGAGCGGATGGACGAAATCGACGCCGCGAAGAAGGGCCGGATTTTCCGATCCGCTCTGCGGCCCCGAGGCCGCATTGTCGGCGGCGGCGTTCGCGACGGTGATCGCCGCCGCGAGGACGCCGAGCAAGGCACGGGCGATCGATGAAGCTCCGTATTTCCGCATGAGGATTCCCCACCGCCGTCGAGGCGTTCAGCCCTTCAGTTCATTGGCTCTGCAAACGATCGAGCGCGTGGTCTCCGCGCCGTGGAAGAGCGCGGGCACCCCGAGACCGGCTTTCGTTTTCCATACCTTGCCGTCCACCCACACGGCGCAGCAGATAGAGCTGGAGACTGTCGCGCAGGAACCGGCGGCGCGGCGGGGCAAAGACGAGATCATCCGGGTTCGCCATCAACGTCCTCCAAGCGGAACGACCCGCAGCGCGCTGACGGCCATGTGGTGGCCGGCCGGGTTGGCGGGGACTTCGCCAGCGAACGGCGCGAGCGCGGTCGAGAAGCGGATGTCCACGGGCTGGCTGATCGCCCCGTGCGTGGCGACCGCGGCGATCGCCCGGCCGTCGACCTCCCAGATGATGTCGGTCGGCGTCCACAGCACGCCGAAATCGTGCAGGCCCTTTGAGAAGTCGCTCTTGAAGCGGCTGTCGAAGCCGACTGCGGTGCCCGTGCTGGAGGCCCACCTATGCAAGGTCATGTGCAGATCGTCCGGATAATGGACCTCGGCGACATCGATCTCGAACTTGCCCGGGCTCACCAGCCAGAAGGCGTTGTTGAGGCCGCTCACGTCGGCCGCCTGGACGCGGGCCTCGAAGAAGCCGTACGACCAGGTGGACTTGCTGATGAGGAAGCCTGTCGACCATCTGGCGTGGCACTTGCCGACGGCCGCCCGTGTCCGCAACTGCAGGCCGGTCGGCGTGGCCACGACGCTCTGCGGCTGGCGGCAGGCGTCCAGGTCCGAGCGGTCGTCCGACTGCACTGACCACAGCGTCTGCAACTCGGCGGGGTCGGTAAAGTCCGTCTGCAACGCCGGCGTCCGGCCCGCGGAGCGGTAACTGGCGATCAGAGTCTGGTCGTCGGCGGTCACCGGCCGGCGCGTGCCCCATGGCTGGTCCGGATTGCCCCAGGTCGGCGGCGCCATCTGGGCGGCGGCCGGCGGCAGCCCGGCAGCGGCCAGGCCCCACGCTAGCAGCGGAATCAGCAGCTTGTGCACGAGCGCCTCCCTTCGCCGACCAATCCGGTCACGGCGCGAAAACCCTCAGCGACTGCACGGTCATGCCGTGGCCTTCGGGATGGTCGGGAACCTTGCCGCCCGCCCAGTCGGCCAGCGCCGTCGACAATCGGATAACGGCCGGGCCTATGACCCGGCCGTGCGTCGTGACGGCGGCGACCGGTTCTCCGTCGACCTCGTAGACCAGGCCGGTCGACGTCCACAGCAGGCCGACGTCGTGGAAACCCGAGGATAGATTGTCGATGAAGTTGAGCCCCCACCCCATGCCGGCGTGTTTTTCGCTACCGTTGTAGGGCCAGTACTGGAGGCCGAGGTGCATATAGCTCGGATAGTAGGTCTCGGTGACGTCGATCTCGAAATTGTCGTCCGTGGTCAGCCAGAAGGCGTTGTCGACGCCTTTGATGTCCGCGATCCTGATCCGGGCTTCATAGAAGCCGTAGCCGTATTTGACCTTGCTCGCGATGTGTCCGGTGGACCACCGGGCCGTACGGCAATCGTCGGCGAGGAGCGTCTTCAGTTTCAGGCCCGCGGACGAGGCCTCGACGCTGTCTGGCCGGCGGCAGGACTTCAGCGTCGGATTGTCATCGCGTCCGAGGCTCCAGTCCGCCTGGAGCTCCGCCGGGCGGGTCAAGCCAGTCCAGAGGACCGGCGCCGTCTTGCCCGAGCGATAAGCAGCGATGGCGGCGCGGTCCGCCGCCGTCACCGGTCTCCGCGTCCCCCAGGGCTGATCGGGCGATCCCCAGGTGGGTAGCCCGGCCAGCGTCGCCGCACGGGATGCCGGCGCCAGGGCAGCGCAAGCGACCAGGGACGCCAGCCACAGTGTATGTCGTGTCATTGAGTATCCTCCGCGTCCCGTTCCGACGAGGGTGCTGGAGTCACGCTGAACCGCAACTGAAGCCGCACTTCCGGGGCGTCAGGTCTCGGCCGCGCCGGACATCCGTTTCGCATGGGTCATCGTCAATCGAAATAGTAATCGATGAGATGGGTGAAGGCGTCCGGTGCGGTTTCGGGCAACTGTTGGCTTGAAACCCTTCGTCGTGCCTCTGCGTTACAACGGTTCCTACCTGCGACTTCACCTCACGCAGTCGCCCGGACGAACCGTCAACTGCGCACCACCGGCCGGGCGAGTGGTGAATGCTTGCGGCGGCCAGAGCCCACTTACTGGTTACTTTTTTCCTAAGACGCCAGCCCTCGACTTCTTCGGCCCTCTATTCCCTGGCCGCCTTCATGGGGTAAAGAATGGCCCCATAAACAATCGTTGCCAAAATGGATGTGATTCCAACCCTCCGGAGACGATTCCGGAGACGTCCGAGTACGTCCGGGCCCGGCCATAGCTCGGCGGTCCTTGGTTCGATAGATTTCGGAGGGCCAAATTCTGGGGGCAACAGCAGGGCAACCGGATAGTTCGAAAGACAACACGTCCATGATTTTCCGAGAAACTTAGCGGCTCTTTCGAGTGCTGTACCACTACCAGACAGCCCAGGGGTCTGTGCCTCGCGCCCAGACCCTTTTTTGTTGCCCGCGGGGCTGCCGGCGTGACAAAAATCCTGCGCATTGAATGAATTATGCCCGCGGGCGGGCGCCCGTCCGTCGGTCGGAGCGCACCGTTTAGGGGGTCCTATTACCGAGTCTCTCTCCACTTCCACCGCCCATCCGCCGCCGTCAAAAAACCGCCGGCGCTCTCCATAGCATTCGGTGGTCGAGGCAGCATTCATTCCGAAGCCGCCGGCGACGTCCACATCTCGTGGGGAGAGTTTCGATGAACCAGCGTGCCCTTTCCTTCATCCCGGCCGGCGCCATGCTCGCGCTGCTCGCCGCGCTGCCGGCACAGGCCAGCACCAACAAGACCGCCACTTTCGTGGTGTCACTGACGGTGTCGTCCGACTGCTCCATCAGCGCCAACCCCCTGCCCTTCGGCACCGCCACCAGCGCCTTGGCCGTCACCGCCCTGACGCACAACACCAGCCTCAGCGTGACCTGCAGCAGCGGCACCGGCTACAGCCTCAGCCTGGACCAGGGGACGACCACCGGCTCGGCCATCACCTCGCGCCTGATGGGCGGCACCGGCAGCAACACGCAGACGGTGCAGTTCCAGCTGTATATCGATTCCGGCCTGAGCAGCGTGTTCGGCGACGGCACCAACGGCTCCACCGTGAGCGGCACCGGCACCGGCAGCGCCGTCACCGTGCCGATCTATGGCCAGGTGCCGGCGCAGCCGATCCCGGCGGCCGACAGCTACAGCACCACCGAAACCGCGACGATCACCTTCTGATCGCGTGCGGACGGAGGCCGTGCGGGGCCTCCGTCCGCATTCCGCCGCGCCGGCGCAAGCCGGCGTGGCGGACGGGCCGGGGGAACCAGCCGGAATGCAGCAGCGGCCGCCATGGCGGCCGCGACGGCCTTCTCTCGCCCGTTGCGCTCGATCCAAGGCACAGCTCATGGCTTCCTCGCGGAAACTCCACTGGCGCGGCGCGGCGCTGCTGGGCCTGGCCCTCGCCGGCCTGCCCGGCGCCAGCCAGGCCGGCAACGCCACGACCACCTTCCAGGTGCAGATCACCCTGGTGGCGAGCTGCGCCATCAGCGCCAACAACCTCAACTTCGGCTCCGGCATCGGCCTGCTGACCAGCGCCGTCAACGGCAGCACGACGCTCAGCGTGACCTGCTCCAACAGCACGCCCTACACCCTGGGGCTGGATGGCGGCAACGTCAGCGGCTCGACCGTCACGACCCGGCTGATGGCGGGCACCACCACCGGCAATGCGTCCACCACGATGCAGTTCCAGCTGTATTCCGACAGCGGACGCACCACCACCTGGGGCAATTCCAGCGGCTCCTGGATCAGCGGCACCGGGAGCGGCAGCGCCCAGACCCTGACCGTGTATGGCCAGGTGCCGACGCAAAGCACGCCGAAGCCCGATACTTACCAGACGACCATCACTGCGACGGTGACTTACTAGGGCCTGTTAACGCTATTTCGATCGCTGCGAAGGGGTCTGTTTTCGCGCATTGAAGGCGCGACCGACGCGGTGTATGGGGATGTACACAAGGAGGGGGCAACATGGCAATGCGGCAAAACAGATCCCTTCCCGGAGGATTGCCCGCGGATTTGCGTCCAGGGCAACGCAGCAATCGATATAGCGTGAACAGGCCCTAGACGCGATGCGCACCACGCCCCGCCCAGCCGCAGCGAAGCACCGGACCGCCGTTTGCGCAGCAGCGGCCCTGTTGCTCGCCGGCATGCCGCCGGCGCAGGCGCAGACCGCGCTGCGCACCCGCACCACCACCTTCGTCGTGTCGGTGACGGTGGACAACGACTGCCGCATATCCGGCGCCACCGCGCTCGATTTCGGCCATGTCCGTGCGCCGCTGGACGGCGATCCGGCTGCGCCGGCGCAGCAGTACGGCCGCTTCAGCGTCAGCTGTTCGCGCAATACGCGCTATACCCTGTATCTCGACCGCGGCAACGTCCCCGGCTCCAGCATCGCCGGCCGCCTGATGGCGGGCATCACCCCGGGCAACAACGACCGGCTGCTGTACCAGTTGTACCGCGATCCGGCGTTCTCCACGGTGTGGGGCGACGGCGGCGACGGCGGCACCGACGGCCTCGGCGGCGTCGGCACCGGCGCGGAGCAGTCCTTCATCGTCTACGGCCGCATCCTGCCGCAACAGTTGCCGGCCGCCGACCTGTACAGTTCCATCATCACCGCCTCGCTGACGTTCTAGGCGATAAAAAAGGGGAACCACATGGCCCGATCGATTCTCACCCGGCTGGCGCTGCCCCTGGCGGCGCTGCTGGCGGGGGCGCTGCCGGCGCACGCCGCCTCGCTGCAGGTCTCGCCGGTGACCTTGAGCTTCCAGCCCGGCCAGCCGGCGCTGGGCCTGACCCTGCGCAACAGCGGCGACGCGCCGCTCACCGGGCAGGTGCGCGTCTTCTCCTGGACCCAGAACGGCAAGGACGACGTGCTGGAGCCGGTGCAGGCCCTGGTGGCCAGCCCGCCGATGGTGCTGATCCCCCAGCAGGGCGAGCAGCTGGTGCGGGTGGTGCGCACCGACCGCAAGCCGGCGGACCGCGAGCTGACTTATCGCCTGCTGATCGACGAGCTGCCGCCGCCGCAAGGCACCGCCAGCACCGGCGAGGTCACCGGCGGCGTCAACTTCCGCCTGCGCTATTCGCTCCCGGTGTTCGTGCCCATGCCCGGGGCCCCCGGCGAGCCGAAGCTGGGCTGGCGCCTGCAGCAGCACGACGGCGCCTGGTACCTGGCGGCGTCCAACCAGGGCGGCAGCCATGCCCAGCTGAGCAGCGTGAAGCTGCTCGGCGCCGGCGGCGAGAGCTTCGAAGTATCGGCCGGCCTGCTCGGTTACGCCCTCGCCGGCAGCGGCCGCGAGTGGCGGCTGGCCGACCGCTTTCCGCCGCGACTGGCCGCGGCCGGACTGCGCGTGCAGGCCACGGTCAACGGCGCAGCGCAGCCCGCCGCCGCGGTGGCGGTGGGCGCCAGCCCCTAGCCGCCGCCGGCGCTGCGCCTGACTCCGCCGGTCGCATGCGGTCCGGGGCAGCGGATGCGACGGCCGTACCGTTTCGTACGCACCTGTCTGCGCGCGGCGCTGCTGGCCGGCGCCGGCCTCGCCCTGCCCGGCGCCGCCGCGCCGGGCGCGCTGGATCCGGAGGCGCCGCTGCCGCCGCCCGAGGCGGCCGAGCAGGAGGCCGCCGCCGGCATCCCGCTGTTTCTGGAGGTGAGCCTCAACGGCCAGCCGACGCAGACGGTGGTGTCGTTCTACCAGCTCGACGGGCGGCTCTACGCCGACCTGGAAGACCTGCGCCAGCTCGGTCTTGAGACGCGCGGGCTGCAGAGCCTGCCGCCGCTGCAATCGATCCGGCTCGACCGCGTCCATGCCGGGGAGGGGCGCCTGGTAGCGCTGGACCGGGTGCCGGGTCTCAGCTACCGCTATCACGCCGCGACCCAGTCGATCGAGCTGCAGGCCGGCCCCGGCCTGGTGCGCCCCAATGCGATCGGCCGCCGTGTCGCCGAAGTGGTGGATCCGAGCAGCGCCGCCGGCCTGGTGCTCAACTACGATGCCTTCCTCCAGGGCAGCCCGGACCGCGGCGGCGCCACCAGCTTCAGCGTCGCCAACGAGGAGCGCCTGTTCAGCCGCCTGGGCTTGTTCGACAACCGCGGCGTGGCCCGCGTCGGCGGCGGCCAGCCCGGCTATACCCGCCTCGACAGCAGCTGGCACGACGACGACCCGCGCGCCCTCACCACCCTGCAGGCCGGCGACGCCATCTCCTCGGCGCTGAGCTGGTCGCGCGCGGTGCGCCTGGGCGGCATCCAGTTCCGCCGCAACTTCGCGCTGCGTCCGGACCTGATCACCTTCCCGCTGCCGACCCTGGGCGGCAGCGCCGCCGTGCCGTCCGCGGTGGATCTGTACGTCAACAACGTGCGCCAGTTCAGCAGCGAGGTGCCGAGCGGCCCCTTCGTCATCAACAATCCGGTGGCGCTGACCGGCGGCGGCCTGGCGCGCCTGGTGGTGCGCGACGAGCTGGGGCGCGAAGTCAGCACCACCTTGCCGATCTATGTCGACAACCGCATGGTCGCCGGCGGCCTGAGCAGCTGGTCGGCGGAAGGCGGCTTCCTGCGCCGCAACTACGGCCTGCGTTCGTTCGACTACGGCGGCACGCCGGCGGCCAGCGGCAGCTACCGCTACGGCTGGAGCGAGGCGCTGACCCTGGAGGGCCACGGCGAGGCCGCCGCCGGCGTCTACGATGGCGGCGGCGGCGCGCTGCTGCGCCTGGGCCAGTGGGGCGTCGCCAACGCCTCGCTCGCCGGCGGCAGCGCCGGCGGCGCCCAGGCCGGCCTCGGCTACCAGCTGATCCTGCCGCGCCTCAGCTTCATCGCCCAGACCATCCGCAGCTACGGTCCTTACCGCGACCTGGCCAGCATCGGCGGCACGCCGCCGCCGCGCATCTTCGACCAGCTCAACCTGTCGCTGCCGATCCGGCGCACCCAGACCCTGGGCCTGAGCTATATCCACAGCCGCGGCGCGACGACGGACTTCACCCCGGGCACGACCGGCGGCGGGCCCGCGAACGGCCCCGCCAGCGGCGCATCGCGCATCGCCTCGCTGACCTACACGGCGCAGCTGCGGCGCTGGTGCACGCTGTTCGCCAACGCCTACCGCAACCTCGGCGGCGAGGGCAGCGGCGGGTTCTGGGTGGGCCTGTCCTTCGACCTGGGCCATCGCCTGGTCGGCTTCGCCAGCGGCGGCCGCGCCCAGGACCAGGACAACTACGGCGCCAGCCTGGTGCGCAGCGCCGACTACGGTGGCGGCTGGGAATGGGGCCTGCAGGACAACGAGAGCGGCTCCAGCTACAACCGCCTGGCGCGGGCCGCCTACCTGGGGCGCTACGGCGAGCTCGGCGCCGCCGCGCAGTACGGCCAGAACCAGACGCTGCTGTCGCTGGAGGGCAACGGCGGCCTGGTCTACATGGACGGCACCCTGCAGCCCTCGCGCCACATCTACGACAGCTTCGCCCTGGTCTCAACCGACGGCGTGGCCGGCATCCCGGTGCTGAACGAGAACCGCGTGATGGGCAACACCGACAGCGGCGGCCATCTGCTGATTCCGGACCTGAATTCCTACCAGCACAACCGCCTGGCCATCGACAGCCTGGTGCTGCCGGCCGACGCCAGCATCCCGGTGGACCACCTCGACGTGGTACCCCGCAGCCAGTCGGGCGTGCTGGCGCACTTCGCCGTGCGGCGCTATACCGCGGCGACGGTGATCCTGGTCGATGCCCGCGGCCAGCCGCTGCCGTCCGGCACCTTGCTGCACCACCGCGAGTCGGGCCGGGACTTCGTCGTCGGCTACGATGGCCAGGCCTTCATCGAGGACCTCGACGCGCACAATCACCTGGCGGCGCACAATGCCGATCCGCACCTGCAACTGGAGTGCAGCGCCAGCTTCGACTACCAGCGCCCGGCGGACAGCTCCACCCTGCCCACCCTCGGCCCCATCTCCTGTACCGGAGGCGCTCCGCCATGAACCGCATCGCAAGACTGCTCCTGCCCGGCGTGGCCTGCCTGCTGTGGCTGCACCCGGCGACGGCGCGGGCGCAGAGCTGCTCGGCCAGCGCGCCGAGCCTCAACTTCGGCAGCGTCGACGTGGTCTCCGGCGGCAACTACCCGGGCAGCACCACCGTCACCATCACCTGCAACATGGGCCTGCTCTCGGTGGGCACGATCAACTACTCGCTGTGCCTCGGCATTCCCGGCGCCAGCGGCACCACGCCGCGCAAGATGAACGGCACGGTCAGCTACAACCTGTATTCCGACAGCGGCACCTACAACACCGTGTGGGGCAGCTACGGCGGCAGCCCGGGCCTGCCGAGCCCACCCAACCCGGTGAGCCTCACCACCAGCAGCCTGCTGCTCGGCGGCTCCAACAGCACCACCATCCAGGTCTACGGCTACCTGCAGTCCGGCCAGAACAGCGGCGTCGCCGCCGGCAGCTATTCCGACACCCAGACCGCCACGCTGAACTACAACTACACCTATTCCCTGCTGGGCACGCCGGCCACCCCCACCTCCTGCGCCGCCAACGGCGGCAACACCAGCGGCGGCACCCTGCCGATGACGTCGACCGCGGTGGTGGTCAACAACTGCGTGGTGTCGGCAACGCCGGTCAACTTCGGCGGCAGCGTCGGCGTGCTGACCGGCGCGGTCACCGCCAGCGGCACCATCACCGCCCGCTGCACCAGCGGCGACAACTACAGCATCGCGCTGAACCAGGGCACCACCAGCGGCGGCAGCATTGCCGACCGGCAGATGATCGGCAGCGGCAGCGCGGTGGTGCACTACCAGCTTTACACCGGCTCGAACTACGGCACCATCTGGGGGGACGGGACCACCGGCGCCACCCAGGGCGGCACCGGCAGCGGCGCCAATCAGGGCTACACGGTCTACGGCCGGGTGCAGGCGCAGGCCACGCCGGCGCCCGACACCTACAAGGACACCATCACCGTGACGGTGACCTACTAGGGAACCTCAGGCCGCGCCCCTGATCGAGACGATGCGCAGCGCCAGCTCCAGCGCCTGCTCATAGTTCAGGCGCGGGTCCACCGCGCTGCGGTAGGCGCGCCGCAGGTCGTCCTCGCTCAGGTCGCGCGCGCCGCCGATGCACTCGGTGACGTCCTCGCCGGTCAGCTCCAGGTGCACGCCGCCGAGGCGCGAGCCGCAATCGGCGTGGATGGCGAAGGATTGCTCGATCTCCGACAGGATGTCGGAGAAGGCGCGCGTCTTGAGGCCGTTGCCGGCGGTCTGGGTGTTGCCGTGCATGGGATCGCACATCCACAGCACCCGGTGGCCCGCGCCCCGCACCGCGTCGACCAGGCCCGGCAGGTGTTGGGTGACCTTGCCGGCGCCCATGCGGTGGATCAGGGTCAGGCGGCCAGGCTCGTTGTCCGGGTTGAGGATGCGGCACAGCTGCAGCACCCACTCGGTGCTCATCGAGGGGCTGATCTTGACGCCAATCGGGTTGCGGATGCCGCGGCAGTATTCGACGTGGGCGCCGTCCACCGCGGCGGTGCGCATGCCGATCCAGGGAAAGTGGGTCGAGAGGTTGTACCAGCCCGGCTGGCGCGGCACGCGGCGGGTCTGCGCTGCTTCCGCGCACAGCAGCAGCGCCTCGTGCGAGGTGAAGAACTCGACGCGGTTGAAATCGCTGATCGTCTGGCCGGCCAGGGTCTCGAAGAAGCGCAGCGACTCGCCGATCGCCTCGACCCGCTCGCGGTATTCGTTGGCATGCGGCACGTGCTGGACCCAGTCGAGGTTCCAGTATTCCGGGTGGTGCAGGTCGGCGAAGCCGCCGTCGATCAGGCCGCGGGTGAAGTTCATGGTCAGGGCCGAGCGCTTGTGGCCCTCCAGCAGGCGGTGCGGGTCCGGCGTGCGCGCCGCCACGGTGAATTCCGGGGCGTTGACCAGGTCGCCGCGGTAGCACGGCAGGGTGACGCCGTGCTTGGTCTCGGTGTCGGCCGAGCGCGGCTTGGCGTACTGGCCGGCGAAGCGGCCAATGCGCACCACCTTGCGGCGCAGGCCATGCACCAGCACCAGGCTCATCTGCAGCAGCACCTTGAGGCGGTTGGCGATGATGGCCGACTCGCAGTCGGCGAAGCTCTCGGCGCAGTCGCCGCCCTGCAGCACGAACTGACGCCCGGCCTGGGCCTCGGCCAGTTGCTCGCGCAGGTGGTTCACTTCCCAGGAGGTGACCAGCGGCGGCAGGTGCGCGAGCTGGTCCAGCACCTGGCGCAGCGCCGCGGCGTCCGGATAGGCCGGCTGCTGCACGGCGGCGCGGGACTGCCAGGAATCGGGGGTCCAGCCTGAGGGGGAATCCGGGGTCACGGCGGGCACGTCGCAAGCGATAATGGGGCAGGAATTATAGGCCCTCCCAGTCCCCATGACCCCGACCACCGCTGCAGGCTGCTACGGCATCGTCGGCGACGGCCGCCTGGCGACGCATTTCGCCCACTACCTGCGCCTGCTCGGCTTGCCGGTCCGGCAGTGGTCGCGGCGCGCGCCGGACGACGACCTTGCGGGCTGCCCGGTGATCCTGCTGCTGGTGTCGGACCCGGCGATTGAGGAACTGGCGGCGCGCTTTCCGGACCGGACCTGCATCCACTGCTCCGGCTCCTTCCTCAGCGAACGGGTGCACGGCATGCATCCGCTGATGAGCTTCGGCCGCGAGCTGTACCCGCGCGCCGCTTACGAGCGCATCCCCTTCGTGGCGGAGGACGCGGACCTGTTCCGCCGCGTCTTTCCGGCCCTGCCCAACCCGGTCCACGCCATCCGCCGCGAGGACAAGGCGCGCTACCACGCGCTGTGCGCCATGGCCGGAAACTTCACCGGCTTCCTCTGGGCCAAGCTGTTCCGCGACTTCCCGGCGGCGCTGGGCATCCCGCCGGAGGCGGCCATTCCTTATCTGGAGCAGGTCTGCCGCAACATCGCGGCGACGCCGACGCAACCCGGGCGCTTCCTCACCGGACCCATCGTGCGCGGCGACCGCGCGGCGGTGGACAAGCATCTGGCGGCGCTGCGCGGCGACGAGTACCGCCCCATCTACGAGGCCTTCGTCCGCGCCCTGCTGCCGCAGGACGAGCCGCACTGAAGCCGGCGCAGCGGACGCGATGACCCGCGCAAACGCGGACCGGCGCGGCGCCGGAACTAGGGGTGGTTCAGCATCCAGCCGCGGAAGAACTGGCCGTAGCCGTCGGTGGGCGTGCCGTTGACGTCCTTGATCAACACGTCGTCCGGATCGGTCCACACATCCCAGGTCCAGCCGATCACGCCGATCGGCGGCAGGCCGGGGGCGGCGGACCAGTCGGCGCCGGCGTTGCCGGGCGCATCGGCGAAGCGGGTCACCGTCGCGACCAGCGGCGCACCATTGGTGCCGCTGCTGTTGCGGTCGCCGGTCTCGGTGATGAGCACCGGCAGGCCCGCCGCGAGGATGCCCTGCACGTCACCGAACACCCCGGGGGAATTGTTCGGCACGCAATAGGTGTTGCCGCCGCTGCAGGGGTTTTCCCAGGTCTGGCCGTAAGTCGGATAGGCATGCCAAACCGCGGCCATCTGGCCGCGCGGGTCGGTCGGCCGGTGGGCCAGCCACCCGCTCAGGTCGGCGGAATACTCCAGCGAACCGATCAGCACCACGTTGCCCGCGCCGGCGGCGCGGACCGCATCGATGAGCTGCTGGTAGCCCACCGCCGTCCAGGGCTGCTGCACGTTCTGCCAGTTGTTGCCGTTGCTGGTGGCCGGATAGCCGGAGAAGGAGCCGCCGCTGCCCTGCATCATCGCGCTCCAGGGATCGCCGCTGAAATCGAAATTGAAGTCGGGCTCGTTGAACAGCTCGAACAGCACCGCGGGATTGTTCCTGAACCGCTGCGCCACGCTGGCCCAGAAGGCGGGCGAATGGTCGGCGTCGGCCATCTGCGTTTTCAGCATCGGGCAGGTGCCGCCCGGGGCCGACCAGTGCAGGTCGAGGATCACGTACAGGCCGGCGGCGTTGGCCTGCGCCACCTGCGTTTCGACCGCGGACCGGTAGTTGCCGCCCGGGTCGGGGTTGTGCACGACGCCGTCGGTGTCGGTGCAGGTGTAGCCGAGCCAGGACGCCTCGTTGAGCGGCAGGCGCACGACGTTGGCGCGCCAGCCCGCGATCGCCGCCCAATTCGGGCCATCGGCCTGGCCGCCCTGCCCGCCGGACGGATCGGTAGGGCTCCAGCCCTGGATCGCGACCGATTCGAAGCCGCTGAAGTTGACGCCGCGCAGCTGCACCGCCCGCCCGGCGGCGTCGACGAACTGGTTGCCCTGCACGCGGATCGACAGGCCGCCGCCGGAGCCCCCGCCGGAGCCGCTGGCGGAGCCGCCGCCCGAGCCGCCTCCGGAGGACGAGCCTCCGGCGAAACGGGAATAGTCGACGGGCTTGCTCGAACCGCAGCCGGCAATCGACAGGGACAACAGCAGCATCCAGAACAGGCCGCCGGCACCGATTGCCGTGCGCAAGCGGGGGGCGCGGCCGCGTACAGCCCAGGCTGAGGAGAACATGACCATCCTTCCGTGGATCCGCAATCCCGGGTTCCTTCCCGGGCCGACGCGAGCGCGTCAACTGCGGTTATATTGTCGCGATGGGCCCCGGTCATTTCAAGAATCCCGGCCTGCCGTCATCAACTCTTCAGAATTTCCGGTAAATGGACAGTTCCCCGCTCTCAGCGCACACGCCGCTGATGCAGCAGTACCTGGCGATCAAGGCGCAGCACCCGGACACCCTGGTGCTGTTCCGCATGGGCGACTTCTACGAGCTGTTCTACGAGGACGCGCGCAAGGCGGCGCGCCTGCTCAACATCACCCTGACCAAGCGCGGCGAATCGGCCGGCGCGCCGGTGGTGATGGCCGGCGTGCCGCATCATGCCCTGGAGCAGTACCTGGCGCGGCTGGTCAAGCTCGGCGAGTCGGCGGTGATCGCCGAGCAGGTCGGCGAAGTGGGCGTGGACAAGGGGCCGGTGCGGCGCGAGGTGGTGCGCATCGTCACGCCCGGCACCGCCACCGACGAGGCCCTGCTCGACCCGCGCGTGCAGAACCTGCTCGCCGCGGCCTGCCTGGGCGAGGGCCCGCACAGCAAGACCGTCTATGGCCTGGCCTGGCTGGAGCTGTCCTCCGGCCGCTTCGCCGTGCTCGAGACCACGCGCCTGGCCGACTGGCAGGCCGAGCTGCACCGGCTGCGGCCGAGCGAGCTGCTGCTGCCCGAGGAGGCGCAACTGGACCTGGGCGGGCTCAAGGGCCGCGGCCGGCCGGTCTGGCACTTCGACCCGGCCTCGGCGCGGCGCCTGCTGACCGCCCAGTTCGCCACGCGCGACCTGCGCGGCTTCGGCGCGGAAGAGCTGAGCGCCGCGCTCGGCGCCGCCGGCGCCCTGCTGCAGTACGTGCAGGAGACGCAGAAGGCGCGCCTGAGCCATCTCACCGGCCTGCGCGTGGAAGCGGTGGAAGACGCGCTGATCCTCGACCCGGCGACGCGCCGCAACCTGGAGATCGAACGCTCGCTGTCCGATGCGCACGACATTACCCTGGCCGGCGTGCTCGACCGCTGCGTCACCGCCATGGGCAGCCGCCAGCTGCGGCGCTGGCTGCTGCGGCCGCTGCGCGACCGCCTGCAGGTCGGCGCGCGCCACGACGCGGTGACCGCCCTGCTCGACGGCGGCGCCCAGCGCGGACTGCGCGAGGCCCTGCGCGGCGTCGCCGACATGGAGCGCATCCTGGCGCGCGTGGCGCTGCGCTCGGCGCGGCCGCGCGACCTCACCGGCCTGGCGCAGAGCCTGGCCGGCCTGCCGGCGGTGCGGGCCGCGGCGGCGGCGCCGGAAGCGCCGCTGCTGCGCCAGCTGCTCGGCCAGCTCGGCGATCACGCCGCGTTGTCGTCCCACCTGGAGCTGGCGCTGGCGGCGGAGCCGCCGCTGACGGTCAAGGACGGCGGCGTATTCCGCCGCGGCTTCGACGCCACCCTGGACGAGTTGCGCGGCCTGTCGGAGAACGCCGACGCCTTCCTGGTGGACCTGGAGGCACGCGAGCGCGCGCGCAGCGGCATCGACACGCTCAAGCTCGGCTACAACCGCGTCCATGGCTATTACATCGAGGTGGGCAAGACCCACGCGGCGAAGATTCCGCTCGACTACACCCGGCGCCAGACCCTGACCAACGCCGAGCGCTACATCACCGAGGAGCTGAAGCGCTTCGAGGAGAAGGTGCTGACCGCGCGGGAGCGCGCCCTGGCGCGCGAGAAGCAGCTCTACGAGGAGCTGCTCGACCGCCTGACCGCGGAGCTGCGGCCCCTGCAGGAGTGCGCCGCGGCGCTGGCCGAGCTGGACGCCCTCGCCTGCTTCGCCGAGCGCGCCGAGGCGCTGCGCTGGAACCGGCCGGTGCTGGACGAAACCCCGGGCCTGCAGATCCGCGCCGGGCGCCATCCGGTGGTGGAGCAGACGCTGGGCACGCCGTTCGTGCCGAACGACCTGGACCTCGACGAGCGGACCCGCCTGCTGGTCATCACCGGCCCCAACATGGGCGGCAAGTCCACCTACATGCGCCAGACCGCGCTGATCGTGCTGCTGGCCCACGCCGGCAGCTTCGTGCCCGCGGACGCCGCGCGCATCGGCCCGGTCGACCGCATCTTCACCCGCATCGGCGCCGCCGACGACCTGGCGCGGGCGCAGTCCACCTTCATGGTGGAGATGAGCGAGACCGCCAACATCCTGCACAACGCCACCGCCCAGTCGCTGGTGCTGATGGACGAGATCGGCCGCGGCACCTCCACCTACGACGGCCTGGCCCTGGCGCGGGCCTGCGCCGAGCACCTGGCGGCGCGGGTCGGCGCCTGGACCCTGTTCGCCACCCACTATTTCGAGCTGACCGCGCTGGCTGCCGAGATTCCCGGCATCGCCAACGTCCACCTCGACGCCGCCGAGTACGGCGCCGAGCAGCTGGTGTTCCTGCACCAGGTGCGGCCCGGCCCGGCCAACCGCAGCTACGGCCTGCAGGTGGCGGCGCTGGCGGGGGTGCCGGCAGCGGTGACCGCGCGTGCCCGCGCCGTGCTGGCCGAGCTGGAGCGCGGCGCGCGCGCCGAGCCGCGGCCGGCGGCGGTGCCGGCGCAGCCCGAACTGCCGCTGTTCACTCCGGCGCCTGCCCCGGTGCTGGCCCTGCTGGACGGGCTGAATCCCGACGCCCTGTCGCCGCGCGAGGCCCTGGATTTCCTCTATCTCGTGAAAAAGACCCTGGACGAGAGTTAGGAAACCCCCTGAATAAGGGGGGCTGGCGCAAGCGGACTGCGCTTACCGTATCCCTCAGCGGGACCTCTACAAACCCTGGGGAGATGCCATGAACAAGCTGCTTCTGCTGGGCGCCAGCGCCGCCCTCGTACTGCCGCTGGCCGTTTCGGCCGCCGCCCACCGCAAGCCGGGCCTGTGGGAAACCACCATGTCGATGAAATTCACCAAGGGCGGCCCGCAGGTTCCGCCGGAACAGCTGGCCAAGATGCAGCAGATGGGCATCAAGATGCCCTTCATGGGCGGCGAGCCCACCACCGTGCAGACCTGCCTGACGCCGGAGCAGGCGGCGGCGGAATACAAGCCCGACACCGGCCGCGGCGATTGCACCATGGAAAACCAGCAATGGTCCGGCGACACTTTCTCCGGCGACATGGTCTGCCACGGCCGCGAAGGCGACATGCACGGGCATGTCAGCGGCACCGCCAGCGGCGACACCGCCTATACCGGCACGTCCACCATGGAAGGCACCAACCCCCACATGGGCGGGGACTTCGCCATGGAGCAGCATTTCAGCAGCAAGTGGATCAGCGCGGACTGCGGTTCGGTCAAGCCGTACACGCCGAAGCACTAGGCAGGGGGGCGACCCTGTCGGCCGCAGGCTGACCTGAAAAAAAAAGCGGCAGGCCCGGGGCCTGCCGCTTTTTTGCTTTGCCGCTGGCTTACTTGCCCTGCTGTTCCGGCACGAACTGCTCCATTACCGCCTTCTGCAGCAGGTCCGGCGGCAGCAGGCCCTGGGCCAGCACGAAGTCGTGGAAGCGCTGCTTGTCGAACTTCGCGCCCAGCGCCAGCTCGGCGCGCTGGCGCGTCTCCATCATCGCCTGGTAACCGACGAAGTAGGACGTCGCCTGCCCCGGCGCGCGGAAGGTGTAGCGGTCGGTCTCTTCCTTGGCCAGGCCCTCGGACAGGCAGACCTGGTCGATCAGGAACTGCCTGACCTGCTCCGGCTTGATCATGCCCAGGTTGACCATCGGGTCGAGGAAGGCGCGCGCCGCGCGCATCATGCGGTGCTGCAGGCCGATCAGCTGGCCGTCGAGCGGGAAGTACGGCTTCAGCTCGGCCTCGGAATACAGCGCCCAGCCTTCGACGTTGACGCTGTTGAAGGCGAACACCGCGCGGGCGATCGACACGCCGTGGTCCATCATCGCCGAGAACTGCAGCTCGTGGCCCATGCGCGCCTCGTGCGCGGTCAGGGTCCAGCCGGCGGCGTCGAAGGTGAAGTCGTCGGTCTTCAGGTCCTTCTCGCCGGCCTTGCCGGGGGTCTTCAGCGGCAGCACGAACTCGCCGTATTCGCCGGTGTTGCCGATCAGGCGCGGCGGGCTCATGTGCGGCGCCGGCAGCTGCGCCGTCTCGGCCTCGCTGGCCAGGCGGATCACCGCCTTGCGCTCGGGCACGGTGATCTCATGCTCGCGGCGCAGGATGTCCTCGATCGTCGCCAGGCGCTTCTGGTAGAACGGCAGGATCGCCTTGCCCACCAGCTGCTGCTTCTTCAGCTCGCGGATCACGTCGCGGTAGTCGGCGGACTTGTAGCCCTTCTGCTTGGCCACCAGCGGCGCCAGCGCGCGCATCTCGTTGCGGATCTCGGCGAACGACACCAGGGCGCGGCGGATCAGCTCGTCCGGCGGCACGGTGTTGCCGAACTGCTTGAGATTGTCGGCGTAGATCGCCGGCGGCAGGCGGTTGTCGGCGCGGCTGCGCGGCAGGATGTCCTTGGCGATCCACGCGTCGTAGGCCTTGACCTGGGCGGTGAGGGTGTTCAGCGGCTCCTCGTAGCCGGAGAGGCCGGCTTTCTTGAACAGCTCCGGCAGGCCGGCCATCAGCTGCGGCGAGTCGGCCAGGTCCTGCTCCACCTGGGCCTTGTACGGGCCGGTGAGATTCTTGTCGTCGAAGCGCTCGGCAATGCGGGACTTGGCCAGGTCGGCCACCGCGGTGGAGCCCGGCTCCAGGCCGGCGTAGCGGCGCAGGCGCACCAGGGCCAGGGCCTGGCGCTCCTTGGACACGCGCGGGTCGAGCAGGTCGTGGAGGCCGGCGAAAACCACCTGCGACACCGAGAAATACGGTAGCATCAGATCGTACTGCAGCTTGTTGGTGTCGATCTGCTGCTGGCCGGCCTTGATCATGATCTCAAGGTCCTGCTTGAACGAGGGGTCGGCCGCCCCCGGCAACTGCGCCTTGAGGCCGTCCACCGCCTTCTGCAGGGCCTCCTGGCCGCGTTCATAGGTCCTGGGCTGGAGGTCGATGACCTTGTCGTCGTAGCCCTCCACGCCCAGCTGGGTGGCGCTTTCCGGATTGAACTGGGCGATGGCGGTCAGCAGCGGCTGCGCCGCCTTGTTGCTGTCCTGCACCCAGGCCGGCACCGGCGGTGCCGCGGCCGCGGCCGGCGTGGCGGCGCAGGCCAGGACGGCCCCCGCGGCGGCGGCCAGCAGCAGCCGGCTCAGCTTCGCTTTCGATGACATGAAGGAACTCCCTTTTTGAGCCGAATAAGGACTTGGATGCGCGGCGGCGGGTTTTGGGTTTGGAGCGCCGGCCGCCTCAATATTCCCGCAGCAGGCGGCGCGAGATCTCCAGGTCGGCCGCCGCCTTGTCCTTCATCTCCTTGGCCAGCATCTGCTCCAGCTTGCCGCCGATCAGGGGCACGGAGCAGCTGAGGGTCCAGTCGAGCACGTTGACGCAGCCGCCCGGCTCGTCCATCACCCGCATCGCCGCCGTCATCTTGATCGGCGTGTTGCGGATCTCGATCCGCAACTCGCCGGTGGCCCGCTCCAGGTCCCACACGTCCTCCTGGGTCAGGTGCACCGCCTCGCCGATGATCTTCTTGGCGAAGGACGGCACCTCGGCGTCCGGCTTGCGGCTGTAGCTGCATTTGATGCGGAAGCGCTTGGGCGTGAGCTCGTGCTGCAGCACCTGGATGTCCCAGCCGCCGCTGGCGGCGTATTTCTTCTCGAAGTAGGCGCGGTCGCTGAACATGCGCAGCACCTTCTCCTTCGGCTGGTCGAAACTCTGGCGTTCCTGGTATTGGGTGGCCATGGATGGGTCTTCCGGAAATTGGATGCCCGTTCATCCCGTTGCCCGCGCGGCGGGTATGGCGGGGGCGCAGGCCTGATCTGCGGCGCTGATCGGGACGAGCGGACAGCACAAGGGCATTTAAGAAAAAAGCCGCCGGGCTTGCGCCCGGCGGCTCGGATACCGCGTTGCCGCTTACTTCGTGGTCATCTTCTGGACCGAGGCGGCGGTGAAGTAGTCATCCGGCCAGTTCACGGTCAGATCCACCGGCTTGTCCTCGTTGAAGGCCGCGGTGATGAAGTAACGGCCGGAGAAGAAGTCGTAGATGATTTCCGGCACCGTCGACGCCGCCTGGATGTTCGGGGCGGTGATCAGGTGGCCTTCCTGGAACTTGTACAGCTGGTCCTTGTTGTCGTAGTCGTCGACGGCTTCAATGTTCCAGGCGTCCTCATCCACGTAGAAGCGGCGGGTCTTGAAGGTATGGTTGGTGTTCGGCTTGAGGCTCGCCTCGACCACCCAATAGCGGTGCAGCTCGTAGCGCGGCAGGTCCTGGTTCAGGTGGTGCGGACGGATGATGTCCTTGTACTTGACGGTGTTGCCGGCGATCTTGTCGGAGTTGTACGGCAGGTAGAACTCCTTCTTGCCCACCAGCTTCCAGTTGTAGCGGTCCAGGGCGCCGTTGAACATGTCGACCTGGTCGTAGAACTGGTTGCCGTCGGTGCCCTCGTAGGGGTTGTCGTACTGCACCGTCGGCGCGCGGCGGATGCGCTTCAGGCCCGGGCTGTAGAGCCAGGCGGCGCGGCCGTTGTCGCCGGTGCCGGACTTCTCGTGCACCAGGATGAAGGTGCCGGCCAGGCGCGGCGGCGACAGGGTCTGCGACAGGTACTTGAGGAACTCGCCCTGGCCGATCTTCATCGGCACCGGGTGCTTCTCGTTGGCGTACGAGAACTTGACCTGCTCCAGGATCTTGGTCTGCTGGTAGTCGCCGGAAGGCTGCACGATGAACTGGTTGTTGTAGCGCTGGGCGGCGTCACCGCGCCACTTCAGGCGGTGGTTCCAGATCACCTCGGCGCCCGACTTGGGGATCGGGAAGGGGAAGCCGAGCGTGCAGTTGTCCGGCTCGTCGGTGCCCTGCAGCTTGCAGGTGCCGGCATTGGCGGCGGTGGCCTTGTAGATGAAGTCCGGGAACGACACCGTGCGGTGCGTCGGGTAGACGTTCATCTTGTAGTCGGCGTAGCGCTTCAGCAGCTCCTTGTGGCCTTCGGTGAGCTTGTCGGCGTACTTGGAGTAGTTGTCGTGGGTGATGGTGAACAACGGCTTGTCGCCGTCGATCTGCTCGTCGTGCGGGAACTCGCCGGCGAGGGGGCCGCTCTTGGGGCGGCCGCCGGTCCAGGCCGGAATGGAGCCGTCGGCGCTACCGGCTTTCTCGGCGCCAATCGGGGTCAGGGTCTTGCCGAGGTCGGCCGCGTCGGCGGCCATGGCATGCGGGGCACTCAGGCCCAGCGCCAGCGCGCCCAGGAACAGGAGGTGTTTTTTCATATCTGAAGCTCTCCTCAACAGGGGGTTTGTGACCGTGCGGCAGCGTACGGCCGGTTTATCTGTCCCGATGCTACAGAAAAAGTCCACGGCCGCCAATGACGGCCGTGCCCGCCCGATGCGCGGCGGCAACGGCCGGATGACGCGCCCGAGGCCGTTTTGCGTCAAATCAGCCCGCCTGCTCCACGCTCCGCAGGAGCCGCGCGCGCGCGTTCAGCTCCACATCCAGCGTGGCCAGCATGATGAACACCCCGGCCAGGCGGCGGTGCAGGAAGACGATTTCGCGCGGCGGCACGCGGAAATGCACCGACAGGGCGTTGCGCGCCGCGACGTTGGCGGCGCGCATCGGCAGGTCGCTCGCCCCCCAGCGGTATTCGCCCCGGGCGTTGCGCAGCTGCGGCGGCGTGCGCGGATCGTCCGGCGCGTTGAAGGGCTCGACGATCAGCTGGCACATTTCGGCGAAGGCCTTCAGCACCGGCTGCGGAAAGCTGCCGTGCATCAGCCCGATCTCGGCGGCGCCTTCGAGGATCTCCATCGAGTCCGCGTGCATGGCGCCGCGCACGATGCCGCGGTAGGCGTCGACGAAGCGCCGCTCGAAGCGGCGCGTGGCGCCGAAGTCGAGCAGCACGATGCGGTCGGGCGCGCCGTCCCCGCCGAGGCGGACGCGGTAGTTGCCGAAGTGCGGATCGGTCTGCACCAGGCCCCAGTCGAAGAATTCGGTCAGGAACAGGTCGATGAAGGCGGCGCCGAGGTGCTTGCGGCGCTCCTGCGGCAGCGCGCGCACTAGCGGATCGCGCGGCGAGACGCCTTCCTCGTAGGTGGTGGTCAACACGTGGCCGCTGGAATATTCGGGCAGCACCTTCGGCACCACGAAGCGCGGATCGGCCGCCAGGCGCCGGCCGAACTCCTCGGTGAAGCGCGCCTCGGCCTGGTAGTCCACCTCGCGGTACAGCATCTCGCGGACCTCGGCGAACACCGGGTTCAGGTCCAGCCCCTTGGGTGACAGCCGCGTCATGAGCAGCAGCCGCGACAGGGTCTTGATGTCACTGTCGATGGCGTCGGCCACGCCCGGATACTGGATCTTCACCACCAGCGGCAGGCCGTCGGACCGGCGCACCGCGCGGTGGGCCTGGCCGAGGGAGGCCGCCGCCAGCGGCTCGTGGTCGATGTCCAGCTCGGCCAGGCGCTGACGGCCGATGCTCTTCTCCAGCATCGGCGCCACCACGTGCCAGGCCACCGGTGCGGTGTCGTCCTGCAGCTCGGACAGCACCTGCACCGCCTCCTCCGGCAGGAAATACTGGCCGTACAGCGACAGCATCTGGCCGGCCTTCATCACGCTGCCCTTGAGCCGGCCCAGTTCGTCGGCCAGCACCTGCGCCTGGCGCGAATAGAAATCGCGGTCGGCGCTGCCGCGCGCCACCTCGCCGCGGAAGATGTTGAGCAGCGAGTGGGCCACGATCTTGGTGCCGGCGCCCAGGCCCAGCTTGGTCAACGCCAGATTGCGCTCCAGCGGGCGGGTCTTGATCGAAGCCATGGTAGGCTTTTTGGGGTTGCCCGAATCCATTTAGTTCCCGCTTTTTCTGCCCGAGGGGTGGTACCGCCATGCCGGCGCTCGCCGATATTGTATTGACTGCGCGCAACAAAGATCCGCTCATCGCCGATTGCGTCCGCCTGGTCGAAAGCCGCGTCGCCAGCCGCGGCGGCCTGCGCGGCGTGGCCCTGAAGACCGGCCTGTCGGTGCTCAAGGGCACGCGGCCGGACATCCTGCCCCGCGCCATGCAGGCCCTGCTGCCGGATTTCGTCGGTGCGCTGGAGCCGCTGTACCGGGACTATCTGTCGGCGGGAGGCGACAGCGACTTCGCCGGCTACCTCGAGCGGCACCGCGAACGCACCGTCGGCGCCCTGCTCGGCGCCGCCGACGCGCGCGCCGCGCGCATCCACAACAGCGCGGTCAAGGGCGCCTACGCACGCCTGCGCGGCGGCGCCGAGCAGGAAGTGGAGGCCGCGCTGCCGCAGTTCGCGCAACTGTTGTCACGCTTCCTGCCGCGCTCCGCCTAGGACCCTTTCACGCCGCGGGCCCGCCTCGTTTTCCGGCCCGGACACGGCCGGAACCGTACGCAACAGTCCGGGTTGCCGCCAGGCCGCGCAGCCTGTCGCTGCGGCTCTTGACACTCGGTTTCGATGGGGCACTATGCAGCCCTGCGCCGGCGGTCCGCCGCGGCGCAGCGGCCGCACGGCCGTTCGATCCGGACATAAGACAGCAGGAGGGGCTGCGGCGATGGGGTTCAAGGGACTTGTTGCAGGTGTCATCGTCACCGCCAGCGCGGCGATCCTGGCCACCGCCCGGGCCGGGGACTTCAACATCCCGCTGCCCGGCAGCGAGGACGGCGTCCACGGCGTGCTCAACACCACCGTCACCGCCGGCGTCGGCTTCCGCACCCAGTCGCAGAACCCGAACCTGATCGGCAAGGCCGACATCAACCCCACCGCCTGCAGCACCGGCACCGGCTCGGCCGGCACCATCATCTACCAGGACTGCCAGGGCACCTTCCGCACCCAGGGCTATCCGGCGCAGCGCCTGTCCCAGGTGCCCGGCGCCTACTCGATGGCGCACGACGACGGCGACCTCAACTACAACAAGGGCAGCATCTTCGAAGCCCCGCTGAAGGTGACGCCGGACCTGACCCTGACCTGGAAGGACTTCGGCTTCTTCGGCCGCCTGCTGTACTTCTACGACTTCGTCAACAACGACTTCGACGAGCGCCACCCCGACATCGTCACGCCGCAGAACAAGAACTCGGTGGGGCGCGTCGGCTCGATGGTGCCGGGCCTGGCGGCGCTGCCGCTGAGCGGCCTGCTCGGCAGCAACGTGCCGCTGCTGTCGCAGCGCCTCTACGGCGTCGGCGCCTACGAGCGGATCAAGCGCACCGACCCGGCGGTGCTCAAGCAGGTCGGCACCAACCTGCAGTACCTCGACAGCTACGTCTACGGCAAGATCCCGATTCCCTTCACCGACGAGAAGAAGCTGACCTTCAAGCTCGGCCGCCAGGTGATCAACTGGGGCGAGAGCACCACCCTGGTGTTCAACAGCCTGAACCAGGCCAATCCGATCAACGGCAACAACTTCTACCGCATCGGCAACCAGCTGGAAGAGGATTTCACGCCGATCAACCAGCTGTTCCTCAGCTTCGAGCCGTTCTCCAACGCCACGCTGGAAGGCTACTACCAGCTCGAGTGGAAGCCGCTGGAGGCGCCCGCGCCGGGAAGCTACTTCTCCTCCAACGACCTCGGCACCTACAACGCCGGCAAGTTCGCCAACCTGAGCTTCGGCAGCGTCGCCGACGACCCGGCCAACATCGGCGAGCCGCTCGACAGCCCGCTGGGCGGCATCACCTACCTCACCTCCTACGCCGGCCGCTCGCCGGACATGGACCCGCGCACCGCCGGCCAGTACGGCATCAAGCTCGACTACTACGCCGACGAGCTGAACGGCGGCACCGACATGGCGCTGTACTTCCAGCACTACCATTCGCGGCTGCCCTATGTCGGCTTCTTCGCGGTGCAGCCGAGCTGCGCGCGCCGCGAGGGCAACGCCAACCACAACGACGCCAACAACCTCCTGACCTTCCTGGCCGACTGCCCCGGCATTCCGGCCTTCGGCGGCGCGCTCACCAGCCGCCACGACGACGCCGTGCCGCTCAACACCGGCAAGGTGTTCCTGGAGTATCCGGAGGACATCGACCTGCTCGGCGTCAGCTTCAGCACCACCTTCGGCAGCTACTCGGTGCAGGGCGAGGTGGCCTACCGCCCCAATCTGCCGATGCAGGTGTCGATCGCCGACCTGGAGTTCGCCGCCGCGGGCCCGGCCAACAACCGCTGCCACGACCCCAACCTCCATTGCGACGGCACCGGCCTGACCGGGTCCCTGCTCGGCCTGAACTTCGCCAACCAGGCGGACGGCGGCCTGCCGCTGCCCTATTCCGGCGGCCAGAGCGACTTCGTTGTCGACAAGAACGGCACCTCCGGCGGCTACAACGACACCTTCAACCTGTTCGGCCTGGGCGCCCTGCCCGGCTCGGCCCGCTCCTTCCCCAACTTCATCATCCCCTACCGCGGCGGCACCGTCGGCGAGAACGCGCCGACCGACCTGAGCAAGCCGCTGAACCGCGCCAATCCCGGCTACATCCAGGGCTACGAGCGCTTCCAGCTGGTGCACCTGGACCTGGGCGTGACCCGCGTGCTCGGCGCCTCCGACAATCCGTTCGGCGCCGACCAGATCATCCTGCTGGGCGAGGTGGGCGCCGACATCATCCCCGACCTGCCGGCCCACGACGTGCTGCAGATCGACGGTCCCAACACGCCGCTGTCCGCCACCGCCGGCGCCGACGGCTCCGGCGCCGACCGCTCGCGCCTGGCCTGCTCCAACATCCCCGACTGCTCCTACGGCGTCGACGGCCTGCGCTTCAACCCGCACCAGCAGCCGATCAACGATTTCGTCAAGTCCTTCGCCTGGGGCTATCGCCTGGTGGTGCTAGGCTCCTACGAGAACGTGCTGCCGAACATCGGCATCCATCCGACCCTGATCTTCTCGCAGGACGTGCAGGGCATTTCGCCCGGCCCGGCGTTCGAGTTCGTCGGCGGGCGCAAGGAGATCGACACGCTCTACGAGTTCCGCTACAAGTCGGCGCTGTCGTTCAACCTGGGCTACACCTGGTACTGGGGCGGCGGCGACCAGAACGTCCTGTCCGACCGCGATTTCGCGCAGGCCTTCGTCAAGTACCAGTTCTGAAGTTGCGCCTGGCGCAGCCCGAAAGCCCCTCCCCTCGAGGGGCTTTTTTTTGCGCAGCCGGGCTACTGCTTCCAGCTCAGGCGGATGCCGGCAAAGGCGCTGCGGCCGGCGCCGGGCTGGTAATAGAGGCCGTTGCCGTCGTTGATGACGACGGCGCCGACATCGTTCGTATCCAGCAGATTGTCGACGCGGGCGAAGGCCTGCACCCGCCAGTGCGGCAGGTCCCAGATGTAGGCGCCGTTGATGCCGAGCAGTCCGTAGGCCGGGGCGGCGGAGCCGTTGATGGTGCCGTTCGGGGTCTGGAACGAGCCGTTGAGGTCGTTGACCTGTACCGGGCTGAGATAGCTGGCTTCTAGGGCGGCATTCCAGCCGCGTTCCGCGCCCCATCGCAAGGCGCTATACGCCTGCGATTCCGGTACCGCCGGCAGACGGTTGCCGGCCGGCACCGGCGAAGTGCCGGCGCCGGTCGCCGGATTGCATGGCGTGGCTGTGCAGGTTTTGAACGACTGACGGTAGATCGCGTCGAGGTAGGTGTAGGCGAGCTGCCAGTGCCAGTTGCCGCCCAGCCAGGCGTCGTACTCCGCCTCGACGCCCTGCCGGCGGGTGCGCCCGACGTTCTGGTAGGTAGAGCGGCCACCCTGCGAACCCGCCACGCCGATCTCGTTGCGGGTGATGGAGCGGAACAGGGCAAGGCGAAATTCGCCCGCCGCGCCCTGCTTCCACTTGGCGCCCAATTCGCCGTTGCCGGTGCGCGCCGGGACCAGGGCGAAGTTGAGGCCGGGCTGGCCGTCGGGCCGGTATGAAAGGTTGTCGAAGGTGGGTGTGTCGAAGCCCTCGCCGTAGGAGGCGTACAGGCGCAGGCGCTCGCTCGCCTTGTACATCAACGCGGCCGCCGGGGTGGTGGCGTAGAAGGTGTTCTGGCCACTGTCGTTCGGATTGCCCTTGGAATTCGCGCTGGGCGGAATGATGTAGTGGTCGACCGAGTTGAAATGCACCTCGCTGTGGCGGACGCCAAGCAAGGTCGACCAGCGCTCCGACAGCTCCCAATCGAGCTGCAGGTACTGATCGAAGTCGTGCAGGTCGTTGTTCTCGTCGCGGCGCAGATCGCCCTGCACGCCGTCGACGCCCGGGGCGGTGAAGTTGTTGTAGCCACGGCGGTGGCTGTCCAGGGCGTCGTAACTCAAGCCCGCCACCACGGTCAGCGGGCGGCCGAACGGCTGCCAGTGCGCGGTCCAGCGCCCATCGCCGCCGCCATAGTTGTTGTGCAGGTCGATGACGCCGCCGGGACTGGTGGAGGAAGGGGATTGCGCACTCTCCGGAATCGACTGGAACTGCTTGACGATGCGGTGGCCGTAGTAAGCCATGAGGCGCAGGCTCTGGCCTTCGCCCAACGCCTGCTCGTCGATGACACCGCCCTGGCTCTGCTCCAGGCTCTTGCGGGTGTTGAACTTGAGCGCCGAAGCCGCGGTCTGGCGGGGATCCGCATGGAACTGGTCGAAGCTCAGCCCCATCGGGTCCAGCGACTCCGGGCTGGAGAAGATGTTCGCCACCACGCTGAGCCTGTTGCCGGAGAAGGGCCTGAAGTCGAGCTTGGCGTTGCCGGAATCGCGCAGCGCCCTGCTGTGGGCGCGGTAGCCGTCGGTCTGGAAGTGGCTGTAGTCGAGGTTGTAGCCGACGCCGCCCGTCGCGCCGCGGGCGTTGAGGCCGGTGCGCCATTCGCCGTAGCTGCCGCCCAGGGCATCGGCCTGCACCACCGCCGGGCCCTGCCCGTCGGCGGTGAAGACCTGCACCACGCCGCCCGAGGCATTGCCGTAGAGCGCCGAGAACGGGCCGCGCAGCACCTCGATGCGGTCGGCCGAGTCCAGGTTGAAGTGCGAGGCCTGGCCCTGCCCATCCGGCTGCGTCGCCGGAATGCCGTCCAGGTACAGGCGCACGCCGACGATGCCGAACTGCGCCCGGGCGCCGAAGCCGCGCACCGACAGCTGCTGGTCCTGGGCGTAATCCTGGCGGTCGCGCATCACCAGGCCCGGCACGCCGCCGAGATAATCCGACAGGTTGACGCCGAGCTGGTTGCCGTCGGCAGCGATGCGCACGGCGTCGATCGAGGCCGGCACTTCGAAGGCCGGCCTGGCGGTGCGGGTGGCGGTCACCACCACGCCCTGCAGCCGCGTCTGGTCCCCCGCCTGGGCCCGCGCGCACGGCGGCAACGCCGCCAGCAAGGCAGCCGCGGCGCACCTGCCATACTCAAGCCTCGAAATCGGCCGCACCCCGCTCTCCTCCATCAGCGCGCCGCGCTCAATGCGCGGCGTCGAAATACTTGGACACGACGCGGCCGGCGGCGGAGTAGCCCAGCACCCAGACGCCGTGGCGGCCGTCGTAACGCACCTCCTTGACGCAGCGGCCGTCGTTGGCGCCGAGGCTGTCCTCGTTCCAGCGCAGCTGCGTGCCGCAGCCGCCGCTGCTGGAGGGGTAGCCCAGGTACATGATCACCTTGGTCTGCTCGTCGCCCGGCTGCACCCGTGCAAAAGCCTTGCCGGCGCGCCAGTCGAGCAGGCGCGGCAGCAGGATCACGCCGGCCAGGACCGCGGCCGCGGCGATGGCGAGGGCAAGGCGGAGACGGGCGGCGCGGGTCATGAGGCGGCGGCTGGGAGGAAATCGGTGCGCGCACACTACTACGCCCGGAAGCCAGGCGACAGGGGGCGGCGCCCGGAAGCCAGCTGCGTTCCGCGCGGCGGACTGTCCCGGCCGCGACACAGCCGCCGCCGGGACGCGACACCCTGCCCTATTTCGAGAACAGGCCCTTCAGCTTCAGGACGCCGTGGATCGCCTTAACGATGCCTTGCGGCACCGGCTTCTGCGTCAGCAGGCCGGAGACCTGCTTCTTGTACTTGTCGGTGAGCGGCGGCACGAACATGCGCGGGTCGCCCAGCGCCGGGCCGTCGACGACGATGGAGCGGGCGTTGCTGCACTCGTTGAAGGTGTACCAGCCGACCATGCGGCCGATGCCGCTGGTGTTGACGCCGCCGAACGGCAGGTAGGGATTGGTGCCGGACTGGATCACGTTGTGGTTGATCACCGTGCTGCCGGAGGTGGTGTGGCGGATGTGGTAGTCGATCTCCGCCTGGTCCTTGCTGAAGATGTACAGCGACAGCGGCTTCTCGCGCGCCGCGATGTAGCGGGTGACCTCCTCCTTGTCCTGGTAGGGCACCACGCAGATCACCGGCCCGAAGATCTCCTCCTGCATGATCTTCATGTCCGGCGTCACCTTGCTGATCACGGTGGGGGTGATGAGGCGTCGCTCGGGCACATACTCGCCGCCGCAGACGATCTTCGCGCCCTTGGCGCGGGCGTCCTCGATCAGGTTGCGCACCCGGTTGAAATGGCGCTCGTTGATGATCACCGGGTAGTCCGGATTGTTCTGGAAGCCCTTGCCGTCGGCGTTGTACTGCGCGGTGAATTCCTGGGCCAGCGCCGCGGTGAACTTCTCCTCGATCGCGGCGTGCACCAGCAGGTAGTCCGGCGCGATGCAGGCCTGGCCGCCGTTGCACATGCGGCCCCAGGCGGTCTTCATGGCGGTGTCGGCGATGTCGGCGCTGGCGCCGATGATGCTGGGGTTCTTGCCGCCCATCTCCAGCGTGACCGAGGCGCAGTGGTCCGCCGCGGCCTTCATCACGATCTTGCCGATCTGGGTGTTGCCGACGTAGAAGATGTGGTTGAACGGGCAGGCCAGCAGCGCCTGCGCGGTCTCGGCGCCGCCCTCCACCACCTGCAGTTCGCCGTTGGGGAAAGCCTCGGCGACGATGCGCGCGATCACCGCGGACGACTGCGGCGCCAGCTCGGACGGCTTCAGCACCACGGCGTTGCCGGCGGCGAGCGCGCCGAGCACCGGCAGGAAGCCGATGACGTAGGGCGCGTTCCACGTCGCCAGGTGCAGCACCACGCCCTTGGGCTCGTAGTGCACGTAGCACTTCTTGCCCAGGGTCATCAGCGAGGGATCCACCGGCTTGTCCGGCATCCACTGCGCCAGGTTGGCGGCGATGAAATCGGCCTCGAACTTGATCATGAGCAGCTCGCCGTCGGTGTCGATCGGCGCCAGGCCGCGCTCCTGCCGCACCGCCTGGTAGATCTCCTCCTTGTGCGCCAGCGTCACCTTGACCAGGTTCTGCACCAGGGCAATGCGCTGCTCGGCCGTGGTCTGGGCCAGCGAGGGAGCCAGCCGCGCGGCGCGCTCGAACGCGGCGCGGGCGGGGGTCTGGGTGCTGCGGATGTCGATGACGCTGCTCATGGTGCGATCCTTCTGGGAAATTCAGACGCTTGTTCTGCCGTCCCGGGCGCGGCGAAGGGCCCGGCCTCGCGGCCGGACCCTTCCCTGCGCCTGGAACGACAACGATAAAAAGTCACTAATGCCCGCCTTGCGCCGCCGCCGAGGGCGAGAACTGCGCCGGGTTCAGGGGCCGGTTGATCTGCCACCACTGCTGGCTTTCGTTGGTGAGGTAGCCCGCCTCGTAGGTGCCGGCGGTCAGGTCGTGATAGATCGAGGCGCCGCGGTGCCAGGAGCCGGACTCCTGCGAGTAGTGGTAGGTGATCAGGGACACGCGCCAGAGCTGGCCGCGATTGTCGTAGTTGTCGGCCATCAGCGCCAGCCAGGAGTCCTCGTCGGCGTAGATCACGCGCCGCCCGTAGATATGGCGCACGCCGGGCTTGAGCGTGCCCTCGATCACCCACACCCGGTGCATCTCGTAGCGCAGGTAGTCCGGGTTGACGGTGCCGTCCTTGATCAGGTCCTTGTACTTCACCGCCGGGTCGTTGACGCGGAAGTTGTCGTACGGCAGGTAGAACTCCTTCTTGCCGACCAGCTTCCAGGTATAGCGCTCGGGCGAGCCGTTGAAGCCGTAATCGTCGTCCACCGTGCGCAGGCCGGCCGGCGGCACCGGGTAGTCGAAGCCCACCTCCGGCGCCTGGCGCACGCGGCGCACGCCCGGCAGGTACTGCCACGACATGGTGCCCTCGTTGCTGTAGTCGTTGGGCTGGTAGCCGACGGCGACGAAGCCCTTCTGCCGCTCCGGCAGCAGGAAGCCGTCGTAGAAATAGGAGTTGATGTGGTCCTGGTAGGAGATGAAATCCTTGGGGGCGCTGGCCAGGGTCAGCACCATGAACTTCTCGCGGCCCCAGGCGACGTTGCCGCCGGCGTAGACGTCGGCGATGTCGCAGATGCACTGCTCGGTCCACACCTTGCCGGCGTTGGCGGTGGTCCAGATCGCCTCCAGGCCGCCCTGCGGGATCGGGAACAGCCAGCCGCTGCCGGTGCCGGTGACGCCCTTGCCGTCGTGGATCACCTCGGAGCTGGCGGCGTTCTTGCGCGTGTTCTCGCAGACGAAGTCCGGCGGCGCGAAGTCGCGGTGGCTCGGGTACACGTCCATGCGGTAGGCCTGCGGATATTTGGCGAACAGCGCCTTCTCGCCCTCGGTCAGCTTGTCGGCGTACTTCGCCTGGTTCTGCGCGGTGATGGAGAACAGCGGCTTTTCCCCGGCATAGGGGCCGGGCTCGAAGCCGGAAGGCCCCTTCATGCCGGGCCAGCTGCCTTTGTACTTGCCGGTATAGGCCGCGACGCCGCCGGGGCTGCCGGCGACTTCGCCGCCGGCGCAGTTGAGGCGGGCGCCACCCAGCTCGGCGGCCTTCTCCGCCGCAACCTTGGCCTGGGCCGGCGCTGCGAGGGCTGTAGCGGCCGCGGCAACGCCGGCGGCCAGGAACAGTTGCAGCTTCATGGTGGCGGTCTCCTCATCGGCACTGTCGGGACGCGGCTGGATCCCTTTGTGGTATGTGCAGCTGTTCCGCGGCGCGCGGCGGTGAACCGCGCGCTGTGCGTCTGAGGAGATGCTATTCCGCTGGCCTTGGGGTGCTTCGTCCGAAGTGACTAATTTTCCTTCCTTAAATGAGTGACCCGGGCGAAAAAAAATGCGGCGGCGCCGATCGGCAGCGCCGCCGCGGAAAGAACCGGCTACTTTTTCTGCATCCACTCGCGCGTCACGCGCCGCTTGCTGCTGCGGCGCGCCCCCGGCGCCGGCTGCTGGTGGCTCCAGCCGAGCGAGCCGAGAATGCGCCAGACCTGCACGTCGCTGTAGCGGCGGCCGAACTGGCGCTCGATCAGCTGGCCGACCCGCGCCAGCGACCAGCCGTCGCTGGCGAAACCCTGCGCCATCGCGCCCTGCTGCAGCAGCTGCGCCAGCTCCTGCCGCTGCGCCGGACCGAGGCCGGCCGGGCGGCCGAGCCGCGGCGCGTTCTTCAGCGCATCCAGCCCGCCCATGCCGATCTTGTCGGCCCAGCGCCGCACCGTTTCGCGGCTGACGTGCAGGCGGTTGGCCACTTCGGACTGGCGCATGCCGCGCAGCAGCAGCTGCCCGGCCTGGATGCGGCGCTGCTCCAGCTCGTGACGAATCATTGGGTCAGGCATCCGGACCTCCTTGAAACCCCCGCGCCGGGACGCAGTGACCGCCGGGAAAAGCATCCGCCGCTTTCCCTCCGCTGTCTTTGCGCCTGCGCGCGGGGAGCGCTTTCCATGTCCTTACTCCACGTGCGGCTCGAACGATTCCTTGGGCGAGCCGCACTCGGGGCAGACCCAGTCGGGCGGCAGGTCCTCGAACCGGGTTCCGGCGGCAATACCCTGGTCCGGAATGCCGACGGCCTCGTCGTAGATATAGCCGCAGATGATGCAGATCCACTTTCTCATGGGTGATTCGGGTTCCGTTGGAAACTGCCTGTCTCAATGCACCCGCTTGACGTTGGTTTTCACCATCAGTCGGTTGATGCGTCGCGCGTTGTGATGGTTGTAGTCGTAGTCCACACGGCCGTCGCCGTCGAGCAGCTCGGCGTCGGGAAAGCGCTTCATCAGTTCCTGGATCATCAGGCTGCCCTGCACCCGCACCAGGTAGGTGCCGATGCAGAAATGGGCGCCGGCGCCGAACACCAGGTTGCCGTCGAGCCGGCGCGTGATGTCGAGCTGGCGCGGCTGGTCCCACTTCTGCGGGTCGACCCAGGCGGCGGTGAGGTTGAGCATGATGCCCTGGCCCTTGCGGATCTTCTGGCCGCGGAACTCGACGTCCTCCAGGGCGTAGCGGAACTGGGGAATCTTGCCGAAGGCCCCGACCCGCAGCAGCTCGATGATGGCATTCTCCATCAGCTCCGGCCGCTGGCGCAGCAGGGCGTATTGCCCGGGGTTGGCGAGCAGGCCCTGGATGGCGTAGGTGTGCAGGTCGGTGGCGGTGTCCGAGCCGGCGACGATCACCGCCTGGATCATGGCCATGATGTCGTAGTCGGTGAGGCGGTCGTCGCCCTCGCTGGCACTGATCAGGCTGCCGACGAAGTCGTCGCCCGGGTGCGACGCAGCGCGGCGCTGCGCGATCACTTCCTTGAAATAGGTGAAGCCCTTGAGCGAGCTCTGCATCGCCGCCTGCCGTTCCTTGAACGGCAGGTTGATGCGGGTGGACTTGATCACGCTCACCGCGAATTCATGGAAGAAGGCTTCGCGGTCGGTCGGCACGCCGACCATGTGGGCGATGGCGCGCACCGGCAGCTTCTCCGCGATCATGCTGAAGGCGTCGAAGGTCTCCGGGGTGCCGATCTCGTCGAATACGCCGGTGACGAGGTGGCGGATCTTGGCGTCGATCTTGCCCATCACCGGCTTGGAGAACGCCGGCAAGGTCAGCTTGCGCAGGCGCAAATGGTCGGCGGTCCTGGTGGCGAACAGGCCATGGTCGAGGCTGCGCTCGAAGTCGTTCTTCTCGGCCTCCGGCTTCTCCGGGGGGGCGTGCTCCCAGGCCTTGTAGTTGGGCGTGAACTGGGTGTTGTTCTTGAGCATCTCGGTGCAGGCGTCGTGCGAGCTGACCACCCAGAAGTTGAGATCCTTGTGCCAGGCCACCGGGTACTCCAGCACCAGCTTTTCCCACACCGCCCAGGGCGAGCGGATGAAGTCCTTGGAGTACGGGTTGAACAGGCGGCCGTCGATCTCGACCCGGCCCGGCGCTGCGCTGTCTGCGTTCATGCGGCTCTCCTCCGTGGCGGGCGCCGTATCGGCGTTCAGCCCGCGTTGCGCTTGCCGGTCTTCGCCGGCTGGTTGAGTGGCGCCTGCTCGCGGCGGCCATTGGCCAGCACGCTGGGCTTGGCCGTGGGCGAAATGCGGCTGGCCAGGCGGCCCTGCGGCGGCGGCAGGTCCTCGCCGCGCTCGGCGGCGATGCCGGCCAGCAGCTGGTGCAGCGGCATCAGCCAGTGCCATTCGTCGAATTCCAGGTAGGCGCTGAGCGCCTTGCGCAGGTGCGACAGGTCGGTGTCGGCACGCTCGACCATGGTGCGGCGGATCTCGACATGCCACGGCTTGCCGGCGGCGGCGCGCGCGCGCACCGCGATCACGCCGGTGGCGGCGCCGATGGTGATGGTGCCGATGGCCTGGTGCAAGGCCAGCCCTTCCTCGGGCGAGAAGCCGTAGCGGCCCATCGCGCCGAGGAACTGGTCGAGCACGTCCATCTCGACGTGCGGGCCGAGGCCGCCGCGCAGCAGTTCGGCCACCAGCTCCGGCTCCTTCATGAACGACTCGAACATCTCCTCGGCGTAGCGCAGCGCCAGCTGCGACCAGTGCGCGTGCCCCGCGTCCGGCATGCGCCGGTTGAGGGTCAGCTGGAACGCGGCCAGGCGCAGCAGCTCGGCGCGGTTGCGCACGTAGCGGTAGATGGTGGCGACGTTGACGTCGAGCTTCTCGGCGAGCTGGCGGAAGCTGACCTTGTCCAGGCCGATGTCCAGGGCCGCCTGGATGATGGCCTGGGTGCTGACGCTGGGCGGCCGGCCCGGGCGCGGCGAGGCGGCCGGAGCGGAGTGGTGAGCCAGGCTGGTCGCGCGTGCGGGCATTTATAAGGAGTCCTCGGGCTGTCGCCGGTGCGAGGGCGCCGCCTAGTGGCGGTAGCCCTTCACCTTCACCTTGAAGTCCATCGCCGGCCCGGGCGTCGGCGCGGTCTTGGTCTTGAGCACGTAGTCCGGGGGATCCAGCTCCAGATCGAGCTTGTAGAACACCTGGGCCATGGTGATGGCCAGCAGCACCTCGGCCAGGCTCTTGCCCAGGCAGGTGTGCGGGCCGCGCCCGTAGGGCGAATAGGCGCCGACCTGCATGTGCTCGGCGCGCGGCTTGGTGTAGCGGTCGACGTCGAACTTCATCGGCTCCGGATAGAACTCTTCCTGGAAGTGCGGCACCGCGGTGCCCAGGTAGACCATCTCGCCTTCCTTGATCTGGCAGCCGCCGAAGACGAAGTCCTTGTTGGCGATGCGGATCTGCGCCACCGCGATCGGGTACAGGCGCATGGTCTCCATGATCGCGCCGTTGAGCACCGGCAGCGCCTTCATGAACTCGTCCTCGTTCACCGGGCCCTTGGCGAACAGCGCGTCGACCTCCTCGTGAATGCGCCTGAGCACGTCCGGGTGCTTGAGCACGGCGTAGACGATGGCCGCGGTGGTGTTGGCCACCGTGTCGAGCCCGGCGACGTAGGGGCCGGTCATCAGCATGATCAGGTCGCGCTCCGGAATCAGCTCCTTGTTGGCCCGGTGCGCATCCATCACGTCGTCGATCAGGTTCTTCTGGTCCTCCGGCTTGGCCATGTGCTCGGCCTCATGCGCGCGGTACTCGGCCACCATCTGCCGGCCCAGTTCGAACATGCGGGCCTTGGCGCGCTTGTACTCCGGCATGTGCATCAGGAACTTCGGCCGCTGCCGGGTGACCAGGCAGTTGAGGATGTAGAGGATGGTGGTGCGGATGTCCTTGACGTAGTCGCGCGGGGCCTTGCCGGTCAGCACGGTGCCGAGCTGGTCGACCACCAGGTACTGCATCGCCTGCACCACCGGCACCTTGCTGCCCACCTTCCAGTCGCGCTCCAGCGAATCGTTGGTGATGTCCAGCATGCGGTTGTAGCGGCCCTTGATCGACTCCTTGGAGAAGCCGCGCTTCATGATGCCGCGCAGCTCCTTGTGGGCGTCGCCGTCCAGGGCGTTGAGCATCTTGGAGGCGCCGAATTCGTCCACCAGCGGCTGCCAGGCCTCGCGCGAGCGCAGGCACTCCTTGCCCTCGCGCGTGCCCATGAAGTTGGCGGCCTCGGCGCCGGCGATGCAGGTGTAGGTGTTGCCGAGGACGGTGACCCGGAACACCTGGCCGTATTCGCGGTAGCACTGCAGGAAGAACTGCGCCGGGTCCTTGGCGAACTGGAACAGGTTGCCGAACAGCGGCACGCCGCGGACCTTCGGGGGCAGCGGGGCCTTGACCTCGCCGGTGCTCTGGACAGCGCTCATCGTCGTCTCCTCCCCGCCGGTCCTCCACCCGTGGAAGGCCGCGCAGGCGGTTGTCATGTTATTTCGACAGTAGTTTTGCAATATCTATCGCAAAATGCAAAAGCGCCCGGGAGGGGCGGTGCGCGGAGCTACGGGGGACTTTCCGGGAAAGCCTTCAGGCGGCGGAGCGGCCGGTCCGTTCGAGGCAGATGACGCGGTCGCGGCCGGCGCGCTTGGCCTGGTACAGCGCGGAGTCGGCGGCCTCGATCAGCGCTTCCATGGCCTCGCCGTGCTCCGGGCAGAGGGCGATGCCGACCGAGATGGTCAGGCTGCCGACGACCTGGCCGTGGTGCATCACGTTCAGCTCGCGCACGCGGCCGCACAGCTGCACGGCGCGGGCCATCGCCTCGACGCGGCTGGCGCCGGGCAGCACGATGCAGAATTCCTCGCCGCCGAAGCGGCAGGCGATGTCGCTGCCGCGGAACTGGGTGGCGAAGAGGCCGCCGACCATGCGCAGGGCCTGGTCGCCGGTATCGTGGCCATAGGTGTCGTTGAAGCGCTTGAAATGGTCGACGTCGATCATCAGCACCGCCAGCGGCTGGTCCTCGCGCCGCGCCAAGCCCAGCTCGCGCGGCAGCGACTCCTCCAGGTAGCGGCGGTTGAGCAGGCCGGTGAGCGGGTCGCGGATCGACTGCAGGCGCAGCGATTCGCGCAGCTTGACGTTGGCGATGGCGATGCCGACGCGGTCGGCGACCATGCCGGCCAGGCGCTCGACATGGGCGCGCGACTCCTGCAGCTCGGCCGGACCGAGCGCCGCATCCGATTGCAGGTAGCCGATGCCGATGGTCTCGCCCTGCGCGGTGACCGGCGCGCAGAGGATGGCGCGGCCGCCGCTGTCGGAGTGAACATGGTTGCAGAGCAGGCCGCCTTCGCCCAGCCACTGCATCTCGCCGCGGCGCAGCGCCCAGCAGGCGCTGCTGCCGAACACCGGCTCGCTCAGGTCGGGATTGCCGAAGCGGGCCACGCATTCGAGGTAGTTGCGCGAGGCGTGAATCAGGTACAGCGCGCCCGACCAGCCGGGGAACAGCCGCTGGCCGTAGCTGCTCATCGGCGCAGTCATCTCGTCGAAGTTCTGGCAGGCTTGCAGCACCGCGCTCAACTCGCCCAGCGCCGTGATCTCCTGGTTCTGGCGCTGCAGGCGCTTATAGCCGTCCTCCAGCCGCTGCTGGCTGCTGGCCAGCTCGGCCGCGGCCCGCTGCCGCTGGCTGACATCCTGGATCTGCGAGATGAAGTGCAGCGGGCGATCCTGCTCGTCACGCAGCAGGGCCACGTCGAGCTGCACATGAATGATGGGCCCGTGCTTGTGGAAATAACGCTTCTCCATGCGATAGCTCCTGGCGCGTCCTTCAAGCAGGCCGCGCAGCAGCTCCAGGTCCGCCCCCAGGTCGTCGGGGTGCGTGATGTCCTGGAAGGTGCGCCCGAGCAGCTCCGGCTCGGTGTAGCCGAGCATGTCGCACAGCACCTGGTTGACGTCGATCCAGCGCCCGTCGAGGCCGACCAGGGCCAGGCCGATGGGCGCGCTCTCGAAAGTCAGGCGGAAGCGGCGCTCGGTCTGCTCCGCTTCAGCGCGGCGCAGCTCGTTCTGACGCAGCGACTCGGCCAGGCGCAGGTTGACGTCCTCCAGCTCCATCCGGGTCTGGCGCTGGTTGGCGAGAAAGGTCGAAATCTGCGGCAGCAAGGGCCACAGCATCAGGGCCGTGGCCAGCGAAATGCCGCCGGTGACCGCCTCCAGCGCCGCGTCGGCGCGATACACGGGGAACCAGATGTTGACCAGCTCGATGAAATGGGTGGTGCCGCAGGCCAGGATGAACAGGCCGAACATCACGAACAGGAAGTTGAAACGCAGCTCCTTCTGCCGGCGCACGAACAGGAGCAGCGCGATCGCGATGGAGAAGTACGACACGCCGATGACGGCGTGCGAAACCACCATGGTCCACAGCAGCAGCGGATCCCAGGCGAGGCAGTAGCCATGCGGCAGGAAGCCCGAGCTCCCGGCCCATTCTGCAACAGCTTGCAGCATTGGCTCCCCCTTCCCCGGCGCAGTTGTTCTATTGGGACCCCCTAATCATGAAGTTGATGACCGGTTCAAGCAGCCCACGCCGCCAGGCGGTAGCCGCAAGGGGGTCGAATGGCCTCAAGCGCCGGCCGGAGCGGCCGAATCGCCCTTTTTACCGCGCCCGGTCCGACCGCAGGCGGATGGTATCCACCGCCCACAGCGGTCGGGGTGACCGGCGGGTGACGTAAAGGCACAGGTCGTGGGTGCCCACCTCGGCCGGGAAGCGGGCGCTCAGGGGCCGCGGGCCGGCCGCGGCCCCCGGTAGCGGCAGGCTGGCCAGCAGCGGGCCGTCGCAGCCGTCGCGATGCAGCTCCAGTTCGTCGCGGCGCCCGTGCGGCGGGCGCAGCCGCAGCCGGTCCTGCGCCGCGCCGAGCTGGAAATTGAACGGCAGCGGCACCATCCGCACCACCACGCCGTCGACGCCGTCCAGCGGCGCGGCGCCCCAGGTCCAGCACGGATCCATGATGTCGACGCGGTAGACGCCGGGCGCGCCGGCGGCGGCGGGCGGGCCGGCCAGGCGCAGGGGCAGTTCGTCGCTGCAGCCGCCGAGCCCGTCGCTGTCGCGGGTGCGCAGGAAGTCGGCATCCAGGCGCAGCGAGGTGACGGAAGCGAGGGCGCGGCCGTCGACGAAAGGCGCCGCCCGCAGCTGCGCCGGCAGCTGCAGCGGCAGCGGGTCGCGGTACAAGGGCGAGGACGGCGCGGGCACGCTGCCGTCGAGCGTATAGCGGATCGCGCCCTCGCCGGCCTGGTTCCCCAGGCTCACGGTGGCCGTGCCCGGCGCGGCAGGCTGCGCCTTCACCCGCACCGTGAAAGCGCTCTCGGCGTAGGCGATGCCGAGCGCGCGATAGCGCTCCAGCATCGGCAGCAGGCGGTGCAGGAAACCGCGCCAATCGTGCGCCGCGGCCGGCGACCAGGCCGTCTCCGCCAGCGCCGCCAGGCGCGGGAACACGGCGTGCTCGACCTGCGCCGGGGTGGCGATATGCTCGGTCCAGACATTGGCCTGCACGCCGATGATGTGGCGCGCCTGCCCGGCGTCCAGCTCGCGCAACGGGTCGAAGGCGTAGACCTGCTCCAGGCTGACCGCGGGAGGGCGGCCCGGCGGCTCGTCGTGGGCCTCGCTCTGGTTGTAGTCGAAATACAGCGTCGGCGCGGGCGACATGACGACGTCGTGGCCGGCGCGGGCGGCGGCGATGCCGCCCTTGGTGCCCCGCCAGGACATGACGGTGGCGCTGGCCGGCAGGCCGGCGTCGACGATCTCGTCCCAGCCGACCAGGCAGCGGCCGCGCGCGGCCAGCCAGGTCTCCAGCCGCTGCATGAACCAGCCTTGCAGCGCGTTCTCGTCCTTCACCCCCAGCGCGCGCAGGCGCGCCTGAACCCGCCGCGAGGCTTTCCACTGGGTCTTGATCGCCTCGTCGCCGCCGACGTGGATGTAGTGCGAGGGAAACAGCTCCAGCACCTCGGTCAGCACGTCCTCGATGAAGCCGAAGCTCGGATCGTCGACGTTGAGCAGGTAGGGGTGGATGCCCCAGTCGTGCGATACGGGTGGCCGGCGGCCGGTCACGCCCACCCGCGGATAGGCGGCGATGGCGGCCTGGGCATGGCCCGGCATGTCGATCTCGGGGACGATGGTGACGTGGCGCGCGGCGGCGTAGCGCACCAGCTCACGCACCTGGTCCTGGGTGTAGAAGCCGCCGCTGCGGCTGCCGTCCGGCTCGGTGCGCCAGGCGCCGACCCCGGTCAGCCGCGGGTACTTCCTGATCTGCAGGCGCCAGCCCTGGTCGTCGGTCAGGTGCCAGTGCAGGGTGTTGAGCTTGTGCAGCGCCATCCAGTCGACCATCTGTTCGATGAACGGCAGCGGCATGTAGTGGCGCGACACGTCCAGCATCAGGCCACGCCAGGCGAAGCGCGGGTGGTCGTCGATGCGCAGCGCCGGCACCTGCCGCGGCGCGGCGCCGGCGCCCGGGGTCAGCAGCTGCCACAGCGTCACCGCGCCGTAGAACAGGCCGGCCGGCTGGCGCGCGGCAACGCGGATACCCTGCGGCGAAACCTCCAGGCTGTAGTCCTCCGCCCCCGCGCCCGCCGCCCGCGGATCGGTGGCGAAGACGATCGCCCCCGCCCCGCCCTCGCCGACCCGGGCCTGCAACTTTGGGCCACCGCTGCGCGCCAGGGTTTGCGCCAGGTAAGCGGCGGCATCCTGCGCCGCCGCGTCGTGCGCCGCCGCCAGCAGCGCCGTTCCCGCGCCGACGGAGAATGCGCCGTCCCCCGCCTGCAGCGAGGCCGGCAACGGCAGCAGCGGCGGTATGCGCGACTCCGCGGCCGGAACCGTCTCCGCGTGGCGACAGCCGGCGGCGGACAGGATCAGGCCGGCCACAAGGGGCGGCAACAGCAGCTTGAGGAGGCGGCGGTTCATGCGCGTGCAGGACATTTCCCTAAGACAGCTCACCGGCTCGGTTCTCGGCAGCCGCCGAATAAAAAAGCGGGCCCTGGACAACCGGGCCCGCATGGCACCTTAACACCGTGGGAGAGCGGTGTTACAGCTTCAGGCGTAGTGTCGCGAGCAGTTCGCGGCCGTTCTTGTAGCGAGCTGTCGGCAGGCTCGGATCGGTCAAGTACTGCTTGTAGGTCGAATCGAACAGGTTGAGCCCCTCGAACACGATGCCGATGTTGCGGGTGATCTGGTAGGAAGCGGTGGCGTCCAGCTCGGTGTAGCCGTCGGTGAACGTCGCCGGAGCACCCGCCACATAGCCGCCGGCCAGGTACTTGCTGCGCCAGCCGTAGGTCACACTGGACTGGAACGGCCCCTTCTCGAAGTACGGCGTGATGCTCACCGACTGCTTGGAGTTGTAAGGCAGCGCGCCGCCGCTCTTGGTGGTGCCGTAGGAGTAGGTGACATTGCCGCGGATGCCGAAGCCGGTGTCGGAGAGCGGCGCCTGCCCGCTCAGCGCCAGCCCGTCCACCGTGGCGCGGCCGCCGTTTTGCGGGCGGGTGATGCCGAAGTCGCAGAAGCCGTTGTTGTCGCAATTGTTGGACGCGACCTTCTGCAGATTCGCATACTGACTCGGGCTGGTGGTGAAGAGGCTGTCGAACAGGTGCTCGGTGTCGGTGCCGTTGACGATGTAGTTGAGCAGGTCCTTGTGGAAGAACGTCGCGGACAGCAGCGACTCCGGCGCGAAATACCACTCGGCGGCCAGGTTCAGGTTGATCGACTTGTACGGATTCAGATGCGCGTTGCCGCCGGTACCGGTGAGCACCGTGTCGTTGGTGAACACATATGGCGCCATCTGGTTGTACGGGGCCCACGCGATGCTCTCGTACAGCGCGCCGCGCAGGATGGTGTGCGGCGTCAGGTCGTAGATCAGGTTCAAGGCCGGCAGCGGGTTGACGTGGATGTTGCCCTCGGTCACGTAAGGCCCGGCGTCGGGCAGGCTCGGGTTGGCGCCGCCGAGCTGGTAGCTGGAGCTGTCGGTCTTGGTGCGCACCACGCGCACGCCGATGTTGCCGTGCAGCTTGTCCTGGCTGAAGTTCAGCTGGCCGTAGACAGCCTCGGTGGCCTGGGCGACGTTGAAGGTGTTCTGGTAGAAGAACGGGTAGTAGAAGTTGTTGAACAGGCCTGGCGTGGACAGCACCCAGTCGGTGACCGCATCGCGACTGGTCGACTGCACATGGGTGATCGAGTCCGGCAGGAAGTTCATGCTGTCCAGGCCGTGCAGATCGGTAAGGCCGCCGGCGCCGACATCGGCCAGCGAGGCCGCATTGCCGGCTGCGTCAGTAGCCTTGACGCCGGTGTAGACGTCGAGCGACTGGCCCTCGTGGTGGATGGCGTAGCGCCCGCCTACCAGCAGCTTGTTGATGAAGCCGTCGAAGTCCATGCTGAAATCGGCTTGGCCGTAGAGGTCGCGCGCACTGTAGGGGTTCTGGGCAAAATTGCCGAAGAAGCCGCCTTGTGCCTGCCAGTTGGCCGGGTTGCTGGCGCTGGCGTTGTCCAGGAACTGGAAGCCGCGGTTGATATCCCAGTTGTAGCCGCCGCCGGTATAGGCCGGCTCGATGAAAGCCTGGGTCAGGACGTTGTGCGAGTTGCTGATGCCGGCCTGGCTGTAGATCTTCCAGCCGTCCCCCTTGTAGGAGCCGTGCAGGTCGATGCCCTGGGTGGTGATCAGCGAGCTGCGCGCCTGGTTGTCGAGGATCACGCTGGAGGTGGGGGTGCAGCTGGTGGTCGTGGTGGGAGAGCTGCAGGCCTCGGTCGTGGTGCCGCCCACGATGACGCCGTTGTTCCCTTCGGTCAGGCTGCTGATGCCGTTGATGTAGCCGCCCTGCAGCATGAAGGCATACATCGATTGGTTGAGGTTGTTGAGATGGTCCTGCATCCACAGCAGGTTGGCGCCCAGCTCGACGTTGTGCGCCGGCTTGAACTGGATGTTGGACGTGACGCTGTCGCGCTTCTCGGTCTGCTGGAAATAGGCAATATTGATTTCCTGCGGCATCAGGTCGGTGCCGCGCAGCTGGCCGGTGGCGATCTGGTTGGCGACGTAGTTGCTGCTCTGCCCCACGATGGACAGCGGGGTGTAGCCGAAGATCTCTTCACCTTGCCGGTTGGTCACCTGCTCATAGTGCTGCACGGAGACGTCGAAGCCGATGGTCCTGCCGGGATCCCTCCAGCTGTAGAACACCGAGGCGTTGGGACGGCCCTTGTTCGCCATGTCGTTGTAGTTGACGCCCACCGAGCCGCTGAGGGTGTTGGCCGGCACGTCGAGCGGCTGGATCGTGTGCATCAGGATCTGGCCGCCCAGGCTGCCTTCGATCAGGCGCGCTTCCGGGGTCTTGAAGATCTCGATGGAGCCGAGGATCTCCGGCGGCAGCAGCGAGTAGTTGAAGCCGCGGTTCGGCGAATCGCCGTACAGCCAGATGGCCTGCGACACCGGGTGGCCATCGAGATAGCTGAGGTTGAGGCTGGGGTCGAGGCCGTCGATTGACACGTACTGCTTCGCGCCGAGCTGGTGGTCGAGCGTCACGCCCGGCATCTGCGCCAGGGCTTCGGCGGTGTTGGTCGCAGGCAGCTTGCCGATGTCCTCGGCGGTGATCACCTCGGTGATCGCCTCGTTCTCGCGCTTGCGCTCCAGCGACTTGCGCAGGCTGGCACGGATGCCGGTGACGGTCACGCCTTCGAGCTTGGTGTCGCCGTTGGAAGAGCCGCTGCTCTGCCCGCTGCTGGTGGTGGTGCTGTCCTGGGCATGGACCCCGGCCGACAAGCTGAAGCAGGCGGCGATGCCGGCGATCAGCGCTTTTTTACGGTAGTGCATATGTCGCTCCCCTCTCATGGCTGTGGCTGCACCTCTGGCGCGGCGGTTGCCGCGCCTCGGCGTCACATCTGCTATGGCTGATGAATCACCCTTCTCTGTGTCGTTACCCCTTTGCCGCAATCAGTGGCCGCCAGCGCGTTCCCCCGCGCCGGAGCCGGTTGTTCCGTCCAGGTACCAGCCGGCGGCTCCGATCACGCCGATCTGGCCGTGGTCGATCAGCCGCACCGGCACGCGCTCCAGCACCGGCCGCATCTGCCCCTTGTCGAGGAAGCGCGCCTTGAAACTGCTGCGCAGCAGGAACGACTGGATCTGCGGCAGAATGCCGCCGGCGAGATAGACGCCGGCCTGGGCGCGGTAGAGCAGCACGAAGTCGCCGACCACTCCGCCGAGCAGGCCGCAGAACACCTCCAGCGACTCGCGCGCGAGGTCGTCGCGGCCGTTGACCGCGGCGTCGCTGATCGCGGCCGGCGCGCGCAACACCGGCGCGGCGCCGCGCAGCTGGCACAGCGCGCCGTAGAGATTGACCAGGCCGGGGCCGGACAGCAGCTGTTCCACCGGCACGTGGCCGGCGCTGCGCCGCAGCAGCCGCAGGATCTCGATTTCCAGGTCGGTGCCCGGAGCAAAGCCGGTCTGCCCCGCCTCGGTCGGCAGCACCACGGTGCACCCGGGCGCCGGGATGCGCACCGCCGCGCCCAGCCCGGTGCCCGGGCCGACCACCAGCACCGGGCCGGCGGCGGGCGCCTCGGCCGGGCCGCTGAGCAGCACCGTGCCGGAGCGATCGATGCCGGGCACCCCGTAGGCCACCGCCTCGAAGTCGTTGACCAGGGCCAGGCGGCGCAGGCCGAGCTCGGCGCGCATCTCGTCGATCGACACCGGCCAGGGCAGGTTGCTGTTGATCAGGCGGCCGGCGACGGCGTAGCCGGCGCAGGCCAGGGCCACCTCGTCGATGCGGCCGCCGGCGGCGGCGAGGAAGTCGTGGAGGATCGCGGCGAGGCTGGGATATTCGGCGCAGGCGTATTTGCGGAACTGCTCGACCTTCAGCGGCGCGCCGGCCGGCGCACTGACCACGGCGAGGCGCGCATGGGTGCCACCCACGTCGGCGGCAATGAAGCGGCGCACGCCCTGCGCTGCGGCGCCGGTTCCGATCTGGCTGGCGGTGTGGCTCAAGCCTGCGGTCTCCTCCACATACCCCCGGCCTGTGAGCGGCCCGGTGGCTAGGTGAGCGAAGTCTGAACTTGCAATGACAACGTTGTCAATACGGAGACTCAAACACCCGGAAAAGCGGCTGTGCCGGCGCTCTTCCCGGCCCGGCGCCAAGGCGCCGCCAGGCGCCACAAATGATTTTCCGGCGATCAATGACTTAGAGAGAATTGCTCCAGTTGTCCAGTAACACCAGGGGAAATGTCATGGAGATGAGCTCGCGAAGGCATTGGTGGCCGCGCCTGGACGGTCCCGATGCCGCAGCCCCGGCCAGGCCCGACGGTGGGATGACAACGTTGCTCTTGCGGCGCGCCACCAACATAATCGGATTGCCCCGCACGCACGGGGAGCAGATCATCGAGAGGGAGGAGACCCCGCATGAATGCCGCGCCGCTGGCCACCCCGCAGGAACGCACGCCGCTGGCGCCGATCATCGTCATCGGCGCGCTGTTCTTCATCTTCGGCTTCGTCACCTGGCTCAACGGCCCGCTGATCACCTTCGTCAAGCTGGCCTTCGACCTCGACACCGACGCGCGTGCCTTCCTGGTGACGACGGCGTTCTACCTGTCGTACTTCTTCCTGGCCCTGCCCTCCTCCTGGATTCTCGAGCGCACCGGCATGAAGAAGGGCATGGCGCTGGGCCTGCTGGTGATGGCGGCGGGCGCCTTCGTCTTCGGCAGCTTTGCCACGGCGCGCTGGTACCCGGGCGCGCTCGGCGGGCTGTTCGTGATCGGCTCGGGGCTGTCGCTGCTGCAGTGCGCCTCCAATCCCTACATCAGCGTGCTCGGCCCGATCGAGAGCGCGGCGCAGCGCATCAGCCTGATGGGCATCTGCAACAAGGTGGCCGGCATCATCGCGCCGCTGGCCATCGGCTCGACCGTACTAAGTGGTATTGACGTGATCGAGAAGCAGGCGCGGCAGCTGCCGGCCGGCCCGCAGCGCGAGGCGCTGCTCAACGAGTTCGCCGCCAAGGTGCATGTGCCGTACCTGCTGATGGCCGGCATCCTGGCGCTGCTGGCGGTGTGGATCCTGCGGTCGCCGCTGCCGGAGATCAGCGCGGCGCAGGCCAACACCCGGCCGCGCACACCGGGGCGCCGCGAGCGCGACAGCATCTTCCAGTTCCCGCACCTGTGGCTGGGCGTGGTGTGCCTGTTCCTCTACGTCGGCGTGGAGGTGATGGCCGGCGACGCCATCGGCGCCTACGGCCGCGGCTTCGACCTGCCGGTGGGCCAGACCAAGTACTTCACCACGCTGACCATGAGCGCGATGCTGGTCGGCTACCTCGCCGGCATGGTGGCGATCCCGCGCTTCATCACGCAGTCGCGCGGCCTGAGCATCTCGGCGCTGCTCGGCGTGATCTTCAGCGTCGCCGCCTGGCTCACCACCGGCTACGTCTCGGTGGGCTTCGTCGCCGCGCTGGGCCTGGCCAATGCCCTGATGTGGCCGGTGATCTTCCCGCTGGCGATCGAGGGGCTCGGGCGCTTCACCGAGCGCGGCTCGGCGCTGCTGGTGATGGGCATCGCCGGCGGCGCCATCATCCCGCGCCTGTTCGCGACCATGAAGGAGCAGTTCCCGTTCCAGACCGTGTTCCTGGCGATCATGGCGCCCTGCTACCTGTACATCCTGTACTACGCGCTGCGCGGGCACCGCGTAGGGCAGGACTAGGGCCTGTTCGCGCTCTGTCGATCGCTGCGTTGCCTCCGGGAAGGAGCGATCGTTAACAGGCCCTAGGCCGGCGAATCCGCATATACTGGGGCCGGCTGTCGACGGTCCCGGGCCAGCCCGGCGGGCGAGCACGACGCCCACCGGACCAGCATTCAGCACGAAGAGATGGCCAAAAGCACGATCCGCGATGTAGCCAAGCGCGCCAAGGTGTCGCTGAAATCGGTGTCGCGCGTCATCAACCACGAGCCGGCGGTGCGCGACGAGACCCGCAAGCGCGTGCTCGCCGCCATCGCCGAGCTGAACTATCACCCCGACCTGTCGGCGCGCAGCCTGCGCAGCGCCCGCTCCTACGCCATCGGCCTGGTCTACGACAACCCCAACCCCTACTACGTCATCAGCGTGCAGAACGGCGTGCTCTCGGCCTGCCGCGAGCGCTGGTTCGGCCTGCAGATCCATCCCTGCGACTCCTCCTCGCCGCGGCTGGCCGAGGAGCTGGTGGACCTGGTGCGGCGCTCGCGCCTGGCCGGCCTGGTGGTGGCGCCGCCGATGTCCGAGCGCGGCGAGATTCTCGACCAGCTGGCGGCCGCGGGCGTGCCCTTCGTGCGCATCATCTCGGCCGCCGAGGACCCGCGCGACGAGTTTCCCTGCGTCTACGTCGACGACCGCGACGCCGCCTACGACATCACCGAACACCTGATCCAGCTCGGCCACCTGCGCATCGGCTTCCTCTGGGGCGGCAAGTCGCACCGCTCCAGCTGGGAACGCTACAAGGGCTACGAGGAGGCGCTGCACGACTACGGCATCGCGCTCGACCCGGCACTGATCGTGGAAGGCGATTACTCCTTCGACGACGGTTTCCGCGGCGGGCGCAAGCTGCTGGCGGCCCAGTCACCCCCGACCGCGATCTTCGGCTCCAACGACGAAATCGCCGCCGGCGTCATCGCCGCGGCCAAGTCGAGCGGGCTGGACGTGCCGTTCGACCTGTCGGTGGCCGGCTTCGAGGACAGCCCTTTTTCCAAGCATTCCTGGCCGGCGCTGACCACCGCCAAGCAGGCCACCGAGGAGATCGCCCGCGCCGCGGCGCTGCGCCTGATCGGCGGCCTGGCGGCGAAGGAAGGCGAAAGCGAGCCGCGGCAGGAGCCGAACCAGGGCTTCAGCCCGCAGCTGGTGGTGCGCGGCTCGACTGCGCCGCTGCGCCAGCGGCCCGCCAAGACGCCGCCCGATCCGCCGGCCGCCGAGGCCAGGGGTACACCGGAGCGCCGCGCGCGCAGCTCGCGCTAGACGTCCGTGAGCGGACCGTTGCAGACAGTCGCCAATGACCGCTTCGGAGCGGTACGATTGCTCGATTCCATTGTGGTCTGCGGTGTTGTGAAAGGGCGTTGAGTGCAATCTATCAGTGCGTTCTTTGCTTGCGCCGTCATTGGCATTGGGCTTGGCTTCGTCCTTGCCATCCCTCTGTGCGCGCAAACCCTCGCCTGACCCGCCCGTGTCCAGCCTCAAGCGCATCGCCACCGCTAGCGCCATTTTCCTCGCTGGCGGCGCTGCGGTGCTGTTCCTCGATACGCATGGGCACAGCGAGCGCATCACACGCTGGCTGGTCATCGCCGCGACGGCGCTGGCGGTGCGGCGTTTCATCCCCGGCGGGTTGTTCGACTGGTTCTACGATCCGATCTTCCGTCACGTCCGCGACGCCAAGCCGGCGATACCGCCTCCGCCCGTCAGCAAACCTGCGCCGCCACCGCGGCCCGCCCAGAAGCGCGTGCCCGCCGTGCAACTGCCCCTCCCACTGGTGCACTGGCGGTCCGTCTCCGGCCCGAATGGCGCGCTCGACGTGGTGGACGGCAAGCCACACTACGGCTGGTTTGAATTCAGCGAGCAGCCGCGCACCATCACCAACTATCTCACCGGCCAGCGGCTCGCCGTCGTCTCCAGCAAGACCTTCGACACCACTGCTGTTCACCGCTGCGCGGTCCACGATCCCGGATTAGCGCGGCCGCTCGCCTTCACTCTCCAACTCGCTTGGAACGGCCATCAGTTCCAGCTGTGGATGGACTACAACGAACTGTTTCCCGGCGCACCGGCCTACGCCTTGTGGCGGCGCGTCGATGACTTCCTCTCCGATGCCCTCGCATGCTGGCCGGACCACATCCTCAATGACAGCGGTCTGTCGCTGGTTATGCGCGGCGGTTGGCGTGGCGGCCGCTGGCAACCAGAATTGCAACGTAAGTTCTCCAGCGGCAAGGTCGCCGAGCTCACTATCCGCGACCGCACACCGAAGAAGCTGAGCGAGAGCTACACCCTTGCCACACCGTTCCTCATACCGCTGGACGCGCCAACGCCACCAGCTTGGCGCTACGTCGACCACCCCACCACCGAGCCGAAAATCGCGCTGCCCTTCCAGAACATCGAGGGTCTCAATATCCCTTTCATCGATGCCGCCACCTCGCCGCTGGTGTTCCAAGGCCGTACGCCCTATCTGGAGCGCGAGGACGGCGCCGCTTGGATCTTCCCATCTTGGCTGCAGTCTGACTCGAACCGTGGCGAGGACCCCATTACCAGCCTCTGGTATACCTACCTCAATCCGCAGCTCTTCCTCAGCTTCCGCAGCTATGAGATATACCGCGGCCTGGAACTGGGCAGTTGCAGCAACTACGGCTTCCGCCATTTTCCGCCGCCCGAGGAGCTGTGCACGGCAGAGATTTTCGGCGAGCCCATCCCCGTCACCACACCGCGCCGGTCGCCAGGCCAGTTGTACGGCACACTGTCCTACCTGTCCTACCGGGTCTGGCGCGAACTCGCCGCCACGCTCGGCGACGCCTGGCCCGCCTGGCCAACGCCAGGCCGCCTGATCGAAATTGACCCCGCTGCCGAGCTGCCTGAAAACATGGGCCGCCGCGCCTACGTCGGAGGCCACGGCCAGGACATAGTCAACGGCTACAGTGCCGGTATGAGAAACCACAACTACCGGATGAATTTCGTGCGGGCTTGAGCGGTAGAATTGTTGGATGGGTTTAGAAGGTCGTCACGGCCCTGAACGGACGATCGTGAGCGACCGCTTTGGAGAGGCGCGCCGGGCAGAAATGAGGATTGAGCATTGAGACCCGAGTTCCGCATTGCGATTGCCGTCGAAAGTGCAGAACGTGTAGCAGACACCCTAAGCCGAGAGTTAGGGGTTGCGTTTATGGGCCACGACAGCTCCTACAAGGGAGAGTACTGGCAGTACCGGGATAAAGATGGGGGAGTCATCGAGGTGTCGTACAACGACGATCCGATGTACCTACCGGAAGATCCTCCGAAGGAAGCATATTTTGAGCCTCGATTTGCTGATTTCGCTGTGCTGCTTTGGGCTAACGTAGCGGAGTCGATACAGGCGCGCATTTGGGACACAGTGCAGAAACACTATCCAGGAAGCGAAAGGATTTTGGCTCCAGATCCAGCTGGCAATCCTAACGCCGCACCGCTTGGCCGTTGACGGCCCATTGCCGCCGGTCGTGAACGTCCGCTATGCGGAGCCTAGCCCATCTGCGTCGAGGGACGGGGCCAATTCTTCTACCGGGAGTTCGCCGACGAAAACACCTTGGTTTTTTCGACGTCTAGCAACTTGGAACAGTCGTACTTTCTGCTCACCAGATAGATATCTACGTGGTCGTCCACGAAGAAAAATTGGAAACCATGAAAGCATGCGGCATCCTGAATGAAGCTGCGCATTGGCGCCACGACATCGTGAGATTGTCCATCCGCTGAAGTCCAGCTAATAGCCACTCTTTCGGGAACACTAATGGTCCAGGATTCCGAGACTACTGGCATATGGCTAGGTGAAAATGTCCTGTGCATTGTCCCCGCCGGCACTGTCAATGCGCCATAAGCAATTACCACATTTTGTACGACCCCCACCCCGTCATTTCCCACTTCAAGGCGTTGGAACACGGGTTTCGGTGTCGTCGCCTCGCGCTCCGCGCAAGCAACACTCACACAAGCGACTGCCAGTATGCTGAGCGTCATTAGACTGACTTTCGTCAAAGCGCATCTCTCCTTAGTTACAGCTTGGCGCGTAGCTGGGCGGTGCATTGTTCACGGCGAAAAGTGTACGAGATTCGGGGATGCAAAAAACGCACTTATTTGAGCGCGCGATTGATCGGAGCCGCGGTTTATCTGGCCGCGCTTCTGTGACGACCTTTAGAGTTCGACTTACGGTACGCCGGCAAGGCGCTACAATTGGCAGCAGGCGGCCCGTACCGGCCGGTTGCGAGCGTCTGCTTTCGGGTAGGCTTTAGGCATGACAATGACAGTGGAACAGTTCGTCGGCTCCTATACGCCTGGCCCTGACACAGCTATCGCCTTTGCCTGGAACGGAAAGCATGCCGCTGAATTTTCCGATGCAAACGACACGTTTCGCTCGGAAGTGGCTGCATACTGCCTTTCCCACCCAGAAAGACCTTCAGCACCTCTCCTGGCCGATCTGTTAATCGCGGACGCGAAGTGGTCGGCTCAGGCCTGGAGCGTACCAAACCGCTTCCCCGACTTGGCCGCCTTGTTTCTAGTTATGGCCGGTCCAGCCGCCCTACCTGTATTCCGAACGTGCGTGTTCGCCTCATTTGACGTATATGGTGCTTGCCACCAAATGCGTCTGCCTGCCGACGCGCTTCAGTCCTTGCTTACAGCAGTGAATGAACAGATCACTGCGTCCTCGGATGAAAGCGAGAAGAAGCAACTACAGAGCCTCGCGGAACTGTTCACAGGCATTGCCGCAGGAACAGCGGCGAAAGACTGGGTTAGAGTGGGCAGAGGCTCGAGCGAAGCACCGCCAGTCAAGCACAACCTGTCGTTTTGGGGTTGGCTACGGTCGCTGTTCCGACAACGTCATGCGTAACAAGGCGCTGCAGCACGAGTAGGGCGGGTTAGCCGCGAAGCGGCGTAACCCGCCTTCCGCGGCCTTCGGCGGTGGGTTACGCTGCGCTAACCCACCCTACGAGCTGAGGAAAAAAGTGAGGGTGCGCCCGCCGCTCGCGGCCCTTTGCGGACAGTGGTGAACGGCAGCTAATGGCTGAAGCCGCCGCTCGCCACCGGCCGCCTTGGAGTAGCTATATGCGCCATTTTCTATTTGTGGCCCTTTTGTTGCTGGTTTCGCTGCAGCCGTCGGAGGCAATGATGCCGCAACTTCCGGCATCCACTCGGGTAACAGCTTGCCTGGCGGCCAACCCCAACTCTCTAGAACTGGCTGATAACGACAAGCCCGCTGTCGAAGTAATGCAAAATTTTCTGTCTCGCCAAATCAGCGAACGAACCATTGTCGACATCACGTTCCGAAATTCTGTAGCTATACGGTGGGGATTATTGCCCGGAGAACCACCGTCACCCGATGTTCGTCTGTTCATGAGCAAGCTTTTCTGGGATGAAATTGGACAGGCGACGTTTCTAAGGTTTCCGAGGTACGAATCACACCTTTGCGACCTGGAGGTCGACATTCAACTGGGCCACCCGCTAAACGCCTGCGGGAACAATCAACAATGCGTGATCCATTGCGATGCGCATCATTGCACCGAGGAAGAAGTTCAGTAGTGGTAGCAGGTGTGGAGCGGACAAAGCGCAGCGTGCCACGAGGAAAAAGGATCGCGTGGGCAGATGAAGCCTGCCCACCTAGTACCTAGCAAGTCAGTACCCGAAGCTAAGCACTGACCGTTCGTCTGGCCGCTTTGCGGCGACGAACTTCAAGGATCGAGTGACCGCAGTTGGCAAATTCTGTTGAAAAACTCGGAGGTCGGTGCTGGCGCTCCGAGAATCTGCAAACTTTGCTCGCCTCGGTGAAATTCTGGCTGCGATTTTCCGTTGGGTATCGATTCATGCAGCCCACAAGAGCAGAAAATCGAATCTCGACAACGGCGTCAATCTACCATCGAGTTTTTCAAAAGAATCGGCAGGAAGCAGCCAGTCGCCTACTCATGCGGCTTCGCCATACTTCTCCCGTTGCGGACGCCAAGGCGCCGCGTTCGAGACGCCTTCCGGCGCAGCGATCAGCCCTATGCGCGCAGGCGGCAAGCCTGGCGCGCCAGTTCCGTGACCGCCGGCCAGTCGCCAGCTGCGAGACCCGAAGCAGGGGTAAGCCAGGAGCCGCCGACGCAGGGCACGTTGGGCAACGCCAGGTAGGACGGCGCGTTCTCCGGCGAGATTCCACCGGTGGCGCAGAAGCGCGCCGCCGGCAGCGGCCCGGCCCAGGCGCGCAGCATCGCCACGCCGCCGGCCGCCTGCGCCGGAAAGAACTTGAGATGGCGGTAGCCCCGCTCCAGCAATACCATCACCTCGGAAGCGGTGGCCGCCGCGGGCAGGTAGGGCACGGCGCTGTCGGCGGCCGCCGCCAGCAGCCGCGGCGTGCAACCGGGCGACACGGCGAAGCGCGCGCCCGCTTTCTCCGACGCCGCAAGGTCTTCCGGCGTCAGCACCGTGCCGGAACCGACCGCGGCCTGGGGCAGTTCCTGCGCGATGGCGCGGATCGCGTCGAGCGCGGCGGGCGTGCGCAGGGTGATCTCGATGCCCTGCACCCCGCCTTCCAGCAGCGCGCGGGTCAGGGGCACCGCATGCTTCGCCTCATCGATCACCACCACCGCGATCACCGGGGCGAGCGCGAACAGGCGCGCCAGCCGGTCCTGCTTTTCCTGCATCGCCATGGTCATGCCTCTTCGCCGACTTTGGGGAACACGCCGGCGCCGTGCTCGGCGCCTTCCGCCACCCGGCGGAACAGGCTGAACAGCTCGCGGCCGAGACCGTGGCGATGCGCCTCCAGCTCATGCTGCATCGCCGGCCGCGCATCCCATTCGCTCGCCGGGACCATGACGTCGAGGGTGCCAGCGGTGGCGTCGATGCGGATCAGGTCGCCGTCGCGGAGCCTGGCGATCGGCCCGCCGGCGCTGGCCTCCGGCGTCAGGTGGATGGCGGCGGGAATGCGGCCAGAGGCGCCGGACATGCGGCCGTCGGTGAGCAGGGCGACGCGATGGCCGCGGTCCTGCAGCACGCCCAGTATCGGCGTGAGCTGGTGCAGCTCCGGCATGCCGTTGGCGCGCGGCCCCTGGAAGCGCACCACGGCGACGAAGTCGCGCTCCAGCTCGCCGCGCTCGAACGCCTGCTTGAGCTGGTCCTGCTCGGTGAAGACGCGCGCCGGCGCCTCGATCACCAGGCGGTCCTGCGGCACCGCCGAGACCTTGATCGCGGCGCGGCCGAGGTTGCCGTCGAGCACGCACAGGCCGCCGTCGGCGCGGAACGGCTCCTTTGCGCCGCGCAGGATGGAACGGTCGCCGCTTTCCTTCGGCGCGTCGACCCAGTGCAGGCGGCCCTCCCCGTCCAGCGCGGCGTGGCGGCGGTAGCCGTGGAGATCGGTGCCGTGGACGGTGCGCACGTCGCCGTGCAGCAGGCCGGCGTCGAGCAGCTCGCCGATGAGGAACGGCACGCCGCCGACGGCGTGGAACTGGTTCACATCGGCCGAGCCGTTGGGATAGACGCGGGCCAGCAGCGGCACGGCGTGGGCCAGGTCGGCGAAGTCGTCCAGGCGCAGCTCGATGCCGGCGGCGCGGGCGATGGCCACCAGGTGCAGCAGGTGGTTAGTGGAGCCGCCGGTGGCATGCAGGCCGACCACGCCGTTGACGATGGCACGCTCGTCGATCAGCCGTCCCACCGGCGTGTAATCCCGGCCCAGGTCGGTGATGGCGGCGGCGCGGTGCACCGCCGCCACCGTCAGCGCCTCGCGCAGCGGCGTGTTGGGATTGACGAAGCTGGCGCCGGGCAGGTGCAGGCCCATGATCTCCATCAGCATCTGGTTGGAGTTGGCGGTGCCGTAGAAGGTGCAGGTGCCGGGCGCGTGATAGGAGCTGGCCTCGGCCTCGAGCAGCTCCTCGCGCGTCGCCTTCTTCTCGGCGTAGCGCTGGCGCACCTTGCTCTTCTGGTCGTTGGAGATGCCGCTGGGCATCGGCCCGCCCGGGACGAACACCGCGGGCAGATGGCCGAAGGTCAGCGCCGCGATCAGCAGGCCCGGCACGATCTTGTCGCAGATGCCCAGGAACAGCGCAGCGTCGAACATGTCGTGCGACAGCGCCACGCCGGCGGCCAGGGCGATGACGTCGCGCGAGAACAGCGACAGCTCCATGCCGGCGCGGCCCTGGGTGACGCCGTCGCACATCGCCGGCACGCCGCCGGCGACCTGGGCGGTGGCGCCGACGGCGCGCGCCGCGCGCTTGATCAGCTCCGGATAGGCGCCATAGGGCTGGTGCGCCGACAGCATGTCGTTGTA
>Ga0070741_10000793_pt1 | contig 105646 bp, 107 predicted proteins | sample Coa_R1_4_FD_66440 | JGI IMG/M metagenome (GOLD analysis project Ga0070741, IMG submission 66440) | Surface soil microbial communities from Centralia Pennsylvania, which are recovering from an underground coalmine fire - Coalmine... | ecosystem: Environmental > Terrestrial > Soil >...
CAGGGCGGCTACCTGGCCGGCAAGCGCACGGACCAGATCCTGCCTCCGGGCATGGCCGGCTTCCGTGACGCCAACCTCTATCCGCTGAAGAAGCCGGACATCGCGACGGCGAAGAAGTGGATGGCGAAGGCCGGTGTCTCCGACGGTACGACGGTGGAGCTCTACACGTCGAACCGCGGTGCGGCGCCGCTCCAGGCCCAGATCTACCAGTTCAACCTGAAGCAGATCGGCCTGAACGTGAACACGCACCTGTTCGCCCGTGCCGTGCAGATCGACAAGGAAGGCACCCGCGGTGAGCCGTTCGACGTCACCACCGAGGGTTGGATCGCCGACTACGCCGATCCGTACGACTTCATCAACGTGCTGCTGTCCCCGGACAGCCTGCACGACTCGAACAACAACAACGTCGCGTACTACCAGAACCCGACGTTCGCGAAGATGATGCGCAAGGCCGCGACGCTCTCCGGGGCCGAGCGGTACAAGTACTACGGCAACCTGGACGTCCAGATGTTCTTCCAGGATCCGCCGTGGGCCGCGCGCAGCAACTTCAACGACCGCGTTCTGCTCTCGTCGCGCGTCGGTTGCTTCACGTTCAACTCGACCTACTCGGTCGACCTCGCCGCTCTCTGCCTCAAGTAGAAACGGCATGAAAAAGGGGCGCCCCCGGGGCGCCCCTTTTTCCCCTCTCAACACTCACTCAACATAGGTTCCGCTAAGGTTTTCGATCCGTGTTCCGCTACCTGATCCGCCGGCTCCTCTGGGCGTTCGTGCTGTTCGTCGCAGTCACGATCGTCACCTACATCATCTTCTACGCGATCCCCGCCGACCCGGCCCGGCTCGCGTGCGGCCAGCGGGCGACGGCGGAGTGCATCCAGCGCGCGGCCCATTACCTCGGCACGGACCGCCCGCTCTACGTGCAGTACGGCAAGTTCTTCGGGCGCCTGATGCCGTTCAGCCTGCGCGGCGGCCCGCACCTGAAGGAGCCGAGCCTCGGCCGCTCCTTCACGAACCGTCTCAGCGTCAACTACGTCGTCGGTAACGCGGCGCCGGTGACCGCCTCGCTCGTGTTCGGAGGCGCCGTCATCTGGATGCTGATCGCGCTACCCGTCGGGATCCTCTCGGCGCTCCGGCCGCGATCGTTGCTCGACCGAATAGCCATGGTGTTCGTCCTGGTCGGGATCTCGGCCCATCCCGTGTGGATCGGGCTCCTGTTCGCGTACTTCTTCGGCTTCAAGGCCGGCATCTTCCCGATCACCGGCTACTGCGACTTCATCAACCCGTCGGGGTCGTGCGGTGGACCGGTGCAGTGGGCCTACCACCTCGTGCTGCCGTGGGTCACCTTCGCCATCCTCTTCGCGGCGCTCTACGTCCGGATGATCCGCGCGAATGTGATGGAGGCGCTCGGCGAGGACTACGTGCGGACGGCCCGCGCGAAGGGCGCGCCGGAGTGGCTCGTCATGCGCTCGCACGTGCTGCGGAACGCGCTGCTGCCGGTCGTCACGATGCTCGGGATGGACATCGGCATCGCGCTCGGGGGCGCGATCTTCACCGAGTCGGTCTACGGCCTCCCGGGCCTCGGCAAGACCGCCATTCAGGCGATCGAGGGCTTCGACCTCCCGGTCACGCAGGGAGTGGTCGTCTTCGCGACGCTGTGCATCATCACGTTCAACCTGTTCGTCGACCTCTTGTACGCCTGGATCGATCCGCGAATCAGGCTGAGTTAGCGTGGCCCTCCTCGAAGTCACCGACCTGAAGACGTACTTCAGGACAGATGACGGTGTCGTCCGCGCCGTCGACGGCGTCTCGTTCACCGTCGACAAGGGCCAGACGCTCGGGATCGTCGGCGAGTCGGGCTCCGGGAAGAGCGTCACCTGCCTCACGATCATGGGCCTCAACCCGCGCCGCTCGGCGATGACCTCCGGCGAGGCGCTCTGGAAGGGCGAGGACCTCCTGAGCGCGAGCCCGCGCCGGCTCCGCGAGATACGCGGCAACGAGATCGCGATGATCTTCCAGGACCCGATGACGAGCCTGAACCCGGTGCACAAGATCGGGCACCAGCTCGCGGAGGCGATGCGGCTGCACGAGGACGTCTCGGCGAAGACGGCTCGCGCCCGGGCGGTCGAGCTCCTGAAGGCCGTGGGCATCCCGCGCGCCGAGCGCCGGCTCGACGACTACCCGCACCAGTTCTCGGGCGGCATGCGCCAGCGCGTGATGATCGCGATGGCGCTCATCAACAACCCTGACCTCCTGATCGCCGACGAGCCCACGACCGCTCTCGACGTGACGACCCAGGCGCAGATCCTGACGCTGATCGAGAAGCTTCAGGCCGAGTTCGGCAGCGCGGTGATCATGATCACGCACGACCTCGGGGTCGTCGCGGAGATCGCCGACGACGTCGTCGTCATGTACGCCGCCGAGGTCGCCGAGAAGGGCAACGTCAACCAGATCTTCAAGAAGCCGCACCACCCGTACACCTGGGGGCTGATGGGCTCGCTGCCGCGCCTCGACGCCGACACCGAGCGGCTCGTGCAGATCCAGGGCCAGCCGCCGTCGCTGCTGCGTCCCCCGACGGGTTGCCGCTTCCACCCGCGCTGCCCCTACGTGATGCCCGTCTGCAAGGAGGTCGACCCGGAGCTCGCGCCCGTCTCCGACGACCCGGGCCACCTCCAGGCCTGCCACCTCGACGAAGAGACGAAGAACAGGGAGGCGGCTAAGCTCCTCGCCGGAATGATGGCGGAGGCGACCTAGTGGCGACCCAGGCTTCGGAGACCGAGCAGCCGCAGCTCGAGCTCAAGGGCGACGAGCTCCTCGTCGTCGAGAACCTGAAGAAGCACTTCCCCGTCACGCGCGGGATCATCTTCCAGAAGGAGATCGCGAGCGTGAAGGCGGTCGACGGCGTCTCGTTCGCGATCCGCGAGGGGGAGACGCTCGGGGTCGTCGGCGAGTCCGGGTGCGGCAAGTCGACGATGGCGCGCTGCATCATGAAGCTGCTCGAGCCGACGAGCGGCGTCGTCCGCTTCCGCGGCCACGACATCACGCGGCTGTCGCGGGCGGAGATGCGCCCCTTCCGCCGCGAGATGATGATGATCTTCCAGGATCCGTACGCGTCGCTGAACCCGCGCAAGCGGGTCGGCTTCATCGTCGCCGAGGCGCTCCAGGTGCACAAGCTCGGCACGGAGGCCGAGATCAAGCGGCGCGTGCAGGAGCTGCTCGAGGTGGTCGGTCTGAACCCCGAGCACTACAACCGGTTCCCGCACGAGTTCTCGGGCGGCCAGCGGCAGCGCATCGGCGTCGCGCGCGCCCTCGCCGTCAACCCGAAGCTGATCGTCTGTGACGAACCCGTCTCGGCGCTGGACGTGTCCGTGCAGGCGCAGATCCTCAACCTGCTCAAGGACCTGCAGCGCGACTTCGGCCTCACGTACATCTTCATCGCGCACGACCTGAACGTGGTGCGCCACATCTCGGACCGCGTGATGGTGATGTACCTCGGCCAGGCCGTCGAGACGGCGGAGCGGCACGAGCTCTATCTCGAGCCGAAGCACCCGTACACCGGCGCGCTCCTCTCCGCGGTACCGATCCCGGACCCGGAGGTCGGCCGCAACCGCAAGCGGATCGTGCTTGAGGGCGACGTCCCGAGCCCGATGAACCCGCCGACCGCGTGCCGGTTCCATCCTCGGTGCCCGCGCTTCGTCGAGGGGCACTGCGACGTCGAGGAGCCGGCGCTCGTCCACCGCGGCGGGTCGGCCGCGCACACGGCGAAGTGCCACTACCCGCTCGAGCGCTGGCCCATGACCGAGGCCGAGATGCGGCGCGCGGGCACGGCCACCCCGGCGGCCTGACCGTGGGCGCGGCGGCGCGCCGCTTCGCTGTGATCGTCGCGGCGCTGATCGGCGGCACCGCGGCGCTCGCGCTCCTCGTCGGGGTCGCGTTCGGCGCCGGCGTCTCCCGCTCGCTCTCCCTCGGCTGGTACATCGTCGGCTCGATCCTCCTGATCAGCGGGTTCTTCGTCGGCAACCGCGGCCCGACGCGGCCGCAGGGGGAGGGTTTCCTGAGCCCGTTCTCGATGCGGCGCTGGGTGCGCTGGGCGACCCCCGACGAGCAGCGCGAGTCCATCTCGCTCTCCGCGGTGCTCGTCGTCCTCGGCTTCCTGCTGATCGCCCTCGGGGTCCTCGCCGATACGCGGTACTCGATCACCTGATCGACGTTCGAGGCCAACCAACCCGGCGGCCCCGCGTCTCTAGACCTACGATGACCGCGATCGTCCCCGCCACGTGCGAACGGGCACGAACGTGGGCGTCGCTGCGGGCGGACGGTGAGCTCTCCGAGCTCGAGGCCGCCCTCCTCGACGCTCACCTCGGCCGCTGCGACGACTGCAGCGCCTTCGCGCGCGGCTCGCTGTCGATCGCGGCGGCGATCCGGTCGGCGCGCCTCGAGCCGCCGCGGCTCCGGCTCGCGCTCCCGCGCCGGCGCCGCCGCGCGCGGCGCGGCCTCCAGGTGCTCCTGCTCGCGGCCGTGGCGGCCGTCGCGGTCTCCGCCGGCCTCTCGTCCTCGGGGCATCCGGCGGGGGCGGGGACCGGGCTCCCGAGGCCGGTGGCGATGCTCGCGAGCACGGATTCGCCCGACGGCCTGCGTGAGCTCCGCAGGGCGTCGCTCCGTAACAGGAACGTGCTCCGCGAGTCGGTGTAGGCGTGTACCAGGCCTCCTTCATCTCCTCCGACGTCTGACGCCTCGACCACGCCGACCGTGTGTCGGCCGGTCTGAGGCGGGCGGAGCTCCGTCGGCTGCGCGGGGACGCGGATCGTTCCGCTAGGCTGCGCCTGCCGTTGAGCCTGGCGCGCATCTTCCGCGCGCGGCGCGCGGCGGACATCGCACCTCCACCAGTCCAGGAGCTCTAGAGACGTGTCGACGAACGGACGCAACACCGGCAAGCTGCTCGAGATCAAGGGCGTCGTCGTCGACGCCGTCTTCCCGGACCAGCTCCCCGCGATCTACTCGGCGCTCGCGATCCCGCGGCCGGGCGGCGGCACGCTGATCGCGGAGGTGCAGCAGCACCTCGGCGACGATCGCGTGCGCGCGGTCGCGATGGACGCGACGGACGGCATCGCCCGCGGGACCGACGTCGTCGACACCGGCGCGCCGATCAGCGTCCCGGTCGGGGACGTCACGCTCGGCCGTGTCTGGAACGTCCTCGGCGATCCCGTCGACGACAAGCCGGCGCCGCCCGCGGACACCCCGCGCTGGTCGATCCACCGCGACCCGCCCGCGTTCCAGGACCTGACGCCGAAGATCGAGATCTTCGAGACCGGGATCAAGGTGATCGACCTGATCGCCCCGTACGTCCGCGGCGGGAAGATCGGTCTCTTCGGCGGCGCCGGCGTCGGGAAGACGGTGCTGATCCAGGAGCTGATCCACAACATCGCGCGCGAGCACGGCGGCGTTTCCGTCTTCTCGGGCGTCGGCGAGCGCACGCGTGAGGGGAACGACCTGCTGCTCGAGATGACGGAGTCGGAGGTGATCGACAAGGTCGCCCTCTGCTACGGGCAGATGAACGAACCGCCCGGAGCGCGCCTGCGCGTCGGCCTGTCCGGCCTGACGATGGCGGAGTACTTCCGCGACCAGGGCCAGGACGTGCTCCTCTTCATCGACAACATCTTCCGGTTCGTCCAGGCGGGCTCCGAGGTCTCGGCGCTGCTCGGCCGCATGCCGAGCGCCGTCGGCTACCAGCCGACGCTCGCGACGGAGATGGGTCAGCTCCAGGAGCGGATCACCTCGACGACGAAGGGCGCCGTCACTTCGGTGCAGGCGATCTACGTCCCCGCTGACGACCTCACCGACCCGGCGCCCGCGAACACGTTCGCGCACCTCGACGCGACGACGGTGCTGAGCCGCGCGATCGTGGAGCAGGGGATCTACCCGGCCGTCGACCCGCTCGACTCGACCTCCCGCGCGCTGCAGCCGGGCATCGTCTCCGAGGAGCACTACTCGGTCGCGACGCGCGTGCAGGAGATCCTGCAGCGCTACAAGGACCTGCAGGACATCATCGCGATCCTGGGCATCGAGGAGCTCTCGGACGAGGACCGGCTGACGGTCTCCCGGGCGCGGAAGATCCAGCGGTTCCTCTCGCAGCCGAACTTCGTCGCGGAGCAGTTCACCGGCACGCCCGGCCAGTACGTGAAGCTCGAGGACACGATCCGCGGGTTCCGCGAGATCATCGAGGGCCAGCACGACGAGCTGCCGGAGCAGGCGTTCTACATGGTCGGGCCGATCGAGGGCGCCGTCGAGCGCGCGCAGCAGATGGCCGGCGCCGCCGCCTGAGCCGATGGCCGAGCGTCGCGTCTTCTCGGTCTCCGTGGTGACGCCGGACGGCCCGGCGTACGAGGGGGACGCCGAGATGATCATCGTCCCCGGCGCCGCCGGCGAGATCGGCGTCCTCGCCCGCCACGCGCCGCTCATCGCCACGCTGAAGGCGGGCTCGACGCGCGTGCACCCGCCGGGTGGAGAGGTGCTCGAGTTCGCGACCGGACCGGGGTTCTTCCAGGTGCTCCAGGACCGTGCGATCGCGCTCGTCGACGACGCCGTCTCGGCCGCCGAGATCGACGACGCGCGCGCCCGCGAGCAGCTCGAGGCGGCGAAGGCCGAGCTCGAGGCGATCGAGCGCGGCGAGTCGGCGGCCGACCGCTGGCAGATCGAGCAGCGGATCCGCCACGCGGAGAACCAGCTCGCGGTGGCGGGGAGGAGCTGACCGGCGAGGTAGGATCTTTCCGTACACCCCGGAGAGCTTTGACGAGCAGCTTGGCGACCGGGTCACCAAACGCCTAAAGAGCCCCATGAGTCGAGACGTCGCCCACGAGATACGCAAGCTGGCCGGGGAGCGGATCCTCGTGCTGGACGGCGCGTGGGGCGTGCTCCTGCAGAACCGCGGCCTCACGGAGGCCGACTTCCGGGGCGAGCGCTTCGCCGACCACCCGCGCGACCTGCTGAACGACCCCGACGTGCTCAATCTCACGCGGCCGGAGCTCGTGCGCGAGGTCCACGACGCGTACTTCGACGCCGGCGCCGACATCACGACGACCAACACGTTCACGGCGACCGCGATCGGCCAGGCCGACTACGGGCTCGAGGACGCGGTGTACGAGCTGAACCTCGCCGGGGCGCGCATCGCCCGCGAGGCGGCCGGGCCGGAGCGGTTCGTCGCCGGCTCCGTGGGGCCGCTCAACATCACCCTCTCGCTGAGCCCGCGCGTGGACGATCCCGGCTTCCGGACGCACACGTTCCACCAGGTCGTGGAGACGTACGCCGAGCAGATCCGCGGTCTCGCCGACGGCGGGGTCGACCTGCTCCTGATCGAGACGATCTTCGACACGCTGAACGCGAAGGCGGCGATCGTCGCGGCGCGCGAGGCGGCGCCGCAGCTGCCGCTCTGGATCAGCGTCACGATCGTCGACCTGTCCGGCCGGACGCTTAGCGGCCAGACGCTCGACGCGTTCTGGACCTCCGTCGAGCACGCCGAGCCGCTGATCGTCGGCGTCAACTGCTCGCTCGGAGCGCGCGAGATGCGTCCCTACGTCGCCGAGCTGTCGCACCTCGCGCCCTGCCTGACCGCGGCGCACCCGAACGCCGGCCTGCCGAACGCATTCGGCGGCTACGACGAGACGCCGGATGTCACCTCCGCGCTCCTCCACGAGTTCGCACGAGACGGCTTCCTCAACATCGCCGGCTCGTGCTGCGGCTCGACGCCCGAACACACCAGGGCCATTGCGGACATGGTTCGGGGACTGTCCCCGCGACGTGTCCCGCCGAGACGGTCGGCGCCCCGCTTCAGCGGCCTCGAGCCGTTCGAGATCACGAAGGACACCGGGTTCGTCCTCGTCGGCGAGCGCACGAACGTCACCGGCTCGGCCCGCTTCCGGCGGCTGATCGAGGGCGCCGACTCGGCCGCAGCGGTCGAGGTGGCGCTCGAGCAGGTGCGCGGCGGCGCGAACCTGATCGACGTGAACATGGACGCCGACCTCCTCGAGGGCGAGGCGGCGATGCGCACCTTCCTGAACGTGATCGCGACGGAGCCGGAGGTCGCGCGCGTACCCGTGATGATCGACAGTTCGAAGTGGTCGGTGCTCGAGGCCGGCCTTCAGTCGATCCAGGGGAAGGGGATCGTGAACTCGATCTCGCTCAAGGAGGGCGAGGAGGAGTTCCTCGAGCACGCCCGGCGGATCCGCGACTACGGCGCGGGCGCCGTCGTGATGGCCTTCGACGAGGACGGGCAGGCGACGAGCGTCGAGCGGCGCGTCGCGATCTGCGGCCGCGCCTACGACCTGCTCGTGCACGATGTCGGCTTCCCTCCGCAGGACATCGTCTTCGACCCGAACGTCCTCGCCGTCGCCACCGGGATCGAGGAGCACGACGACTACGCCCGCGCCTTCATCGAGAGCCTGCCGCGCATCAAGGAGCGGTGCCCCGGCTCGCTCACCTCCGGCGGCATCTCGAACCTGAGCTTCTCGTTCCGCGGCAACGACGTCGTCCGCGAGGCGATGCACGCCGCATTCCTCTACCACGCGATCCAGGCCGGCCTCGACATGGGCATCGTCAACGCCGGACAGCTCGCGGTCTACGAGGACATCGAGCCGGAGCTGCTCGAGCGGGTCGAGGACGTCATCTTCAACAGGCGCGCCGACGCGACCGAGCGGCTCGTCGAGATCGCCGAGCGCGTCCGCGGCGAGGGGACGAAGCGCGAGCTCGACCTCTCCTGGCGAGAGGCGCCGGTCGGGAAGCGGCTCGAGCACGCGCTCGTGCACGGCATCGTCGACTTCGTCGAGGACGACACCGAAGAGGCGCGCGGGCGGGCAGAGCGGCCGCTCGACGTGATCGAGGGACCGCTGATGGACGGCATGCGGGTCGTCGGCGATCTCTTCGGCTCGGGGCGGATGTTCCTGCCGCAGGTCGTCAAGTCGGCACGCGTCATGAAGCGCGCCGTCGCCTACCTCCAGCCCTTCATGGAGGCCGAGAAGGACGGCTCGCACGGCGCACAGGGAAAGGTGCTCCTCGCGACCGTGAAGGGCGACGTGCACGACATCGGCAAGAACATCGTGGGCGTCGTTCTCGGCTGCAACGACTACGACGTGATCGACCTCGGCGTGATGGTCCCTGCCGAGCAGATCCTCGACACGGCGGAACGCGAGAACGTGGACGTCGTCGGGCTCTCGGGGCTGATCACCCCGTCGCTCGACCAGATGGTCGACGTCGCGCGGGAGATGAACCGTCGCCGGCTCGAGCTGCCACTGCTCGTCGGCGGCGCGACGACCTCGCGCCAGCACACCGCCGTCAAGATCGCGCCGGAGTACGAGAACGAGACCGTGCACGTGCTCGACGCGAGCCGTGTTGTCGACGTCGTCTCGCAGCTCCTCGACCCGAAGCGCCGGCGCGAGCTCGACGCCGAGAACCGCGAGCTGCAGGAGAGGCTGCGGATCCAGCATGCGGAGAAGCTGCGCAAGCCCCTGCTGACGCTCGACGCCGCCCGAGCCAACCGCGTGCGGGTGGCCCCGGTCGCGCCGCCGGCGCCCCCGTTCACCGGCGCCCGCACCGTGGAGCCGCCGCTCGCCGAGCTCGTGCCGTTCATCGACTGGCAGTTCTTCTTCCACGCCTGGGACCTGAAGGGCAAGTTTCCGGCGATCCTCGAGAACCCGGCGGCGCGCGAGCTGTACGAGGACGCGCAGGCGCTGCTGCGCTCGATCCTCCAGGGGGCCGCGCTGCACCCGCGCGGCGTGTACGGCTACTGGCCCGCGCGGGCCGACGGCGACGACGTGGTGATCGACGGCACGAGGTTCCCGTTCCTGCGCCAGCAGGCCGACCACGGCGACGAACGGCCGAACCGCTGCCTCGCCGACTACGTCTCGCCGGACGGCGACGTCATGGGCGCGTTCGCCGTCGGGATCCACGGCGCCGACGAGCTCTCGACCCGCTACGTCTCGGCGCACGACGACTACTCGGCGATCGCCGTGAAGGCGCTCGCCGACAGGCTTGCCGAGGCCTTCGCCGAGTGGCTGCACGGTCGCGTGCGCCGGGAGTGGTACGCCCCCGACGAACATCTTTCCGGCGACGACATCCTGCGCGAGAACTTCCGCGGCATCCGCCCGGCGTTCGGCTATCCCGCCTGCCCGGACCACAGCGAGAAGCGGAAGCTGTTCGAGCTGCTCGGCGCCGGGCGGGCCGGGCTCGCCCTGACGGAGAGCTTCGCGATGCTGCCGGCGGCGGCCGTCAGCGGCGTCTACTTCCACCATCCCGAGTCGAAGTACTTCGCGGTCGGGCGGATCGGCCGCGACCAGCTCGCCGACTACGCCGCCCGCAAGGGCGTGGAGCCGGGCGAGGCCGAGCGCTGGCTCGGCCCGAGCCTGTCCTGACCGTCGGCTATCCTGCTTCGGCGGGCGCCCTCGGGCGCCGCCTCGCTTTATGCGGACGACACTGAAGAGAGGCGTCGGGCGCGGCGCCGGGGCAAACGGCAACGGGAAGGCGGTCTTCCCGCCCGGCGCAATCAGCTCGATCACCCGCTACCGCCAGCCGCCGCCGCCGGCGCGGACCGGCCTCGGCCTGTTCCGCCGCATCGTCCTCGTGACGCTGCTCGTCGTCTCGGCGCTCGTGCTCGGCGTCGTCGGCGGCGGGTACCTCTACTTCCACGAGACGGTCGCCGACGTGCAGGCGCACACCGCCGGCGTCGTCAAGGCCCAGAAGGCGCTCGACATCCCGGCGGCGAATGCGCCGGCGATCGCGCTCGTGATCGGGTACGACCACCGCGCCGGCAAGGAGTCCGACCGGCCGTCGCTCTCCGACACGATCATGCTGATCCGCGCCGATCCGCGCACGAAGACGATCTCGCTGCTCTCCTTCCCGCGCGACCTCGACGTCCCGATCTACTGCGGCCCGACGCCGCACGGCCCCGACCGCATCAACTCCGCCTACTCACGCTGCGGCCCCAAGGGGACCCTTCTCACCGTCAAGCACCTCACGGGGCTGCCGGTCAACTACCTGATCACCGTCAACTTCCACGGCTTCAAGGAGGTCGTCGACCAGCTCGGCGGCGTCTGGATGGACGTCGACCGCCGCTACTACAACAAGAACACGGGCTCGTACTACAACAACTTCGCGAGCATCAACCTCGAGCCGGGCTACCAGCTGCTCTCGGGCCAGCAGGCGCTCGACTTCGTGCGCTACCGCCACACCGACTCGGACCTCTACCGGAACGCGCGGCAGCAGCAATTCGTACGCGCGTTCCGCGAGCAGGTGCACGCGAACTTCTCGCCGTTCAAGGTGCCGTCCCTCGTCAAGGCGATCACGTCGAACATCGAGGTCGCCGAGGGCGGCCGCAAGGTCTCGGGCAAGCAGGTGTACGGGTACGCGCTCTTCGCCTACGGCCTGCCGAGCGGCCATCTCTTCCAGGAGCGGATCGAGAACGTGCAGTGCACCCTCGGCTGCATCGCGAGCGACAGCGACATCCAGAAGGCCGTCCAGCAGTTCACCACCCCCGACGTCACCTCGTCGAAGGCGGCGAACGCCGCGGCGCTCGGGCGGCGGCTGAAGCAGAAGGCACCGCCGCCGTCGCAGGTGACGGTGACCGTCCTGAACGGCAACGGCGTCGCCGGCGCGGCCGCGAACGCGTCGTACCTGCTCGCGCAGCGCGGCTACCAGACGGTGCCGCCGCCCGGAAACCTCCGCGCGGACGCGCCGAAGCAGGAGTTCCACACGAAGATCTACTACGACCCGCGGCAGAAGCGGTCGAAGCTCGCGGCGTCGGCGCTCCAGAACCTGATGCAGCCGGCCGAGGTCCTGCCGCTCCCGCGCTCGCCGCGCCTGCGGGCACTCGACCCCGGAGCGATGCTGCTCGTCGTGATCGGCCAGACGTTCCACAACACGATCGCGCCGGCGCCGGTGCGGAACGTGCCGACGCACCAGCCGGCCTACGTGCGCTTCGACGCCGCGGCCGCGGGCGACCTCCTGGAGCCGCTTCGATCGAAGGTGAAGTTCCCGCTGATGGTGCCGACGGTCCTCGAGCGCACCTCGTACCCGGACACACAGGCAGGCGACAAGGCGGTGCGCCAGTACTGGATGGACGGCCGCGGCAACCACAAGGGCGTCCGGCTCGTCTTCAGGACGGGCGCGAACGAGTACTGGGGCGTGCAGGAGACGGACTGGACGAACGCACCGGCGCTCGCCGACAAGAGCTTCCGCCACGACCTCGGCGGCCGCGAGTTCGACCTCTACTACTCGGGGCCGCATCTGCACATGGTCGTCCTCCGCGCCCACGGCGCGACCTACTGGGTCGTGAACACGCTGCTCGACTCGTTGTCGAACGAGACGATGCTGGCGATCTCCAAGGGACTGAAACCGCTAACAACCGGAAAGTAGGCTGCGGAAATGAGCAGGGTGGGCATCTTCGGAGCGGGCTGGGTGGGTCTCGTCACGGGTGCGTGCTTCGCGGAGCTCGGACACGAGGTCGTGATCCGCGACGTCGTGACCGAGAAGATCGACGCCCTCATGCACGGACGTGTGCCGTTCCACGAGGAGGACGTGCCCGAGCTGCTCGAGCGCAACGCCGAGCGCCTCACCTTCACGCTCGAGGTGGACGACGTCGTCGGCTGCGAGTTCCTCTTCGTCTGCGTCGACACGCCGCCGACGTACTCGGGGGACGCCGACCTGTCGCGTGTCTGGACCGTCGTCGACGAGCTCCCCGAGCTCGACGGCCGCCCAATCCTCGTCATGAAGTCGACCGTCCCCGTCGGCACGGGCGAGAAGGTCCGCGCCGGGCTCGACCAGCGGGGGCTCGCGCACGTCGGCTACGTCTCGAACCCCGAGTTCCTCGCCGAGGGGCGGGCGGTGCGCGACTTCATGCGTCCCGACCGGATCGTCGTCGGGGCCTTCGAGGAGGAGGACGGCGACGCGGTGGCGGCGCTCTACGCGTCGCTCGACGCGCCCGTCGTGCGCTGCGACGTCAACTCCGCAGAGATGATCAAGCTCGCCGCGAACGCGTTCCTGATGACGCGGATCTCGTTCATCAACGAGATCGCGAACGTCTGCGAGGCGACGGGGGCCGACGTCGTCAAGGTGGCCGAGGGTGTCGGCCTCGACACGCGCCTCGGCCCGCACTTCCTGCGCGCCGGCATCGGCTACGGCGGCTCGTGCTTCCCGAAGGACTCGCTCGCGCTGAAGCAGCTCGCCTCGAACTCGGGCTACCACTTCCAGCTGCTCTCCGCGGTGATCGAGGTGAACGAGCTGCAGAAGCGGCGCGTGATCGGCAAGCTGAAGCGGCACCTCGGGCCGCTGCGCGGGAAGACCGTCGCGCTGCTCGGGCTCGCGTTCAAGCCGAACACCGACGACATGCGCGAGGCGCCGTCGATCGTGCTCGCCTCGCGGCTCCTCGCGGAGGGCGCCGAGGTGCGCGCGTGGGACCCCGTCGCCGACGGCACGAAGCTGCCGAAGGGCGTCGAGATCGCGGAAACCGTCGCCGACGCCGTTCGCGGCGCCGATGCGGCGGTGATCGTGACGGAGTGGGAGGAGCTGCGGGGCCTCGCGTCGCAGGACGTGCGCGCGGCGATGGCGAATCCCCTGATCATCGACGGTCGCAATCTCCTCGACCCGGAGCAGACGCGTGCGGCCGGGTTCGCGTACGAAGGCATCGGCCGGCCCACCTCCGCCACGGACGTGCTGCCCGAGACGCCCGCCCAGCGCGCGACCGCCGAGGCGTAGGGGCCTTGGAGGCGATCATCCTCGCCGGCGGCAAGGCCGAGCGGCTCGGCGACGCTGCCGGCGGGCGCCCGAAGGCGCTCGTCGACGTCGCGGGCCGGCCGCTCGCGGCCTACCAGGTCGCCCGGCTCGTGCGGGCCGGCGTGACGCGGGTGATCGTGTCCTGCGCCGCCGGGCAGGGCGCCGTCTTCGAGCGCGAGCTGGAGGGGCTCGGCGCCGAGATTGCCGCCGCGGAGGAGCCCGAGCGGCTCGGCCGGGGCGGCGGGATCAAGTACGCAGCCCGGCTCCGGCAGGAGACCGGGGACGTCTACGCGCTGAACGGCGACGAGCTCGTCGACGTCGACTTCGTTGCCATGCTCGAGCGGCATCGCTCGACGAATGCGCTCGCGACGATCGCGGTCGCGCAGCCGAACTCGCAGTTCGGCATCGTCGAGCTCGGCGACGACGACGTGGTCCACGGGTTCCGCGAGGGCGGCCGCGTCCCGTTCTGGGTCAACTGCGGCAACTACGTGCTGAGCGACGAGGCGATCGCGCGCTTCCCGGAGAAGGGCGACCACGAGTCGACGACGTTTCCGGAGCTCGCCGCAGAGGGGCGGCTGCACGCGTTCCGGCACGCCGGCCTCTGGCTGACGGTCAACACGCCGAAGGAGCTGCGGACCGCCCAGGAGCAGGTTGCCGCGCGCCCGGAGTGGCTCGCGTGAGAGGATCGGCGCCGAACATGGGCGTCGACTCGCCGAACATCGAGACGCTCGACCGCTGGGCCGTCGACGTGCGGCGGGTCGAGAAGCCGTGGGGGCACGAGCTGATCTGGGCGCTGACGGACGCCTACTGCGGCAAGGTGCTGTTCGTCAAGGCCGGGCACTCGCTCTCGCTCCAGTTTCACCGCGTCAAGGACGAGGCCTGGCTGATCGAGGCCGGGCGCGTGAAGCTCGAGCTGGGCGAGGCGGGGGAGACGATGCTGAAGGAGGAGATCGTCGGCGCCGGCGCCGCGTTCCACTACGCGCCGGGCACCGTCCACCGCGTGACCGCGCTCGAGGACACGACGATCCTCGAGGTCTCGACGCCGCACCTGGACGACGTCGTCCGTCTGGAGGACGCGTACGGCCGCGAGGGCACCTCAGCCCCGTAGACGCTCGAGGCCGTCGAGGATCAGGTCGAGCCCGAGCTCGAACGAGCCGGCTTCCTCGTGCGGCTCCAGGTGCTGGCGGATGTGCTCCGCGAGGTGGGGATAGTCGTCGGCCGGGAAGTCGCGGAGGAAGCGCGCGGCGATCTGCTCGAGCTGCGTCGCGTCGTAGGGGAAGTCGACCTGCTGGAGCGTGTAGCCGAGGGTGTAACCCTCGAGCACGTGGAAGGCGCGGTAGGTGAGCGCGGCGGAGAATCCGGCCTCGCGGAGGCACCGGAGCACCGCGTCGGCGTGCGCGAACCGGTCCGGGTTCGGCCTCGATGCCGACATCCAGATGCGGGCGGCCCACGGGCGGCGGGTGAACGCGTCGTGCGCCGCGATCGCCCGGTCCCGTAGCGCCGCCTTCCAGTCCTCGCCCGCGGCAGGCGGGTCGACCTCGGCGCCGATCAGGTCGAGCAGGCCGGCGACCACGTCCTCCTTGTTCCGCACGTGGTTGTAGAGCGACATCGGGGCGACCCCGAGCTCCTGCGCGAGCCGGCGCATGCTCAGCGCCTCGAGCCCGCGCTCGTCCACAAGCGCGAGCGCCGCGTGTAGCACGCGCTCCCGGCTCAGCGGCTCCTGGTTCCCTGTCCTCCGCGCCACGGCTTGACCAACGTACACTGTACGTGTAACGTACAGCGTACGTTAACCCGGAGGAGGGGCTCCATGAAGGCGATCGTCTACGAACGGTACGGCCCGGACGCGGTCGAGCTGCGCGACGTTCCGCAGCCTGCGGTCGGCGACGACGAGGTGCTGGTGCGCGTCCGCGCCTCGTCGGTGAACCCGGTGGAGTGGTACGCCGTCTGGGCGCCGCCGTTCGTCCGCGTCTTGAGCGGGCAGCTGCGCCGACCGAAGGACCCGAGCCTCGGCATCGATCTCGCGGGGACGGTGGAGGCCGTCGGCAGGGACGTCACCGGGCTGAGCCCGGGCGACGACGTGTTCGGCTCGTCGGGCGCCTCCTGGGCGGAGTACGCAGCGGCGCCGGCGGACAGGCTCGCCCGGAAGCCGGAGAGCGTTTCGTTCGAGGAGGCGGCGGCGGTCCCGGTCGCGGGGCTGACGGCGCTGCAGGCGCTGCGCGACCGCGCCGCCGTCCAGCCGGGGCAGAAGGTGCTCGTGAACGGGGCCTCCGGCGGCGTCGGCACGTTCGCCGTACAGATCGCGAAGGCGCTCGGCGCCGATGTCACCGCCGTGTGCAGCACGCGCAACGTCGAACTCGCGCGCTCGCTCGGCGCCGACCGCGTGGTCGACTACACGCGCGAGGACTTCACCCGGCTCGGCGTGCGGCACGACGTCCTGATCGACATCGCCGGCAGCCGCTCCTTCCTGAGCCTGCGCCGCGTCCTCGCGCCCCGGGCGACGGTCGTCCTCGTGGGCGCGAAGATGAGGCAGTCGCTGCTCGGCCCGCTCAAGCACTTCGCCGCGGCGCGGCTGCAGGCGATCGGTCGTGGGCAGCAGGTGCGCTTCTTCATCGCCAAGGTGGGGACAGCCGACCTCGCGTTCGTGGCCGGACTGATGGAGAGCGGGCAGGTCCGGTCGGTGATCGACCGCCGCTACGAGCTCGACCAGGCGGTCGAGGCGCTCCGGTACCTCGGCGAGGGGCACGCGCAGGGCAAGGTCGTGCTCGACGTCTGAAGTCAACCTTCACACGCTTGTGATAAGGTTGGCGGCCATGCAGGACGCGCTCCCCGTCGGCGCCGCGGCCGCCGAGACCGGCTGGTCGGCCCGCATGCTCCGGTACCTCGAGGAGCAGGGCCTCGTCGTGCCGCGGCGCAGCGCCGGCGGCTACCGCCAGTACGGGCTGCCCGAGCTGAACCGGCTCCGCTCGTTGCGCGAGCTCCGGCGGCGTTTCAGCCTCGACCTCGCCGAGCTCGCGTTCGCGCGCCGGCTCCGCCGCGACGCCGAGCTTCGCTCGGCGGTCGACGCCTGGCTCGCGGCCGGCGACGACACGTCGTCGTGGGTCGAGTGGGAGCAGCGCAAGCAGGAGCGCCTGCTGGCGGCCTGACCGGAGGCCCGGACTACACTCCCCGCGACTCGAAGAGGAAGGATTCATGGCCGTAACCAAGCGTCACGACGTGAAGGACCTGTCGCTCGCCCCGGAGGGCGTTCGGCGCATCATGTGGGCTGACCGGCAGATGCCGGTGCTGACGGCGATCCGCGAGCGGTTCGAGCGCGAGCAGCCCCTCGCGGGCTACCGCGTCTCCGCGTGCCTGCACGTGACCACCGAGACCGCGAACCTCATGCGGACGCTGAAGGCGGGCGGGGCGGACGTCGTGCTCTGCGCGTCGAACCCGCTCTCGACGCAGGACGACGTCGCCGCGGCGCTCGTCGACGAGTTCGACATCCCGGTCTTCGCGATCAAGGGCGAGGACAACGAGACCTACTACTCGCACATCGAGGCGGCGGTCGACCACAAGCCGCAGCTGACGATGGACGACGGCGCCGACGTGATCAGTGTGCTGCACAGCGCCCGCCGCGAGCAGCTCGGCGACATCATCGCCGGCATGGAGGAGACGACGACCGGCGTCATCCGCCTGAAGGCGATGGAGGCCGACGGTGCGCTCGCCTTCCCCGTGATCGCCGTCAACGAGGCGCGGACGAAGCACTTCTTCGACAACCGCTACGGCACGGGACAGTCCACCGTCGACGGCATCATCCGCGCGACGAACGTGCTGCTGGCCGGCGGTCGGTTCGTCGTCGCCGGGTACGGGTGGGTCGGCCGCGGCGTCGCGATGCGCGCGAAGGGCATGGGCGCGCACGTGATCGTCACGGAGGTCGACCCGATGCGCGCGCTCGAGGCGCTGATGGACGGGTACGAGGTGATGCCGATGTCGGAAGCGGCGAAGGTCGGCGACATCTTCTGCACGGCGACGGGCGACAAGCACGTGATCGCCCGCGAGCACATGGAGGTCATGAAGGACGGCGCGATCATCTGCAACACGGGTCACTTCAACGTCGAGATCGACATCCCCGCACTCCGCTCGCTTGCGTCGGAGACGCGGGAGGCGCGGAACTTCGTCGAGGAGTTCAAGCTCGACGACGGCCGACGCATCTTCCTGCTCGCCGAGGGGCGCCTCGTGAACATCTCGGCGGCCGAGGGCCACCCGGCCATCGTCATGGACATGAGCTTCGCGAACCAGGCGCTCGCCACAGAGTTCGCCGTGCAGAACGCGTCCTCGCTCGAGAAGAAGGTGTACCCCGTGCCGACCGAGATCGACGAGGAGATCGCGCGGCTGAAGCTCGCCACGATGGGCGTCACGATCGACCGGCTCACGGAGGAGCAGGCGAAGTACCTCGCCTCGTGGGACGAGGGCACGTGATCCGAGTCGCGGCGGTTCTCGCCGCGCTCGCGGCGGCTGCCTCGGCGGCCGCCGCGACCGGCGTGCGCTGGTCGCCGCTCGCGACAGGGGCGACCGAGCCGAACGGCTCGCAGTTGCCCGAGGGCTACGTCGCCGGCACGCGGGCGCAGGAGCGTCCGTGGCTCGCACGCCTGCAGGGCGACGACCGCCGCGCTCTCGCGCGGGTGAACCTCTCGACCACGGACGTGATCGCCGTCTTCCTCGACGGGCTGCCGTGCGCCTCGAAGGTCGCGGTCACCGGCGTGACGCGCTCGCAGCGCACGCTCACCGTCGACGTGACCTACAAGCGCCCGCCCATCGGAGTGGCGACGTGCGTGCGGACGAGCACCGAGTACTACCTGCTCGCCGCCAGGCGCAGCTCGCTCGGGCGGCCGCTGCCCACGCGCGTCGACGTCGTCGCACGTGCTCGCGCCTGAGCGGATCCTCCGGCTCGAGGAGGACCGCGTCGTCTTCCTCGACCAGCGCAGGCTGCCGCTCGACGAGGTCGAGGTCGAGTGCCGCTCGGCCGCCGAGGTCGCGGACGCGATCAGGACGATGGTCGTCCGCGGCGCGCCCGCGATCGGTGTCGCCGCCGCGTACGGGCTCGCGCTCGCCGCGGCGCGCGGGGAGGACATGCGGGAAGCCGACCGCGTCCTGCGCGCCTCGCGCCCGACCGCCGTCAACCTCGCGTGGGCGCTCGACGAGCTGGCGCCGGATCCCTCGTACGAGCACGCGCGCCGGATCCACGCCGACGAGGTCGAGCGTTGCAGGCGGATGGCCGCGCACGCCGCGGAGCTCCTCCCGCCCCGAACGCGGGCTCTCACCCACTGCAACGCGGGTGGGCTCGCGACCGGCGGCTACGGCAGCGCCGTCGGCGCGCTGCTCGCGGCATGGGAGCGGGGGCTGCTCGCGCACGTATGGGTCGACGAGACGCGGCCGCTGCTCCAGGGCGCGCGGCTCACGGCCTGGGAACTCGAGCACGCGTCGATCCCGCACGCCGTGATCGCCGACTCGGCGGCGGCGTCCCTCATGGCCGCGGGCGAGGTCGACTGCGTGATCACCGGCGCCGACCGCATCGCTGCGAACGGCGACACCGCCAACAAGATCGGCACGTACTCGCTCGCCGTGCTCGCGCACTACCACGGCATCCCGCTCTACGTCGTCGCGCCGAGCTCGACCGTCGATCTCGGCACGCCCGACGGCGCGTCGATCCCGATCGAGGAGCGCGATCCGGCCGAGGTGACGTCGCGCTTCCCCGCGCGAAACCCGGCATTCGACGTGACGCCGGCGGGGCTGCTCGCGGCGATCGTCACGGAGGCGGGGGCCCACCGCGCCCCGTACGCCGAATCGCTTGCCCAGGCGGTGCCCGCGTGAACGCGGTCGTGCTCGCCGCCGGGTACGCCACGCGCCTCCGGCCGCTGACCGACACGTGGGCCAAGGAGCTCCTGCCTGTCGGCGGCAGGCCGATCATCGACCGCATCGTCGACGCGATCGCCGAGGTCGACGACGTCGACGCGGTGCACGTCGTCACGAACGCCGTCAAGGCGCCGGCGTTCGAAGCGTGGGCGCGCGGACGCGACGTGACCATCCACGACGACGGTACGTCGTCGAACGACGACCGGCTCGGGGCCGTCGGCGACCTGTTGTTCGTGATCGAGCGGGCGGAGCTCGACGACGATCTGCTCGTGATCGCCGGGGACAACCTCTTCGAGTTCAGCCTCGCCGACTTCGTCGGCTTCTGGCGCGGGAAGGGACGGGCGAGCGCGGTCGCCGTCCGGGACGTCGGCTCGCTCGAGCTCGCGAGCCACTACGGCGTCGTGTCGCTCGACGAGGACGGCCGCATGCTCTCGTTCGTCGAGAAGCCGGCCGACCCGCCCTCGACACTCGCGGCGACGGCGACGTACCTCTTCCACCGCGAGCACGCGAGGCTCGTCGAGCCCTACCTCGAGGGGGAGCACGGTTCCGACCAACCCGGGCGGTTCGTCGGGTGGTTGCACCGCCACGAGCCGGTCTACGGGTGGCGTTTCGACGCGACCTGGTACGACATCGGCAACCACGAGCAGCTGCTCGAGGCCGACAACCGGCTGCGGGCCACGGCGGGGCTGCCGGTGCGCGAGGCGTACTCGCCCGACTGAGTTTGCGATTCCGGCACGAAGCCGGCACAGACACGTCACCCCGGTTTCCGTACCGTCGCAGGCGTGGCTCGACGACCTCCTCTTGCCCGAGCGCTGCGCGGCCTGCGGCGGGGCTGGGCGGACGCTCTGCGACGCGTGCGCCGCCGCCCTGCGGCCTGTGCGGCCGCCGTGGTGCGCGCGTTGCGGTGCCCCGACGGCCTTTCCCGTCGAGCGCTGCCGCGAGTGCAGCGGCCGTCGGCTCGCTTTCGCGACCGCGCGAGCGGCCGTGCTCTACGTCGGGCCCGCGCCGCCGCTCGTGCGCGCGTGGAAGGAGCTCGGGCACCGCCGTGCGGCCGACCTCGCCGCGCGGCTCGTCGCGGAGCGCATCTCGCCGCCGGCCGCGGACGCCGTCACGTTCGTGCCCCCGGATCCCGGAAGGCAGCTGCGACGCGGGCGCCACCCGGCGCAGGCGCTCGCCTGCCGCCTCGGCCCGGCGTGGTCGCTCGACGTGCTCCCGCTCCTCGTGCGGCGGCACAGGGCGTCGCGCCAGGCGGGCCTCGGCCGTGCGGACCGGGCCCGGAACATCCGTGGCGCGTTCGTCGCCGCCTGCGCGGTCCCCCGGCGCGTGGTGCTCGTCGACGACGTCTACACGACCGGTGCGACGGCTGCGGCCGCCGCGTCGGCCCTGCGCCGCGCCGGCGCGACCCGCGTCGACGTCGTCTCGTTCGCCCGAACGGTTCGCTGAAGCGTCTCCGGTCCATGCGCAGCCCGTCGCCTTGCCGGAGGTCGTGCGCTAGGCTCAGAGCACAGGGTTCGACCACCACCAAGGAGGCAGTCGATGCGGCTTCAGGTGAAGGGAAAGAACGTGGAGGTCACCCAGTCGATCCGCGAGTACGCCGAGAGGAAGCTCGGGAAGCTCGAGAAGCAGCTCGCCGACGAGACCCAGGTCGAGGTCGAGCTCTCCGAGCAGCGCAACCCCTCGATCGCGGACAGCCACGTCGCCGAGGCGACGATCTTCACGAAGGGCCCGACGCTGCGCGCGCGCGAGGCCTCGCCCGACATGAAGGCGTCGATCGACCAGCTCGCCGACAAGCTCGAGCGCCAGGTGAAGCGCTATCGCGAGCAGCGGCGCGTCGAGCCGCGCCGCCACGCCCAGGCAGAGGCCCGCTCGAACGGCGACGCCTGAGGCCGGTGCCGCTCTTCCGGCGGCGCCAACCGCTCCACCGCCGCCTCGCCCGCGAGGCCGACATCTCCCTGGACGGCACGACGCCGGGCCTCGCCGCGCAGCCGCCCGGCTGGGACGGCGAACAGCGCGGCGAGCCGGGCATCCACGGCGTGCCGCGGCCGCGGCGATGGGACGCCGTCGCCTCCGCCCGGGCGCCCGGCATCCGCGGCGCGACCGTTCACTTCGTCGCGCTGCCGGACGGGACGCTCGTCGTGGACGAGGACGTGCCGGACGACGCACTCGCGCCGCTCGCCGACGCCGTCGAGGCCCTGCTGGCGCCGCCCTACCGGGCCGAAGCGGTCCGGCGCGACGGCGAGGCCTGGGGCGTCGCGGCCTCGCGGATCGAGGTCGTGCAGGCGCCGGAGCTGCACGGCGACGAGGCGGAGCTGGCCGTCACCTCGGCCGGGTGGACGCTCCACGTCGACGGCCGCGCCACCCTGCAGCGCGCACCGGCGCTCGAGCGGGTCGGGGAGACGCTCGGCCGTGAGTACGTGGTGCGCGCGACGAGGCTCGACGACGACCTCTGGGAGGTCTCCGCGAGCCCGCTCTAGCGGCCGGTAACGATTGCGTGAACGCGGGCGCTGGCCGCGGGGCCGCCCGGTACCCTGTCCCGGATGTCGCCGGCGATCCCGTCGCTCGAGAAGGCCCTGCGCTTCGGCGAGGGGCGCCGCATGAAGCGGCTCCAGGAGCAGGCGGCCTACATCGCCACTCTCGAACCGGACTTCCAGCGACTCTCCGACGAGGAGCTGCGAGCGAAGACGGTGGAGTTCAAGCAGCGGCTCGAGAACGGCGAGGAGCTCGAGGACCTCCTCTTCGAGGCCTTCGCGGCCGTGCGCGAGGCGCGGTTGCGCGAGTCCGACCAGCGCATCTTCGACGTCCAGATGATGGGTGGGGTCGTCCTGCACGAGGGCGACATCGCCGAGATGAAGACCGGCGAGGGGAAGACGTTCGTCGCGAGCCTGCCCCTCTACCTGAATGCCCTCGCCGGCCGGGGTGTCCACCTCGTCACGGTCAACGACTACCTGGCGCAGCGCGACGCCGCGTGGAACCGGGGTGTCTACGAGCGCCTCGGGATGAGCGTCGCGTTCATCGAGAACAACATGCCGTTCGACGCGCGCAAGGCTGCCTACGACGCCGACATCACCTACGGCACGAACTCCGAGTTCGGCTTCGACTATCTGCGCGACAACATGTCGATCAGCCTCGACGGCGTCGTCCAACGCGGTCACAGCTACGCGATCGTGGACGAGGTCGACTCGATCCTCATCGACGAGGCGCGCACGCCGCTCATCATCTCGGGCGAGCCCACGACCGCCGCGAAGACCTACTACGACTTCGCGCGCGTCGTCAAGCTGCTGTCGGGGGTGCAGTCGAAGAACACGAAGCTCGACGACGAGAAGCTCGCCCAGGAGTACGACTACCTCTACGACGAGAAGCACAAGACCGTCTCGCCCACCGAGTCCGGCATCGAGAAGGTCGAGCGGGCACTCCGGATCGACAACCTCTACAGCCCGAACAACGTCCAGCTCGTCAACCACCTGATCCAGGCGCTGAAGGCCGAGTCGCTGTACAAGCGCGACGTCGAGTACGTCGTGCAGGACGGCGAGGTCAAGATCGTCGACGAGTTCACCGGCCGGATCATGGAGGGCCGCCGCTGGAGCGAGGGGCTGCACCAGGCGGTCGAGGCGAAGGAGAACGTCGCGATCCAGGAGGAGCACCAGACGCTCGCGACGATCACCCTCCAGAACTACTTCCGTCTCTACGAGAAGCTCGCCGGCATGACCGGCACCGCCAAGACGGAGGAGAAGGAGTTCGTCGAGATCTACGGCCTGAACGTCGTCGAGATCCCCACCAACGTGCCGGTGCTGCGGGACGACAAGAACGACCTGATCTTCAAGACGATCGAGTCGAAGTTCAAGGCGGTCGTCGCCGACGTGAAGGAACGCTACGAGAAGGGCCAGCCGGTGCTCGTCGGCACGATCGCCGTCGAGACGTCCGAGTACCTGAGCGAGCTGCTCAAGCGCCAGGGGGTGCCGCACACCGTCCTGAACGCGAAGGAGCACGCGCGCGAGGCGGAGATCATCAAGGACGCCGGTGAGGCGGGCGCGGTCACGATCGCGACGAACATGGCCGGCCGAGGCGTGGACATCAAGATCGACGACCGCGTGCGAGAGCTCGGCGGCCTCTACGTCCTCGGCACGGAGCGCCACGAGGCGCGCCGCATCGACAACCAGCTGCGCGGTCGCTCCGGCCGCCAGGGCGACCCGGGCGAGACGCGCTTCTACCTCTCGGGGCAGGACGAGCTCGTGCGCCTCTTCGCCGGCGACCGCATCCACAACATCATGGAGCGCTTCAAGCTCCCCGAGGACCAGCCGATGGAGGCGGGGATCCTCTCGCGCCAGATCGAGAACGCCCAGAAGAAGGTCGAGGAGCAGAACTTCGTCTCGCGCAAGAACGTCCTCAAGTACGACGACGTGATGAACGTCCAGCGCCGCGAGATCTACGAGCAGCGCAACCGCGTGCTGCACGGCGAGGATCTCTCCGAGCTCGTGAAGGAGCGGTGGATCCCCGAGGTGATCTCGAACGTCGTCGCCGAGTACACCGCCGACGAGTCGCACGACGAGTGGGATCTCGGCGGTCTCGTGCAGGCGATGGAGACGCTCTACGGCACCGGCGTCGCCGTCGAGGAGCTCCGCGGGCTCGAGCGCGACGCGATCGTGGAAGAGTTCGTCGAGGACGCCCTCGACGCGTATGCCGAACGCGAGAAGGAGCTCGATGCGATCGAGGAGGGGCTGATGCGCGACCTCGAGCGCTTCATCGTCCTCCAGACCGTCGACGTCCGCTGGCGCGAGCACCTCGAGGCGATGGACTACCTTCGCGAGGGGATCGGCCTCCGCGGCCTCGCGCAGAAGGACCCGCTCGTCGAGTACCGCAACGAGGGCGCGATCATGTTCGACGAGCTGATCTCGGCGATCCACGAGGAGGTCGTGACGCTCCTCTACCACGCGGAGGTCACCGCCGACGAGAGTCAGCTCCAACAGCTCCCGCCCCCCGTCGACGGCAACGGCAACCTGAGCTACGAGCACCAGTCGCTCGCGGGCGCCGACGCGATCCTCGCCGCCGGCGGCACCTCCACGGCGGCGGCCGGCTTCGCGAGCGGCGGCGGCGTCGCCACGCCCCTCGCGCAGAAGCCGAAGGTCAACTCCGAGTGGGAGAACGTCGGCCGCAACGACCTCTGCCCCTGCGGCTCCGGCAAGAAGTTCAAGAAGTGCCACGGGGCCTGACGGCGCCGGACCTCGCCGACGACGCGATCAGGCTCGAGCCCCTCGGGCGGTCGCACGCCCCGGAGTTCGCCTGGGCGACCGCCGCCGACCCCGAGATCGTCCGCTACACGCTCCTGCCCTCGAGCGCCGACGAGGCGTGGGTCGAGGGCTGGCTCGGTCGCTACGAGGACGGCTGGGCGGACGGCTCCCGCGCCGGGTTCGCGATCAGGGCGCTCGCCGACGGCTCGAGCCTCGGCTTCGCGGCGCTCGTCCGCCTCGATCTCGAGACGCGCGAGGGGGAGATCGGCTACGCGCTTCCCGCCGCCGCCCGCGGCCGCGGCGCCGCCACGCGCGCCGTCGGCCTCCTCACCGGCTGGGGGTTCTCGCTGGGGCTCGAGCGCCTCGAGCTGCGGATCGACGTCACGAACGGTCCCTCGATCCGCGTCGCCGAGCGCTGCGGCTACCGGCTCGACGGTGTTCTGCGGTCCTCGTACTTCAAGGAGGGGCGGCGCTGCGATCTGGGTGTGTGGTCGCGGCTCGCGACGGATCAGTAGGCTTCCCGGCGTGAGCGCGGCGGACCGCCGTCTGCTCGCCCGGGAGGCAACGCTCTCGGCAGCGCTCGCCGGAACGCTGGCCGCTGCCCTCCTCTGGGCGATGCCGCCCGGCATCGACTGGGCCGCTCACGCCTACCAGCGCACGTTCCTGCTCCAGCACGGCTTCGCCATCTGGAACAACTTCTGGTACGCGGGCCGCTACTCGTTCGTCACCTACAGCCTCATCTACTACCCGCTCGCCGCGTTGCTCGGGATCAAGGTGCTCGCGCTCGCGTCGATCACGGCCGCGGCGGCCGGATTCACCTTCGTCGTCTTCGGCCAGTGGGGTCCCGTGTCGCGGCTCTCGAGCCGCACGTTCGCGGTCATCTGGGCCGGTATCGTCGCGTCGGCGGCGTTCCCGTTCGCACTCGCCGTCTCGTTCGCGCTGCTCTCGATCTGGGAGTTCCAGCGCGGCCGGCGCGGAGTCTTCGCGCTCGGCGCCGTGCTCACGTTCGCCGCAAGCCCGCTCGCCTTCGCGCTGCTGTGCGTCGTCCTGGGCGGCGCCGCCATCTCGCGCCGCGGCGGCTGGCGCCGTCAGGTGCTGCCCGCCGCGGTCGTGGTCGCCTGCGGCGTCGCCGAGCTGATCCTCGTCCGGCTCTTCGGGGACGGCGGCCGCTTCCCGTTCGGGACGCTTCAGCTGCTCCCGGCGCTCGTCTTCTGCGGCCTCGGCCTGCTCGTCACCCGCGACGTCCCGGCGGCACGGCCGCTCTTCGGCATGTTCCTGCTCTACCTCGCGGTCGTGCTGCTCGCCTACTTCGTGCCGTCCTCGCTCGGCTCGAACATCGAGCGCATCCGGTACGCGGCCCTGCCGCTCGCGCTCATGGCCGTCGCCCTGCGCAACTGGCGCCCGCTCTGGCTCGTGGTGCCGGCGGTCGCCCTCGCGGCGGTCTGGAACCTGACGCCGATCGCCTCGAGCCTCGCCCAGACCAACTCCTCGGCCGAGACGTCCGCCGCCTACTGGCAGCCCGCGATCTGGTTCCTGCACGGCCACCTCAGCCCCTCCTACCGCGTCGAGGTGGTCGACACCGCCGATCACTGGCCCGCCGCGTACCTGCCCGACGCGGGCATCCCGATCGTCCGCGGCTGGTACCGCCAGAACGACTTCCCGCAGAACGAGCTGCTCTACGACGCGCGCCTGAACGCGGCGCCGTACGAGGCGTGGCTGAGACGCCTCGCCGTCCGCTACGTCGTCCTCACCGACGCCCCCACGGACTACAGCTCCAGGTACGAGGCGCGGCTGATCCGCTCGGGCCGGACCAGCCTCGTGCCCGTCTTCCGCGCGCGGCACCTGACGGTGTACGAGCTGCCGGATCCGCGCCCGATCATGACCGGCCCCGGCGGCGCGTCCGTGCTGTGGCTCTACCCGTCGCGGCTCGTGGCCGTCGTCGAGCAGGCCGCGACGTATCGCGTCCGCGTGCGCTGGTCGCCGTACCTGCACACGTCGCAGGGCTGCGTCGGCCGTGCGCCGGACGGGATGGTGTCGCTGACGACGGCGCACCCCGGGCTCGTCGAGCTGCACGTCGCGCTCGACGTGCACGGCAGCCTGCAGGCGATCGCCGGCGGCAGCGGGCCCCGGTGCGCGTCTCGGACGTAGCTACCATCCCGTCGTGACGGACGAGGCGAGACCGCTCTCGGATCAGCTGCACGAGCTCGGGGCCCGGCTGGACTGGGTCCGTGAGTACCTTTGACCCGGTTGCGCTCGAGAAGCGGCTCCTAGAGCTCGAGGAACAGATGAACGCCCCCGGCTTCTGGGACGACCAGGAGCGGGCGGCGAAGGTGTCGGCCGACCACGCGCGAACCTCGCGGAAGCTCGAGGGCTACCGCGCGCTCGTGCGCGACTACGACGACGCGCGCGAGCTCGCCTCGCTCGACGGCGGCGAGATGGAGGCGGAGATTGCGGCGTCGCTCGCGCCGCTCCGCGCGGAGCTCGAGCGGCTGCAGGAGGCGGCCCTCTTCGACGGCGAGTACGACGGCGGCGACGCCGTCGTGACGCTCCAGTCGGGGACGGGGGGGACCGACGCACAGGACTGGGCGGAGATCATGCTGCGCATGTACGAGCGCTGGGCGACCGAGCGCGGCTTCAGGGTCGCGCTGCTCGAGGCGAGCCCGGGGGAGGAGGCCGGGCTGAAGTCGGCGACGTTCACCGTCGCCGGCGAGAACGCCTACGGCGTCCTGAAGGCCGAACGGGGGAAGCACCGGCTCGTCCGACTCAGCCCGTTCGACCAGGCGCATCGCCGTCACACCGCCTTCTCGACGGTGATCGTCGCGCCGCTCCTGCCCGACGACACCGACGTGGAGATCGACGAGGGCGACCTGAAGATCGACACCTACCGCGCCCAGGGCGCCGGCGGGCAGCACGTGAACAAGACCGACAGTGCCGTCCGGATCACGCACCTGCCGACGGGGATCGTCGTGCAGTGCCAGAACGAGCGCTCGCAGTCGGCCAACAAGCAGACGGCGATGCGCGTCCTCAAGGCGCGGCTCGTCGAGCGGGCCGAAGAGGAGAGAGAGGCGCTCCTGGCGAAGGAACGTGGCGGCTCGGCAGACACCGGCTTCGGCGGCGAGTCGATCCGCTCGTACGTCCTCCACCCCTACCAACTCGTGAAAGACACCCGCACCGGCTACGAGACAGGCAATGCGCAGGCCGTGCTCGACGGCGAGCTCGACCCGTTCATCCGCGAGTACCTGCTCGCCCGCGCGACCGGAAGGGCCGTCTAGGGGGTGCGGTACACTTGGCCCAACCTTCGCACCCGGGCGCCTCGGTAGGCGGCGTCTCCCCACCAGTGCAGGAACCCATGCAGGAACCCGAGCTCACAGTTCCGCCGCAAGCGGCCTCGTCGGCGGTGACGCCCTCGTCCGCGCTGCTGCTCGACGACCCGGTTGCCGCCACGCGGCCGAGCGCGGCGTCGATGATCGTCTTCGACTCCGTGACGAAGGTCTACGAGCCCGACGTCGCCGCGCTCACCGACGTCACCTTCCACATCGACAAGGGCGAGTTCGTGTTCATCGTCGGCGCGTCGGGATCCGGGAAGTCGACCCTCGTGCGGCTCCTCCTCAAGGAGCTCGAGCCGACGAACGGCAAGATCGTCGTCGGGGGCCGCGAGCTCGGCCGGCTGAAGCGCTCGAAGGTGCCGATGCTCCGCCGCAACATCGGCTGCGTCTTCCAGGACTTCAAGCTCCTGCCGCGCCGGACCGCCGCCGAGAACGTCGCCTACGCCCTCAAGGTGCAGGGCGAGTCGAGCGCCGCGATCAGGAAGAAGGTGCCGGAGGTGCTCGCGATGGTGGGCCTCTCGCACAAGATGAACTCCTACCCCGACGAGCTTTCCGGCGGCGAGCAGCAGCGCGTCTCGATCGCGCGCGCGTTCGTCAACCACCCGCCGCTCCTCGTCTGCGACGAGCCCACCGGGAACCTCGATCCCGACACCTCCGTCGGGATCATGCAGCTCCTGTACCGCATCAACCGCAGCGGCACGACGATCCTGATGGTCACCCATGACCGCGAGATGGTGGACAAGATGCGGAAGCGCGTGATCCAGCTGGAGGGCGGCCGCCTGGCGCGCGACGAGCGCCGCGGCGGCTACGCGGGCGAATGACCGGGCGGTTGAGGCTCCTCCTGTCGGAGGCGTGGCGCTCTCTCGGCGCCAATCTCTCGACGACCGTGGCGGCGACGATGACGGTCCTGATCGGCATGTTCCTGCTCGGGCTATTCATCGCGCTCGGCACGTGGACCGTCTCGTGGTCGAACCACGTCAAGAAGCAGCTCGTCGTGAAGGTGTACTTCTCGACGAAGGCGACGACGCAGCAGAAGAACGACCTCGCGCGGCAGCTCGAACAGAGCCCGTTCGTCGCGCAGGGCGGCATCGTCTACGTCTCGAAGGAGCAGGCCCTGCAGCGCATGAAGAAGCGCTACCCGGACCTCGTGAAGAACCTGACGTCGAATCCGTTCCCCGACTCGCTCGAGGTGACGCCGAACAAGGGCGAGAACGTCGACAAGCTCTTCAACTCGATCGTCCTGCCGCAGAAGCCGCCGGGCGTGGCGAAGGTGAACGACGGCAAGCAGGTGTCGCACCGGATCCTCAAGGTCGCGCACGTGATCGAGGTGGTGTTCACGTTCGCGACGCTGGTCCTGCTCGTCGCCGCCGTGCTCCTGATCTCGAACACGATCCGGCTCTCGATCTTCTCCCGCCGGCGCGAGATCGAGGTGATGAAGCTCGTCGGGGCGACGAACTGGTTCGTGCGCGGACCCTTCATGCTGGAGGGGCTCCTCTGCGGCCTCTTCGGCTCGCTGCTCGCCGTCTTCTTCCTCGTGCTCGGCAAGGCGATCGCGCTCCCGTCGATCCTGCCGCACCTCTCGGGCGACGCGGACGTGAAGGCCTGGGCCTTCCCGGAGATTGCGCTGATCCTGCTGGCGATGGGCCTCGCGCTCGGCGCCGTCGGCTCCGGGATGACGATCCGGCGCTTCCTTCGGGTCTAGAGGGGGAGTAAAGTCCGCCCGTGCGGCGGACGGCAGTCCTCGCCGCGGCGACCGCGGCGACCGCGGCCTTCGGGGCCGGGCTCGCACTGCGCCCGCACGACGGCGCGCCGCGGCCGGTGCCGGTGCTCGCGCAGGTGCGCGAAGAGCTCGCCGCCCGCTACTACCGGCGGCTGCCGCCGGCGGTGCTCGGCCGGCCCACGGTGGCGGGCATCCTCGGCGCCCTGCACGACCGGTACACGACGTACCTCACGCCCGATGCCTACCGGCTCGCACGGCGCGCCTACGCCGGCGGCTACGGCGGGATCGGCGTCACCGTCCTGCCGGGACCCGGTGGTCTCGTCGTGCGGGGAACGTTGCACGGGCCGGCGCAGATCGCCGGCATCAAGCCCGGCGACACGATCCTCGACGTCGACGGGGCCTCGACGGCCGGGCTGTCCTTCGGCGAGGCCGTGGCGAGGATCGTCGGCCGTCCCGGCAGCCGCATCTCGCTCGTCGTTCGCCGCGACCACCACACGCTCCGCTTCCGGCTCGTTCGGCGCCACGTCGTCCTCCAGGCGGTCCACGCGCGCGTCGTCCGCCGCGTGGGCGTGATCGACATCGACACCTTCTCGCGCGGTTCCGCGCGGGAGACCGCCGCTGCGGCGCGCGCGCTTCTCCGCCGCCACGCACGTGCCCTCGTCCTCGACCTCCGCGGCAACCCCGGCGGGATTCTCTCGGAGGCAGTCGGCGTGGCGTCGGTGTTCCTGCGACCCGGCGCGAGCGTCGTCTCCCTCCGGGGTGCGCACCGCCCGCTGAAGATCCTCTTCGCGCACGGTGGGAAGCTCACGGGCACGCCGCTCGCCGTGCTCGTCGACGGTGGCAGCGCGAGCGCGTCCGAGGTCGTCGCGGGGGCGCTGAAGGATCACGGCCGAGCGACGATCGTCGGCCGGGCGACGTTCGGCAAGTCGCTCGTCCAGGAGGTCGTGGAGCTGCGCGGCGGCGGAGCGCTCGAGCTGACGGTCGCGCGCTACCTCACGCCCGCCGGGGTCGACATCTCGCACGACGGCATCCGCCCGGACGTGCGCACGGGAAGGCCGCTCGGTGTCGCGATCTCCCTCTTCACGCGCCGCTGAGCGGCCGAGCGTCAGTCGAGGACGATCTCCGCGACGACGGCGTTCGCCGCCGCGAGGAAGTCGCCCGTCCTCACCCTGACGGACTGGTCGTGCCGTCCTGCCTCGAACACGATCCACGGGTGCTCCCGCAGCGAGGTGTCGACGACCACACGGTCGTGGGGCGGCCCCGCGAGCGGCGCGACCGCGCCGAGCTCGAACTCCGGATAGGCGCCGACGAGCTCCCCCTCGGAGACCAGCGACACCTCCGCCACCTCGAGCACGGCGGCGAGCTTGGCCGCGTTCAGCCGGCGGGACGCCGGGATCAGCGCGCGGACGTAGCCGCCCGGCGTCGAGAGGACGAGCGTCTTCGCGACCTCCTCGGCGGGAAGATGGAGCGCGACCGCCTCGTCCGCGGCCGTCGTCGTGCGCTTGTGCGGCAGGAGCTCGTACGGGATGTGTCGGCGCTCGAGCTCCGAGATCACGGTCATGTTCATCGCGGGCCTCCTCCGATCGTCGCCTACGACCTTGCCTTCCGGCACGCGGAGTGCATCCGGGGATACGCGGATTGTCCGTAGGCTGACCGCGTGTCGGAGCGCATCGTCGTCGAGGTCGGCCGTCGCGGAAGGCTCGTCGTCGGCGAGCCGTACTTCACGCCCGGCGTGCCGCTCGTGCTCGAGTCGAGGGGTCTCGGCGACGTCGCTCCCGGCGATCTCGCCGTCGTGCGCACCGGGCGCGGACGCGCTCGCGTGGAAGCGGGCCTGGGGTCGGCGGCCAGGATCGAGAACGTCCTCGAGGCGCTCCTCGTCGAGCGCGGCGCCCGCGTCGAGTTCGAGCCGCACGACCCGCCGGAGCCCGACCCCGCCGGACGTGTCGACCTGCGCGACCTCCCGACGTTCACGGTCGACCCCGACACGGCGAAGGACTTCGACGACGCGCTCTCGTTCCGGCGCGAGACGGACGGGATCCGGGCCTGGGTGCACATCGCCGACGTCTCGTTCTTCGTCGGCGCCGGGACGGCGCTCGACCACGGGGCGGCCCGGCGCGGCTTCTCGACCTACGTGCCGGGCACGGTCGCGCCGATGCTGCCGCACGAGCTCGCCGACGACCTGTGCTCGCTGCGCCCGCACCAGGACCGTCTCTGCGTCACCGTCGAGCTCCCACCGGAGGGCGAGCCCACCTTCTACCGGTCGGTGATCCGCTCCGACGCCCGCCTCACGTACGGCCAGGCGCAGCGGCGCGAGGCACCGGCCGAGATCCTGGATCAGCTGACGCTGAACGAGCAGGTGGCCCAGGACCTCCGTGCGAGACGGTTCGCGCGCGGCGCGCTGCAGGTGCAGACACCGGAGGTCGTCTTCGCGTTCGACGGCGAGGGCGGTGTCGGCGGGGCGTGGCTCGAGGGCGAGCCGCACGCACACATGCTCGTGGAGGAGCTGATGATCCTCGCGAACGAGCGCGTCGGCGCGTTCCTCTCGGGCCGCCGCCGCGAGGCGCTCTACCGGGTGCACGAGCGGCCGGACCCGCAGTCCGTCCAGCTGCTGCTCGCGAAGCTCGCCGATCTCGGTGTGCCGACGCCGCCCGTCCCCGAGCAGCTCGCACCGCAGCAGGCGGCAGAGGTCGCCGGCGCGGCCTCGCTGCTCGTCGCGCAGTACGTCGAGCAGGCGGGGCGGGGGAGGGAGGCGTTTCCCGCGCTCGTCCTGCGCGCGCTCAAGCAGGCGCGCTACGACCCGCAGAACCTCGGCCACACGGGCCTCGCGAGCCCCGCCTACTGCCACTTCACCTCGCCGATCCGCCGTTACCCGGACCTCGTCGTCCACCGGGCGCTCCTGCGCGAGCTCGGACTCGCCGACGACCCGCTGCCGGAGGGGCTCGAGGCCCTCGCGGAGCACATGTCCGGGAGCGAACGCGAGGCGGCGCAGATCGAGTACCTCGCGGACGAGATCTGCCTCGCGTGGCTGCTCGAGCGGCGCCTGTTCGAGCACGGATGGGACGAGCCGTGGCGCGGCGAGGTCGTCGGCGTGATCGGCTCCGGCCTCTTCGTGCGCTTCGGCGAGGTCTTCGAGGGATTCCTGCCGGCTCGGCGGCTGCACGGCGAGTTCTTCGAGCTGAACCGGCTCGCGACGGCGCTCGTCGGCCGCACGACGGGCCGCCGCCACCGCCTCGGTGACCCGATCGAGGTGCGCGTCGAGTCGATCGCGCGCAACGAGGGCAAGGTCGAGCTCGCGCCCGCGCGCTAGACCTCGGCCAGGACGCGGTCGAGCGGCCGTGGCACGCGGTCGAGGTCGAGCGCCTCCACGAGCAGCACGGCGTAGCGCTGCTTGCGGTTCCACATGAAGCCGTGCAGCTGCTCCGCGAGCGGCCGCGCGCGGTGCGCGGGCTGCTTCTGGTAGGTGCGGAAGGCACGCAGCTCGTTCTGCTCGGCGAGCACGCGCTCCATCCGCTCCGGTCCGACCGCCCGTGTCAGCTCGTCCTCGAGGTCGCGGGTGCAGGCGTAGAAGCCGACGCGCTCGAGCCCAGCGCGGTCGTCGCACCCGAGCGCGCGCAGGAAGTGCCGCTCCTCGCCGACGTCGTACAGCCCCGCGATCCGGCGACCGCGGTAGCGCGCGAGGACGCGCGGCAGGTTCCCGTACCCGCCCATCGGCACGACGGCGACACCCTCGGCCACGAGGTCGCGCCCGCGGCGGCGCGCGAGCGCCTCGACCGCGCCGCTATCGCTCGTGCCCTCGACGAGCACCACTGCACGCAGCTCCATGGCCGCATGAGAGCAGAACGCCTATTCGAGCAGCCGCAGCGTCACGTGCAGCTCGTACGGGAACCTCCCGCCGATCTTCCGGTCGATGCGCTCGTAGGAGACGAGGCGGGTCGCCTCGGACTCCCACGTGACCGTGCGGTCGGTGCCGGGATGCGCGCCGTGGACCCGCGAGTCCGCGACGACGACGAAGCAGCGGGGCCCGCAGGTCCCGGCGACCCGGTTGCGGGAGACGGAGCGGACGCCGCCGACCGTGTAGTCCTGCACCCACCGCTCGCCGACGCGCATGTGGGCGGGCCGCGAGAGCGTCACCGGGCGCGCGTCGTGTGCCTGGTCCTGCGTGATCACGATCGAGAGGCGCGTGCGCTGCCAGACCGAGTAGCGCCCCTCGGGACCGACGCGCCGGCGCGTAGCCTCGAGGTGCTGCTTGGAGAAGCGCCACTCCTCCTGCACGACGTCGCCGCGGCCGCCGATCACGAGCACGGCGCGCGGCGGGAGCGTCCGCCGGATCGTCAGCGGCCCGGCCTTCGCCTGCTCCCACCCGGCCTGCGCGTACAGGTGCACGCCCGGGCGGGGGAGGATGCCGGGATCGAGCGTCGCCCGCGGTGCGGCCGCGGGCACGGTCGCGGGCGTCGACGCCCGGCCACGCTTGAGGAGCACGGCGCCGACGGCGACCACGACCACGAGCGCCGCCGCGACGACGGCGGCCGTCCTCCTCATGTCAGATCAGCCGCCGTTCGTGGGCCCAGCGGGTCAGCTCGTGCCGGGACGAGAGCTGCAGCTTGCGGAGGACGCTCGAGACGTGCGCCTCGACCGTCTTGACGGAGAGGTGGAGGCGGGCGGCGATCTCCTTGTAGCGGTAGCCGCGTGCGATCAGCTGCAGCACCTCGCGCTCGCGCGCCGTCAGCGTCTCGAGCTCCGGGTCGGCGCCCACGGGCTCGCCGCTGCGGAAGGCGTCGAGGACGAATCCCGCGAGCCGGGGCGAGAAGACGGCGTCGCCCTCCGAGACCCGGACGACGGCGTCGGCGAGCTCGTCGCTCGAGATCGTCTTCGTCACGTAGCCGCGCGCGCCGGCGCGGATGACGCCGATCACGTCCTCGGCCGCGTCCGAGACCGAGAGCGCCAGAAACTTGACGGCGGGCCGCTCGAGCGCGACCGCGGCGATCACCGCTTCGCCGCCGCCGTCGGGGAGGTGGACATCGAGGAGGACGACGTCGGGGTCGAGGTCGCGGATCAGCGGCACCGCCTCCGTGACGCTCCCCGCCTCGCCCACGATCTCGAACCGCGCGCCGAGCTCGCCGCGCACACCGGCGCGAAAGAGCTCGTGGTCGTCGACGAGCACGATGCGGGTCATGCTGCCTCCCTCGGGATCGTGAGCTCGACCTCGGTGCCCTCGCCGGGTGCGGAGGTGATCGTGGCCGTCCCGCCGGCGCGCGTCATGCGGGCCTCGACCGACTCGGCGAGACCGCGGCGGTCGGCGGCGACGGCGTCGCGGCTGAAGCCGACGCCCCGGTCGCGCACGAACACCGAGACGCCCGCCGGCCCGGCCTCGGCGTAGACGGCAATCTCGTCGACGCCCGCGTGCTTCGCCGCGTTCGTCAGTGCCTCGCGCGCGGCCAGCACGAGCTGGGTCAGGGGCTCGTCGAGCGGCGCGTCGCCCGAGCTGGCGAGCTCGACGCGGACGCCGTGGGTTTCCTCGACGTCGGCGACGGCGTCGGCGAGCGCGTCGGCGAGGGTCCCGGCGCTGCCGTAGCCGCGGCCGTACAGCCAGCGGCGAAGCTCGCGCTCCTGCCGCCGCGCGAGCGTCGTCACGCGCTGCGGGTCGGCCGCGTGCCGCTGGACGAGCGCGAGCGTCTGCAGCACCGAGTCGTGGATGCGGGCCGCCACCTCGGCGCGCTCGGCGAGCCGGATCCGCTCGCCGCGCTCTTGGAGGAGCTGCCACACCCAGGGGCCGAGCAGGAGCAGGAGCGCGCCGGCGACCGCGCCCGGGGCGACGAAGTGGTTGGAGGAGCCGAGGTGGCTGAGCATGACGACGGCGCCCGCGACGGCGAGCGCGATCCCGGGGATGAAGAGCGAGGCGCCGCCGGGGCGCAGGGTCGCGCCGCGGCGGGCGAGGAGGACGACGCCGCCGACCATCAGGCCGATGCCGAGGAAGACGGGGGTCGGGAAGCCGAGCGAAAGCAGGAAGGACATCGAGGCGAGCGCGAGCAGGAGCACCGCGACGAACGGCCGGTTGCCGTTCGACCACAGCCAGAGGGCGAGGTAGAAGAGGATCCCCGCTCCGCCTGCGAGTGCGAGCAGAGCGAACGCGAGCCGCACCAGCGTGGGGTCGACGCCGAGGGCGTCGGCGATGCCGGCGCAGACGCCTGCGACGACACGGTCGCGTTCGCTCCGCTCGAAGGGCAGGACGGGGATCTGCGTCACGGTGCGCGGACGACCTCGATGTGGCCGGCGCCGACGTTCGCGACGATCGTGAGCGTGCTGCCGCCGCCGGTTTCGAGCCGCGTGTTCGTGCCGTCCTCGTGCCGGCCGAGCGCGTCGATGTCGCCCGCCTTCACGTGCGCGGAGACGTTGACGTCCTCGTTGCGCGGGACGATCACCCGCAGCTCGCCCATGCCGACGTGGGCGGCGACGCTCGCCGGCGCGCCGGCCGGAAGCCGGGTGAGGTCGATCTGGAGCTTGCCGATCCCGAGCTCGTAGCCCTTCGCGATCGACGACACGCTGGTCGGTGCGTAGGTGTGCGTCCCCATGCCGTCGTTCAGGCTCACGTCGAACCAGGTGAAGGCGGCGGTGACGGCGGCGACTGCGACCGCGACCATCAGCGCGAGCACGGTCAGCACCGCGGTCGTGATCCCGCGGCCGTGCCGCGTCCAGATGAGGATGAGCCCCGCGACGAGCACGAGGAACCACGCCGTGCCGGCTGTGGGCCAGGTGTCGGCGCGGGCGAGCAGCGAGAGGGTTGCGAACGCGATCAGTCCGAGGGCGACGAGCCGCGCCGGATGGTCGCGCCGCTTCGCGAGGATGTCCTCCGCGAGCGACCGCTCCTCGCCCTCCTTCGGGATGACGAGGACGGCGGCGATGTAGACGAGGATCCCGGCGCCTCCGAGCAGTGTCAGCACGATGAAGCCGAGACGGAAGAGCGCGGGCGTGAGGTCGAAGTAGCGGCCGAGGCCGCCGCAGACGCCGGCCAGGACCTTGCCGGTCCGGCTGCGCTCGAGGCGCCTGATGACGGGTGGGTTGAGAGTGTGTTCGCTCATGCCTCGAGGGTGCCCGCGCGGCCGCTCCGGGACAATCCGGATTCACCCTGGTCCGACCCTCAACGCTACTCTCGTCCTTCGACGTGGGTGAGAAGCTGATCAGCGAGAACCGCCGGGCGCGGCACGACTACCAGCTGCTGGAGCGGCTGGAGGCGGGCATCGCCCTGACCGGCACGGAGGTCAAGTCGCTCCGCGCGGGGCGGGCGACGCTCGCGCAGGCCTATGCCGACGTGCGCGACGGCGAGGTGTGGCTGCACGGCCTCGAGATCGCGACCTACGACCAGGGGAACCGCGCGAACCACGAGCCGATGCGCGCCCGGAAGCTGCTGCTCCACCGCAGGGAGATCGACTCGCTGTACGGGAAGATCCGCGAGAAGGGGCTGACCCTCGTCCCGACCCGGCTCTACTTCAAGGACTCGCGGGTAAAGGTCGAGATCGCGGTCGCCCGCGGCAAGGAGCAGCGCGACAAGCGGCGCGACCTGCAGGAGCGCGACGCGCAGCGGCAGATGGAGCGGGCGCTCAAGAGCCGGCGCTGATCTGCCGATCCCTCCCTCGACGTTGACGTTGTCTTCTCCCGAGGGGGTCTCATGTCCAGGATGCTCCGCGCGTTGGTGCTCGGCGCCGCTGCGCTCGTCGTCGCCGGTGCCGCGACGGCCGCGCCGTCGGCCGGGCCGACGCTGTCCCCGCTCACGCTCCAGCTCGGCGACCTGCCGGGCGCGAAGCTGACGTCGCAGGGCTCCCTCGCGGGCACGGGCTACATCGACGGGTACCAGCGGACGTTCAGGTTCGCGAGCCCCGTCACCTCCGCGCGGATGGTCTGGCTGAAGTCCGAGGTGCAGTTCGCCTCGACCGTCGACCGGGCGCAGTCCGACGTGACCTCGCTCGAGCGGGAGCTCGGCACGGCCGCGGGACGGAAGGCCTTCCTCACCGGCTACCTTCGCTCCGCGAAGGTGAAGGCGTCGCAGGTCACCCTCGGCAAGGTCCGCCCGGCGCCGGCGCTCGCGGACAACGCATTCGAGTTCACGGTCAGCGTGAAGGTCAAGGCCGGCCGTATCTACGACGAGCTTGCGCTCGTCCAGCTCGACCGTGTCGTCGCGTTGACGGAGTTCGTGTCGCTGAAGCCGATGACGCCCGGCGTCTCGCGGTCGCTGCTCGCGAAGATGCCGGCGCGCGCGACGACGCTGCTGACGCCGACGATGCTCGAGGCGCCGACGGTGACCGGGACGGCGCAGCAGGGGCAGACGCTGACGGCGGCGCCGGGGCGGTGGAGCAACGACGACGTGGCGCTGTCGTACCAGTGGCAGCACTGCACGCCGGGCGACACGACGGCCGCGAGCTGCACCGACGTGCCCGGCGCCACCTGGTCGACCTACCCGCTCACGGCTGCCGATGCGGGCTTCTCGGTCCGGGTCGTCGTCACCGCGAAGAACCGGTTCGGCGCGCCGACGGCGCCCTCCGCCGTGACCGCGGCGGTGGTGTAGCCGGGCGAGACCGCTGGTACCCTTCGGGGACGAACAAACATACGGGGGCGCCATGGCTTCGACGTGGTCGGTTCTCCGGTTGAGCTGCAAGCCGAGGTCTCCGGTCGGCCTCGTAAAACAACCGGAACCAAACGCAAGTGCGGATCACGATCTCGCACTCGCTGCCTAGTCTCAGGACTAGTTAGCGTGTCGCCCCGGGAAAGCCCGCGACCCGGAGGCGGCATCAACGAGCGGGCTCGGCGCCGAGGGAGAGCCACTCGCCTCGAGGCGCGACATCGAAGGAGGGCTAGTCCGTCGGTAGGTCGGTCGCACACCGGCCGGCGGGCGAATCCAAAGGGCGGCCTAAGCTTGTAGACGCTCATCCCGGTGCGTCCGCGGACGCGGGTTCGATTCCCGCCGCCTCCATGCAGGGCTTCTCCCTGCTCCGGGATCCAGGGCGGAGCCGCGCGCGCGGGGGCCACCCATCCGGGGGGTGAGCCAAACCCGTCCTGGGAGTCAAGCCGGCGGCGGTCTCGGACGATGAGAGATTGGCGGCGTCTTTCCGCCTGCGTGCAACTCCACCGTTCCAGAGGGATCGTTTTCGATGAATCGCCGTAGTTATCGTCTCGCCCTCGTCGGCCTCACGGCGGTGATCGTGGCGTTGAGCGCGTTCGGGTTGTGGTCCTCGGTGCGCACGAGCCGGGCCTCTGCGCAGGCGAGCGAGGCGACGCGGCTGTCGGATGTCTACGAGCGCGCGCGCTTCGCCGTCGGCGAGGAGGAGTCGCTCGAGCGCAAGTATCGGCTGGAACCCGGCCGCGAGGTGCGAACGAAGTACGAGGCCGCGGCCGGCGACCTGGTTCGTGCGCTGCGGGAGATACGCCGCGCCGGCGTGCCGGCGGACCGCGCACTGGCCGACGACCTGCTCCGGACGCACACGCGCTATCTCGGTGCGATCGGGCGGATGTTCGCCGCCGTGGATGCCGGTGACACGCGGCGAGTACTGTCGATCGACGCGCGCGGGGTCGATCCGCTCTTCGGGGCGATCGAGGAACGCGTGAACGCCGCCGCGGCCGCCCACCACGCGGCGGCCGAGCGTAGTTTGCGCGCGTTGCGGGCGACCGACCAATTCGTGCTGACCGCGACGATCGCCGTCTTCGCACTCGGGCTGCTGCTCCTCGGATTCTTCGGGCTCCAGCTGACGAGACTGCACCGTGCGCTGCAGGCGCACGCCGCGGAGCGCGAGCACACCGCCCTGCACGACTCGCTGACCGGCCTGCCGAACCGGCTCCTGTTCGGCGACCGCCTCTCCCACGCGGTGAGCGCCGCCCAACGGGACCCGGCGGCGTTCTCGATCCTCATGATCGATCTCGATCGCTTCAAGGAGATCAACGACACGCTCGGCCACGCCATCGGCGACCTGCTTCTGCAGGAGGTCGGTGCACGCCTGCAGGGCGCGCTGCGCCCCGGCGACACCGTCGCCCGGCTCGGGGGCGACGAGTTCGCGCTGCTCCTTCCGTCGGCGGGGAGCGAGGAGGCGCGCGAGATCGCCGAGCGCACGCTGGCCACGCTGCGCGAATCGTTCCCGCTGCCGAACGTGACAGTCTCCGTCGACGCCAGCATCGGGATCGTCACCTACCCCACCCACGGTCTCGACGCGGACACGCTGATGCAGCGCGTCGACGTCGCCATGTACCTCGCCAAAGGACAGGGCGGCGGCGGCACCTTCTACGACCCTGCCCGCGACCCATACGACCCCGCGCGGCTCGCGCTCGCAGGGGAGCTGCGCCGCGCAATCGAGCAGGACGAGCTCGAGCTCCACTACCAGCCCAAGTTCGACACGCGGACGCTGCAGCTCGGGGGTGTCGAGGCGCTCGTGCGCTGGCGCCACCCCGAGCGGGGGCTGCTCGGTCCCGACGAGTTCATCCCGCTGGCCGAGCACACCGGCGCCATCCGCGGCCTCACCCAGCTGGTGCTGCGCAAAGCCACCCATCAGCTCGCGGCCTGGCAGGCCGATGGGCTCGACCTCAGCGTCGCCGTCAACCTTTCCGTCGCCAATCTGCTCGACCACGGCCTTGTCGACGACATCGCCGCGATTCTCGAGCAGGAAGGTGCACCCGCGGAGCGGCTCGAGCTGGAGATCACGGAGTCGATGCTGATGAGCGATCCGGAACGTGCGAAGGAGCTGCTGAAGCAGCTGACGGCGATGGGCATCCGCCTCTCCATCGACGACTTCGGCACCGGTCACTCCTCGCTCGCCTACCTGCGTCGTCTCCCGATCAGCGAGATCAAGATCGACCGCTCCTTCGTCCGCCACCTCGCGGTCGACGACGGCGATGCTGCGATCGTTCGCGCCACGATCGAGCTCAGCCACAGCCTCGACCTCAAGGTCGTCGCGGAAGGGGTCGAAGACGCCCGCTCCCTCGAGCTGCTGCGGGAGCTCGGCTGCGACGGTGCCCAGGGCTACCACCTCGCCCGCCCGGCTCCCGCCGCGGACCTGAACGACCTGCTGCGTGCCCATGGCTGCGCAGCGGCGAGCGCCGCCTGATCCGGAGGCCGGCATGCGCGCTATCCTCTGCGCATGACGTCGCTGCGGTCCCGCGTGGTTGAGCTTCTGCCGGTCTCGCCGCGGCCGCCGTTCGTACACGTCCCGGCGTAGGCGCTCCCGCCGCTTCGGCCCGGAGCGCCGCAACGGACTCCGTCACTGCCGGTCGACGTCTACGAAGGAGAGAGCGATGTTCGCAGCACGCCCGCTCTCGGGAGGCTCCCGATGAGCGCCACCGCGTTGCCCACCCAGTCGGGCGACTTCCCCGCCTGGTACGGCGAGGTCGTCCGCCGCGCCGGGCTCGCCGAGAGCTCGGCGGTCCGCGGCGCCATGGTGATCAAGCCCTACGGCTACGCGATCTGGGAGCGGATCCAGCGCGAGCTCGACGACCGCATCAAGGCCACCGGTCACGAGAACTTCTACTTCCCGCTCTTCGTGCCGGTCGGCGTGCTCGCGCGCGAGGGCGAGCTCGTCGAGGGGTTTGCGCCCGAGGTCGCGCTCGTCACCGAGGCGGGCGGGAAGAAGCTGGAGGAGCCGCTGGCCGTGCGTCCCACGTCGGAGGCGCTGATCTGGTCGACCTACGCCCGCTGGGTGCAGTCGTACCGTGACCTGCCGCTCCTCTACAACCAGTGGGCGAACGTGGTCCGCTGGGAGCTGCGGCCGCGCCTCTTCCTGCGCACGAGCGAGTTCCTGTGGCAGGAGGGTCACACCGCTCACGAGACCGAGGCGGAGGCGCTCGCGGAGACGCTGACGATCCTGCACGACGTCTACGCCGACACGATCGAGAACGTGCTCGCGATCCCCGTGCTGCGCGGCCGCAAGAGCGAGAGCGAGCGCTTCCCCGGAGCCGTCGACACGTTCACGCTCGAGGCGCTGATGCGTGACGGGAAGGCGCTCCAGGCGGCCACCTCGCACTACCTCGGCCAGGGCTTCGCCCGCACCTTCGACGTCCGCTACACGGGCCGCAACGGCAGCGAGCAGTACCCGTACGCGACGTCGTGGGGCGCGAGCACCCGGCTCGTCGGCGGCGTGGTGATGGCGCACGGAGACGACCGCGGGCTGCGGCTCCCGCCTCGCGTCGCGCCGCAGCAGGTCGTGATCGTGCCGATCGTCCGCGACGACCGCGCCGGCGTGCTGCAGGCGGCGGCCGCCGTCGCCGACGAGCTGCGGCTCGCAGGGTTCCGCGTCCGCCTCGACGACCGCGACGGGTACCGGCCCGGCTTCAAGTTCAACGAATGGGAGCTGAAGGGCGTGCCCGTGCGGGTGGAGATCGGCGGGCGCGACCTCGTTTCCGGTGCGGTCACCGTCGTCCGCCGGGACGGCGGCGGGAAGGAGCAGATCCCCTTGCCCGGCGTGCCCGCAGCGATTCGCGAGACGCTCGACGACATCCAGCGCTCGCTCTACGAAGGCGCCCTGCGCGAACGGGAGCGGCGCACCCTGCGGGAGCCGCGCGACTACGACGAGCTGGTCGAGTATCTCCGCGGCGCGAACGGATTCGCCGAGGCTCCGTGGTGCGGCCGCCGCGAGTGCGAGCTCCGCGTCAAGGAGTCGAGCTCCGCCACGATCAGGTGCCTGCCGCTCGACGAGAACGGGTCGGGGGGCGTCTGCGTCTGCTGCGGCCGCGCCGCCGTGACGCCTGCCGTGTGGGCCCAGGCGTACTGAGCCGCGGCCTCAGCAGCCGGTCTGCGTCCAGATCAGCGGCTGCACGCGCCCCGCGTAGGCGACCCCGTAGTGGAGGTCCGCCACGAGCGCGTGGCCGCAGAGCCGCTCGACGGCGGAGAGCCGCTGGTCGAGCTCGGCGACCGCACTGCTCTCGTCGCGGCCCGCAACCCCCTGCAGTCCGCGCGGTCCCACCGGCCCGCGCCTCCCGCTGGCTCCGGTGAGGCCGCGCGGCCCCCGCGGACCCTGCGGCCCCTGATGGACGACCACCACCGTCCGGGTGTGGGTGACGGCAGGGCGGAAGGACAGCCAGCCGAGCCAGGCGAACGCCGCCGCGGCGAACACCGCGTTCGCGACGAGCAGGCCCCTGAGACCGAGACGCGCCGGCATCCGGGCCCTCTTCGCGCCGCGGCCGGGAATGCCTCCGTCGTGGTGACCGGCTTCTAACGCCTGCTACGTTGTTTCTAGAGTGGACGAGCTCGAGGCGGTCGGCGATCCTGCGCTGAGGCACGCATTCGCCTTCGCGCGCGGACGCCCGTCCCCGGTGACGGCGGACGATCTCGCGGCGCGGCAGGGCGTGCATCGGAACGTGGCCCGGTCGCGACTCGAACGGCTCGTCGCTGCCGGGCTGCTCGAGGAGGGGTACGAGCGACGGACGGGGCGCAGCGGACCGGGAGCCGGGCGGCCGGCCAAGACCTACCGGGTCGCCCCCGAGCTCGAGGCGATCGAGTTCCCGAAGCGGCGCTACGAGACCCTCCTCGGCCTCCTCGTCGACGCGGTGCCCGAACGAGGCCGGAAGAGGACGTTGCACGCGGTCGGCGCCGCCTTCGGGAACGACCTGGCCGATGCCGCGGGCCTCCGGCCGTCTCGGTCGCTCCGGCGCGGCATCGAGTCCGTCTGCGACGCGGTACGGCGGCTCGGCTACCAGGCATCGGTCGAGCAGATCGAGAAGACGACCGCCGTGCTCGCGACGCCGACCTGCCCGCTGCGCCCGCTCGTCCGGGAACGACCGGACGCCGCAGAGATCGACCGCGGCATGTGGGCGGGCCTCGTGGCGCGCGCCCTGTCGGACGTCTCCGTGGGCGAGGTCACCTGTGAGACCCGCGACTGTCTGGTCGACCACGGGTCGTGCAGGGTGCTGATCGAGCTCCGCCGCCTCTAAATACTGATTTATGGTATATAGATGCTCGTGTTTGCGCTCCTGCGTGGCCTCGACGGTCATCCGTCGCACCCGCCGCTGACCGACGCGACGATCGGCATGTTCGTGCTCGCGACCGGGCTCTCCGTGCTCGGCAAGGTGGGTGTCGCGGAAGGGAAGCTGGGCCCGGCGGCGTGGCTCGCCCTCGTCGGCGGTCTCGCCGTGGCATTGCCGACGGCCGTGACCGGCTTCGCCGACTGGATCGTCATCGAGTGGGGCTCGCCGCTGTGGCGAACGGCCACGATCCACCTGACGGCGATGGTCACGGCGGTGACGCTGTTCGCCGTCGCGGCGTGGCTGCAGTGGCCCGGGTACCGCGACGGCTCCGTCACTGTCGGCGGTCTCGTGCTCTCGCTGCTCGGCTTCGCCGCGCTGACGACAGGCGGTTGGTACGGGGGTGCAGTCGTCTTCGTCCACGGCATGCGAGTGAAGGAGGAGAGGGAATGAGCTGGGCCGCGTTGATCACGTGGATCGTCACCGCGGGCGGAGGCTTCGTCCTGCTCGCCACCTGGCTGCGTCACGGCGGGATGCAGCAGCGCGACAGGGGCCGGATCCGGCCGGCGCTGATCCTGTCGCACTTCGCGCTCGCGGCGACCGGGCTCGTCCTCTGGATCGTCTACGTCGCGAGCGACTCGAGCTCGGTCGCGTGGATCGCCTTCGCGCTCCTGCTCGTTGTGGCCCTGATCGGGTTCGGGATGTTCGCGATCTGGGCGTCGCAACGAAGCCGGCGTGACGCCGCGCCCGCCGAGCAGCGGTTCCCGGTCGCCGTCGTCGGTCTGCACGGGATCCTGGCGGCGACCACGCTCGTGCTCGTGCTGCTCGCAGCGGCAGGCGTCGGCGGCAGCTAGTGACGCGCTACGTGCCTGAACGGCACGAGCCGCCGAGCCTCGCGCCCGACGCGGCGCTTGCGCGCTCGCGCCGTCATCTCGACACGATGCGGCGACGGCGTTCCGTCCGGGACTTCGCGCCCGACCCCGTGCCGCCGGAGCTGATCGAGCACGCGCTGCTCGTGGCCGGCTCCGCGCCCTCTGGGGCGAACCAGCAGCCGTGGACGTTCGTCGTCGTCCGCGATGACGCGACGAAGCGGCGCATTCGCGACGCGGCGGAGCGGGAGGAGGCGCTCCTCTACCGGGAGCGGGCGAGCGACGAGTACCTCGCGGCGATCGAGCCGATCGGGACGACGGCGTCGAAGCCGCACCTCACCGACGCGCCCTGCCTGATCGCGGTCTTCGAGCAGCCCTGGCGCTGGGAGGAGAACCGGAAGCACAAGCACTACTACGTCCGCGAGTCGGTCGGGATCGCCGTCGGGTTCCTGCTGACGGCGCTGCACCTCGCCGGCCTCGCCACGCTCACGCACGCGCCCTCGCCGATGGGCTTCCTGCGCGAGATCCTGGACCGACCGGAGAACGAGCGGCCGTTCCTGATCGTCGCGACCGGTCGCCCCGCTCCGGGGGCAGAGGTGCCCGTGCTCGAGAAGAACGGCCTCGACGAGTTCGCCGTCTTCGTCGACGGCTGACTCCCGGCAGGCGACGGCTGCTCAGGCGGCGAGCGAGCGCCAGGAGGCGGGTGACGCGTCGGCCGCGTCGCGGACCAGCTCCTCGCCGAAGGTCTCGTTGATGCTCGAGCCGAGGACGGAGATGTCGGCGCCGTAGACGTGAATCGAGATCGCGAGCTCCTCGCCGCAGTTCTCGACCCGGTGGATGTCCTCCTGCGGGGGAACGAGCACGGAGACGTCACCCGGCGACGAGACGGCGGTGGCGCGCGGCACGAGGTACGCCGAGTCGACGTCCGCGTGGAAGCTGTAGGTCGTCTCCCGTTCGAGACCGCGCCAGACGCCGACGACGCACCAGCAGCGGTGGTCGTGGATCGGCGTCGCCTGTCCAGGCTTCCAGACGAGCGCGACGATCGAGTACAGCCCCTCGGGGTGCACGTGGACGAGGTGCTGACGGTAGCGGTCGTCGGCGGGCTCGCAGTGGCGCGGCTCCAGGAGTTCAGGGTCGGCGAGCGCCGAGCCGAGCAGCATCCCCGCGCGCGAGGCGACGATGGACGGCGCGCGATGCGCCGCGACGGCGGCGTCCAGGGCGCGCGTCAGGGTGCGCAACGCGCGGGTGCGCCCGACGGGCCATGCCTCCTGGGGGAGCGCGAGCTGAGCCATCGGCCGAGTGTGCTTCGGCGCGGGCTCGCCGTCATCGGCCGCAGGGGCGAATCCGCGTCCTTCGCGAGAACGACCTTTTCGGCGCATGCCGCGTCACGCGTTAGCCGACGCGCTAAGGCGCGGCAAAGACGGCGCAAAGACCTCCGTCCTAGCTTCATCGGCGCAAGGAGCAGTCGACGAAGGAGGAGGAGTCACGATGAAGCTCACGCTGCTCGCGGTCGCGCTTGTCAGCATGCTCGCGCTCGCCGCACCGTCGCTCGGCGGCGGCGGCAAGGTGATCGGCAAGGCCGTCGCCGTGGGGACGATGCAGGCGACGACGATTCAGGCCGGAACGGGGTCGATGGTGCTCGAGAAGTACACGATCCTGCCCGGCGGCAACTTCGGCTGGCACACCCATCCCGCGGCCGTCGCGGTGGTCGTGACGGGCGGGACGCTCACGGTCTTCGACCCGACGGTCGCGAGCTGCGCGCCGTTCAAGGTGTCCAAGGGCCAGTCGTTCGTGGAGCCGGCGAACCACATCCACCTGGCGCGGAACGACGGGCGCAAGCCCGTGACGCTCTATGCGCTCTACCTCGGCGTCCCGAAGGGATCCGACGCGAACCACGGCGAGACGCAGCCCGCGGGCTGCAACGCCTGAGGTGGACGAGAGCGGGCGGTGGGCGGCGTGCGCCGTCCACCGCCCGCGTATCGTGTCGGCTCCGATGGATCCCGCAGCGGAACGCCGTCTCGCCGTCGAGCTCTTCAACCGCAGCTGGCAGCTGCTCGAGCTCGACGAGCGCACCCCCGCGCAGGACGACGAGCTCGTGCATTGCACGCACGCCTCCCGCCACCACTGGGGCGCGATCGGCACGCCGGCGAACGTCGCGCGCGGCGAGAACCAGTGCGCGCGCGTCTACGCCGCGCTCGGCCGAGGCGAGCCGGCGCTCCACCACGCGAACCGGTGCCTCGAGCTCGTGCGCGCGGGTGGCGAGGGACTCGAGGACTGGGACCTCGCATCGGCGCTCGAGGTCGCTGCACGCGCCCACCTGGCGGCGGGTGATGGCGCGGAGGCTGCCCGCTACGCGGCGCTCGCGCGCCGCGAGCTCGAGACGGTCGAGGATCGCGAGGACCGCGAGATCATCGCGGCCCAGCTCGCCGAGCTGAGCCTCTAGACAGCCTCGAGCTGCGCCTCGGCGGCGCGCAGGTACTGGTGCACGAACGCGATCGCCATGCTGCCCTCGCCCACCGCGGCCGCCACGCGCTTGACCGGGCCCGAGCGCACGTCGCCGCACGCGAAGATGCCCGGGACGGTCGTCTCTAGCAGGTACGGATCGCGCTCGAGCTGCCAGGCGCCGGATGCCGCCACGTCGGCGCCCGTCAGGACGAAGCCGCGGCGGTCGAGCGCGATCTCCGGCGGAAGCCAGCCGGTCTCGGCGTCGGCGCCGATGAAGATGAACAGCCCGCCCGACTCGAGCCGCTGCGTCTCGCCGGTTTCGATCGTGCGCACGTCGATCGCCTCGAGCGAGGCGTCGCCGTGAGCCGCGGCGACCTCCGAGCCGAAGAGCACGCGGATGTTCTCGCGGGTGGCGAGCTGGTCGACGAGGTAGCGCGACATGCTCTTCTCGAGCGTCTCGCCGCGGTAGAGGATCGTCACGCTTCGCGCATGGGTCGAGAAGAACATCGCCGCCTGGCCCGCGGAGTTTCCGGCGCCGACCACGTGGACGTCGAGGCCGTGGGTATTCGGCGCCTCGCTGCGGGCCGCGCCGTAGGAGATGCCCTTGCCCGCGAGTCGGTCGAAGCCCTCGACGGCGAGCCTCCTCCAGGCGACGCCGCACGCGAGGATGATCGTCCGGCCCTTCAGCACGTCGCCGCCGTCGAGGTGGACCTGGTGCGTCGGCGCGTCGATGCGGGTGATCTCCCGCGTCACGAGGATCTCGGCTCCGAGCCGGCGCGCCTGCTGTAGCGCGCGGCTCGCGAGCTCGTCGCCGGAGACGCCCGAGGGGAAGCCGAGGTAGTTCTCGATCCGCGACGACGTGCCCGCCTGGCCGCCCGGCGCCTCGCGCTCGATCACGATCGTCCGCAGCCCTTCCGACGCGCCGTACACGGCCGCGGCGAGGCCCGCCGGCCCGGCGCCGACGACGATCACGTCGTACTCGTGCGACGCGGCCTCCGTGCCGAGGTCGAGGAGCTCCGCGACGCGCCGCAGCTGCGGGCGCACGACGACCTTGCCGCCGACGACGCGGATCGCCGGCAGGTGCTCGTCCGCCGGGAGCGGGCCGCCCCAGTGCTCGGCCGCGTCGGGCTCGGTCGGGTCGAGCCATTTGAAGCCGACCTGGTTCCGGTCGAGGAAGCGGCGCAACGCGCCGCACGACGCGTCCCACCGGTGGCCCAGGACGACCGCCCGCGGGGCCGGCGGCTCCGCCGCGAGACCCTGCAACCCGCCCGGACCCGTCATCCGGTCGGCCGCGAGGCGTCCGACCTCCTTCGCGATCGCGGGGGCGACGGCCGCGACGGCGTGGTAGTCGTGCGGCTCGATCCGCATCACGCGCGACCGCGCGGAGGCGCGGAAGCCGACGGGGAAGAGGGTGCCGAGCGTGATCGGCACCTCGCCGAAGATCTCGCCGGGACGCCGGGACCCCACGATCCGCTCGACTCCGTCGGTCACCTTCACCGCCTCGATCCAGCCCTCGAGCAGGGCGAAGAGCGCCCGCTCGTCGCCCTCCTGCGCCGCGTACTCGCCCGGCGTGAGAGTGATGTCGGCGGCGACGCGGCACAGCCGCTCGCGGTCGTCGGGCGTGAGCCCGGCGAAGACCCTGATCCGCCCGATCTCCTCGGCCGTCACCATCTCCTGGCTCAGCCCTTCACGTCGGCTTCCGCGTGCTCCGACGCCTTCGCGTTCGCACGCAACCGGCGGAGCTGGAGCCGGCTGCGCCGGCCGGAGATCACGAGGTACATGAGCAGCGCAACCGCGATCGCCCCGAGAATCGCCCCGGCAAGCGAGGCCCCGCGGAACCCCGGCGCCTGCACGTCGAGCGTGCGCTCGCCGGCGTGCGCCGCGTTACCGCCCCCGAGGACGATCCCGAGGGTGAACAGGTTCGGCAGCGCGAGCAGGATCGCGGCCGCGATCCAGCCGCCCCAGACGCGGAAGCGGCGCCGCCTGCGCAGCCCGCGCCAGAGCACGACGAGCGGCAGGGCGGTGAAGACGAAGCCGTAGACGAGCCCGACGAAGATCCCGGCCGTCAGGCTCCCGCGCACCTGATCGCCGATGCGATGCGACCACCAGCGCGGGATCACCGCCGCGCCGAGGAGCCCGGCGAGCACGAGCACCCCGACGAGCACGATCGCGACCAGCGCACGCTTCGCCCAGATGCGGAGACGCGGTCCAGACGGGATGGCGGTCGTGTGCGCGCCCATGGGGCAACGCGGCCAGCCTATCGCGGTGCACCGTGACCGCGGTAGAACTCGCTGACGTGCTCGAGCTGCGCCCGAACTGCGAGCTGTGCGACGCGGACCTGCCGCCCGGCTCGCCGGCTGCGCGCATCTGCAGCTACGAGTGCACGTTCTGCGTCGACTGCGTCGAGAACGTCCTCCACGACGTGTGCCCGAACTGCGGCGGCGGCTTCCAGCCACGGCCGATCCGGCCGGCGCGGGCCTGGCGCGAAGGGACGGGACTCGCGCACGACCCGGCGGGCACGCGGCGGCGTCGGACGCCGTACACGCGGGAGGAGCTCGCCCGCTTCGCAGCGGCGCTCCGCGACGTCGCTCCCGGGGAACGCTGAGACTACGGCCTCGAGATCGGTGATTCCCCGCAGGCGATCGCGGAGGGAGTCCCGATAGCAGGGTTCCCGGCCGCCGCAAGGATGCGACGAAACCGGCGACATGGGACGCCGGGAGAGCAAAGGAGTCGCCGTCATGAAGAAGCTGCTGTTGCTGATCGCCGTTGCCGCACTCGTCAGCGTCGGTGCAGGGCAGGCGTTCGCCCGCTCCGACCACGCCGTCGCGAAGACCGTCACCATCGTCATGAAGGATCCGGGCTGCCACTGGTTCTCCGTCGGCGGCAAGCTGCTGAAGTCGCAGACGCTGTCCGTCAAGGGCCCGGTGCAGCTCGTCAACCTCGACGAGGACGCCATCGTCGTCGTCGGCCCCAAGGTCACGAGGCACGAGGCCGTCGGCAAGCGGCTCGCGCTCGGACACGGCGTCTACAAGATCACGATGGTCGGGCAGCACCCCGACGACAACCACCTGAAGCTCGTCGTCAAGTAGCGACCGTTTCCCGGGCGGCGACTCCTGGGAGTAGAGGGCCCGCGCGCGGATCGACGCCGCCGCGGGCCCTCTTCGTCTACCAGAGGCCGAAGACGCTGTAGCCGACGACGCCGGGAGCGCCGTCCGCGAAGCTGCCGTTCTCGACCGCGAGCGCGAACGGCGAGACGAAGACCGGCTGGGTCGGGTAGTCGAGCTCCGGCGCGTCGTTCGCGAACGAGACGAGCCGCCCGCCCGGCGCCACCACGACGACGTGCCCGTGGCCGGGGCCGTTGACCGCCACCCAGAGGTTGCCGAGCCAGTCGAACGCGATCCCGTCCGCGTCGACGAGAGCCGGGTCGGAGGCAAACGTCGCCGGCGCGCCCGGTGCACCGTTCGGCGCCACGTCCACCGTCACGATCCTGCCCTGGTCGTACGACGTCACGTAGAGCCGTTCGCCGCGGAAGGCGACCCCGTTGGCGCCGAGGCCGGAGGCGCCCGGCGCGAGTGCCGGGTCGTCGAGCCACGGCGCGGCCGGCGTCTGCGGGGTGCCGTTCAGCGGCACGCGCCAGATCGGGCCGGACGAATCCGCGACGTAGAGGTAGCCGCCGTGCACCGCGAGCCCGTTCGGGAAGGAGCTCACCGGCAACGTCAGGACACGCGTCAGCGTGCCGTTCGATTCGACGCGCAGGACGCCCGGCGCGAGCGCGAGTCCTTCGTCGAGGAACGGGGCAACCGTCACGTACAGGTGGCCCTGGGGATCGAACGCGATCCCGGTCAGGAGCTCCCAGGCACCGAGGTCGATCGGCCCCGCCACGACCGAGTGCGCGGCGCCCGACGGTCGGAAGCGCTCGACGTAGCCGTAGTTGTGCTCGTCGCCCCAGACGGTGCGCGACACGTAGAGAAAGCCGTTCGGGCCGAGCGCCATGCTCTCGGCGAACGAGCCGTACGGCTCGGTGAACGGCCACGACGCGACGACCTGTGCGTTCAGACGCGGGTTGGACGCCCCGGCGGTCGTTCCGATCGCCGCGAACGCCGACGTGAGCGCTGCGAACAGCAGCGCCCGCATGACCCACTTCATCCGAATTCCCCCTTCCGATTCGACGCCCGCGCCGGGGAAGCTGCGCCCCGCGGCACGGGCGGTTCCTCGATGCTGACCGGGTGTGCGCACGGCCGCATCCGCGGCCGCCCCGATGGGGGTTGCGCTCAGGCGGCGCCGAGCACGGGCAGCGCGACCGCCTCGAGGACGTCGGCCGCTCCGGCCGCGCCGTCCGACGCGCGCAGGGAGGCGCCGATGCGCGTCGCCGCGGCGCGGAAGGAGGGATCGCCCAGGACCGCCTCCACGGCGGACCGCAGCTCGCTCGTGCGAAGGCGGCGGGCGCGGACGGCGAGCCCCGCGCCGGACTCGACGACCGTCCGCGCGGTGAACGCATGGTCGTAGGCAACCGGCGTGACGACGAGCGGCAGGTCGTGCAGAAGCGCCTCGTTGACGGTGTTCACGCCTGCGTGGCACACCACGGCGTCGACCTGGGGGAGGAGCGTGTCGAACGGCGCCCACTCGACGGCGACGACATTGGCCGGCGTGGCGGGCGGCGCGACGTCGCCGGGCGTGCAGAGGACGAGCTCCACATCCGTGCCGCCGAACGCCTCGACGGCCGCCTCGTAGACGCGCCGTCCGGCCGCCGGTACGACCGTGCCGAGCGTGACGAGCACGCGCGGCCTGCGTACGAGCCGTTCCCAGGGGAACGGCAGGTCCTGCCGGCGCGGGACGACCGCCGGGCCGACGAACACGCACTCGGCCGGGAACGACGTCGCCCCCACGAAGGCGCGGGTGGTGTAGACGACGACGCCCTGGGGCGAGCGTCCGGGGCTCGGGACGGGCACGAGGCCCGCCGTCCGCTGGAGCGCCGCCTGCCGCGCGGCGAGCCACCGGCGCACGGCGTCGAGGGAGGTCGTGTCGGCCACGGCCTGGAAGCTCGGCGACGACGTCACCCACGGGAGGCCTGCCCGCCGGGCCGCGAACGCGCCCGCGAGCGCGTGCTCGTCGACGAAGAGCGCGTCGGGGCGGAAGTCGTCGACCGCCTGCTCGAGCCCCGGCAGCGTCTCGAGCGCGAGCGGGCCGAAGACGTCGTCCCAGATCGTCAGCGTGAGGTCGGGGCGGCCGGCCTCCTCCTCGAGTCGCGCCGTGTGTGCCGCGAGCAACTCTCCGGCACGCTCGTCGTCGAGGCCGTAGACGGTCGCGTCCGCCGGCAGGAGGCGGCCGACCTGCCGCTCGTGCACCGCCCACGCCACTTCGTGGCCGCGCGCCTGGAGCTCGTACGCGACCGCCGCGAGCGGGATCACGTGACCTGCGAGCGGCGGCGCCGTCAGCAGGAAGCGCGCCACGTCAGCTCCCGTGCTCCCCGAGGAAGCGAGAGATACGGCCGGCGACGGCCTCTGTCTCGTGCAGCAGGATCAGGTGGCCGCGGCCCTCGAACACGACGAGCTCGCAGCGCGGGAGGATGGCCGCGACGCGCTCGCCGTCCGCACGGAGCTCCGAATCCTCACCGTAGAGCGCGAGCACCGGGCACTCGATCCTGCGCAGCTCCTCGTCGGTCAGCTGCGGCGTCGCCTCGAGGTCGGCGGCGAGCGTCGTCTCGTGCACGAGCCGGTCCGCGACGCGCTCGAGCGGCTTTCGGCGGCGGGCGCGCGTCCGCTCGAACACGGCGGTGAACGCGGCGGCGTCCGCATCGGTCTCGCCGCCGCGGCCGTGCCGCTCGAACCACTCGCCGAAGACCTCTGCGATCTTCCGGTCGCGCGCCTCGCCTTCGAGGCCGAGCGTCTCGCCCATGCGGGGCCCGAAGCTCGCGTCCCCGACCTGCGCGTCGACGAGCACGACGCCAGCCGTCAGGTCGGGGTGGTCGAGCGCGTGCCGCAGCCCGACGAGACCGCCGAAGCTGTTGCCGGCGACGACCACGCGGCGGTCGCCGAGGCCGAGGCCCTCGAGCACGCCGCGCAGGTCGGCGACCATGTCGTCCACCGTGTAGCCGTCGAGCGGCTGCTCGCTGCGACCGTGGCCGCGCAGGTCGTAGAGGACGAGCGTCGCCTCGTCCCGGAGGTGCGGTGCGAGCGTGAAGTAGAAGCTCGAGAGGTTGTCGAAGACGAGCCCGTGCACGAAGACGACGACGGGGCCGCCGGCGCCGAGTACCTGCGCGTTGAAGCGGACGCCGCGTGCGAGGACCTCAGGCATCGAGGAACGCCAGGATCTCGTTCGTCATCTCCGACGCCGCCTCGAGCGCGATGAAGTGGCCCGCGGGCAGGTCGACCGCGCGCGCGTTCGGCAGCACGCGCAGCAGGCGGTCGCGGGTCGTCTCGCGGTAGATGCTCCGCTCGCCGTAGAGGAGCAGCACGGGGCGGTCGAGGCGCGCGAGCTCGTCGTCCTCGATGTCGGGCGCTGCCTCGAGCTCTTCGACGACGCTCGTCTCGTACGCGAGCGAGCGCGCGTGGCGGACGAGGCCGTCGCGGCGCCGCCTCTGCGAGTCGAAGTAGTCGCGGCCCTCGTCCGGGAGGATGCCGAAGAGCTCCTCCTCGTCCGCCCCGGCGAGCCAGGTGAGCTCGCGGTCGGCGACGACGGGAAGCGGCGCGTCGACGAGGACGAGCCGGTCGACGCGGTCCGGACGGTCGACCGCGTAGCGGAGGGCGACCGTGGCGCCGAGGCTCGAGCCGACGAGGGACACCCGCTCTCCGGGCGCGAACGCCTCGACGTGCGCCGCGAGGTCCGCGGCGAGCGCGGGGACGCCGTAGCCCGTCGCGGCCGGCCCGCTGCGGCCGTGCCCGCGCTGGTCGAACAGCAGCACCCGGTGCGTCTCGGCGAGTCGCGGCGCGGCCGTGAAGTACATCGTCGCCATGTTCTCGAGCAGGCCGTGCACCATCACGACGGGCGGCCCTGAGCGGCCGAGCTCCTGGACGTGGAACTGCTGGCCGTTGCGCTCGACTACCGGCACTGCGCCACGTGCTCGACGACCTGCCCGACGCGCAGGGTGATGACGTCCTCGAGCTCCATGCCCGAGAGCCAGGACGCGAAGTCGACGGCGGGGTACCGGTTCTGGATCCCCTCGCCGAGCGCGACGATCTCGATGCTCTCGAGCTCGAGGTCCGCGAACGACGTCTCCATCCCGATCGCGACGTCGTCCGCCCATTCCTCCCCGATCACCTCGCGGATGATCGCGGCCACCTCCCCGAGGATCTCCTGCGTCGAATCTCCCACCGTGCTCATGCAGACTGCTCTCCTTCCGTCCATGCGATCACGTGGCCGTCCGCGCTGCGCGTGCGGACGGGTATGCCGGCGACGACCGTGCGGTCGCCGTCGAAGGCGGTTGCGACGAGTGCGCGCGGCGCGCCGGCCAGCCCGGTGCCGCGCGCCTTCCCGACTGCCTCCTTCGCGCACCACAGGCGCGTCAGCCACTCGTCGCGGTTCTCGTCGGGGAGCAGCGCGAGCTCCTCGTCCGTGAACGCGAGCTGCACGAAGCCCGCGCCGCGCAGCTCGACGCGCTCGAGATCGATCCCGACGTCGACGCCGATCCGCGCCGCGGCGACGGCGCGCTCGCCTTTGTGGGCGACGGAGACGCGCACGTCCTCCGAGAAGTCGCCGCTCACGAGCGGGCGACCGCCCGCGTCGTTCGACACGGTCACGTGCACCGGGTAGAGCGGGCCGTGGCCCCGGCGCCAGAGCAGGTCCCGGACAGCGTCCTTGATGGCGACGCGCCCGCCCAGCCATTCCGCGCGCCGCCTCGGCGGCAGCGCGTCCAGCTCCTCGCGCTCGCGCCGGGAGAGGTACCGGCGCGCGAGGTAGTCCGACGAGGGGAAGCGCGCGACGCCGCGGTCGAACAGGACGAAGCCGAAACCGTCAGGGTCGGGCTCCGACAGCATCCCGCGGCCGGGACGCATCATCACGTCCCACGTGCGATCGTCGGTGCGGAAGCGAACGTCCTCCCAGCCGGTCACGCGCGCGTACAGCCGGCCGTCGTGCACGAGCTCCATCTCGGCGCGCACCTCACGGGCGGAGACGTTCGAGACGACGACGGTGCACTCGACGAGCGAGCCCGGCTCCGGCTCCGGCCCGTAGAGGTCGAGTCGCTCGAGACGGAGCGGCATGAGCAGCTTGTCGGCCCCGGCGGTGATCATCATCCAGTGGCCGAACAGCTGCCCGGCTCCGTCGAGGAGCGCGCCGGCCGCCGGAAGCGCGCGGAGCGTGCCGCGGATCCCGTCGGGCGAGACGGCGGCGATGTCGACGACGGCCTGGTACGCGGGCCCGTGGAACATCCAGCCCTCGCGGTACAGCTGCTCGGCCGTGACGGGCGGCCGCCGCTCGCCCGCGAGCTGCAGCGCCGCGCGCGGCGGCTCCGGGTAGGCGGCTTCCGTGACGACGGTCGCGTCGATGTAGCCGTCGAGCGCCGCCGCCACCTCGCTTCGCCCGTCGAAGCGCGTGCGCAGCGTCACCCCGAGCTGCGGCTCGACCGCGAGCCACCGCAGCGCGCGCAGGTCGCGCAGCCCGACGGGCACGCGGCCGGGGGCGGCGCGCCGCGCGGCGTCGAGGAAGAGCCGGACGGACATGGTCATCGGCACGACGGGATAGCGGTCGGCGAGGTCGGGCCAGCCCGCCGGTTGTGGGAAGAGGCAGTGGTCGACGAGCTCCGGATGCGTGTCGACCGAGAGCACGAGCTCGTCGACGGTCTCGCGCGGGGCCGGAGGCGCTCCCGCCTCGAGCGCGCGGCGCACGTCCTCCTGCACCTCGTCGAGCAGGCGGAGCGTCGCGTCGAACTCCGCCGCGAGCGCGCCGCCGGCCGGGGAGGAGGCGCGGGTCGTCCGGAGCGCGGGCGTCTCGACGCGGATGAGGGGCACGCCGAGGGCGAGCCGCATCGGCGCGCGCACGGCGCCGCGCGGCGCGAGGCCGACCGCGTCGAGGCGGACGTCGGCTCCCTCGACGAACAGCGCAGCCGCGACGCGGCGCAGCTGCTCGAGTCCGCTCCGCTGCGGGACGTTCGCGGAGATCGCGAGGTGTGGTCGTCGCCCGAGCGTGTCCGAGACGAAGCTCGGCGTGCTGCCGGTGCCGAGCTGGACGAAGACGCGCACGCCGTGCTCGTAGAGCGCGAGCACGAGCTCGCGGAAGCGCACCGGCCTGAGCAGGTGCTCGATCGCCAGCGCCTTGATCGCATCGGCGTCGTCGGGATAGGGCGCGCACGTCGTCGAGGACCAGAGCGGTATGCGCGCCGGCCGCAACGTCAGGAGCTCGTAGTTGCGACGGTGGGCCTCGACGTACGGCGCGAGCGCGGACGAGTGGAAGCCGCCGTGCGGGAAGGGGAGGACCTCCGCGAACACGCCCTGCCCGCGCAACGCGGCGACGGCGGCCGCGACCGCCTCCTCCGGGCCCGAGATGAGCGACTGGTGGACGCAGTTGTCGTGGCTGACGACGACACCGTCGAGCCCGGCCGCCGCGGCGGCGGCGCGCTCGGCCCCGCAGCCGAGCGCGGCGAAGACGACGCCGGGCACCTCGAGCGAGCCGGGATCGAGCGCGGCGATGAACGGGTCGACGTCCGCTTCGCCGACCATCCCGGCGGCAACCATGCCGTTCCACTCGCCGATCGAGTGGCCCGCGATCACGTCGGGCTCGAGCCCGAGCCGCGCCGCCGCCCGCTGCAGCGCACGGCCGACCTGGATGACGGCGAGACCGCGCCGCTCGAGGTCCTCGGCCGTGTCGACCGCGGGCGCGTCCTCGAGCCCGTCGAGCCGAGGCTCGAAGCCGGGCTCGACGCCCGGGAACACGAACGCGACCAGCCCTCCGTCCGCGACGAGCCCGTCGTGCGCGAACGAGATCCCGTCGCGCCCGCGGCGCGGCCGCCCGGACTCGACCGCCGTGCGCGCGACGGCGAGCCGCTCCGGCGTGGGGTCTACGACTGCGAGGCGCCACGGTCCCGGCTCGGAGGCGGCGCCGTCGAGGGCGGCGAGCAGCTCCTGCTGCGTCGCCGCCGTGAGAACGAGCACGTCCTCCTGCCAATCGGCGCTGCGAACGCGCCGCCGCGCCGGGCCGCCGCCGTGTCGCTCGAGGACGGCGTGCGCGTTGATGCCGCCGAAGCCGAACGCGTTCACGCCGGCGAGCCGGTGCCGGTCGTCCCACGGCTCGGCCTCGGTGACGAGCCGGAACCGCGTCTCCGCGAGCCGCTCGTGCGGCTCCTCGGCATGCAATGTCGGCGGCAACACGCCGTGGTAGAGCGCGAGCGCCGTCTTCACGAGCCCCGCGGCGCCCGCCGCAGGCATCGTGTGCCCGATCATCGACTTCACCGAGCCGAGGCCCGCGCGGTGGCCGTTCGGCGGACCGAAGAAGCGCGCGAGCGTGTCCAGCTCGGCCGCGTCGCCGGCGGGCGTCGCCGTTCCGTGCGCCTCGACGAGCCCGACGGCGGCGGGATCGAGGCCCGCGCGTGCCCAGGCGCGGCGGAGCGAGAGCAGCTGGCCGTCGACGCGCGGCGTCATCAGGCTCGTGTGGCGGCCGTCGCTCGCGATCCCCGTGCCGCGGACGACCGCGTAGACCCGGTCGTCGTCGCGCTCCGCGTCGGCGAGCCGCTTCAGCACGACGAGCGCGATCCCCTCGCCGATCAGCAGACCGTCTGCGCCGCGGTCGAACGGCCGGATCTCGCCGCGCCGCGACAGCGCCCCGAGCTGGCAGAAGATGCTCCAGAACGACGGGTCGTGGGTGAGGTGGACGCCGCCCGCGACCGCCATGTCGACGGTGCCGTCGAGCAGGTCGCGGCACGCGTGGTCGAGCGCGACGAGCGAGCTCGCGCACGCGGCGTCGACCGTGTACGCGGGTCCGCCGAGGTCGAGCCGGTTCGAGATGCGGGACGCCGTCAGGTTCGGGACGAGGCCGATCGCGGTGTCCGGGCCGTACGTGCCCGCGCCCGCCTGGAAGGCCGCCTTGACGCGCTCGAGGTCGTCCTCGCCGAGGTCGGGGAGGAGCGTGCGCAAGAGCTCGACCACCTGCTGGCCGTGGCGCACGTGCTCGATCAGGCGCGTGATGCCGGCGCCGAGGTAGTTGCCGCGGCCGAGGACGATCCCGGTGCGCTCGCGCGGGAACTCGCGCGAGTCGTAGCCGGCGTCGGCGAGCGCGCGGGTGGCCGCCTGGAGGGTCAGGAGCTGGTCGGGCTCCGCGCCCTCCGCGGCGGCCGGCATGATCCCGAACGCGAGCGGGTCGAACGTCGCGTACTCGTCGACGAACCCGCCGCGGCGACAGTAGAAGCGGTCGGGCGCAGTCGACTCCGGGTCGTAGAAGACGGGGTCCCAGCGGTCGGGCGGCACCTCCGAGGTCGCGTCGACGCCGCCGACCACGTTGTCCCAGAACACGCCCGCGTCCGGCGCGCCGGGAAGGACGCACGCCATCCCGACGATCGCGACGCCGGTCATGTGAGGGCGGCGGGATCCGCCTCGGCGAGGATGACGTTCGGCTCGTCGCCGCCCGCGAGCAGCTCGCGCAGGAACGCCTCGGCTCCCGCCTCGGGGTCGATCAGCCCGATGCCGCGGCGGCCGTACTCCCGCTCGAGCTCGGGCGAGACCATGCCGCCGTTCCGCCACGGACCCCACGCCATCGAGACGACGCGGCCGGCGATGCGCTGGTTGAGCATCGCTGCAAGCTTGTCGAGGAAGTCGTTCGCGGCGGCGTAGTCGGTCTGGCCTCGGTTGCCGAAGACGCCGGCGACGCTGGAGAAGAAGACGACGAAGCGGACGTCGTCCCGCAGCTTGCGCGAGAGCGTCAGCGCCCCGCCGACCTTCGTCTCGAAGACGCGCGCGAACGAGTCGTCCGTCTTGTCGCGAAGGAGCTTGTCCTCGACGACCCCCGCGGCGTGCACGACGCCGTCGAGGCGGCCGTACCGTTCGTAGATCCCGTCGATCAACGCTCCGAAGGCGTCCTCGTCGCGGACGTCGACCGCGTGGTACTCGACCTCGGCGCCCGCCTCCGCAAGCGTGGTGAGCGTCGACCGGATCTCGCGCTCTGCGAGGATCCGCCGCGTCGCCGCCTCGATCTCGCGCGGCTCGAGGCCGCCGCGACCGGCGAGCAGCCGCCGCAGCGCCGTCGCGTCCTGCGCTGCCGCGATCTCGGGGTCCTCGTCGTCCGCAGGCGCAGCCGAGCGGCCGACGAGCACCAGGCGGCAGCCGAAGCGGCGCGCGAGCGCGAGCGCGGCCGCGGCGGTGATTCCGCGCGCGCCGCCGGTGAGCAGGACGACGGCGTCCTCCTCGAGCTCGAGCGCGGGCTCGCCGCCGTTCAGGTCGGCGCGGGTCGGCGTCAGCACGAGCCGCGAGGCGGCCTCGTACCCCACCTCGCGGAGGCCGTCGTCGGCGGAGAGCTCGGCGACGAGCCGGTCGGCGAGCTCGCCCGCGTCGCCGTCGGGCGCCAGGTCGACGACGCGGATGCGCCGCTCGGGCCACTCCTTCGACGCGCTCTTGACGAGACCCGCGATGCCTGCGCCGGGCGGCAGCTCGTGGCCGTTCGGGCGCATCCCGAGCGAACCGCCGAGACCGGTCGCCGCGAGCACGGAGCCGGAGCCGGCGAGGAGCGCCGCGCGCACCAGGGTGAAGAGCGGCAGCAGCACCGGGGTCGGCGAGTCGACGAGCCCCGACAGGTCGATGAGCTCCTCGTCGCCGACCGGGTCGTCGCCCGCGCGCACGCGCGCCTCCGCGCCGAGCGCCGCGAGGCGCGCGACGAGCTCCTCGGCGACGCCGCCGAGGTCGGGGACGACGGCGAAGCGCCGGCCGGCGAGCGACCGCTCTTGCGGCTCGACGGCGGGGGCGGGCGCGAGCCGAGGGACGTAGCGCGGAACGGACGCGGGCTGCGGCGGCTCGGCGTCGGACGCGCCGCCGGCGTGCTCCTCGAACCACGCGACGATCTCGCGGATCGTGCGGAGCGCGGCCACCTCCTCCGTCACGGTCTCGTCCTCCGCGGCGCCGGAGAGGCCGAGCCGCTCGATGAGCGCTCCGAGGATCTCGATGCGCTTGATCGAGTCGATACTCAGGTCGGCCTCGAGGTCGATGTCGACGCCGAGCATCTCGGGCGGGTACCCGGTGCGCTCGGCGACGATCGCGAGCAGGAGCTCCTCGACGCTCGCGGCCGGAGCGGCCTCGACGGGCTCCGGCGGCTGCACGTCGACGGGCTCCGCCGCCGCGGCGGGCTGGAGCGCGGGCGTGAGCGGAGCGGTCGGCTCTTCGAGCGGTGCGCCGAGGTAGCCGAGCATGACCCGCCGCTGCGTCTCGACGAGCTCGCGCACGCCGCGCAGGTACTCGAGCACGACCTGCTCGCGCGTCTCGGCGCCGGCCTCCGGCGGCGCGCCGACGGGCGTCGTCACGACCGGCCCCTCGACCGGCCGGAACGCGTGTGCGGGCGGTTCGCCGACGACGGGGCGCGCTCTCTGGCCGTTCACCCACCATGCCGCCCGCGGGACGGCATCCGGGGAGACGCCCTCGAGGTCGAGGAGCCGCGCGCGCCGCCCGACGAAGAGCGCCTCCGCGTCGACCGGGACGCCGGCGACGGCGAGCTGGGCGACGGCGCCCAGCAGCTCCGCGAGCGAGCCGGTGCCGTCGTCGCACGCGATCGCACGGTACGGCCGGCCGGCGAGGATGCGGGAGACGAGCCCCGTCAGCACGCGCCCGGGCCCGACCTCCAGGAAGACGCGGACGCCGTCGGCGTACATGCGCTCGACGAGCTCGACGAAGCGGACAGGCCGGGCGACCTGGCCCGCGAGCAGGTCGCGGGCGGCGCCGTCGTCGTCCGGGTAGGGGGCGGCGAGCGAGTTCGCGTACACCGGCCGGTCCGGCGCACGGAGGCCGGCGGCCGCGACGTCGGCCGCGAGGGCGGACGCGGCGGGGGCGACGGCGGGGCTGTGGAACGCGCACGCGACGGGGATGCGGCGCGCCGTCAGCCCGGCGGCGGCGAGCCGCTCGAGCGCCGTCTGAACGGCGGGCGTCGGGCCGGAGAGCACGACCTGGTCCGGCGCGTTCTCGTTCGCGACGACCAGCCCGTCGAGGCCCGTGAGGTGCTGCTCGACGTCGCCCCGCGCGGCCGAGACGGCCGCCATCGTGCCGGGGTCGCCACCCGCGGCGTCGAATGCCTCCAGGATCCGCTCGGCGCGGGCGCGGCTGAGCCGGATGAGCGCATCCTCCCCGAGGGCGCCCGCGGCGCACAGCGCGGCGAGCTCGCCGTAGCTGTGCCCGGCGAGCGCGTCGGGTACGACCCCGAGCCGGTCGAACAGCTCGACGAGCGACAGCTCGACCATGCCGAGCGCGGGCTGCGCGATGCGCGTGTCGGTGACGGCCGCGCGCTGCGCCTCGCGCGCCTCCGGCGTCCATGCCGTCGGCGGGAACACGCACCCCGCAACCTGCCCGTCGAGCTCGAACAGCCGCTGCAGCTCCGGGAAGGCGACGTAGAGCTCGCGCAGCATTCCGACCCGCTGGCTTCCCTGGCCGGGGAAGAGGAACGCGAGCCGGCCCGGCTCGCCCGCGGTGTCGCGGACGAAGACGCCGGCGGCGGCGCCGTCGAACGCGCGGGCGGCGGCGAGGCGCTCGGCGAGCTGCGTCGTCGACGACGCGACGAGCGCCGCCTGCACGTCTCCCTCGTCCCGCGCGAGCGTCCACGCGAGATCGCGGAGCCGCCAGCGGTCGTCGCGCTCGAGCGCCGCGGCGAGCGCGTCCATGCGCGCGGCGGCCGCGTCACGGTCGGCGCCGCGGAAGAGGAAGAGCTCGGCGGAGCGGACGTCCGGCAGCGCCGGCGCGCCGTGCTCGGCGACGATCGCGTGGAAGTTCGTGCCGCCGAACCCGAACGCGGAGACGGCGGCCTTCCTGTTCCCGCCGAGCCACGGGCGCGGCGCGTCCGAGAGCGCGAACGGGCTCGTCTCGGCGTCCCAGCCCGGGTTCGGCCGCTCGATGTTGATCGTCGGCGGCAGCGTGCGGTGGTGGAGCGCGAGCGCGACCTTGACGAGGCCGGCGAGGCCGGCGGTGCACTTCGTGTGGCCGATCTGCGACTTGACGGAGCCGAGGCCGCACGACCCCGGCGCCGCCCCGGCCGCGCCGAAGACGTCGGTCAGCGTCTGGATCTCCGTGCGGTCGCCGACGACCGTGCCCGTCCCGTGCGCCTCGACGAGCCCGACCTCCGCCGGCGAGATGCCCGTTGCGTCGTACGCGCGCGCGAGCGCCCGCACCTGGCCCTCCCGGCGCGGCGCGGTCAGTCCGAGGCTGCGGCCGTCGCTCGAGCCCGCGATCCCCTTCACGACGGCGTAGATGCGGTCGCCGTCGCGCTCGGCGTCGGCGAGCCGCTTGAGGATCACCGCGGCGACGCCCTCGCCGAGGGCGATCCCGTCGGCGTCGGCGTCGAACGTGCGGCAGCGTCCGGTGGGGGAGAGGGCGTGCACGGCCGAGAACATCAGGTAGTCCCCGAGGCCGTTGTGGAGGTCGGCGCCGCCGCAGACGACGAGGTCGCTCGTGCCGGCCGCCAGCTCGCCGACCGCTGCGCCGAGCGCGGCGAGGGAGGAGGCGCACGCGGCGTCGACCGTGTAGTTGACGCCGCCGAGGTCGAGGCGGTTCGCGATTCGCCCGGCGATCACGTTCGCGAGCACCCCGGGGAACGAGTCCTCCGTGGGGGTGGGAAGGACGGTCTCGAGCCCGGGCGGCACCTCGCCGACGTACTGCCGCCAGTGCATCCGGAACGAGTACGCGGCGCTGAGGTCGCTGCCGGGCTCCGTGCCGAAGACGACGGAGGCCCGCTCGCGGTCGAACTCGCGCTCGAGGTACCCCGCGTCGGCGAGCGCGCGCCGCGCCGCCTCGAGCGCGAGCAGCTGCACCGGCTCGATCGCCGCGAGCGAGTTCGGCGGGATCCCGTAGGCGGTCGGGTCGAACGGGACGTCGTCGAGGAAGCCGCCCCAGCGCGACGGTGTCTGCACGCCGGGCACGCCGTCCGGGTCGTAGAAGGCGTCGCGGTTCCACCGCTCCGGCGGCACCTCGCCGATGCTGTCGACGCCGGCGACGACGTTCGCCCAGAACGTCTCGGGGTCCTGGGCGCCCGGCAGGAGCGTGCTCATGCCGACGATCGCCACGTCGACCGCCCGCCCCTGCGGGCGCTCGTCGATCTCCACGCGCGGCCCGCCCGCGATCTCCGCGTGCAGGTCGGCGATCCGGCAGGTGCGGTCGCGGAGTGCCGCGACCTGTCCGAGCATGAACATGCCCTCCGCCCGCTGCGTCTCCGCGTCCACCTCGACGAGCTCGCCGTCCTCCCGCGCGAGCCCCTTCGAGGCGATGCGCAGGCGTCCGAGGTTCAGGCGCTCGAGCGCCTCCCACCGGGCCTGCGCCTCGACGCCCCGCTCCGCGAGCCGGGCCGCCTCGGCGCGGAAGGCCGCGACGAACGGCGAGTCGGCGCAGCGCGTGGCGTGGCCCGGGCTCGTCTCGAGCAGCGCCGTCCCGTCGCACGCGACGGCCGCCTCCTGGAACGCCGGGGTGATCGCGCCGCAGGCGACCGCCTCCTCGGTGAAGAGGTACGCCGTCCCCATGAGGACGCCGACCTTGGCACCGCGGCGGGCGAGCGGTGCTGCGAGCGCCTCGACCATCGCGGCCGAGCGCCGGTCGTGGACGCCGCCGGCGAAGAGCACGCTCAGCTCCTCCGCGGCCTCGTGGTCGCGCAGCCGGTCGAGCTGCTGCTGCCAGAGGAGGAAGCTCGTCCTCGGCCCGACGTGGCCGCCGCACTCCCTGCCCTCGAAGACGAATCGCCGCGCCCCCTCCTTGAGGAAGAGGTCGAGCAGCCCGGGGGAGGGAACGTGCAGGTACGTGGCTATGCCCGCGGCCTCGAGCGGCTTCGCCTGGGCGGGGCGGCCGCCCGCGATCAGCGCGAGCGGCGGCCGGATCTCCTCGACCACGTCGAGCTGCTCGCGACGGAGCTCGTCGGGCACGAAGCCGAGCACCCCGACGCCCCACGGAAGCCCGTCGAGCCGCTCCGACGTCTCCTCGAGCAGCGCGCGCACCTCCGGCCCGCGGAGGAGCGCGAGGGCGAGGAACGGCAGCGCGCCGCCGCGCGCGACCGCCTCCGCGAACCCCGCGCGGTCCGAGACGCGCGTCATCGGCCCCTGTGCGATCGGGTAGCGCAGGCCGTGGTCCCGTGCGAGCGGAGCGCTCTCCGCGAGCGGCCGCAGCGCGCGGGCCGAGCGCAGGCCGTCGGCGATCGCGTGCCGCAGGCCGCGCACGAGCTCCTCGGCGGTCGGGAAGCGCGCCGCGAGCGATTGCGCGAGCGCCGCGTCCTGGCCGAGCGGCAGGTCGGTGAGGTCGTCGTCGAGCCCGGGCCGCGAGAGGACCCGGCGGCCGTCGGCGACGGCGGTCTCGCTCCCGTCGAGCGAGCGCACCACCCGGCGCACGCGCTCGGGCAGCCGGCACTCGGCGAGGAGCGCGAGCTGCGCGTCGAGCACGACGCCCGCAGCGCCGCCCGCGACCGCGGCCGCCGCCGTATCGAGCCCGATCCCGCCCTGCGCGAGCACGGGGACGTCGAGCGCCGCGACGAGCCGCTGCAGAAGGACGAGGGCACCCTCGTCGCCGATCCGGCCGCCGCTCTCCGCGCCCTTCGCGATCACGCCCTCGGCGCCGGCGGCGACCGCCGCGCGCGCCTCCGCGAGCGAGGTCGCCTCGACGAGCACGCGGCGGTCGCACCACGGCGCCACCGCGGCCCCTGCGTCGAGGACGACCGTCCGCGCCTCGGGCGGGAGCTCGAGCGTGCACGGCGCGTCGATGCGCACGCCGAAGCCGCCGGGAGCGCTGCGCGCGAGCGTCCGGAGCGCGCGCCGGGCCGCCGCGGCGTCGGCGCCGCGGAGGTCGAGCACCCCGAGTGCGCCGGCGCGGCAAAACGCGGCCACGAGCCCGACGTCGGGTAGGCCCGACGGGCCGACCCCGAGGATCAGTTGTCTTCCCTCTCCCACGCGCTGCCCCCTCCCCTGCGGGGAATCATCGGGCAGCGGCGCGATCCTGTCTAGATCCCGCAGGGCCAGGGTTTTTCGGCAACGGCCCGGCCCGTCTTGCCTTTCCGCGCGGCGGCTGCTTGTGTTCTTGCAGGGTGTTCTACGTGGGCTACATGCTGGCGGAGCTCCGGCGCCGCTGGGCGCGGACCGTGCTCACCGCTCTCGGGCTCGCCGTCGGCGTCGGGCTCGTGGTCGTCGTTGGCGCGCTCTCGCACGGCCTCGGGCGCGCGCAGGACGAGATCCTCCGCCCGTTGACCGGCCTCGGCACCGACCTGTCCGTGTCGCGCCCCGTCGACGTCTCGAACACGAGCGGCACGCAGCTGACGCCCACGGAGCAGGCGCAGCTGGAGCGTGAGAACGCCTCGACACAGAACGCGCTCAAGAACCTCGGCAAGCCGGGTAGCCACTTCGTGCGCGAGGTGTTCGCGTCGACCTCCCAGCTCAGCTTCCCGGCGTCGGAGGTGAGGCGGATCCGCTCGCTGGACGGTGTCGAGGCGGCCGTCGGCGGTCTCACGCTTTCGCTCGTCCACGTCGAGGGGAAGGTGCCGAAGGTCGTCCCGAAGCCGGGCCAACCGGTCGACCCGGGCACGGCCGCGGCGGGGATCCGGAACCTGCAGATCAGCTCGTCGACCGTCGCCGGCGTCGACGTCGCCGTCAAGGCGCTCGGCGCGATCTCGCCCGCGCAGCTCCGGCACGGCCGCTGGTTCGGCGGCGGCCACGACGCGATCGTCAACACCGGCTACGCGAGCGCCCACGGCGTGAAGCTCGGCGACACCGTGAAGCTGAACAAGCACCCCTTCACGGTCGTCGGGACCGTCGAGCCGCCGCTCGGCAGCCAGTCCGCCGACATCTACGTCCGGCTCGGGCAGCTCCAGGCGCTCTCGGGACGCGTCGGGCGGGTGAACAGGGTCTACGTGCGGGCATCCTCGGGCGGCGCCGTCTCGCGGCTCGCGGGGGAGATCCCGCAGGGGCTCCCCGGCGCATCGGTCACGACCGGCGCAGACCTCGCCAAGCGCGTCGGCGGGTCGCTCGTCGACGCGAAGAACCTCACCGACAAGCTCGGCACGGCGCTGATCGCCGTCGGGCTCCTCGCGGCCGTCGCGATCGCCGTCCTCCTGACGCTCGCATCGGTCGCGAAGCGCGTCCGCGAGCTCGGCACGCTGAAGGCGCTCGGCTGGCCGCAGCGGATCGTCGTGCGGCAGGTGACCGGCGAGGCGCTCCTCCAGGGCCTCGTCGGCGGCGCGTTCGGCGTCGCCGTCGGCATCGGCGCCGCGAAGCTCGTCGACGCGCTCGGGCCGACGCTGCAGGCGACGGTCTCGCGGACGGCCGACACGCAGCCGACCGGCTTCTTCTCGTTCGGGCAGGGCTCGATCGCGACCGGTTCGACGAACGTCGCGCTGAGCGCCCCGATCGAGGCGAAGGTCGTCCTCCTCGCCGTCGTGCTCGCGGTCGCAGCCGGACTCGTCGCGGGCGCCGTAGGCGGCCTGCGTGCGGCGCGTCTCCGACCGGCGGAGGCGCTCCGCCACCTGGGCTGATGGACGACGCACCCGCCTACGAGCTCCGGCGCGTCAGCCGCACCTACACCGTGGGCGGCGCGCAGGTACGCGCGGTGCGCGAGGTCGACCTCGTGGTCGACCGCGGCGACTTCCTCGCGGTGGTCGGACCGAGCGGCTCCGGCAAGACGACGCTGCTCCAGCTGCTCGGCGGCCTCGACCGCGCGAGCGAGGGCGCCGTCCTCTTCGAGGGACGCGACCTCGGAACGATGCGGGACGCCGAGCTGACGCGGCTGCGGCGCACCGCCCTCGGGTTCGTGTTCCAGCAGTTCAACCTCGTCGCGACGCTCACCGCGGCGCAGAACGTCGAGGCGGCGCTCGCGCCGACGCACCTCGCACGGCGCCACCGCCGCGAGCGGGTGCAGGAGCTGCTCGAGCGCGTCGGCCTCGACCGGCGGCTCCACCACCTGCCGAGCCAGCTCTCGGGCGGCGAGCAGCAGCGCGTCGCGATCGCGCGCTCGCTCGCGAACCACCCGCGCGTGATCCTCGCCGACGAGCCGACCGGCAATCTCGACTCGGACACGGGCGGCGAGATCGTCGAGCTCCTCCGGTCGCTTGCGCGCGACGACGCGCAGACGGTCGTCCTGATCACGCACGACGCGACGGTGGCGGGCCACGCGCACCGTGTCGTCCGCATGCACGACGGCAGGCTGGAGGCGGTCGAGCCGGTCGAGGAGCCGCCCGGCGACGCAGCGGCGCTCCCGAACGCGTCCTAGCGGCGCTTGCGCTTGCGCGACGTGCCGCCGGGGCGGCCGCCGCGGGCCTGCTGCTGCATCCGCTCGGCCTGACGCCGCATCTGCCGGTTCGCGCTGTCCGGCACCGCGCCCTGCTCCTGCGCCGCCTCCATGTAGGCGCGGCGTTCGGCCGGGGTGAGGCGGCTCATCGCCTTCTGCACGGCCTGCGGGTTCGGATTCGCCGCGACCGTGTTGATCTTCTTGAGCGCGCTCGCAAGCTCGGGGTTCTGCCGTTCGATCGCCGCCGTCGAGATCTTCGTGAAGAAGCGGCGCATGAAGCCGATCTTCGAGAGGGTGGCGATCAGCGGCCGCAGGAGCGCGCCGTTCCGGAACCGCCCGAGCGCGACGAGCAGCAGGAAGAGCACCAGGATGCTCGCGACGATGATCAGCGGGACGAAGAGCCACCACATGACGGCGATAGTAGCCGGGGAGCGGCTGGCCTTACCGGCGGGACGTCAGCACGACGCCGCCCGCGACGACGACGGCGAGCAGCACGAGCAGCCAGATCCAGCCGCTCAGGGAACCGCCCGGCGGCGTGGCCGGCGGCACGGGGTGGACGACCGACGCGACGAGCATGCGTGCAGGGTTCCGTCGCGAGATGTGCCGGAGCTTCCGCCCGTGTAAGGATTCGTTGAATCCCCTGCGCCTTCCGGGGTTACGGCGGAGCGGGCGGCGGGAACGCGCACCTCATGAGCCAGGACCCGATCGCGCTGCTCCTCGAGCACGGGGAGGAACACGGCTGCGTGCACATGACGGAGCTGTACGAGATCGTGCAGCGCCTCGAGCTCGAGGAGGACGACATCGAGAGTCTCCTCGAGCGCCTCGAGGCGCAGGGCATCGAGGTGACCGACGACTGCTCGCGCGCGATCGAGGACGAGGTCGTCGAGTACACGAACGAGCAGGTCGCATCGGCGACGACCGACTCGCTGCAGCTCTTCCTGAACGAGGCCGGGCGCTATCCGCTGCTCACGGCCGCACAGGAGGTCGAGCTCGCGAAGCGCATCGAGCGCGGCGAGAAGGACGCGAAGGACCTGCTCGTCAACTCGAACCTGCGGCTCGTCGTCTCGATCGCGAAGAAGTACCAGGGGCACGGGCTGACGCTGCTCGACCTGATCCAGGAGGGGATCATCGGCCTCATCCGCGCGGCGGAGAAGTTCGACTGGCGCAAGGGGTTCAAGTTCTCGACGTACGCGACGTGGTGGATCCGGCAGGCGGTGCAGCGCGGCGTCGCGAACAAGGCGCGCACGATCCGCATCCCCGTGCACGTGGTGGAGCGCGAGCAGAAGATCTCGCGCGCCGAGCGCGAGCTCGTCGCGAAGCTCGAACGGACGCCGACCGACGAGGAGGTGGCGAAGAAGGCGAAGCTGCCGCTCAAGCAGGTGCGCGAGGTGCGTGCGGCCGCACGTGCGGTCGCGTCGCTCGACAAGCCGGTCGGCGAGGACGACTCGGCGTCTTACGGCGACCTGTTTGCGAGCGGCGAGGCGACGCCGGACGAGCAGGTCGAGGTGGAGCTGACGGAGAAGGCGCTCCACGCGGCCGTCGCCGACCTGCCGGAGCGCGAGCAGCAGATCCTCCAGCTGCGCTACGGCCTGAACAGCGGCGCCGACCCGAAGTCGCTCGAGGAGATCGGCCGGATCCTCGGCATCACGCGCGAGCGGGTGCGCCAGCTCGAGGCGGAGGCGCTGCGGCGGCTCGCCGAGCGGCGCGAGATCGCCGCGCTCAAGGCCGCCTAGCGAGCGGGGGCGTGTCGAGGGCCGCCGTCCCGCGGACGGACGACGACGCTCATGCGGCGAGCCCCAGTTCCTCGGCGAGGGTGAAGAAGGCTTTCGCATACGGGTAGTCGCCCGTGCGCTCGCGCAGCACGTCCCAGTCGATCTGCTCGCGGCACGCGCGGGCGACCTCGAGCACCGATTCGTAGTCGACCTCGTGCTCCTTGAGGGCGAGCAGCTTGGTCGCGAGGACGTCGGTGACGCTCATCACCTTGAGCGTGATTGCGTAGACCTCCATCTCCTCGGCGCGCGCGAGGATCCCCGCGACCGCCTCGGGCTGGTTGTTCGGCGCGAAGATGAGGTCGATCAGCGAGCCGTCCTCGTCGTAGACCTTGTAGAGCCAGCCCTCCGGCGGCCGTTCGCAGCGGAACCCCTCGTCGGCGAGCATCTCCAGCGCGTGCTCGGCGTCCGCCTGGTGCAGGACGAAGTCGACGTCGTGCTCTGTCTCGGGGCCGCCGCGCGCGTAGACGGCGAGGCCGCCGGCGAGCGCGAAGTCGATGTCGTGGTCGCGGAGCGCGGCGGCTGCGCGCTTCATCGCGACGAGGAGGTTGCTGAAGGTGCCGTCGCTGGGCATGCGCCGGGTCCGTACCCAGGCGTGCCGGAGCCAATCACCGGGTAGGCCGACGGCATGGCGCGGACGATCAGGGTGGCCGCCGCGGGCGACATCCACGCGGGGGCGGCGGACGGCGACCGGGTGCGCGAGGCGTTCCACCGCGTCGTCGAGGACGGGGCGGACCTGATCGTGCTGGCGGGCGACCTCACGCAGCACGGGCAGGTCGACGAGGTCTGCACGGTCGCCGACGCATGCCGCGACCTCGAGCTCCCGGTCGTGGCGGTGCTCGGGAACCACGACTGGCACTCCGACCGGCCCGGCGACCTCGCGGCGGCGCTCGCCGAGGCGGGCGTCGTCGTGCTCGAGCGGAGCCACACGATCCTGCCGGTGCGCGGCGTGAGCGTCGGCGTCGTCGGTGTGAAGGGATTCGTCGGCGGGTTCGGCAATCAGTGGGCGAACTTCGGCGAGCCGCTCTTCCGCGAGGCGTACGCCGAGACGACGCGCGACGTCGACGGCCTCGAGCGGGGGTTGCAGGCGATCGAGTCGTGTGCGGTTCGCGTTGCGCTGATGCACTACGCGCCGGTCGAGGCGACGCTCGTCGGAGAGCCCGAGCGACTGTGGCTCGTGCTCGGCGCCGACCGGCTCGCGGGGCCGGTGCGGAAGCACCGGCCCGACATCGTGCTGCACGGGCATGCGCACAACGGGTCGTTCGAGGGCGAGGTCGACGGTGTGCCCGTCTACAACGTCGCGGTGCACGTGATGGGCCGCGCGTTCTGGATCTTCGAGCTGGACGCGGAGCAGCGCGCGCCGGCGCCGCCGCTCGCGGTCGAGGAGAGCTAGCTCCCGACGACCTTGCAGACCCAGCGGCGCGGGCGCGAGCGGTCGAGCTCGATGAAGAGCACCCGCTGCCACCGGCCCAGGCACAGCTCGCCGTCGCCGACCGGGATCGACTCCCCCGCCGAGCCGAGGATCATGGACATGCAGTGCGCGTGGCCGTTCGGCTGCTCCATGTCCTCCTCGCAGATGTTCTCCGTGCGGCGGTTCCAGTCGTCGTGCGCGTAGTACGTCTCGTGCGGGACGAGCCTGCGCAGGAGTGTCGAGAAGTCCTCGAACATGCCGCGCTCGTACTCGTTGACGCGCACGCAGCAGGTCGTGTGCGGCGAGTAGACGCAGCAGATGCCGTCGATGACGCCGGATTCGCGGACGATCTCCGCGACCTCCTCGGTGATGTCGGTCACGTGCAGGCCGCCCGTCGTCTGGAAGTGCCGTTCCGCATGGAAGACCTTCATCGCGCGCGAGTCTAACGGGTGCATACGGGCTTCCGTAGAGACAGCGGTTGCCGTCGACCGCCGGCCGGGCCAAGATGCAAGGCATGAGGGGGAGAGGGGTCGTCGCGGTCGCCGGCGTGTGCGCGGCAGCCGTCGTCGTGGCGGTCGCCGCGGCCGCTCCACGGCCTCTCGCGCCGTCCGAGGAGCTCATCTACGTGGCGACCGGCGGTGCAGTGCGCGCGCTGAGCGCCGACGGCTCGGCGGCTTTCGACGTGACGGACGCGGGGCAGGAGCGGTCGTTCACCGCCGATGGGACGAGGTCAGTTGCGGTCGAGGGATACAGCCTCCTGGTCGCTCTCGGGGACGGGAATGATCCGACGACCGTTCATCCGAGCGACGAGAGCATTCCCAGCGAGCCTGCCCTGTCCCCTGACGCCACCCAGATTGCGTACAACGGCGTTGCGTCGGGCGATCCGCAGGCACTCCACCACATCTACGTCATGCGCGCCGACGGCTCCGGAGCGCGCGCGTTGACGGCCGGACCGGTCGACACGGAGCCCTCCTGGTCGCCGGACGGGCAGGAGATCCTGTTCACGCGGTCGTTTCCGACCGGCGGCCCGCCGCAACTGCTCACGGTCGACCTCGCCGGCAACGTCCGCCACGTCGGCGCGCCGCTCGCCTTCGACGGCTCGTGGTCGCCCGACGGATCTCGAGTCGCTTACGTCGAGCCGGGCAACCGCAAGCTCCACATCGCGACGAGCCGCGTCGACGGGTCCGACGGCCACTCCGTCACGCAGGAGACTCAGTGGCTGCCGCCGTACGAGGTGAGTCGGCCTGTCTGGTCGCCGGACGGGACGCGGATCGCGTTCGTCGGCGACGGCCAGACGCTCTTCATCGTCAACGCCGACGGGAGTGGGTTGCACGCGATCTTCTCGAGTCCCGGACGGCTCGGGCTTCTTGCCTGGCGGAACGTCAGTCGTTCCCTCGCAGTCACCGCCGATGCCCAACAGCTCCCGGACGTGCTCCCAAATCGTCAGCCGGTTGCTGCGACCTTCAAGCTCCGGTCAATCGGGGGCGCGGAGGTGCGCGACATCGCGGTGTGGTTGCACGTGGCGGATGCAACCGTGCTCCCGACATCCGTGGGCTCGTGCCGCCTCACGCCGACGTCGCCGTGCACCGGGGTAACGATCCAGCACGACGGCTATCTCGAGGTCGTCGTGCACGCCCGCACGCTCCGGCCCGGTCGCCTGCGCATCGCGGTCTCGGCGACGTCGCAGGACGAGTCCGGCTCGACGCGCGACGACGTGGCGGCAGTCTCGAGCGTCGTCTCGCCCTGCACCGTTCTCGGCACCGATGGGCCGGATCGACTGCGCGCCTCGCGAAACGGCGGCGATCTCATTTGCGGCGGAGGCGGGGCGGACACGATCAACGCGCGAAACGGAAAGCGCGACACGGTCGACGGCGGTCCGGGCCTGGATACGGCGTTCGTCGACAACTTCGACATGATCAGACGAGTCGAGCGAATTCGCCGCGGTTAAGGCGCTAGGAGAGCTCGCGCCGCAGGAAGGCGAGAAACCTCTTCCAGACCCGCGGGAAGCGGAAGACGTCCGCATGCCCCTGGCCTGGCGCGAAGACGAGCTGCTTCTCGCGTGCCGCGGAGGCGCGGTAGATCGCCCGTGCGGTCGGAGTCAGCCCGAGCCCGTCGCGCTCATTCACGAGCACGAGGAGGGGCACCTTCGACCGCCGTACCGATGCGATCGAGTCGTCGCCCACGAGCTCGTCGATGGGGGCGACGGCGATCGCGGCCTGCACGCGGTTCGGATAGAGCTCGGCGGCGGCCGCGAGCGCCGCCGGCCCGCCGCGCGAGATGCCGAGCACCGCCACGCGCCTGACGCCCTCGCGCCGCAGACGCGCGACCGCCGCCTCGACATCCTGCCGGTAGCGCACGCTCGACGGGTAGTGCGGGTAGTCGGAGAGCCCGTTGCCGCGGAAGTCGAACGCGAGCAGCCGGTAGCGCCGGAGAGACGGGTCGTGGAGCGCCCAGATCCAGTCGCAGAGGTCCCCGCGCGCGCCGTGGTCGAAGACGATTCCGCCGGTCCCGTGCCCGGCCTCGACGTAGGCGATCCGCGTGCCGTCGGGCGTGCGCAGGAACCCGTGCTGCTCCCCGTGGACGCAGCCGTGCCAGGGAGCTGCGAGCACGGACGCGGTTGCGGCCGCCGCGAGGGGCGCGAGAGCCATCGTCGCGAGCGTACCGACCCGGATCGCCGGGTCCGTCGCCTCGCGCGGGTCGCGAACGACGATGCGTATCCGCCGTCGCGGCGGCCGCGTTGACTCCTCGATCAACGGACGATCGGGAGGAGGAAGACGTGGTGTGGTGGATTGCCGGCGTGATCGTTGTGGCGGTCGTGGTTGCGGCCGTTGCGGTCGCGCTGGTCGTGGTGCGGCGACGGCAGCAGCGACAGACGGCGCTCCTGCGGCGCAAGTTCGGTCCTGAGTACGACCGTGCGGTGAGGTCGGCCGGTGGGCGTCGCCAGGGTGAGGCCGAGCTGGAGGAGCGGTTGCGGCGGCACCGGCGGCTGCAGCTCGGGCCGGCGTCGGACGGTGCTGCGTACGTGAACGAGTGGCGTGAGGTGGAGGGTCAGTTCGACGACGCACCGCTTGCCGCGGTCGCGCGTGCCGAGGCGCTCGTGATCACGGTGCTGGCCGACCGCGGTTATGCGCTGGAGTCGTTCGAGGAGCGAAGCGCGGATCTGTCCGTCGACTATCCAGAGGCTGTCGAGCACTACCGGCGCGCACATGCGGCCTACCGGGAGGCGGACGACGGCAAGGCGAGTCGCGAGGACCTCTACGAGGCGATGCAGCACTACCGGGCTCTTCTGGAGGAGCTGACGGACGGAGACGAATTCGCAGTCCCGGCCGCCGGGGAGCCGGAGCGCGAGTCGGTGAGGGAGCGACCGCCGTCGGAGGAGTTGCCGACCCCGTAGGAACCACGGGCGTTGGTGACGCCTGTCGGCGGCAACTGGTTCGGATGGTTTCGACGAACGAGGGAGGATCGGATGTTGGGACGGACGAAGGGAATGAAGGCCGCGGTGGCCGAGACCGCGGGTTCCGTGGGCGGCGCGGTCGCCGACACCGCCGAAGCGGTCGCGGATTACGTCGACCCCCTTGCGAGGGACGAGAAGCTGCGGAGACAGCTCGCGGCTGCGGTCGCTGCTGCCGCAGCGGCCCAGCGGCGTGCGCGCCGACAGACGGGCCTGTCAGGTGTCATCCGGCGCCTTGCGGCCGATCGTGTCCTGAGGGCGCAGCTGATCGAGATGGGACGCAACCTGCAGGCGGCGCAGAAGCAGGCCCGGAAGGTGCGCAGCCACAAGCTCCGCGACGCCATCTTCTTCCTCGCCGGCGTGGCGATGGTCGTCGGAGCGGTGCCCTCGCTCCGGACTCGGGTCGTCGGGTTCGTCCGCGGACGCGACGGAGCCGGCCCGACCGGTGTGGGCGGCGAGCGGGCGGTGATCGAGGAGGAAATCGAGGTCGGGGTGCCCATCACCACCGCCTACAACCAGTGGACGCAGTTCGAGGAGTTCCCGCGGTTCATGAAGGGTGTGGACGAGGTGCGTCAGCTCGACGACACGCTCCTGCACTGGGCGGCGACGGTCGCGGGCAGACACGCGGAGTGGGATGCGAAGATCATCGAGCAGGAGCCCGACCGCCGGATCACCTGGGAGTCCACGGACGGCAAGCGGACCCGCGGCAGCGTGAGCTTCGAAGAAGCTGGCTCCGGGCGAAGCCGTGTGCGGCTGCACATGAGCTACACGCCGGAAGGCGTGGCGGAGAAGGTGGGATCTGCAGTTGGCCTGGACACGAGGCGCGTACGCGGTGACCTCGAGCGCTTCCGCGAGCTGATCGAGAGCCGGCGGGTCGAGACGGGAGCCTGGCGCGGCGAGATCAACGACGGGACGAAGACGAACGTCGTCCAGCCGAAGACCGGTTCCGGTGCCGCACGAGGCGCCGACGCGGAGGGAGCGAGCGGCCCGACTGCGACGAACGGGAAGAGCAGCGGGAAACGTGATCGGGGTACCACGTAGCAGCTCGACATCTACGCGCGGGCGGCGCCGGCGACGCGACGGCGTCGTCTAGTCAACGGGTCGCGCAGGGGGAGGAGGCGGAACGCTCACGTCTTCTCCCCCTTTTCGTCGGGGAAGGAGCCGGCGTCGAAGCCGCAGGGTAAGTTCACGCCTCAGCCGTGTGGTGCACGAAAACGCGGGCCCGTAGCTCAGCGGTCAGAGCAGGGAACTCATAATTCCTTGGTCCCTGGTTCGAATCCAGGCGGGCCCTTTTGACACCGCACCGGCGGTGCGACCTGACCCCTCGTGGGAGGACTGGTCCGTGCGTAGATCGGTGCTTTCGCTGATCGCACGACGGCGATCGCGCCCGAACCTGTAGGCATGATCGCCGCGAAGCGGAAGGTCGTCGGCACTCGTCTTCTGGTCGTGTGCGCGAACCTCGCGACCGTCGCAGTCATCGTCAAGGTCGCGACCGTCTCGCCCATGCGCGCGGTCGTGATCGTCGCAGCGTGCGCGCTGGTAGAGCTCGTGCTGTGGAGACGGCAGGTCGGCGGCTTCATCCACCGCGTGACCGGCCGCTAGGCCGGCCGGGCCCGCGCGCATCGACGAGGAGGATCCGCGCCCGACTACTTCGGGACGAGCGTCTGCGTGCTCAGCCAGATGAGCACGGCCACGACCAGCAAGGCGAAGATGACGATGACCCAGATCGTCGTGGTCAGCCGGTTGATCGCGCGGGCGACGGCGGCGTCGTGCTTCTGCGTCCCAGACATCCTGATCTCCGCCACCATCCTGAGTCGCGGGCGGCCGCCGTCATCCGCGATCTCCACGAACTTCGATGTCGCGCGCGCACGAAACGCGCGTCACCCGCAGCAGCCGCACCCGCCGGCCAGCCCCACCGGCTCGGCATCCCTCGGCCGAGGCACGCTCCGCGAACCGGCGGTTCACGTTGGGCGGCCGTAATGCCGATCAGCATCAGGTGCGCGACCGGAGGGTTGCGTACCCGACCGCGAGGGCCGCGGCCCCGAGGATGCAGACGATCGCCGTGTCTTCCCTCCTCGGCTCCGCGGCCCTCGCTCTTTCTCCTGGGCTTGAGAATGCTGACATCCGTGTCGACAATGTGCGAGGCGAACGCGGGCCGGTCGTACGACCCCGCGACCGGTCCGCGCCCCGCCACCGAGTCCCTGAAGGGGGAACGGCGGCGGCGGCCCGGGGAGAGGTCGGGACGCGCCGCCGCCGCTCGACCCTGCCGCAGGCCTCGCGGGTAGCCGCGGACGGCGGTGGGCACTGACCCCGCGACCCCCAGGCTTCCGGAGGTGCCCCGCCGCCGTCCGCGCTCTCTCCCTGTGCCGTTCATCCTCCCACACCCGGCGCGCCGGGTCACCGCCGATCCCCCGTTCGAGGGAGGGGAACCCACGGCCCGCGCCCGATTCATGGGAACGCGATGGAACGTCGGGTACGCAGCCTCCCACGAGCGGAGGGATTCACGCTCGTCGAGCTCCTGGTCGTGCTCGTCGTGATCGGCGTGCTGCTCGCGATCGCGGTCCCTGCCTACAGCGGGATCCAGGGCCGCAGCAGGTTGAGCACGGCCGAGGCGCAGATCCGGGCCGCCATGCCCGCTGCGCATGCCTTCTACGAGGACAACGGCACCTTCGTCGGCCTCGGGAACTCGGTGAAGAAGAGCCCGCCGGGGATAGGGAGCTACGACGCCGGCCTGCGGGTGACGGTCGGCACGGGCAGCAAGGGGAAGCCGACGGCGACGACCTACTGCCTGAACGCCGTCGTCGGCGCGACGACCGTGAGCGCGCTCGGGCCGGGGCCGAAGGCCTGGTACACGAAGCGGAACTGCACCGGCACGGCGACGGCGACGGCCCCCTGAACTTCAAGATCCGCCGACGTCCCGCAGGACGTTCGCCGAGTGGAGCCGCACGTAGCCGCAGTTGCGGCACGCGAAGACGCGCAGCTTCACGCCCTTCGGCACGCCGACGGGATCCTCCGACGCCGGCACGAGCACGTAGTCCCCGAGCGGCCGTCGAGCGTCCAGTCGCACGCCGGGCAGCGCATGCTCACCCCGCGCCGGCGCAACGCCCGCGACAGCGCCCGCTCGCTCGTCGTCTCGTCGTCCACCCGGGGGACACCGTAGCCGCGCCGGCCCAGGAGTAGGCTTCCCGCGTCGTGGCCGGCGAGGACAAGCGGGAGCAGATCCTCCAGGCCGCGGTGCGCGTCTTCGCGGCACAGGGGTACGAGGCCTCGAGAGTCGGCGACGTCGCACGCGAGGCCGGCGTCGCCTACGGGCTCGTCTACCACTACTTCAGCTCGAAGGACGCCGTGCTCGAGGCCGTCTTCCGCGAGGCGTGGGGACGACTCCTCGCCGCCGTGGCGCTTGCGGAGTCGACCGGCAAGGACGCGCCGGAGCAGCTCTCGCTCGTCGTGAAGATCGTCCTGCGGGCATGGCGCGACGAGCCCGACCTCGTCCGCCTGCTCGTCCGCGAGGTGACGCGCAGCCCGCACATCCAGGACGAGCTCGACGAGATCGGGCAGGCGTTCGCGAGCCTGCAGCGCATCGTCGAGCGCGGTCAGGCCGCCGGCCACTTCCGCCGTGACGTCGACGCCCGCATCGCCGCGTGGATGCTCTACGGCGCGCTCGAGGAGGTGCTGACGGGCTGGGTGCTCGGCCAGCTCCCCGACGACGCGGCCAGCGTCGCGTCCGCCGAGCGCGAGACGATCGCGACGCTCGTGGGCGGCCTCTCGTGATCGACCCCCAGAAGCGGTGGCGGCCGCTGCCCGACAAGCCGGACTACGCCGGCTTCCTCTCCTTCGGCGGTGCGCCGCTCGTGCAGGACCCCGCGCACCTCGCCGGCGTCGACGTCGCGATCGTCGGCGCGCCGACGGACGACCTCGTCTCCGACCGCCCCGGCACGCGGTTCGCGCCGCGGGCGATCCGTGCTGCGTCCTGTCCGCCCGGGGCTCACCTCGAGGCCGGCGTCGACGCGTTCGCCGGCCTGACGATCGTCGACTACGGCGACGCGCCGGTCCTGCCCGCCGATCCCGCCGCGTCGCATGCCGCGATCGAGCGGACGGTCGGCGAGGTCGTGGACGCGGGCGCGGTTCCGGTGGTGCTGGGCGGCGACCACTCGATCACGGAACCGTCGCTCGGCGCCGTCGCCGCCCGCCGCGGGCCGCTCGGCCTCGTGCACTTCGACACGCACACCGACACCGGCCGCGAGGTCTTCGGGATCGCGCGCTCGCACGGCACGCCCATGTTCCGGCTCGTCGAGGCCGGGCGGGTCGTCGGCACCCGCTACGCGCAGGTCGGTCTGCGCGGCTACTGGCCCGGTCCCGCCGAGTTCGAGTGGCAGCGCGCGCACGGCATCCTCAGCTTCTTCATGCACGACGTCCGCGACCTCGGCATCAAGGAGGTCGTGGCGCGTGCGCTCGCGCACGTCGGCGACGGGCCCGTCTATCTCACGGTCGACATCGACGTCCTCGACCCCGCGTTCGCGCCGGGGACGGGCACGCCCGAGCCGGGCGGGATGACGTCGGTCGACCTGCTCTGGGCCGTGCGGGAGATCGCCGCGTCCGTCGAGCTCGCGGGCGCGGACGTCGTCGAGGTGCTGCCGACGGCGATCGGCTCCGCCGACGTGACCGCGCTCGTGGCCGAGCGCGTCGTCCGCGAGCTGCTCACCGGTCTCGCTCTGCGTAGCTCACGCGGTCGAACGGCCACCGGGTAGCGACCCACTCGCGCACCGCCGCCTCGAGCACCGGGTCGAGCCCCGCCTCGTACGCGCTCCGCCGCACCCACAGCTGCACGCGCGCGTCGTGCGTCTCCGACGGGTTGAGGTAGACGCAGCCGAGTACCTCGGACTCGTCCGGGGCCACGACCGTGTACGCGAACGACCGCCGCAGCTCGAATTCCTTCTGGTGCCAGCCCAGGTCGACGAGGTTCAGGGCGACCGTGGGCACGAAGGGGGGCCGGGGGAGGCCCTGGTGGTCGACACGGTCGCAGATCGCGTCGAAGTCCTTGACGACGTCGTCGACGGTGAGCATGCGCAGGCGGAAGCGCTCGTGCTCGAGCCCTGCAGGCACCTCGAAGCCCTCCGGGACGAGCTCGTACACGAGTGGCATCCTCCCGACCCTCGACACGAACACACGTTCGTACTACCATCGCCGCGTGCAGCTCCGCCTCGACGCCGCCGACCGCCTCGTCGAGCTCGTCGAGGAGCGCCGGGGGCCGGTCGCCGTCGACGAGGCGGCCAGGCTCGTGCTGCGGCTCGGCTCCGCCGTCCCGGTGGCGCTCGCGCGGTCGCTGCTCGAGGAGGCGGTGCACGCGGACGCGCGGCTGCGCTTCTCCGGCGACCTCGTCGCCGTCGCCGAGGCACCCGGCGAGGACCTCCTGCTCGAGCGCGCGACCTTCGTCGTCTTCGACCTCGAGACGACGGGCCTCCGGCCCGGGAGCGCGCGTCCCTGCGAGTTCGGCGCCGTGCGCGTCGCCGGGCTCGAGCTCGGCGAGCGTTTCCAGACGCTCGCCAACCCCGGCGCGCGGCTCCAGCCTGCGGTCGCGGCGCTCACCGGGCTCCGGGACGAGGAGCTGCGGCGCGCGCCGCCGGTCGCGCACGCGGTGCGGCGGTTCCTCGGCTTCGCCGGGGACGGTGTTCTCGTCGCCCACAACGCGCGCTTCGACATGGCGTTCCTCGACAACGAGACGATGCGGCTCACGGGCCGCCGCGTCGCAGCCACGGTCGTCGACACCGTCGGTCTCGCGCGCAGGCTGCTCGGGCGGCAGCCCGCGAACCTCGCCGCGCTGTCGTACCGGTTCGCGACGGAGGCGCGGCCGTGTCATCGCGCCCTCCCGGACGCGGAGGCGACCGCGGAGATCCTGCTCTGCCTGATCGGGATGGCGCAGGAGCGCGGCGCGCGGACGGTCGCGGACCTCGTCGAGCTGGCGGCGACGAAGCCGCGGCGCGTGCACCGGAAGCGAAGCCTCGCATTCGGAGCGCCGCAGCAGCCCGGCGTCTACCTCTTCCGCGACGCCTCCGACCAGGTGCTCTACGTCGGCCGGGCGCGCGACCTGCGCGCGCGCCTGCGCTCGTACTTCCGGTCGGAGCGGCAGCGCCCCGCGGTCGAGGCCGCCCTCGGCGCGCTCGAGCGCATCGAGTGGCGCGTGCTCGAGTCGGAGGTGGAGGCGGCGCTCGAGGAGCTGCGCCTGATCCGCGAGCTGCGACCGCCGGCGAACGCCCGCTCGGCCCGTCCCGACCGCTATCTCTACCTCCGCCGGCGCGGCGACAGCGTCGTCTGCACGGCGCAGCCGACGGAGCTCGGCCCGCTGACCGGCCGCCGCCGGGCACAGCAGGCCGCGCGGGCGCTCCAGGGCGTGGACTGGGAGACGCCGGACGACGCCCTGCCGAAGCTGCGCGCGAAGCTCGCGCGGCTCGCGCGCGACCTGCGCTTCGAGGACGCTGCACGCCTCCGCGACCGCATCGCGGCGCTCGAGGACGCCGTGCGCGAGATCAGGAGGATGGACGCCCTGCGGCGGATGGCGGTCTGCCTGGTCGTCGGCCGGCGTGCGATCTGGGTGGCGAAGGGACAGGTGGTCTGCATCAGGCCGTGGACGGGCACGAGCGGCCTCGAATGGCAGGCGGGGCTCGCCGCCGTGGCGCGCGCCGAGCCGACACTGGCGCCGGAGGCAGCCGACGACCTGCGGGCGCTCGCGACCTTCATCCGGCGGCCGCCGCCGGAGCTCCAGGTCGTGCGGTTGGCAGACTTCGTGCGTGAACGAGCTGCGTGAGCGCGCCCTCGCCGAGGGCTGGCGGAAGCTCGTCGCGGACGGCGTCACCGCGACGCCGATCGCACTCCGGCGCGGCGCGGCGGTCAAGGTCGTCGACGGCCCGCGCACGGAGACCGTCGACCGCGACCGCTGGCCGCAGCGATTCGACGAGCTCGTCGAGTCGGCGCGCCACGTCCACCTGCTCGCGCCCGACGGCGACATGCACGCGCGACGGACGAAGAAGGGGACGTGGCTCGTCTCGCGCGGCAAGCCGTCCTCGAAGGCGCCGGCGCGCGCCGCGCACGACCGTGCGAAGCGGCACCCGTTCCCGGACGACCACCCGCTCTTCGCCGCGACCGGCGCGGGGGCGGACAAGCGCCGCCAGGTGCAGCACTACGTCGAGCTCCTCCGGCCGCTGCCGCTGTGGCGCCGCGACCGCGTCCGTGTCGTCGACGCGGGCTGCGGCAAGGCCTACATGAGCCTCGCGCTCGTCGCCTACGGCCGAGAGACGGGGACACGCGTCGAGCTCGTGGGGCTCGACTCGAACCCCGCCGTGGTCGAGACGGTGCGGGAGGTCGCCGAGCAGCTCGGCTACGACGAGGCCCGCTTCGAGGCGACCGCGATCGCCGACTGGCGCGGCGACGGTCCCGTCGACGCGCTCGTCTCCCTGCACGCCTGCGACACGGCGACAGACGAGGCGATCGCCGCCGGGGTGCGGCTCGAGGCGGAGGCGATCGTGGTCGCGCCGTGCTGCCACCACGAGCTCGCCGCGCAGATCGCCCGGGGCAACAAGAAGGACGCCCTCCTGCGGCACGGGCTCCTGCTCGGGCGCCAGGCCGATCTCGTCACGGACGCGCTGCGTGCTGCCGCCCTCGAGCTGCTCGGCTACCGCGTCGACGTGATCGAGTTCGTGGCCGCCGAGCACACCGCGAAGAACGTGATGCTGCGGGCGGTCTTCGATCCTTCTCCGGCCCGTGCGCGGCGGGCCGCGGCGGAGTACGTGGAGCTGCGCGACCGCTGGGACGTCGATCCCGCGGTCGGCCGATTGCTCGCGCTGCCCGTAACCGGAAACGGATGACGGCCGTTCTTCCCTCGGAAAGGGGGAAATCGAATCGTGTCGATTCTCTGGATCATCCTGATCGTCATCCTGGTGCTCGCGCTGCTCGGCTTCTTCTCGCGCGGCGTCTGGTAGACGCGCACTAGGACCTGTACGCGGAACGCGTAGGCCGTCCCGCCCGTGCGGGACGGCCTTTCCTTGCGCTACAACAGCCGGGTGGAAGCGACGCTCGACCTGCTGCACCTCGGCGACGGTCGACAGGCGCTGCCGCGGCTCGGCGGCATGGCGCGCCCGAACGGGGTCGTGATCGTCAGCGAGCGCTTCTGGGCGTTCGCCGGCGTGGACGGCTCCCTGCGCGAAGGCGTGATGTCTTCGCCGCCGGAGACGCTGCACCGGATCCCGCTCCTGCGCGGTCTGACGCGGCTGTGGGCGTCGCTCGCGCCGGTCCTCCGGCCAGGCGGCGTCGCGCCGCGCCGGGAGCGCCTCCTCATCCTCGCCGCCCTCTTCGGGCCGCTCGGGCTCGCGTTCGTCGGCGGGCTCGCCTCGACGCTCGCGGGCGCCGCGCTCTCGCTGGTCCTGCTCCTCACGATCCTGCGCGGCCGGACGCTGCACCTGCACGGCGCAGAGCACCGCGCGATCGCGGCGGCCGAGGAGCGGCGGCTCGTGGCGAGCTGGGACGGGACGGCGGCGCCCACCCGGTTCTCGCCGCGCTGCGGCACGAACTTCGCGGCGCTCGCGCTGCCGGTCACGTTCCTCGCCGACCGCGTGCTGCCGCTCGGCGCCGCCTTCTGGTCGCCGCTCCCCGTGCTCGTGCTCTCGCTCGCCCTCACGATGGAGCTCTGGCGGCTCGTCCAGCGGTCGCCCGGCCGGTTCTGGCATGCGTTCCTGCTGCCGGGGCTCGCGCTCCAGCGGCTGACGACGCGGGAGCCGCGCCTGGACGAGACGCGCGTCGCCCTCACTGCGGTCGCGTCCGTGCTGCGCCGGGAGCTAGCATGAACCCGATGAACGAGATCGGGACGATGCGCGTCAAGAGCGGCCTCGCCGAGATGCTCAAGGGCGGCGTGATCATGGACGTGGTCGACGCCGAGCAGGCGAAGATCGCCGAGGATGCCGGCGCGTGCGCCGTGATGGCGCTCGAGCGCGTCCCGGCCGACATCCGCCGCGACGGCGGCGTCGCGCGCATGTCCGACCCGGACATGATCCGCGGCATCCAGGAGGCCGTCACGATCCCCGTGATGGCGAAGTGCCGGATCGGCCACTTCGCCGAAGCACAGATCCTGCAGTCGCTCGAGATCGACTACATCGACGAGTCGGAGGTGCTGACGCCCGCCGACCTCGAGCACCACGTCGACAAGTGGAAGTTCACCGTGCCGTTCGTCTGCGGGTGCACCAACCTCGGCGAGGCGCTCCGCCGGATCGCCGAGGGCGCGGCGATGATCCGCACGAAGGGCGAGGCCGGCACGGGCGACATCGTCAACGCCGTCACGCACATGCGGGCGGTGTTCGGGGCGATCCGCCGGCTGCAGTCGCTCCGCGCGGAGGAGCTCTACGCGGAGGCGAAGAACCTCCAGGCGCCGTACGAGCTCGTTCAGTGGGTGGCGGAGAACGGGCGGCTGCCCGTCGTCACGTTCACCGCGGGCGGCATCGCGACGCCCGCCGACGCCTCGCTGTGCATGCAGCTCGGCGCCGACGGCGTCTTCGTCGGCTCGGGGATCTTCAAGTCCGGCGACCCCGCGCGCCGCGCGCGCGCGATCGTCGAGGCGACCACGCACTACATGGACGCAGACGTCCTCGCGCGCGTCTCGGCCGGCCTCGGAGAGGCCATGGTCGGGATCTCGACGCAGTCGCTCGACCCGAGCGAGCTGCTCGAGCGGCGCGGCTGGTGACGGCTCAGGACTTGTAGGCACCCAGGTAGACGAGCACCTGCGCGTTCTGCGGCGCGGAGGCGCCCGCGCCCGGCGTCTGCTGCACGACCTTCCCCGCCTGGGCGCGGGAGGTGACCGGCAGCTTGAGGAAGATGAGCCGCAGGTGCGCGCCCTGCAGGGCGGAGAGCGCGTCGGGCAGCGTGCGCCCGACGACGTCGGGCACCTGCTCGGTCGGCTTGTCGCCCGGCCCGCTCGAGACGTTGATCTGCACGTGCGCGTGGTAGGGCAGCGTCGTGCCGGCCGACTTCGCCTGCGCCTCCACGGTGCCGAGGGAGTCCTGGCCGGGGACGAAGACGAGGCTCGCGAGGATCCCGGCCTGCCCCATCGCCTGCACCGCGGCCGACTCGGTCTGGCCGGAGACGTCCGGCATGGTCGCGCTCTGCGGCTGCGGCTGCGGCTGCGGCTGCGGCGCGGCGGTGCTCGTCGTCGCAGTCGCGCCCGTGGCGGTCGTCGTCGGCTGCGTCGCCGCGGGCGACGAGCTCTTCGCGACCGACAGCGTCACGAGGGAGCCCTTCGCGACCTTCGCCGCGGCCTTCGGCGCCTGGTCGACGACGGTGCCTGCCGGCTCGGTCGAGGTCACCTCGGTGCGGGTGGAGTCGAGCCCGAGCTTGTCGAGCGCGGCCTGCGCCTGCGCGAACGACTCGCCGGTCAGGTCCGGCACCGCCACCCTCGGCGCGCCCGAGTCGATCACGAGCGTCACCTGCGAGCCCTTCGGGAGGTTCCGCGCCTCCTGGGGCTTCTGCGCGACGACCACGTCCTTCGCCTGCTTCGTCGGCCGGAACACCTCCTTCGGCCGGAGCCCGACCTGCGCGAGCCGGAGCAGCGCCTGCTGCTCCTTCAGGCCGACGAGGCGCGGCACGGCCACCTTCGCGGCAGCGGTCGGCGTGTTGACCGGGCCCGAGTGGACGACGACGGTCGTCACCTGCCGGTCCGACGACCCGCGGTGGGTCAGGAGCCAGGCGAGCGCGGCGCCGAGGCCGACGAGCGCGATCGCGCCGAGCGCGAGCAGCATGTCGGCGCCGACGCGGCGGTCCGGTGGTGGCCCCGCGGGCGGCATCGCCTCGGGGGGCGGGGCAGCGGCGCCGACGACGGTGTCGCGCTGCGTCACGAGCGTCGTCCCCTCCGGTGTCGGCCAGCTGTCGTCGTGTCCGTTGTCGCTGCTCATCGGTCTCTCCCTGACGTAAGGATTCGGTAGCAATGCAACGGTTGTTGGTCACCGGCGGTTGCGGGTACCTCGGCCGGGAGCTCGTCCGGCGCGCGCCGCGGCGGGGCTGGGAGGTGCGCGCGACCTGGTTCGAGCGCCCTCCGGACGCCGCTGCCGACTGGGTCCGCGCCGACGTCCGCGACGAGGAGGCGGTGCGTGCCGCGACGGCCGGCGTCGCCGCGGTCGTCCACACCGCCTACCGCCAGGGGGAGGGCGAGTGGGAGGCGAACGTCGACGGCTCCGCGGCGGTGGCGGCGGCCTCCCGCGGGCTGCGGCTCGTCCACGTCTCGACGGATCTCGTCTTCCCCGGGACGCGCGGGCGCTACCGCGAGGACGACGACGTGGCGCCGGTCGGCTCCTACGGCCGGTCGAAGGCGGAGGCCGAGCGGCGGGTCGCGGCGCTGCACCCGCAGGCGGCGATCGCGCGCACGTCGCTCATCTACGGCGGCGCCGAGCCGGGGCCGCAGGAGCGCCTCGCACGCGAGCTGACGCGCTTCTACGTCGACGAGATCAGGTCGCCCGTCCAGGTCGGCGACCTCGCCGAGGCGCTGCTCGAGCTGCTCGCGCTCGACGCGGCGGGACCGTTGCACGTCGGCGGCGCCGACGACGTCTCGCGCTACGACTTCGCGCTCCTGCTCGGCGCCGACCCGGGCCGCCTCGAGCGCGCGCACACGACGCCCGACCGCGCGCCCGACGTGTCGCTCGACAGCTCACGCGCCGCCCGGCTCCTCCGGACGCGCCTGCGCGGGGTCCGCGAGGTCCTCGGCTAGCCCTGCCAGACGTTCTCGAACGTGCCGAAGCGGAGCTCCTGCACGTAGTGGAGCCGCGTGTCGTCGCTCCGCCGCAGGTACTCGGCCCGGTGCTCCTCGAGGAACGTGTTGTACGCCTCCGACGACTCCCACCGGTCGATCACGAGGTAGCGCTCCGGTTCCTCGACGTCGTGCAGCAGCTCGGTGCCGATGTAGCCGGACCCCTGGCGGAAGAAGTGCGCCCACTCGCCCTCCGGGCCGTAGACCCGCTCGAAGGACTCCGGGTCGCGCACCTCGTAGCGGAAGACGAGCGCGATCAGCGGAGGCCGCCTCGCTCGTGGTGGGCCCGGAAGAAGTTCTCGCTGCCGGCCGTCGCCATCGCCGCCGAGGCGCTGATCTCGAGGCAGAGCGCGGCGGCGGCGACGATCTGCGCGAGGCGGTAGACCTTGCCGGGCCCCGCGCAGCCGATCGACGCGAGCCAGTCGCGCGCCGAGGGCAGCGTTGAGCCCCCGCCCACGGTTCCGACCTCGAGGCCGCCGAAGCGGATCGACGCCTGCAGACCGCCGTCGACGCGCCGCGCCGTCCCGTGCGCCATCGAGCTCGTTCCGACCATGCCCAGGTCCTGGCCGGTGGCGGCGAAGACCGCCGCGACCGCCGAGGCGGGCGTGAACGCGACGGACTGCATGCCGCTCGCGACGGAGCCGTGCGTGCCCGCCCACGAGAGCATCTCGAGGTCCTCGGCGGTCGTCCGGAGGACGCGGCGGATCTGCTCGTCGGAGAGGAACGCCTCCGCGAGCACCGTCTTCCCGTGCCCCGATTGGAAGAACTCTGCGGACGGCTTCTTGTCGCCGCCCATGTTCGCCTCCAGCACCGCGCGCTCCGGCTTCACGGGTGCACGCTGCATGACGTAGCCCATGTTCAGCGCGTAGCTGTTACGGGTCATCATGTTCGGCCCGACCGCGTCGCCCGTCGTCCACCGCCAGAGCACGTGGCACATGGGGCCGACGACGTGAGTCTTGACGCCGCGCAGCCTGGCCCGCGTGGAGAGCGACGGGTCGTCCGACGACTCGAGCCAGCGGCGCATCGCCTCGACCTCGCCGCCGACCCAGTGTGCGAGAGCGATCGCCTGCGCGGCGTCGGCGCACACGAAGCACGACGCGCGTGTGATCCGGTCGTGCAGCACGTAGGTGCGCACGGTGCCCGCGGCGAGCGCGCCCCTCGTCATCGACGCGGTCAGGCCGCCTTCGGTGTGTGCGAGCGGGACGTGCACGATCTCCTCGGCGCGGGCCCGCTCGACGAGCTCGCCGTCGTCCGCGAGCTCGTACGCCCCCAGCTCGACCTGCACCGGCGCCGCCGACACCGGGATCACGGCCACGCCCACGAGCGACTCGGCGGCGCCGGCGAACGGCTCGAGGTCGACCGACGTGACGAGACCGCCGTCGAGCCCCATCGCCTCGCGGCGACTACGGATCGACGCTCCGTCGTTCTTGCGGGGCCACCGCATCGACGGAGACTCTAGAGTCACCCGCATGTCAGCGACGTTGATCAGAGGGAAGCCGATCGCCGAGCGCATCCGCGCCGCGGTGGCGGAAGAGGTGAGGGAGATCGGCCACATCGGACTCGTGACGGTGCTCGTCGGCGAGGACCCGGCGTCGGAGGTCTACATCCGGCTGAAGCAGAAGGCGGCGGCGGAGGCCGGGATCGCCGCGACCGACCTGCGCATCGACGCCTCGATCTCCGAGGACGACCTGCTCGCGAAGGTGTCGCAGCTGAACGCGGACGCCGACGTCGACGCGATCCTCGTGCAGCTCCCGCTGCCCGACCACATCGACGAGGCCCGCGTCATCCGCGCGCTCGCGCCGGCGAAGGACGTCGACGGCTTCCACCCGGTCAACGCCGGCCAGCTGTACCTCGGGCGGCCGACACTCGTGCCGGCGACGCCGCTCGGGGTGCTGGCGATGCTGGACGAGCACGGGCTCGAGATCGACGGCGCGCGCGCGGTCGTGCTGGGCCGGAGCGCGATCGTCGGCAAGCCGATGGCCCACCTCCTGATGCAGCGGAACGCGACCGTCACGGTCTGCCACTCGCACACGAAAGACCTGGCGCGGCACACGCTCGACGCCGACATCCTGGTCGCCGCGGTCGGCGTGCCCGCGATGGTCTCGCCGGACATGGTGAAGCCCCGCGGCGTGGTCATCGACGTCGGCATCAACCGAACGGAGGCGGGGCTCGTCGGCGACGTCGACCCGGGCGCGGCCGAGGTCGCTGCACACATGACGCCCGTGCCGGGCGGCGTGGGGCCGATGACGATCGCCTGCCTGCTCCAGAACGCCGTCCGCTGCGCCCGCTACAGGCGCGGCGAACTCGTGTACCCATCGTGAAAAACTGGTGCTAGTGTTGCGCGCGCTCCGTCGGTCCGGCGGACTTGTAGTCATCCAGCAAGGAGTAGTTGGAAGTGGCTGAAGGTACGGTCAAGTGGTTCTCGAACGAGAAGGGCTACGGCTTCATCGAGCGTGGGAACGGCGAGCCGGACGTGTTCGTCCATTTCTCCGCGATCGCCGGTGAGGGCTACAAGTCGCTGACCGAGGGTCAGCGCGTGTCGTTCGAGGTCGTGCAGGGCGACAAGGGCCTGCAGGCCGCGAACGTCTCGGCGCTCTAGACCTTTTCGGAACCGAATTCGCGAAAGAGGCTCCGAGAGGAGCCTCTTTCGCGAGATGGGGGTGGTCATGGCACGGATCACGAGGGACGAGGTGCTGCACGTGGCGCGGCTCGCGCGCCTCGAGCTGACCGGTGCCGAGGTGGAGAAGTTCCAGGAGCAGCTCTCCGACATCCTCGAGGCCGTCTCGAAGGTGTCGGAGCTCGACCTCGCCGACGTGCCCCCGACCGCGCACCCGCTCGAGATCGCGAACGCCTGGGGCGAGGACGAGCCGCGCGAGTCGCTCCCGCTCGACGAAGTGTTCGCGAACGCGCCGGAGCGCGACGGCGACTACTTCCGGGTGCCGCCGGCGTGACCCTCGACACGCTCAGGCTGACGGCGGAGGAAGCCGACCGGCTCCTCCGCACGAAGGAGATCTCGGGGGCCGAGCTCTTCGCCGCGTACCTGGCGGCGATCGGCGAGCGCGATCCCGAGCTGCACGCCTACCTCCACGTCTGCGAGAACCCCGGCGGGGACGGCTTGCCGCTGGCGGTCAAGGACGTGATCGGGACGAAGGGCATCCCGACGACGGCCGGCTCGAAGATCCTCGAGAGCTACGTGCCGGTCTACGACGCGACGGTGATCGCGAACGCGAAGCGCCACGGCCTCCGGGTGCTCGGCAAGACGAACACCGACGAGTTCGCGATGGGCTCCTCGACGGAGAACTCCGCATACGGACCGTCGCGCAACCCGTGGGATCCGTCGCGGGTCCCGGGCGGCTCGGGCGGCGGCAGCGCCGCGGCCGTGTCGGGCGGGCTCGCGCCGTGGGCGCTCGGCTCCGACACGGGCGGCTCGATCAAGCAGCCGGCCGCGCTCTGCGGCCACGTGGGGCTGCGACCCACGTACGGCACCGTCTCGCGCTACGGCGTGATCGCGTTCGCGTCGTCGCTCGACCAGGTCGGTCCGGTGGCGAAGACGGTGCGCGACTGCGCGTGGCTCTACTCGATCATCTCCGGCCGCGACGCGAACGACTCGACGACGGTGGACGTCCCCACCGTCGAGCTCCCGGCCGGCGAGCGCCTCGACGGCCTGCGCATCGGCGTGCCGAAGGAGATGAACGGCGCCGACGGGATCGAGCCGGGGGTGACCGAGGCGGTTGACCGGGCGATCGAGCTCGCCGAGTCGCTCGGCGCGAGCGTGGAGGAGTGCTCCCTCCCGCACTCCGTCGACTACGGCGTCGCCTGCTACTACCTCGTCGCCCCGGCCGAGGCCTCGTCGAACCTCGGGCGGTACGACGGCGTGCGCTTCGGCCTGCGCGAGGACGGCGCCGACTTCCGCGAGATGATCATGCGCACGCGCGACGCCGGCTTCGGCGACGAGCCGAAGCGCCGGATCATGATCGGCACGTACGCGCTCTCGTCCGGCTACTACGAGGCGTACTACGGCACGGCGCAGAAGGTGCGCACGGTGATCAAGCGCGAGCACGACGCGCTGTTCGAGCGCTACGACGTGCTCGTCTCCCCGACGAGCCCGACCGTCGCGTTCCCCATCGGCGCGAAGATCGACGACCCGATCGCGATGTACATGAACGACGTGCTCACGATCCCGTCCTGCATGGCCGGGCTGCCCGGGCTGAACATCCCGTGCGGACTCTCCCAGGGCCTGCCGGTCGGGCTGCAGCTCGTCGGCCCGCAGTTCGCCGAGAACACGCTCTTCCGGGCCGGCCACGCGCTCGAGCAGGCGATCGGCTTCGACGGCGTCCCGGAGCGTCTCCGATGAACGTCGCGTGGCAGCCCGTCGTCGGCCTCGAGATCCACGTCCAGCTGAAGACGCAGACGAAGATGTTCTGCCGCTGCCGCAACGGCTTCGGCGGCGGTCCGAACACGCAGACCTGCCCCGTCTGCCTCGGCTTCCCCGGCGCGCTGCCGGTCCCGAACCGGCGCGCGATCGAGGAGACGATCAAGCTCGGGCTCGCGCTCGACTGCGCGATCGCGGAGCGGGCCGTGTTCCACCGCAAGAACTACTTCTACCCCGACCTGCCGAAGAGCTACCAGATCAGCCAGTACGACGAGCCCCTGTGTGCGCAGGGGAAGCTCGTCGTGCCGACGGCGGACGGCGGCGTGACCGTCGGGATCACGCGCGCGCATCTCGAGGAGGACGCCGCGAAGAACGTGCACGTGGCGGCGTCCGGGCGACTCCACGGCGCGACGGCGACCCTCGTCGACTTCAACCGCGGCGGGACGCCGCTCCTCGAGATCGTGACCGAGCCCGACATCCACGACGCCGAGACGGCGAAGCGGTTCCTGCAGCTCCTGCGTCAGACGGTCGTCGAGCTCGGCCTGTCGGACGCCGAGCTCGAGAAGGGGTCGATGCGGTTCGACGTCAACGTCTCCGTGCGGCCGGAGGGGTCCGGCGAGCTGCGCACGCGCACCGAGCTGAAGAACATGAACTCGTTCAACTTCGCGGCGAAGGGGATCGAGCGGGAGATCGCGCGCCAGATCAGGATCTACGAGGAAGGCGGCACGGTCGAGCAGGAGACGCTGCACTTCGACCCGGCGCACGAGGAGGCGCCGCCGATGCGGTCGAAGGAGGAGGCGCAGGACTACCGCTACTTCCCGGAGCCGGACCTCGTGCCGGTGCACCCGCCCGATGACCTCGTCGAGCGCCTGCGCGCGGAGATCGGCGAGCTGCCCGGCGCGCGGATCGCGCGGATCGCGGACACCCTCTCCTTCTACGACGCCGACGTGCTCGTGACGGGCGGTCTCGACCGGCTGTGGGCGGACGTCGTCGCCGCCGGCGCGGACCCGAAGGAGGCGGCAAACGTGCTCGCGAACCAGTTCGTCGCCGCCGGCGTCGACCCGGCCCGTGTCGACCCTGCGGAGCTCGCGAAGCTCGTCTCGGCACGGGCGGAGATCCCGCGCGCCGCCTTCGACGAGGCGCTCGCGAAGACCGGAGACACGGGGTTCTCGGCGGCCCCGTACCTGGAGCAGAAGGTCGTCGCCGACACCGGGGAGCTCGACCCGATCATTGAGCGGATCATCGAGGCGAACCCGGCCCAGGCCGAGCAGTACCGGGGCGGCAAGCAGGGGCTTCTCGGCTTCTTCGTGGGCCAGGTGATGAAGGAGACCGGCGGCAAGGCGGACCCGCGCGTCGTGAACGAGCGCGTGCGGGCCAAACTGGGCTGATTGCAGGGCGAAATCCTCCCTGAGAACGACGCCGCGGCGCCGCTTCGCGTCTAGCTTTCGGAGATGCGGCTGCGCCTGACCCGGGCCGACGTCGTCGCCGCGGCGCTCCTCGCCGCCTTCGTCCTCGCATTCGGGACGGGGCTCGGCGTCGCCGCGGCCAGGATCCATTCCGGCGACTCCCCGCATACCCGGCCGCTGCAGATGATCATCGGCGGCGACACCCAGCCGCAGTCCATCCAGCGCGACCGCGTCAGGCTGCGGCACCGGCCGTAGACTCGGTCTCGTGCAGGTGAGGCGGCCCCCGCGCTGGGTCCTCGCCGTCGTGGTGGCGGCCCTGACGGTCGCCGCCCTCGACCTCGTCCTGCTCGTGGCGACCCGGCACGATGCGCGGCCGGCCGAGGCGCGCGCGGCCGGCACGGACCACGTCGTCGTGGTCGACCCGCGGACGCACGGCGTCGTGGGCTCCGTCCCCGTCGGGCGTCTCCCGACCGTCGTCGTCTCCGGCTACGGGAGCGTCTGGGTGCTGAACAGGGGCGACGGGACGGTCTCGCGCATCGACGGCCGGAGCCGGCGGCTCCTCGCCACCTACCAGACGGACGCCACCGTCAACGACGTCGCCGTCGGGGCCGGCGGCGTCTGGCTCGCGGGACGGCCGCGCGGGGGCACGCAACGGCCGCTCGAGATCGCCGACCTCGAGCGCATCGACCCGCGCACCGGCGCGATCGACCGCCGCTTCGAGAACGCGACCGGCGCGGCCGTCCTCGCCGTCGGCGGCGGCGCGCTCTGGTCGACGGGCTACCTCGGCGGGCACATCCGCGGCGCCGCCCGGTCCGACGCGCGCACCGGCCGCATGCAGCCCGTCGACATCGGGATCTACGGTGACCTCGTCGCCGCGGACGACACCGCCGCCTACTGGGTCGCGAGCATCGGCAACCGCGTCGCGCGCGTCTCGACGAGGACGCTGCGCCTCACCGCGTCGCTGCCGCTCGCCACCGATGCGAGCCTCGCCGCCGGTGTCGTGCCGCCGAACCCGACGGACGTCACCCTCGGCGGCGGCGCCGTCTGGATCAGCACGTCCGGCGGGACCGTCGTTCGCGTCGACCGACGATTGCACGGCGTCGTCTCGTCGGTGCCCGTCTGTCACAACGCGCTCGCGCTCACGTACGGCCTCGGCGCCGTGTGGGTCGCGTGCGGCGAGCAGACGGTCGTCCGCCTCGATCCCGCGACGGGGGAGCCGGGGACCCCGATCCCGGTCGACGGCCTGCCGCGGTCGATCGCGGTCGGCGACGGCGCCGTCTGGGTCGCCGTCGGCTGATGGGGCCTCTCCGCCGGCGGCGCTGGTGGCGCGAGCAGGGATTGGCCGAGTTGCGGCTGATGGCGCTCGAGCACTGGGACCCGCTCAACGTCTACGACGACCCGCAGCGCGCCGACGCCTACGATCCGTACCTCGACCGGGTCGGGCGGATGCTCCGCCGCGGCGCAGGGCCGGAGCGTGTCGCGGGCTACCTCGGAGCCGTGCGGACGAAGGCGCTCGGGCTCGACGAGAGCGAGGGCGTGGACGAGCTCTTCGCCGACCGCGTCGTCGCCTGGTACGCGCTCTCGCGGCCCGACGCTTAGCTTCCGCCGCTCGGGGAACATCAGGAGTTCGTCCACGTACGCCAGACGAAGGAGACCCCATGCCCACGTGGCTCTGGGTGGTGATCGTCGTGGTCGCCGCCGCCATCCTGCTCGGCGTCATCTGGGCCGGGCTGCGCGGCCGCCGGTCGCGCGCGCTGCGCGAGCGCTTCGGCCCCGAGTACGACCGCACCGCCGCCGATGCTCCGTCGCGCCGGCAGGCGGAGGCCGAGCTCCGCGAGCGCGAGCAGCGCCGCGAGGAGTTCGACATCCGACCGCTCGACCCGCAGCGTCGGACCGAGTTTCGGGCGCGGTGGGACGACGTGCAGGCCGAGTTCGTCGACGATCCGGCGCTCGCCGTCGGCCACGCCGACGCGCTGATCCAGGAGGTGATGCGCGTGCGCGGCTATCCCGTCGAGGACTTCGAGACGCGCGCAGCGGACCTCTCCGTCGACCATCCTCGCGTCGTCGGGAACTACCGCGCCGCGCACGGGATCGCGGTCGCGCACGAGCGCGGCAAAGCCGGGACGGAGGAGCTCCGGCACGCAGTGCAGCACTTCCGGTCGCTCTTCGAGGAGCTGACCGCCGACGAACGGGAGGAGGCAAGGAGATGACCGAGGAGAGGATCCACACCGGCGACCTGGTCGGCTCCGACGACGCGGACGCGCCGATCGCGCGCGAGGGCGGCGACGCGGGTCCCGGCGACGAGGGGCTCGAGCCGCTCTTCGACGACGGTCGTGCGCAGGACCTGCGCGACCGCTGGCACGCGCTCCAGGCGCGCTTCGTCGACGATCCGCGGGAGACCGTGCACGAGGCGGACGCGCTCGTCGCCGAGCTGCTCCGCGAGCTCGCGCAGGGCTTCGACTCGGCGCGCTCGAGCCTCGAGGAGCAGTGGAGCCGCGGCGACGACGTCTCGACCGAGGAGCTGCGCCTGACGCTGCAGCGCTACCGGTCGTTCTTCGAGCGTCTGCTCGCCGTGTAGGTCGCGCCCGCGAAGAGGAGCGCGGCGGCGAGCGCGAAGCACGCCGCGGCGGCGGCGACTGCCGTCTGGGTAAGGGCGGACGCCGTCGCGGCGGCGACCACCGCGGCGACGAGGAGCGCGTTCCCGACCGGCCGTCGGCGGAGCGTTGCGAGCGCGACGAGGGCGACCGCGAGCGACCCGAGCGAGCTGCCGGCGATCGCGACCACGCGCGGCAGCGTGCCCACGTGGTCCTGCGCGTGCGGGACGGCGGTGCCGTGGAAGGCGCCGTGCAACGGCATCGCGAGGGCGATTCCGACCGCGAGGCCGGCGTACGCGAGGCCGGCCGGAGCGGCCCACCGCCGTCCCCAGAGCATCAGCGAGCCGATGCCGAGGAGCGGCGCAGCGAGCAGCGCGCCCGCGAGGTAGTAGAGGCGGAACGCTCCGGCGTCCCACCCGTGCGCCGCGCCCCAGGCCATCGCGGCCGCTGCGGCGGCGAACGAGAGGAGACCGCCGGCCCACGCGAGGCGCCGTGCGCGCGCGAGCGCTCCGGCGAGGCGCAGCGACAGGAGCGCAGCCGCGAAGGAGAGGAGGACGTCCACGGCGCGTAGTCTCGCGCGCGGCGGCGGCTGGAGCGGCCGAGGCCCTCGCTAGGCTCCACGAGGTGGAGAAGCGGTACCTGTTCACGCCCGGCCCGACGCCGGTCCCGCCGGAGGTGCTCGCCGCATCCGCCGAGCCGATCGTCCACCACCGCGGCGCCGACTTCCGCGAGAGCTACGCGCGCGTGCTCGCCCGCCTGAAGGACGTCTTCCGTACGCAGGCGGACGTGCTGCTCTTCACCGCTTCGGGCACCGGAGCGATGGAGTCGGCGGTCGCGAACCTCTGCGCGCCCGGGGACCGCGTCGCGGTCGTCAGCCACGGCTCGTTCGGCGAGCGTTGGATCGCGATCTGCGAGCAGCACGGGCTCGACGTCGTGCCGATCCGCTACGAGTGGGGCGAGGCGCCGGTGCCCGACGAGGTACGGGACGCCGTCCGGGACGCGTCTCCCGAGATCGTCTTTTGCCAGCAGTCGGACACCTCGACGGGCGTCGTCTCCGACGTGCGCGCGATCAAGGAAGCCGTCGGCGAGACTCCGCTCGTCGTCGACGCGATCTCGTCGCTCGGCGCCGTGCCGCTCGAGACGGACGAGTGGGGGATCGACGTCGTGGTCTCGGGCTCGCAGAAAGCGCTCATGGCGCCGCCCGGGCTCGCAATGGCCTCCGTGCCCGAGCGCGTGCTCGCGCGGGCGAAGCCGTCGCGCAGCTTCTACTTCGACTGGCCCGCCAACAAGAAGGCGCAGGACAAGCTCGACGCGGCCTTCACCCCGGCGGTCTCGCTGATCAGGAGCCTCGACGTCGCCCTCGGTCTGATCCTCGGCGACGGGCTCGAGGCGGCGTTCGAGCGGCACGTCCGCCTCGGCCGCGCCGCGCGCGCCGGCGTCAAGGCGATGGGCCTCGAGCTCTTCTCGCCCGACGACGACTCGGCCGCGGTCGTCACCGCGGTGCGGGCGCCGGACGGCGTCGACGGGAGCGAGCTACTCGCGCACCTGCGCGATCGCCACGGCGTCACGCTCGCGCCGGGACAGGCCCACCTGAAGGGCAAGATCTTCCGCATCGGCCACATCGGCTGGTTCGACGTGTTCGACATCGCGAGCGCGCTCGCGGCCGTCGAGCTGTCGCTGAGCGAGCTCGGGGCGGACATCGAGCGGGGCGTCGCGGTCGCCCGCGCGTTCGAGGCATTCGAGAGCCCCGTCGCAAACCCGGCGTAGGCTTGACGGGGGGCGGCGCCGGAGTGTCCATGAGAGTGCTCGTCCGTGAGTCCATCGCCGATGCCGGGATCGAGCTCCTGCGGGCGAAGTTCGACGTCGACGTCGACACGGAGTCGCCGCTCGAGGAGATCATCGGCCGCTACGAGGCGCTGATCGTCCGCTCGGCGACAAGGGTGACGGCCGACGTGATCGAGCGTGCGGGCTCGCTGAAGGTGATCGGGCGCGCGGGAGTGGGGGTCGACAACGTCGACGTCGATGCTGCGACGCGGCGCGGGATCGTCGTCGCGAACGCGCCGGAGTCGAACGTCGTCTCGGCCGCGGAGCACACGATCGGGCTGCTGCTCGCGCTTGCGCGCAACATCCCGCAGGCGCACGCCGCGCTCGCCGAGGGTCGCTGGGAGCGGTCGCGGTGGGGCGGCGTCGAGCTCGCGGACAAGACGCTCGGCGTCCTCGGCTTCGGCCGGATCGGGCGGCAGGTCGCGCGCCGGGCGCTCGGCCTCCAGATGAAGGTCGTCGGCTACGATCCGTTCGTCTCCGCCGACCGCTTCCGGGAGCTCGGCGCGGAGAGCGCGACGTTCGACGAGGTGCTCGCTCGTTCCGACTTCCTGACCGTCCACCTGCCGCTGACCGACGAGACGCGGGGTGCGATCGGCGCGGAGGCGATCGCGAAGATGCGCGACGGCATCCGGATCGTCAACGCGGCGCGCGGCGAGCTCGTGGACGAGGCGGCGCTCGTCGCGGCGCTCGAGTCGGGCAAGGTCGCGGGCGCGGCGATCGACGTCTTCCCGCAGGAGCCGTACGACGGTCCGCTGCTGCGGGCACCGCACGTCGTCGTGACGCCGCACCTCGCGGCGTCCACGGAGGAGGCGCAGGACCGGGCAGGCGTGATCGTCGCCGAGCAGGTCGCGGCGGCGCTCGAGGGAGGTCTCGTCACGAACGCCGTGAACATCCCGGCGATCGGCGCCGAGGATCTCGAGGTGCTGGGGCCGTACATCCCGCTCGCGGCGAAGCTCGGCCACCTCGCACTCGAGCTCGCCGGCGGCGCCGTGCGGCGCATCGCGATCGAAGTTTCCGGCGAGCTTGCGGAGTTCGACACGCGGCTGCTCACCGTCGCGGCGCTGAACGGCGCGTTCCAGGGTCACGTCGACCAGGCGGTCAACTACGTCAACGCGCCGGTGATCGCCGCCGACCGTGGCATCGAGGTCGTCGAGGAGAAGCGGCGGGCGTCGCGCGACTACACGAACCTCGTCGCCGTCTCGGCGGACGACATGCGCGTCGCGGGGACGACGATCGGCACGAGCGACCGGCATCGCCTCACCGCCGCCCTCGGGTTCGAGCTCGAGATGGAGCTCGCGCCGCTGATGGCATTCCTCCTCTACGACGACATCCCCGGCGTGATCGGCCGCGTCGGCGGGCTGTTCGGGGAGGCGGGCGTCAACATCGCGAACATGACGGTGTCGCGGAACCGCGCCGGCGGCAAGGCGCTGATGGCGCTCTCGATCGACGCGGCGGCGCCGCCGGAGCTCGTCGCGCAGCTGCGGGAGGGGATGGACGCCGCCTACGTGATCTCGGCATGACGTGGCCGGAGCCGGTTCAGCGCGTCTCTGCGGCGCTCCGCGCGGCGGCGGCCGAGGCGCGCATCGAGGAGTTTCCCGACGGCACGCACTCGGCGCGGGACGCGGCGCGCGCGGTCGGGTGCGAACTCGGCCAGATCGTCAAGTCGCTCGTCCTCGTCTGCGACGGGGCGTTCGTGCTCGCGCTCGTACCGGGAGACCGGCGCGCCGACGACGAGGGCGTGCGAGCGGCCACCGGCGCGCGGGAGGTGCGGGTCGCGCGGCCGGACGAGGTCGTGCACGCGACGGGGTTCGAGCCCGGCGGTGTCGCGCCGTTCCCGCAGCGCGCGATCGCGCAGACGCTGCTCGACGAGGCGCTGCTCGGCTGGGACGTCGTCTGGATCGGCGCGGGGACGGAGCGGCACGTGGCGGCGCTCGCGCCCGGAGAGCTGCAGCGTCTGACCCGCGCCCGGGCCTGCCCGCTCACGGGACGCGGGTAGCATTCGAGGCTGAAACGCCTTTTCCCGAAGGGAGCGCGCGCGTGCAGGAGACCGAGAAGATCTGGATGAACGGCGAGCTCGTCGACTGGGCCGACGCGAAGGTCCACGTCGGCGTCCACGGGCTGCACTACGGCTCGGGCGTGTTCGAGGGGATCCGCTGCTACGACACCCCGAAGGGGCCGGCGGTGTTCCGTCTCGTCGACCACCTCCGCCGCCTGCACAACTCGGCGCGCCTCCTCTACATGGAGATCCCGTACTCGGTCGACGAGCTGCACGACGCGACGAACGAGCTGCTGGCCGCGAACGGGCTGCCCGAGTGCTACATCCGCCCGATCGCTTTCTACGGCTACGGCGAACTCGGCGTCGCTGCCCGCGCGAACCCCGTCGAGACCGTGCTCATGAGCTGGCCGTGGGGCGCGTACCTCGGCGAGGAGGCCCTGAAGACGGGCATCCGCGCGAAGATCTCCACCTGGCAGCGCGTCTCGCCGAACATCGTCCCGCACGTCTCGAAGGCGACCGGCGTCTACCTCAACTCGATGCTCGCGGTCACGGAGGCGAACAAGGCAGGCTACGACGAGGCGATCCTGCTCACCCCGGAGGGCACCGTCGCCGACGGCTCCGGCGAGAACATCTTCGTCGTGCGCGACGGCGTCCTCTACACACCGGACCTGGCGACGGGGATCCTGCCGGGGATCACCCGCGACACGGTCAAGCAGATCGCCTCCGACCTCGGCCACGAGGTGGTGGAGAAGGCGCTCATCCGCTCCGACCTCTACCTCGCGGACGAGGTGTTCATGTGCGGCACCGCGGCCGAGGTGACGCCGCTGCGCTCGATCGACGACTACGAGATCGGCGTCGGCGAGGTCACGCTCGCGATCCAGAAGGCCTACAAGGACACGGTCTGCGGTCGCAGCGAACGCTGGTCGCAGTGGCTCGACCCCGTGCCCCAGCTCGCCCGCTCCCGAGCGTAGGCTTGACGGAGCTCGTCAAGAAGCGGAAGTCCCGGACTTGCCGGCGCTGGAGCGGGAATTGACCTCGGCGGCGACGGATCGGATCAACCTCAGCGCGCCCTGGATCGACGAGCGCGACGAGGAGCTCGTGCTCGAGGTGCTGCGCTCCGGCTGGCTCTCGCTCGGTCCGACCGGGCCGCGCTTCGAGTCGATGCTCGCGGACGCCGTCGGGGCGCCGCACGCCGCCGCCGTCTCCTCGGGCACCGCCGGGCTGCACCTCTGCATGCGGCTCGCGGGCGTCGGCCCCGGCGACGAGGTGATCACGTCCCCGTACTCGTTCGTCGCCTCGGCGAACTGCGCGATCTACGAAGGGGCGACACCCGTCTTCGCCGACATCGACCCTCGCACGTACAACCTGGATCCGGCGGCCGTGGAGGCGGCGATCACGCCGCGCACGAAGGCGCTCGTCGCCGTCGACATTTTCGGCTACCCGGCCGAGTACGACAAGCTCGTCCCGCTCTGCGAGCGGCACGGGATCGCGCTCGTCGAGGACTCCTGCGAGGCGCTCGGCGCGACGTACAAGGGCCGCCCGCTCGGCTCGCACGGCCATCCCGCCGTCTGGGCCTTCTACCCGAACAAGCAGATGACGACGGGCGAGGGCGGCGCTGTGACGACGCACCGCGAGGAGGAGCACGAGCTGCTCGTCTCGCTGCGGAACCAGGGCCGCCTCGAGACGTCGAGCTGGCTGCAGCACGGCCGGCTCGGCTTCAACTACCGGCTCGACGACATCTCCGCCGCACTCGGCATCGGCCAGCTCGAGAAGCTCGACCGGATCCTCGAGGCGCGGCGCGGGGTCGCTGCACGCTACGACGAGCTGCTCGCCGGGGTCGACGTCGAGACGCCGCTGCCGGACGACGACGACCACAGGCGCTCGTGGTTCGTCTACGTCGTCAAGCTCCCGTCTGCGGTCGACCGGGGCGCCGTGATGGCCCGACTCGCCGAACAGGGGGTCGCGACGGCGCCGTACCTGCCGTCGATCCACCTGCAGTCGTACATGCGCGAGCGCTACGGCTTCCGCGAGGGGATGCTGCCTGTGAGCGAGGACTGCTCGAACCGGACGATGGCGCTGCCCTTCCACGCGCGACTCGAGCGGGCAGACCAGGAGCGCGTCGTCGAGGCGCTCCGCGCCGCGATCGCCTGATGGGCGAGCCGAGGATGGTCTTTCTCGGGTTCGGCAAGTACGTGCGTGCCGACCGCATCTACGCCGTCGAGCCGCTGGCCGCCGGCGAGCGGGGCGCGGGTGCGCGCACGCGCGTCTGGGTCGAGGGGATCCCGGACCCGGTCGTCGCCTCCCGCACGGAGCGCTCGATTCTCGCGGACATGGGTGCGCTGCCGCGGCGTCAGCGCCCGTCGCCGCAGGACGAGAACCTCTTCTGAGGCGATGGTGATCCGACCGACCCGGCCTTCGGACGCGAAGGCGCTGCTCGCGCTGCGGCTCGACAATCGCGCCTACCTCGAGCCGTGGGAGCCGGACGCGGAGCCGCGGGATCGCCGCTACACGCTCGGCTACTCGCGCGAGTGGGTCCGGCGGCCGAACCGCTACGTCATCGTCGACGGCGGCGTCGTGGCGGGCGCGCTGTCACTCTCCGACGTCGCCTATGAGGCCTTCTGGAGCGCGATGCTCGGGTACTGGGTCGCGCAGGCGCACGCGGGCCGCGGCCTCGCGACGCGCGCGGTCGCGGAGGCGCTCCAGATCGCGTTCGGCGAGCTCGGCCTGCACCGGGTCGAGGCGGGCACCCGGGTCGAGAACGTGGCGTCGCAGCGGGTGCTCGAGCGGAACGGCTTCACGCGGGTCGGCGTGCTGCGCGCGCACCTGCTGATCGGCGGGGAATGGCGCGACCACTTCCTCTACGAGAAGCTCGCAGACGACGCGTGAGCGTCATCGTCGGCGGCGCGCAGCTCGGGGCGGCTCGCCTGTCAGGGTTTCCTCCGGCATGACGCAGCGGCACGTCAACCTGAGGCGTAGCGCGCACGCGGTCGCGCCGGACCTGGTCGGCGCCGAGCTGTACGTGGACGGCGTCGGCGGCGTGATCGTGGAGGTGGAAGCGTACGACCACGAGGACCCTGCGGCCCACGGGTTCGGCAACCGGCGCAGCGAGCGGAACGCGTCGATGTTCCTACCCGGCGGGCACGCCTACGTCTACCGCTCGTACGGGATCCACTGGTGCCTGAACGTCGTCTGCGGCGAGGAGGGAGTCGCCGAGGCGGTGCTGCTGCGTGCACTCGAGCCGACGCGCGGACTCGACGTGATGCGGGCGCGGCGCGGCCTCCACCAGGAGCGCCTGCTCTGCGCCGGTCCGGGGCGCCTGTGCCAGGCGCTCGGCGTGACGAAGGCCCACGACGGGCTGCCCCTCGACCGGCCCCCGTTCGAGCTGCGGGCGCGGCGGCACGACGTCGAGATCGTCACCGGTCCGCGGATCGGCATCACGAAGGCGGTCGAGCACGAATGGCGCTACGGCCTCGCCGGTTCGCGCTTCCTCAGCCGGCGCTTCGCTTGACCGTGAGCACGATGTCGAGGCCGGGCGCGGAGGCCGTGTGCGGCGGACGCGACTGCGCGACGACCTTCCCCGTCCGGTCTCCCTGGACGGTGACGTGGAGCTTCGCGTGCGCGCTCTTCGACAGGGCACGCGCGAGCGTCAGCCCGACGAGTCGCGGCACGACCCCGTGCCTGGACTTCACGGCGATCAGCGTGATCCGGTCGTACGCCGACGCCGTGCCCTTCCGCGGCGTCTGTCCGACGACGTAGCCGATGCGGTCGCCGGTGCGGGCCGGCTTGTAGACGACAAGCGGCGTCAGCGGCTGCCCCTCGAGCCGACTCTTCGCGCCGGCGATCGTCATGCCGACGACGTCCGGGATCTCGACCTCGTTCGGCTTGCACCCGGCGACGGGCACCTGCGCCGCGCCGCCGAAGAAGTCGAGCTGGTACGTGTTGCGACAGACGCCGTTGTCGCGCTCGAGCACGCCGCCGCGATTGACGACGGTGACGGGGCCGGCGTAGAGCGACTCCGGCTGCGGGAACGTCTCGGGCTGGGCCTTCAGGTACTCCAGCGCCTTCGTCATGAACGCCTTCCAGATCAGAGCGGGATACGTGCCGCCGGCGACCGGGCGGCCGTGGAACTCGGTCGTCATCGGCACGAGCTTGTCGGGATAGCCGACCCACACGGCGGCGACGAGGCGCGGCGTGAAGCCCACGAACCACGCGTCGCCGTAGTTCTCCGTCGTGCCGGTCTTGCCGGCCACGGTGTACCCGGGGATCGCGGCTGCCTTGCCCGTCCCGAACTGGACGACGCCCTGGAGCAGCTGGTCGATCGTCGCCGCCTGGTTCGAGGTCAGCTCCTGCCGCTGCACGACCTTGTTGTCCTGCACGCAGTTCCCGTGCGCGTCCTCGAGGCAGAGCACGGCGCGCGGCGCGTTGCCGAAGATCGAGCCGTCGATGCGGAAGCCTCCGTCCGCGAACGCGGTGTACGCGCGCGCCATCTCGAGCGGCGTCGCCGGCTCGGCTCCGAGGCCGATCGCGAAGTAGCCCTGGAGGGGCGTCGTGATTCCGAGGTCGACCGCCGTCTTCTTCACCGCCCTCGGCCCGACGAGCGCGGTCAGCTGCGAGAACACGGCGTTGTCGGAGAGCGCGATCGCGTGCGTGAGGTCGATCGGGCCGACGTACTCGCCCTCGTAGTTCGAGACCTTCCAGAGCCGGCCGTCCGCGTTGATCGTCACAGGCTTCGACTCGAGGACGCTCGACGGAGAGATGCCCATGCGAAGAGCCGTCGCGAGCACGAACGGCTTGAACGCGGAGCCGGGCTGGCGCTCGCCCTGGGTGGCGAGGTTGAACTGGTTGCGGTGGTAGTTCTCGCCGCCGACCATGGCGAGCACCGCACCCGGGTTCTTCTGCACGTCGATGGCGACGAGCGCAGCGGTCGGCCCCGAGCCGGAGCCGGACGGCAGCACCGACTGCACCGCGTCCCGCGCGATCTGCTGGAGGTTGACGTTCAGCGACGTTCGCACGCGGAGGCCGCCGCCGAACGTCCGTCGCGGCCCGAAGTGCCTGACGAGCAGGTCCTTCACGTAGTTGGCGAAGTACGGGGCCGCCTGTCCCTGCGTCGAGGGCAGGCTCACGTCGCTCGGGTTCGGCATGGGGTAGACGAGCGAGTTCACGTACTGGCTGCGGGTCAGGTACCCCTGCGCGTACATCTGCCGGAGCACGAGGTTCCGCCGGTTCCTCGCGGCGCGCGGGTGCGAGACGGGGTCCCAGAGGCTCGGGTCCTCGGGGATCCCGGCGAGCAGCGCCGCCTCCGCAGGCTTCATCTGCGCGGCGCCGTGGTGGAAGTAGATGCGCGACGCCTGCTCGACGCCGTAGGCGCCGTTCCCGAAGTAGACGGTGTTCAGGTACGCCGTCAGGATCCGGTCCTTCGACCACCGCTGCTCGAGCTGCCAGGCGAGTGCCGCCTCGACGAGCTTCCGGCCGACGGACTTCTGGCTCGTCAGGTATGCGTTCTTCACGAACTGCTGCGTGATCGTCGAGCCGCCCTGCACGACGCCGTGGTGCGTGACGTCCGCCCATACCGCGCGCGCCATGCCGCGCACGTCGACGCCGCGGTGCTCGTAGAACCGCTTGTCCTCGATCGCGACGATCGCGTGCTTCAGCCACGGCGACATCGCCGCCGACGGGACGACGATGCGCGCCTGGTCGCCGCGCAGGATCGACAGCACGGTGTAGCCGTTCGAGGCGTAGACGTAGGTGTTCGCCTGTGTCCGCTGCTTCGACGGGTCGAGCTGCGGGATCTTCGCGGCGACGGCGGTGAGCAGGCCGAACGTGAACGACGCCAGGCCCAGCACGCCGAGGATGGCGAGGAGGGCGAGAAGTCTGAGCTTGCGGATGCGCCGACGCTTGCGGCGCGGATTTCTCCGGAAGAGCGCCAGGACGCGGGTAGTCTAGCCCCGCCATGGGTGTCGAAGAGCTGACGCGGAACGCCGTCGACGTCCTGCCCGCGGGCGCGCTCGAGGAGAAGCTGAAGCTCGGCCGCCCGCTGCGCGTGAAGTTCGGGATCGACGTGACGTCACCCGACATCCACATCGGGCGCGCGGTCCAGCTGCAGCGCCTGCGCGCCTTCCAGGACGACGGCCATCTCGCGGTGCTGATCGTCGGCGACTACACGACGCGGATCGGCGACCCCTCCGGCCGCTCCGCGGAGCGGCCGGTGCTCACCGACGAGGAGATCGACCGGAACGCGCGCACCTACCTCGACCAGGCGATGCTCCTGCTCGACCCCGACCGGATCGAGGTGCGGTACAACGGCGAGTGGCTCGCGGGCCTCGGCTACGGCGACATCGTCGGGCTGACGCGGCGGTTCACGGTCGCGCGGCTGCTCGAGCGCGACGACTTCCAGAAGCGGTTCGCGGAGCGCGCCCCGATCTCGGTCTCCGAGCTTCTCTACCCGATCATGCAGGCGTACGACTCCGTCGCTGTGGAGGCGGACGTCGAGCTCGGCGGCACCGATCAGCTCTACAACCTGCTCGCCGGGCGCGAGCTCATGCAGGACTACGGCATGGACCCCCAGGTGGTGATCACGGGGCCGCTGCTCCTCTCGTGGGACGGCGAGAAGATGAGCTCCTCCGTCGGCAACAACATCCCGCTCACGATGGCCGCCGAGGAGCAGTTCGGCCGCACGATGCGCATCCCGGACACGATGCTTGCGCACTGGTACGAGCTCATCGTCGAGCGCCCCCCCGAGGCGGGCGACCCGATGGAGCAGAAGCTCGCCCTCGCCCGCTTCATCGTGCGGCGCTCGCACGGCGAGGAGGCGGCGAAGGCGGCCGAGGAGCACTTCACCCGGGTCGTCCGGCGGCACGAGGCGCCCGCGGAGGTGCCGGAGGTGCCGCTGCCGGAGGGCGACCTCGTCCACCTGCCGGCGCTCATGGTCGAGCGCCTCGGCGTCGGCTCGACCTCCGAGGCGCGACGGCTGATCGAGCAGGGCGGGGTCAGGCTGAACGGCGCGCCGGCGCCGGCGCTCGACGTGCCCCGGAAGGAGCTCGAGGGCGCGCTCCTGCAGGTCGGGAAACGGCGTTTCGCGAGGTTGACACCCTAGGCAGGCGAGCTATACTTCCTCGGCCGTCCAACAGGGCGGCGCAGGAAAGTCCCTGTCCTCGACGACTAGGAGCCAACCGGCCCCCGACTCGTATCCGATACGATTCGATCGCTCGGTTGGCCTCTGGCGCGAGTCGGAGGCTTTTTTGCGCCGTCGGAAGACGCGGCACCGGTCTTTGAAAACTCAACAGCGAACGTTCTTCGATGTGTCGAGACCTGGTCCAGGCTTGCCTGGAGCAGGAAGAACACCTCGTCCAGCTTCGGCTGGACCTTTGAGCACGAGCTCAATGTGAAAGGACTGCCGGCTCAGCCGGCAATCGATTCTTCACGGAGAGTTTGATCCTGGCTCAGGACGAACGCTGGCGGCGCGCTTAACACATGCAAGTCGAGCGAGAACCGGGCCTTCGGGCCCGGGGAAAGCGGCGAACGGGTGAGTAACACGT
>Ga0070741_10000794_pt1 | contig 105633 bp, 89 predicted proteins | sample Coa_R1_4_FD_66440 | JGI IMG/M metagenome (GOLD analysis project Ga0070741, IMG submission 66440) | Surface soil microbial communities from Centralia Pennsylvania, which are recovering from an underground coalmine fire - Coalmine... | ecosystem: Environmental > Terrestrial > Soil > Unclassified...
TGCGACATGAGTTTTGCCAGCCGCGAGAAGGCCATCATCTCGCAATGGGAGGTGGGCGTGGGCATGGTCGCTGGCGGCGGCCCCATGGCCCGGCTGCCACAACTCATCGGCCGAAACCGCGCCCTTGAGGTGCTCTTGAGCTCGGAAGATATCAGAGCAGACCAGGCCGAGGCCTACGGCTACATTAATCGCGCTCTGCCCGACGCCGAACTCGATGCGTTTGTCGAGGCGCTCGCAACGCGGATCGCCAAGTTCGACAAATGGGCGATCGCCAACACTAAGCGACTCGTCAACACCAGCCTGTCGCCAGACGTCGAACTCGGTGCCGGGTGGGATGCCTGCATCGCTTCACTCGGCCGATCCGCCGCGCAGAGTGGGATCAAATCCCTGATGGCGCAGGGCTTCCACAAGCCAGGGGACGTCGAAAATCGCCTCGGATATTACCTTGGCAAAATTCAGCGCTAGCCCGGCGAGGGGATACTTGCCGCTTCGACCGCCCAGGATCGACGCGGATTCGGGAGAAGTCGTTGAAGATAACTTATAACTCTTCGGAGGAAAATTATGCCAAGCAACAAAGCAGCAATCGCCATTGACGCACCGCTCACAGCGTCGAATCCTCTTGATGCCATCCCGGAGGAAATGCCTTTCGATGTGCCCTATGGTCCGCCGATAGCGCTTGACCGAGCCCAGGCGGTGATTCATGCCGCCATGGCAGAAGCGAAGAAGCGAAACTGGAAGATGAACCTGGCAGTGGCCGATTCCGGTGGCAACTTAGTTGCCTTCCAACGAATGGACGGCGCGATGCTCGCCTCAATTCAGATTGCACAGCACAAGGCGCGAGCTGCTGCGACCTTCCGGCGTCCAACCAAAGTCTTCGAGGACGGCATCAACCTTATGCATCTCAATTATCTGCTCGCCTTTGATGGAGTCATTGCCTCTCGCGGCGGCATTCCACTGATTGACCAGGGAGTGATCATCGGCGCAATCGGTTGTTCCGGAGGAACCGATTCCCAGGACGAGATCGTCAGCAATGCCGGCGCGGCAATAATTAACCAACTCACGGCGGGGAACAGATAATCCAAATCTCGAGAAAACATCGGACGAGTCTCTCGCTGCCGCTCATTTTTGCAAATATCTCAAAGCTATTCCACTCACAGAAGCATTTAGCTGCGCTAGGACGAATGAAGATCTCGCAATGGACCCCGAACGCGCCACAATCCCGGATCGCGCTCCTAAGCCCACCAGATCGCGAATAAATGGCATTCCAGGGAAGCAGGCAAGGCACGAAATTGCTTGGGATCCGGTGTGCGCCTGTTATCTTAAGCTATCTTATTGAAAATACTTGATGGGATTATTTGATATCCTTCATCGGCATCAGTGAGCCGTAATCTCTTCCCGAGGGCTCGACCGCGCGCGCTACGAATCCTTGGAACCCATCACGCAGTTCGGGATACTTCGTCACCAGCGCCTTCATCACCGCCATGTTGTCCTGGAACGTCTTACCGGTATCGGAAACATCGGGGCTCTGATACTTCACGACTAAGTCGAGCTCTTTCCCGGAGATGGTTGGAAACTCATCGGTCAACTTGTAGGTCTTCGCTCCCGCATTAAGTTCCGATGGTGGCAGATCGGCTGGCTTTACCGTTTGCATCTCGTCGTAAAGCTTGTCGGTTTTTTGCGTGTACATGAAATTCACTGGAGCAAGCAGTTCGCGCGCCTCAATGTAATAAAGCCACGCGTCGTGAGTTTGTCCCTTGGCTTTGAAAGCGCGGGCACGATCGGCAAACCAATTTCCATCATGTCCATCTACTGCGGATTGTTTTACATAGTAGCCCCCCAGTTTCCACTCGGTTCCCTGCTGCTGCAATACAAACGAAACGGTATAAGGTCCCTTTGGCGTGGTCACATCGAGAATCACAATGGCGTAATTGCCAGGCGGAAGATTTGGAATCACAAATTCTGAACTGTTTGCTGTCTGCCCATTAGCTGAGAATAGGCCGCACAAAAATTCTGCGCGCTGCAAGGGCGCAGTACCTTCAGCCTTCAATAGATACGGCGGGCGTGCAATCGCCGTCGCTCCCGAAAAGTTAGCCTTATTTTCATCGATGACATTTTGAATGCCGGTGAAATCCGAGGCGATGCCCGGAATTGAGTTTTGTTTCAACGACGCTCCATCACCCTTGGCAGCCATGGCGAAGTATTTATTAGCCGTATTCGTTAAGGCGGCTCGGGTAGCCGCATCCATGTCATCAGAGGTAAGACAGGTCTGAGCGTAAGCCGAACCAGTCACAGCAATAACGACCATCAAAGCGAATAAATTCAATCGATAAGAAGAAAGTGGCGATTTATTTTTGAAGATTTTCATAACGAAGTGGAAGCTCATAGCTGATTGTGCTCACGTTCGATGCAGCTTTGTGGAAGAGCGGCCCTTTCAGGGCCGCGTTAATAACCCTAGCCACTATAACGCGGCCCTGAAAGGGCCGCTCTTCCACCTCAGACACAAGGTTAGCCGATTTCGGGTAAACCAAATTGTTCTCTACGGCGCGGCTAACCGAAAAGTAATTTTACCTCTGATCGAAATTCCAGTGAACCACAATTCCGCCGGAAGGGCTGATGTCTTATTTGCGCCTGTGTTCTCCGTGTGTTACCGTCCCTTTGATCTGAAGTTTTTGGGGGGAAAATATGGCGTGGATCGTTCTCGGCGTATTAGTCGTCATCGTCTTTCTGCTCATTGGTTTGTACAACAGCCTGGTGCAGTTGCGGGTGCGCGCCGATTCCGCCTGGTCTGATATTGATGTGCAACTTAAGCGGCGGCACGACCTTATCCCCAATCTGGTTGAAACCGTAAAGGGTTATGCCGCGCATGAGAAGGGCACGTTCGAAAATATTGCGAAATTCCGCTCGCAAGCAATGCAGGCAACTTCACCAGCGGACAAGGCTGCTGCTGAAAATCAACTTACTGGAGCATTAAAGAGTTTGTTTGCGGTGGCGGAAAATTATCCAGAACTGAAAGCTTCAGAAGAGTTTACCCAGCTTCAGGGATCGCTCAGCCAGACTGAAGACACGATCCAAAACTCGCGCCGCTATTACAACGCCGTGGTACGCGATTTGAATACAAAAATTCAATCTTTCCCGACAAACATTCTGGCGGGCATGTTTGGATTTACGCAACGCCAATTCTTTGAAGTGGATGCAGCCGACCGCGAGCCTGTCGCCGTAAAGTTCTAACCATGCAAGCGAAACAGTTGCTGCGCCATCTCGCAACTCGCTTCTTGTTCATTGCTTTGGCTTTATGCCTGCTCGCGCATTGCGCGGAAGCCAAAGATTGGCGCATCACTGATTTCAATAACACGATCACTGTCAGCGAAAACGGATCGACTTTGGTTCGCGAACGCATCACGCTTGAATTCAATGGCGTGTGGCATGGCATTCACCGCACCATTCCCATTGAATATCCCGGCCCGGATGGCACTAACTACACGCTTTTTCTGGATGTTAAGAGCGTAACCGACGGCAGTGGCAACAAACTCAAGTACGATTCGAGCAGCTCGCGCGGTTTTCGCGATTTAAAAGTTTACATTCCCGATGCAGTCGACGCGACCCGCACAGTTGAGATCGCCTACACAGTTCGCAACGCAATCCGTTATTTCGATGACCACGACGAGTTTTACTGGAACGTCACGGGGAATGACTGGCCGATTCCTATTGACCATGCTGAGGCGACGGTCAGCTTGCCAAGTTCTGCCGCGGGATCGTTGCGGGCTCAGGCGTTTACCGGCGTATATGGATCGGCCGAGCGTGGCGCAACCGCCCAAGTGAATGGTTCGGAAGTCAGGTTTGAGACTAACAATCCGCTGCCCATGCGCGGCGGGATGACTATCGATATTTTTATTCCCAAGGGTATTCTTAAACAGCCCGGCTCGTTCACCAAGCTGATGTGGTTTCTCGGCAGCAATCCTGTGGTGTTCGTTCCGTTTCTTACTTTGGCAGTGATGTTCACGTTGTGGTGGTATAAGGGGCGCGATCCCGACCCAGGGTTGTCCGTTGCCCCGATGTATGCGCCGCCGGCAGGAATGACTCCCGCCGAAGCGGGCACGCTGCTCGAGGACAAAATTCATCCGCGAGATATCACGTCAACGATTGTCGACCTGGCAGTTCGCGGATATTTGAAGATTGAAGAAGTTTCAGAGACAACTCTGGGAATTTTTCATCACAAGGATTACGTATTCCATTTGCAACAAGCGCGAAGAGACTGGCACGGGCTTACTCCCCACGAGCGGGTGATGCTGGAAAACATATTCGGACAAGATGACCAGACACGGCTTTCTTCACTAAAAAATCGCTTCTACCTGGCGCTGCCAGCGGTGAAACAAGACATTATGGCGGCGCTCAAAAATAAAGGCATGTACTCGGTCGATCCCGATTCAGCGAATGGGTACAGCGTAGGAGGCGTGGTAGCTATCGTTGCATTGTTAATTTTTTTAGAAGCAATGGGGTATGCGAATCTTTTGAATTCGGCGCCATTAGCCTTCGTGTGCGGAATTATTTCTGCAATCGTCTGGTGGCTTTTTGCGCGGCGCATGACAGCCAAGACTATGAAAGGCGTGCAGACCAAGGTTGCAGTGCTTGGTTTTCAGGAATTTATGAATCGCGTGGATGCGGAGCGGCTGAAGCAAATGCCTCCCGATACGTTTGAAAAGTATTTAGCGTATGCCATGGCGCTGGGAGTGGAACATCACTGGGCCCAGGCTTTTCAGGGGCTGATTACAAATCCGCCGGGTTGGTATGTTGCCTCGGGAGGATATTACGGGCCGGGGATGGGATTTAATCCAATTTTGTTTTCGAGTTCGATGCACAGCATGGCCTCGGATATGGGCCAGGTATTTGTGTCAGCTCCGAGGGCAAGTTCAAGCGGATCGGGGTTTGATGGAGGGGGTGGAGGCGGCGGAGGGTTTTCAGGCGGCGGATTTGGCGGCGGAGGCGGAAGTGCGTTTTAGATTTTCGTTGCGGTAGGGGTTCCCTTCGGCTTGTCTTGCCATGCAAGCACGGCGTGACCGGCGCTCGGATGACAGAGTTATTGAGTTGGCATTTTCGCCTCCCACCCTAGTCGCAAAGAACGCGACTAGAATCGGGCACCCTCAGGTTGTGATAGAGGAAAAGCAGGTCCCTCGGCTTGCACTCACCGCGCAAGCGCGCCTCGTCCGGCGCTCGGGATGACAAAATTCTTGCTGGGCTAATTGTCGAGCCTTGCTCGACTGGACAGCCGAGGGCGGCTGTCCCTACGTAAGTGAAGCACTATGTGATTCAAGCCAAGAAGAAGACTGCACTGCTCTACCAGCAAATCACGGCAATAAAGGTCAGATAAGGTTTTCGCCTCCCACCCTCGTCGCAAAGAACGCGACTAGGATGGTGGACGATGAGAATTATTCTCCCAACTATCCGCAAGTTACAATCAAAGCATGCCGGTATTCGACGACAAGCGTGAGGAATTGGAACATTACGAAACTATGATGGGAGTGCCGCGAGGACGATTAGCGGTGACGCTCGACACGATTACGGATGCCATGGCGCTAGTGGGACAGCATGGAGTCTATTGCCAAAGCCAGCGCTGGCCAGGGAAGCCGGTGATGGATATTCAAGTTGTGATGAAGAATCTCACGGACGCGAAAGAATTGATTCAGAGCGTGATGGAAGAGCTGAAGTCTTAGTGCCCCAATTTCTGATCGAAAAACTTCGCCATCAACACCAGCGCCTCTTTGGTTTCAGGGAGCTGAAAGTGCTACCAGAAGGCATGCGGCAGTGCCTCGAAAACAACGAAACGAGTTGAGCATCATTGCCATCACGAAGAAGAGCACGGTGGATAATAAAGCAATGCAAACTCCCTCTGATTAATGTTCAGTGAGAGGACAAAATCTTATGCCAGCGTGTATTTCCCTCGCTCGATCATCTTCTGCGCGATTTGCTGACGCAATTCTATTGTGTTGAAGGGTTCGTGTTTAGCGAGACGCCGCAAAATCGCTAATTGCGTTCTGAGCATATCGCCTTCCGCGATTGCTGCGATTATCTTCTTCGCGGCAGCTTCGATCTTATCCATAGCTTGCGACAGGTAAACGCGAGTCATCGCTATGGAAAGAGCAGCGGCGGATTCGCCCTGCTTCTCAGCAAGCTTCTGGGTCCGAAGCACAGCCGATTCCATCGCATAGGTTTCAACGACCATGTCCGCAATGGCGCCCATAACTTCCTGCTGATCCTGAATCGTCTGCATGTATTTCTGGGTTGCCGCTCCGGCTGCGAATAGCCCCAATTTCTTAGCAGCAATAACCAACTTGCGTTCTTCGGCAAGCAAGCCTTCTGCATCTTCGCTGAGTGATGGGCCGGAAAGAACTTCGTCCATCAACTTCTTGATCGCAGGCATAAGCGGCAGTTGGCCCGACATGGCACGTTTCAGCAGAAAGCCGGTAATGATAAGCCGATTGATCTCGTTTGTACCTTCGAAGATGCGATTGATACGGGCATCCCGATAAGACCGCTCTGCCGGATATTCCTCGACGAAACCATAGCCGCCATAAATCTGGACGGTCTCGTCAACCACATAGTCAACCATTTCAGAACCCCAGACTTTTACGATGGAGCATTCGACGGCGTACTCTTCGATAGCTTTGCGGCTTTCTCTTGCGGCTTCGGCACCAGCTTTATCAATTTCAGCGAGAGCAGCGTCCATCATGCCCACGGTGCGGTAGACCAGGGACTCGCCCACGTATACGCCAGCTGCCATGTTGGCGATTTTTTCGCGGACTAATCCGAAGTCGGAGATGGTTTTGTTGAAGGCCTTGCGTTGCTTGGCATAAGCAATCGCACTTTCGAGTGCGACGCGGGCGCCGCCCACGCACATCGCGCCGAGTTTGAAACGTCCAATATTTAAGATGTTGAATGCAATGACATGCCCTTTGCCAATTTCGCCGAGAACATTTTCGACTGGGACTTTGCAATCATTGAGAATTACGGGGCAGGTCGATGAGCCGCGGATTCCCATCTTGTGTTCTTCACCACCGATGGAAATTCCCGGAAATGTTTTCTCTACCAAGAACGCAGTGAACTTTTCGCCATCGATTTTTGCAAATACGGTGAACAGGTCGGCGAATCCGGCGTTGGTGATCCACATCTTCTCGCCGTTGAGAACGTATTGCTTTCCGTCGGACGACAACTCAGCCCGAGTGCGGCAATTCAGCGCATCGGAACCCGAGGATGCTTCCGAGAGGCAATACGCACCAACGATTTCACCAGAGGCAAGACGCGGCAGGTATTTCTTTTTTTGATCTTCGGTACCGAAGTAGACGATGGGCAACATGCCAATGCCGCTATGCGCTCCCCAAGTTGTCGCGAATCCCGCGTACCGTGCAATGCGGTCGGCAATCAGGGCGGCAGTGACTTTGTCCATCTCGAGGCCGCCGTAGGCTTCGGGAATCTCGACGCCACTCAAGCCAAGTTCGCCGGCTTTTTTCAGTAGATCGCGGGTGATGGAGAAGTCTTTGTGCTCCATCTTTTCGATATGGGGGACGATTTCGTTGACCGCGAATTCTTCGGCAGTTTGAGCGATCATCAGGTGCTGCTCGGTGAAGTCTTCGGGAGTGAAAACCTCATCAGGGCCGCGCTCTTCAAGAAGAAAACTGCCGCCGGAGATCTTTGATTTTGGAATTGCCGCAGTGGCCATTTGAAAACCCCTCCGAACCACAAAGAACACAAAGGTACGCGAAGTAGAACCGCAAGGATTCTTTTCTCAGTGTACTCCGTGTTCTTGGTGATTTTACTTCCAGCCGGTGCCATTCCACTACAATCAGTGGATGTTAATGCTTGCAAAAACCTACTGTTCGGTTTCTCTTCTGACTCTTACAATGTCCTCTAGAAATGTCAGCCCCTAGTCCGATTCGGCAGCGGAAGGCTTACCACTCAGTGGCACCGGCAATACCGGGAGCATTGTTCTCATCCCTGAGCATTGGCCTAGCTACCGTCGCATTGGCGGTAGCGGTTTTTGTTATCTACAGTCCTGCATTGAACTATCAATTTGTCCTGGACGATCACCGCTTCATTAGCGACCCACGTTTGCAGTCACCTGGACATCTATGGGAATACTTCACGAGCTATGTATGGGCACAAATCCCTGGCGGCCCATTAAGTTTTTATCGGCCATTCTTCGTGTTGTGGATGCGGCTGAACTTCATTCTTAGTGGAATGTCTCCCTGGGGATGGCACCTGCTTAGTATCGCGAAACATGTATCGGTAGCCGTTTTACTTGGCTTACTCGTGTGGAAGCTTCTTCAGGATCGGATTGCCGCATTGATTGCTGGCGCCCTATTTGCGCTGCATCCCGCTCAGACAGAATCTGTGGCATGGGTTACTGTGCCTGATCCGTTAATGTCTGCGGCCGTGCTCGGCACCCTATTACTATTTTTGCGCTATCAAGAGCATTCCGAAGTCAAGCAGCTCCGCGAGGAACAACTTCGCAAAAAATCGCGAAAGCAGATACACAGCAAATCTAAGAATGACTTTTCAGTGGTATGGATAACCGCCTCTGTAATTACCTGTCTGGCCGCACTGATGGCCAAAGAAACAGCTATAGTATTGCCGGTCATACTTTTCGCCCTGGCCCTGATTGTGCCATTCGGCAAAGTGGGCGAAGACCAAGCGCAGGGCGCGAAGAGTCTGAATTCTCGAACTCGGGCGATTTCGGCGTTTCGCGAAACCCTTCCATTCTTGTGCGCAACCGTGATTTACCTCTTCTTGCGCGTCAATGCTCTTAAGGGTCAGTCCATCGCTCTTACCCAGCATTTACCTTGGAGCACGGTGCTGCTGTCCTGGCCCGCAACTCTCTGGTTCTACGTAAAGGTTTTGCTCTGGCCTGTCCGGTCGTATGCCTTCGCGGATCCCAGTCTTACGGAAACCTTTTCGCTGCGTAATGTGTTTTTACCGGGATTGGGTGTTTGTTGCGCGGTTGCAATTCTCGTGACGGGATGTATCTGGGCGTGCCGAAAAGCAAAGCGTGATCTTCCAGATCGAGAAGCAGCGAATGTGGGCCGCGCGTTGCTGCTGGGTTGTTTCCTTCTCATCTTCCCAATTCTGCCGGCATTAAACCTGAACGCGTTGAATCCTGGTGATTTTCTGCATGGCCGATATGTTTACCTGCCGTTGACGGGGCTGATGCTGCTCGCCGCAATTGGATGGCACTTGGTGAAAAAAGGACGCCTTTTTCTGCTATCAGCGGCGGCATTGGTGGCTGTTGTCTGCGGGATATTAACCGTGAGTCAGGAAAGCATGTGGAAGGATGATTTAACGATTTTCACGGTAGCTCACCAGATGGCGCCGCACAACGATCCTGTAGCTAAGAATCTTACGAGGGCGCACGTGCAAGTTGCCTTGAGTCTCGATGATGCAGGGCGATGCGACGAAGCATTGCCCATCTTCGAACAGGCAATTCAACAGTACCCACAAGATTGGTATGCCTGGGCCGGTCGCGGGGAATGCTTTTTCAAACTTGACGACATGCCAAGAGCCGAACAATCGCTACATCGCGCTTTCGAGCTCTCGCGTGAGCCTCGTGTCAACGAGGAATGGCAGCAAGTGCGAGCGAGAATGGGCTTGAGTTCGTCCTCGGAGTAATTGTAGAGAGAAGCCGGCTCGCTCAGATAATCACAGAGGACCCAGAGAACACGGGATGGGAGCGCCTTCCAATAAAATGAGAGAAACATGAGAACAACCAAAGAATAGAGGTCACCTTGGTTTTGCGTACACTGACAGAATGATCGACAAGAGTACGGCGCAGCACTATGTATGGGGCGGAGGTTGCGACGGATGGCGCTTGGTCCAAACTCCGACATTGAGCGTTATTGAAGAGCGAATGCCTCCGGGAACCGAGGAAGTCAGGCACTATCACCGGGAGTCGAATCAATTTTTCTACGTGCTGAAAGGCATTCTCTCGGTCGAAGTGGAAGGACGGGAGTTTGAGTTAACGGTTGGTCAAGGTGTACAGATTCCACCCAAAACACCCCACCAGCTTTGGAATCGTCATTCAGTCGATGCCGAATTCCTGGTTATTTCAAATCCTCCGTCTCATGGTGACCGGATTACGGCCGAGGTGAGCGAATGAATGTCCAGTTGCTGAGATAACCACAGAGAACACAGAATGGGAGCGCTTCTAAACCGGGAGAGGATGCAAGTTGCTCGAATTTCTGATCTGCCCTAGAGTTGTGTTCAACATTCCCTTGGAGTCTTCTGTATGGATTACATGTCTCATCTACGTCGATTATTCATTTATGACGCATGGGCCAACAAGGAAATTTTAGCGTCTCTGCAAAAAGTCGTGAAACCGCCCGCACGCTCGATTGCACTTCTGGCCCATATCCTTTCTGCGGAACGATTGTGGCTCGAACGGATTGAAGCCCGTCCGCAAAGTTTGCCGGTTTGGCCGAATCTGAGCTTGCAGCAGTGTGAGAAAGAAACTGTCGATCTTCAACAGCTCTACGAGAAATATTTGAGTGGAAAGGACTCCGCCACTTTATCCGAAAAGATTACGTACACCAACAGCAAGGGCGAAAGTTTCACCAACGAAGTACAAGATATTCTCATGCATGTGGTCATGCATTCTGTGTATCATCGCGGACAGATCGCGGCAGACATGCGAGCCGCCGGGTTTGAGCCGGCTTATACGGATTTTATTCATAGCGTTCGCCAAAGATTTATCGAATAAATAATGTCATCTGGCAATAAAAGCTTCGTCCCCTTGCTGATCGCACAGACCTGCGCGGCCCTCCTGGTATTTTTTTTAGTGATTTTCTGGCGCGGGGAATGGAATAAAGAGCGATGGGCAGGAATAATCATCGCAGTCCCCGCCATGGTCTTGTTGCTCACCGCGCGCTTCCAGCTAGGCAGGTCTTTTTCGGTTTCCCCGCAGGCGCGCAAACTTGTCACCCGAGGGCTGTATTCCAAGATTCGCAATCCCATGTACGTTTTCAGCGCGTTGCTGGTCCTTGGCTTCCTACTTACGCTGCAACGTCCGTTGCTGTTTTTGATCCTGGTTGTGTTGTTGCCGACACAGATCATACGCGCGCGTCAGGAAGCGAAAGTGCTGGAAGAAACATTCGGCGAAGAGTACCGCGAATATCGCAAGAAGACTTGGTTTTAATGAAGCAAACCATCCCCATCTTTGACATAACAGTTTCTATCCGTGCTATTTTAGTCAGTCCACGAGCTCACGCATTATTGAACCTATGAAACTCACCCGTTCACTCATTTTATTGTTCGCACTCAGCGGGTTTTTATTCGCAGCCTCAGGCACCAAATTCGATCCACTCCCCGCGCCAACTTCAGGCAGCGCGATTACCACGATTAAACTCGGCAATCGTGTTCTGGTGTTCTCGCTTATGGGAATTGGAGCTGGTAAAACCTGGGACGCGGTTTCGAACGCCGGATATGCGTCCAACGTAAGTTATGGCAAGTGGGTTGAGGTACGGGCGATTCCTGGCTCCGCGGGACGGTTGGGCGCAGTAGTTGTCGGCCTGCGCGAACAGATATTCCTTTTAGGTGGATATGTGCTCGATTCACAAGGGGGAGAAACCACTGTTTCCAACGTGGAAGTATATTCGCCTATTGAAAAACGTTGGTATCGTGGGCCTGATCTTCCCACGCCGGTGAGTAATGCCGTCGCTGGTGTTTATCGTGATCGCTACATCTATGTCATTGACGGTCGATCAAAAACGGATGCGACACAAACTGTGCAGGTTTATGACACGGAAAAAGAAGCATGGCTGCAAGGAACGCCGCTACCGGGCAGCGCCGTTTTCGGGCATGCCGGTGCTGTCGTCGGCGACACAATTATTTATATCGATGGGGCTCATAAGGGCGCCCCTGATGAGCCGAAATACGTAGCTTCCGACGAGTGCTGGATGGGGAAAATCCAGCATCATGATCCCTCCAAAATCGAATGGAGCAAGCTGCCCGATCATCCTGGCACTGCTCGCTTTGGCATCGCCGCGGATGGATCGGAAAAAGATCAAAAAATATATTTTAGTGGCGGCAGCGAAAATCCCTACGACTATAAGGGTATGGGTTACGACGGCAAACCTGCCGAACCATCTCCGGTGACCTTCGCTTTCAATCTGCGAGCCAATAAATGGGAGACCATCAGCGAAAACACGCCTGATCCATCGATAAATAGCGGATTAGTTGTAACCTACGACAAGTTGATGATCATGGGGGGAATGCAAAAGGGCCAGCAGGTCACGGCGAGAGTAGAAGCATTGCCCAAATCAAAAGCGAAATAGCAACAACCGTTCCTCTTTCCCGATTCGCGTTCAATCCCACTTCGGATTCACATAACCTCTCCGCATACCTGCGTGATCTCGCAGTACACAAATCGCACCCCCTAGGATCGCTCATGAGGGCAACCCCATGAGCAATGTCAAAAAGATTCTCCAATTCCTCTCGGTATTTCTACTCTGCACAATCGCTTATGCATCTGATGTAACAAGCGTGACAAGAGAAACAGTCGTTGAAAGTCCCTCTCAGCAGCATGCAGAACATGAGTTCTGGAATCGCACCAATAAAATCCTGCTATCGAGCCATGCAGGCCTGGAGGCGCTTGACTTCGGCATTACGCACCACAATTTAGCTGGAGGCGGAACGGAAATGGATTCCATGGCAAAGGCGCTATGTGAAAGCGGAACTGCTGGGCAGATAGTTTTTTTTGGCGGCAGAACTGCCGGTGTAGTCGCCATCAGTTATTTGCTGCATCGCATCCATCAACACAAAATGGAGCGCGCTTTCATTGTTTACGCCAGCGGTGATTCGCTATATGGAATCAGCTACAGCTTCGCCCACCGTTGAGTCCGAGCCGCGCCTTCGGAAGGTTTTGCATGACGAATCGGTTCCGCATTTGTTCGCATCCAAGCCTTGATGAAAGTAATGCGGGCTCTGCGATTCCATCAGTTCGGACTTGAAAATCTCCGGCTGGAAGATATCCCCAAACCTCAACCGCAAGCTGGCGAAGTATTGGTTCGCGTATTGGCCTCGTCGGTCAATCCCAGCGATGTGAAAAATGTTCAGGGGGCGATGTCGGCAGTTACCAAACTCCCGCGCATTCCTGGACGCGATTTTGCCGGAATTGTAGAAGAAGGCGACGCGAACCTGATCGGCCAGGAAGTTTGGGGAACAGGCGGCGATATTGGCTTCACACGCGACGGCACTGCTGCCGAATACGTTGTTGTGCCCGAGCGGGCAGTCATTCCCAAGCCTCCGCGTTTTACTTCCGAGCAAGCTGCATCCTTAGGGCTGAATATTGTTACGGCATGGGCAGCACTATTCGATCGTGCAGGCCTGAAACAACGCGAGACTTTGCTCGTTGTCGGAGCCAGTGGCGGTGTTGGTCATGCAGCCGTCGACTTGGCTTGTTGGGCGGGAGCGAAAGTAATTGCCGTCGACCGAATAGACGACAAATCATCACGCGCCCATATTTTCCTTAATTCAGAATCGAGCACCTTCGCCGAGGATCTTAAGAAAGCAGTTAGTGGAGGAGTAAACGTCGTGTTCGACACTGTGAGCGGCCCGATGTTTGAAGTTGGCCTCAATGCCTTGGCCAAGCACGGCCGAATGGTGGAGATCACCGTGAAAGAAGATCATCAGGTTAAATTCGACTTACTTCGCTTCTACCGCGACGATTTGCAGCTGCACGGACTCAACACACTCAATCTGAATGCAACCGATTGCGCCGTAATTTTGGAAGAAGTCGCGAGGGCGATTGAGACCAAATGGTTAACGCCCAGAGAAGTTGAAGCCCATCCACTATCGGACGGAGTTGAGGCCTACAAATTGACAGTAAAGGGCGGCAAGAAGCGCGTCATAGTAATGAAGTAATTTGTATCAACAATTTAAATTTTGGAAAGCGCTCGTCGGGCTAGTAGCTATCGCGCCCTGGCCAACACCAAGGTCACATCATCCGGCTGCTCATGCGCTCCAATCCAGTCGTCTACGGCCGCAGTCACGATTTCGGTAATTCTTTCCAATGGCAAATTGCGGTTTTCGTGAACCAGTTCAATTAGACGCTCCTCGCCAAACTCGCCAAATTCATTCTCGGGTTCCGTAACTCCATCGCTGTAAGCCAGAAAGATTTCTCCGCGTTTTAGCTGCACTGAGCTCTCTTCGTAGTGACAATGATCAAATAGGCCTACAACGGTTCCTCCGCGGTCGAGCCGCCGCAGAGACCCATTTTCGCCAAGAATAATGGGCGGCAGATGACCTCCATTGCTATAGGTGAGTTTCTTATGCTGTTCCTCGTACATTGCAAGAAACAACGTGGCATATTTTTCTATTGGGGTACTTTCATAAAGTTGGTGATTCAAAAATGAAAGCAATGTTCCGGGACAGACATTCGCATCAAAAGAAGAATCACGCGACCTCGTCCCTCCCCCAACCACCAACGCTTCTTCCTCAACCGGAAGCCGTTCCAAACTGTAAGCGCGGACGGCAGAATGAATGGTCGCCATCAACAAGGCTGCCGAGATTCCTTTCCCGCTAATATCGCCTACTGCTACCAGAAGTTTGCCGGGACTCACAGATACAAAGTCGTAATAATCGCCGCTAACTGTACGAGCGGGGCGGCAGAATCCGTGCACCTCAAGCGTAGCGAGTTGAGAAATGGTCCTTGGGTAAAGCTGCTCTTGCACCTCCTGTGCAATGACCAGTTCGTTTTCGAGCCGCTGCTTTTGTTTCTGTTCCTCGATGAGTTCTTCCAGCGAAGTTGTCATGGAGTTAAATGAGTTCGCCAGAGCCGAGAGCTGGTCGGTAGAACGAACGGGGATACGATGGCTGAAATCCCCGCGGTTGATGTGTTTGGTTGCTTCGTAGAGTTGGGCCACAGTGCCAGTCACGGTGCGCGTGAGTCGCGTGCCTATGTAGAGCGCCATCAGTTCGATAAGTGCGAATACCAGGGCTGCGATGAGCAGACTCGTTTCGATAGCTGGAGCAAAATCGCCAATCGCTCTAAACAGTTGTTCGTAAAGCGTCGAGACTCTGGTCTGCACCGTTAGACCTATAGGACTGGACGTATCTCCTGATTCCCAATTCACCACTGATATCGAGGTTCCGAACGGAATCTGAAGATCCAAACTGCGGACAGGAGGTGGCACAGTCCCCGCTACCAGAGTGGGAGTCGCTTTGCTGGTGTCGAGCACGTAGGAATCGTTGCTTGCATTGGAATTAGCAGCGGGCTGATCCACCTTTTGCCGCGAAACTCCGGAGTACAAGGTTATCTCACCAAGATCTATTGAGAGTTCCTGTAACAAAGTCTGATCCAGCGGTTCGCTTGCAATAATGGTCATCTTGCCACCATTGACTGGAATAATCTCAGCAGATCGCAAGAACAACCGATCGTGATCGCGCACCACTTCGTGAAACTTGTTTTTCAAGTAAGAAGGGCAAATAGCCGGAACGCCAGCTATGCCTGCTGGATAGCTGCTGATAACCAGATTCCCGTTCAGCCAGATATGGACGCGGCGATTCGCCCATGCCTTATTGCTCTGCCTTAATCCCTCAATTGCCCCGATTTCGGTAATGCTACCCTGCTGCATGCGATGGGCAACTTCGTGTCCAATCGCCGAGGTTGCCGCGTCGAGGCTATCGAGCTTTGAATTGAGCCGCGCGGTTACAACGAAGGTTGCGAACTGTCCGGCGAAAAGATAGAACGAACCAGCCGCAAGCGCGACCAAGAGAACAACAGGGATAACTCCGATAAAAACATAAGTAACGATAAGGCGGTTTCGCAGGCGCCAAAGCATCCTGGCTTTTGCCCACCGCACAGCGAGGCATCCTAATAAAACGATAACTACGAAGCTGAGGAATCCAACCCAAACTCCCAGGCTCTGACCATAGGGCCGCTTTGAAAATCCGAGAACTTTTTGCAGTGCGAACAAAAGTAAATCCAGGCCCAGCAGGTACCACGTAATGAACGCGAGTTTACTGGCAGGCAGCAAGCCGGCCTCGCTCAATCGCATGCGCAAGTAGCGGTAATTTACGGCCATAACCTAAAAATAGCCGCCCACGGCGGATTTAAGATGTCCAACTGGTGAAACTGAGGCTAAGCACAGAATTATAGACGGAGACTTGCGTTCCCTTCAGATTTCGACAATTAGATTTCAGGATAGAAATCAAAAAATGCATCCAGGCTGCTCTGAAGTTGTTTTTCGATCTCTTCCTTGCTGCCTTCAAGAACGTGCATGGTGACCTTTGCTTCACGTCCGTTCTTTAACTTGAGAGTCGCATCCTCTACTTCCGCGACCTCTTCTGAAGGAAGCAGCCGTAATCCATATACAAGCGTTAGATTTGCCATATTCTGATTCTAATCGCTCGGTCCACTACGTTTGTCGCCTTGTAACTTCGAACACGAATCCTCTTCATCGGCTTCATTCCTCTAGCCTAAACCCCGAAGCCTGGAGTCTGAAGCCTGGAGTCTGAAGCCTGGAACATAAAATCATTCCTGCTAAAATGCCGTGTGCTCCCAAAATCCTCGGCGGTAATGGCAATCCTCGTTTTTGCAAGCATCGGCAGCGCCCAGCAGCCTGCCCCTTCGCAAGGCGGATCAAAGCCTCAGGTAAAAGTGAATATTCTTAACGTTTGTACCCCTACGAAAGAAGAGCAGCAGGAAATCGCCTCTGCGTTGACGCATGTTCCCAAACAACCGCTGTTTAGCACAGATTTCGAAGTAGATCGCGGACGCTCGACTTTCGACCAGAAATCAGAATTCCTGCAAGCGGGGATGAGCGCGCCACTGTCTGACGCAGCTTCCGCAACTTGGGTCCGAATTAGACGAGAATTTTCCGTACAGGCTTTATTCTCCACCGTGCAGTACTCGTTCAGTGTAGATACCAAAGATATGGTGGAGACGCTGGTCTTTCATGTTCGTGATCCAAAGGATTTGCTGGAAATTTCGATTGAAGATACTGCTTCGGCGGTGACCAGCCCAGTCGCGATGCTCGGTACCAGCACGCCTGTAAACCGGATCAAGCTGGAGCGCTTTGGTAGGTCTTCAGTCGTATTGGCACGTTGCGCGGCAACCGACCGCGGGCCAGCGCCAGACCAGACGATGTACGAGCCTTTATTTCAAAACGCTTCCGCAATTGTTACGAACTACCGCAATATACTGGGCGCCCGTCATACTGTGCCCGATGAGTTAAGCCGGACCAAGTCAGTTGCCGCCTCGAAATCGGCTATCAAGAAATCGGCAGGAAACTGATTCGATGCGAGAAGGCTCGAATACGCTTCATCCAACCGGCTTGCACCGAATACGGAAAACTACAATCTAATCATTGAACGCTATGGAAAATGTCCGCAATGTCGTTATCATCGGCTCGGGTTGTGCTGGACACACCGCAGCCCTTTACACTGGCCGCGCCAATTTAAAGCCTTTTATTATCGAAGGCCATGAGGCGGGAGGCCAGCTCTCTCTCACTACGCTGGTGGAAAACTTCCCCGGATTTCCCGAAGGCATTCAGGGGCCAGAGTTGATCGAGAATATGCGCAAGCAAGCAATGCGCTTTGGCGCCGAATACAAGCTTGGCCATGTATCGAGTGCCGATCTAAGTAAGCGTCCTTTCACCTTGCAGTTTGGTAAAGAGACCGTCCAGGCTCGAACCTTGATAATTGCGAGTGGCGCCTCGGCACGCTGGCTGGGGCTTCCGCACGAGCAAGCCCTTATAGGACATGGAGTTTCATCGTGCGCCACCTGTGATGGTTTCTTTTTCTCGGGCAAGGAAATCACAGTGATTGGCGGGGGCGATTCCGCTATGGAAGAGGCTATTTTCCTTACGCGCTTCGCTACCAAAGTTACATTGATCCACCGCAGCAGCCAGTTTCGCGCCAGCAAAATCATGCTGGAACGCGCACAGAAACATCAAAAGATTGAGTTCCTGACGGATACAGTTGTGGAAGATGTATATGACATTTCCCAGAAAGAAGTAACTGCTCTCAAACTTCGAAACGTGAAAACGCAAAAAGTTTTGGACTTCCCTACGAGTGCGATGTTCCTCGGCATTGGTCACATCCCCAACGCAAAAATATTCGAAGGCCAACTAGATATGGATCAAGACGGATATCTGAAGACCAAAGACTACGTCTTCACCCGAGTTGGAGGTGTTTACGCCTGTGGCGATGTGCAGGATCGCCGTTATCGCCAGGCAATTACCGCATCCGGTTCGGGCTGCATGGCTGCTCTCGAAGCCGAAAAATATCTAGAGGAGCAAGGAATCGAATAAGGGATGTCCCGGAACAGGTTTTGATCTCATTACTATGGTTATCTTGTCCCGGTTTGATTCTCAAGTTACGCTGCCGCTAGTAGTGGGGCCTCTATGTTGCGGCGAATTCAAGTTGTAATAGTGCTTCTCTTAGGTGCGATCCTTTCCTTCCCGAGTCACGGTTTTTCCCAACAACAAGATCAAGCTCAAAGACGAAAAGTCATTAGCAAAGTGAGCCCTGAATACCCTACCTTGGCGCGCAACATGAATTTGCGGGGCACAGTCAAAGTAGAAGCTGTGGTTTCCACCGACGGGAGTCCCAAAACGGTTGAAATAAAAGGGGGCCATCCGGTACTCGCCCAAGCTGCCGTTTACGCGGTGCGCAAGTGGAAATGGGAAAAAGGTCCTCATGACTCCACTGAAGTCATCGAAGTCACCTTCAGTCCTGAGTACTGAAATCATCGGGATCACGTTCACCCTGAAGTAAAAATACTCGCCTGAAGTTTCTACTGGTGTCTCAACCCTCTGCAATGCAAGGACTTCAATATCCCTGTTGTGATACAAAATTGAGTGGTCTTCATGCGAATTCAACAGAATTCTCTCTTAATTCTCAGTGCATTGAATCTTCCCACCGCGGATAAACTGTGCTGAGAACGCTCTTCATCTCCTTATCCAGTAACCAATCCTTGCGTAGCATAGCCGAGCGCTCATCGATTGGCCGGCGAGTGTCCGGACGATTTGTCGCAGGCACACAAGTGGAAGATGCTCTCCGCGCCACGCAAACAGTCAATCAATCAGGGCTGAGCGTTTCGATCGACAACCTTGGAGAAAATGTAACCAACATCAAAGAGGCTCGTGAGAGTGCCGGACTTTATCATCAACTGCTGGATCAAATTTCCGTTCGTAAGCTTAACGCCAACGTCAGCCTAAAGCTTACTCATATGGGTCTCGATGTAAATGAGAAGCTTGCCTATGATTTGGTGACAAAATTAGTTGCGAAGGCTGCTGCGATGCAGCCCCGCAACTTTGTTCGCGTCGATATGGAAGGGTCACCCTACACTCAGCGCACCTTAGATTTCGTCCATGGCCTTCATCGAATTCCGGGAAATCAAGGATGTGTAGGTGCGGTGATCCAGGCATACATGCGCCGATCTGAAAGCGACGTCGAGAAGCTCCTTGCTGAAGGCATTCGGATCCGGCTGTGTAAAGGCGCATACAAAGAACCGTCAGAAATTGCATTTCAAGAAAAATCAGAAGTCGACGCGAGTTATGTCCGGTTAATGAAGATTTTGATGAAGAGTGGTGTCTATCATGGGCTGGCTACGCACGACGAAAACATAATCAATCAAGCCAGAGACTTCGCTACACAAGAAAATATTCCGCGGGATGCCTTCGAGTTCCAAATGCTGTACGGCATTCGGCGCGATCTCCAGCGGAGTTTGGTCCGGGAAGGCTGGCGCATGCGCGTTTATATCCCTTTCGGAACAGAGTGGTATCCCTACCTGATGCGGCGTCTTGCCGAACGTCCCGCAAACGCAATTTTCATTGCGAAGAATTTGCTGCGACAATAGGTGAGAAGCAACGCCCTGGAGCTAATCTTGCACGGAACCGCCGTAGAAATTCCCATAGAGAAACAAGAACGTACAGTCTTTACGATTTTAGCCGCGATCAGCTTTTGCCACCTGATGAATGACATGGTGCAATCGCTGATCCCCTCGCTTTACCCAATGCTCAAGAATTCCTTCCGCTTGAGCTTTGCGCAACTTGGCCTTATTACATTGAGTTACCAGATGACCGCATCTTTATTGCAACCGGTCGTCGGCTTTTACACGGACAGAACTCCAAGGCCATATTCCCTACCCATAGGAATGGGTTTAACTCTGGTGGGATTATTGTTCCTCTCGGTCGCTCCGAATTTTTCCATGCTTCTGTTCGCGGCTTCTTTGGTCGGCGTAGGATCCGCGATCTTCCACCCCGAGTCGTCTCGGCTGGCTCGATTGTCTTCCGGAGGAAAGCACGGATTTGCCCAATCCGTCTTTCAGGTAGGAGGTAACAGTGGATCTGCTATAGGGCCATTGATGGCTGCTCTTATCGTGCTTCCCAGGGGCCAGCACGCGATCGCCTGGTTTTCGGTGGCAGCTTTGGCAGCCATCATTATCTTGCTCAACGTAGGCAATTGGTATAAAGCGCATTTAACCGCCAAGCAAAAAACATCTTCAGTAACTTCCGGCAGTGTTGGCCGCCTTTCATCAAGGAAGATCGCCGTTTCCATTGCTGTGCTCATTGCGCTTATTTTCTCTAAGTTTTTTTACCTGGCAAGCCTTACCAGCTACTACACGTTTTATCTAATCAGCAAATTTCATGTTTCCGTGCGCAGTTCGCAAATTCACCTCTTTGTATTTCTTGCAGCAGTAGCCGCAGGGACAATCATTGGCGGACCCATTGGCGATCGATTTGGCCGCAAGCTTGTCATCTGGTGCTCCATTTTAGGCGTGCTTCCATTTACTCTTCTACTTCCGTACGCCAATTTACTCTGGACCGGCATTCTCAGCGTTGTAATCGGCCTGATCCTGGCATCTGCCTTCTCAGCAATTCTGGTATACGCGCAGGAACTGGTACCGGGGAGAATCGGAATGGTTTCCGGGCTCTTCTTCGGCTTTGCCTTTGGAATGGGTGGGGTCGGAGCTGCCTTACTCGGTAAATTGGCCGATATGACCAACATAGGGTTTGTTTATCACATCTGTTCGTACTTACCCGCCATTGGCCTGCTGACGGGATTCTTACCCAATATTCAAAACATTAAGCGCCAGTCTCGCAAGGCTACTGCATAGTTTATGGAAAGTGCGGGCTACCTGCGTTTCTGTTAACATTACCGCATGGGTAACAGCGGCCAAGCCGGATTAACGGAGGCCTTTGCAGCCCTTGCTGGGCCGCAGGTGGACGATGAGAAAATTGACCTCATTCGCGCGGCTCTCACCATCGCCCGTACCGAATACCCCGATCTAAATGTTGAAACCTATATAAAGTGGGTGGATGAACTCGCCCATGCTGCGGAGTCTCGCATAAACGATATTGGCGATCCGCGGGAAGTTATTGCTGCTCTGAATTACGTGCTATTCCAAGAGGCAGCACTTCAAGGGAATCGCGAAGACTACTACGACCCGCGAAATTCATTTATCAATGAAGTGCTCGATCGCCGGCTCGGAATCCCCATCACCCTGGCATTGATTTACATGGAAGTAGGCCGCCGGCTGGGCTTCCCATTATTTGGTGTGGGTATGCCCGGACATTTCCTCCTGAAGAATTACGATATCGATGGCCGCGAAACGATAATCGATTGCTTCAATGGCGGTGACATTCTCAGCCCTCAGGATTGCCAGCGCCGTTTGGATGAAATCTATTCTGGCCAGATGACGCTTCGCCCCGAATTTCTCTTCGCGGTGAGCCGTCGGCAGATGCTTACGCGCATTTTGAATAATTTAAAAACCGTATATCTCACGGCGCGCAACTTCAGAAAAGCATTGCCAATTGTTGATTTGGTTTTGGCCGCATATCCAAGATCGCCGGAAGATGTAAAGCAGCGGGCACTCCTGCGCTATAGCCTGGGCCAATCTAGAGGCGCAGCGGATGATCTCGAAGAGTACCTGAAAATGTCCCCGGATGCTTCCGATGCAGACGAAATCCGCCAGACCGCACTGTCGATTCGACGAATGCTCGCTTTGATGAATTAATCGGCACTAGCTGGAACTTCTACTGCGGTGGCCTCGGCACATTTTCCGGGGGCTGCGTCGGAGCCAGTGGAAGCCGCGACACCCCGTTGAGAAGATCCCGTTCCTGTGGTGAAAAATCGCTAAACCGCCCTGACTCTATGGCGCGCTGACGCGCATCGGGGGGCATTCCCCGCAAAGCCTGAATCGCATTCTGCATCGCTTGCCGCCGTTGCGGCGGAAGCTGCTGCAACTGTGAATGGAATTGCCGGGCTTCGCTTTTCTGTTGCGGAGTCAGGTGCTCCCAGGTTTCCATCCGATTCAAAATCCGCTGCTGCTGCTCAGGCGGACGTTTGCTGAAATCCTGCAGCCTCTGCATATAGCGTTGTTGCTGCTGAGGTGGAAGACGTCGGAAATTCGGATCACTGGTCAGCGCACGCCGCTGCTGGTCAGGTGGTGCGTCTTTGTACTGGCGAAGCCATTGCCCCGCATGGTGCCCTTGATTGGGTGGTGCCTGACGAGAGTACGAATTCGCTCCGTTCGGTCTTGGACTTTGATTGTAAGCCGGGGGCCGTGGCACTTGGCTCGGAGTATTCTGATGTGGCGCACTTTGATGAGGTGAACTTTGAGGGGACGAGTTTTGATGAGGCTGTTGATGGGATGATTGTCCAAAAGACAGGCTTGCGCTTATGAGCGCCACAACCAGAGTAGCGTTCGCTACACCTCTCCTTTTGGATTTCCACCCCATTATCTTCGCCTCAATTGTGTGCTCTTTCGGAAAGAGCGCCCCTATAAACTCGTTCACGGTAGCGCGGCTGTATCAACCTGCGGTGAGACTTTAATGCAAATCTCTACGACACGGCTAAGAGCCGCGTCCTCCATCAATCTTGCCCGGCTTAATCTGCTTACGGATTCGCGGTTACGTTGGATTGCACCTGCAAATCATCCAATACATCATCGTCCGAATCGGCATACAAGTCGTGATTCTTATCCAGCGCCTGCAAATCGCCGACAGCAGTCCCGGGGTCAATCGACATATTCGCAACTTGATTATTGGTACTGTGTCTGCTGTCAGTGCGCCAAAACGTTACGCCAACTACTAAAACCGCAGCCAATGATACTGCCAGCGCAGGTTTACGGAACCATTGCAGCCACCCTGCCGAATGTTTCGCCATCTCTTCCCGCAACCGCGCGTGCAGCCGCACATCAAAATAGGGCGACGGCTCCGGCGCCTGCCACTCGTCAAGCAATGCCATCGTCTGCTGGAATCCGGCTAATGTATCCGCACAACCAGCGCACGACTGTATATGCCGGTTGATCTCGGGCGTAACCATACTCATCCCGGAGGCCAGGTCCGGCATCAACTCTCGAATTTCATCGCATTTCATAATCACGTTCTTCATACAAATTCCTTCAACTGCACGCGCAATGTTTCATACGCGCGGAATAAAAGTGATTTAGTGGCGGATTCACTTAATTTTAAAACTTCGGCAATTTGTTTGTAATCCATTTGCTGATATTTATGCATGAGCACTGCCGTCTTCTGTCGCTCGGGCAATGCCTGAACCTTCTGCCGGATTGCGGCCAACCGCTCGCGCCGCAATATTGCTTCCTCAACTGTCATCGAGCTATCCGGCACATCCGGCGTTTGTCCGGTCTCAGAGTCGGGCTGATCCAGATTCACAGTGTTCTCGGGACGCTCATGTCGAGTATCGCGGGCATGGTTCACTGCCAGGTTGGTCGCAATTCTGTAAAGCCAGGTCGTAAACTTTGCACTGGCTTCATAATTAGCTCGTGAGCGGTACACTCGCAGAAAAACTTCCTGTGCGAGATCTTCCGCTACCGCCGAGTTATGCGACATGCGATACATAAAGCTAACCATTTGCCGCCGGTATTTCTGGACAAGGTATTCAAAAGCCGAATCGTCGCCAGCTTTCACCCGCAGCATTATGTCTGCGTCGGTCACTTCTCCGGAGGTGCCCGCCGCGGGAATCTGCGTTGGGGGTATGCCCGCAACCGCCAGTAATCCACGATCAATGGCTATGCTGCTCACACTAGAATCAACCCCATCCTGAGAGGAAAGTTGCGTGGGATCTGGATTGTCGGACGGGGCCGAACTCCCACTGCTAGAAGGAGCTACGGGCGAAGTTCCGGGTTTGGATTTACCCCACATCGAGAGTAGCTCCGGCCTGTGCGCAACTACGATGCATCGGCCTGGAACTGGCGTGATTAGGCTATCACGAGCCTTGGTAGCAGGAAACCTGGGTTATTAAACTGGGCCTATGACAATGTAGCCCTTTCCAGGCACCTAACTCACCGCTAGAGTCTCACCTTACATGGTGTGTATTCCTAGTTAATACAACAACTTACAAGATTTTAGACCGTCAAATATTCGCATTAATAGTTGTCTAACTTCGTCAACAAAGGTCCAAGTACGTAGGCGACGAAGAAACCAATTACATAAATACCTGCTGAAACCCAAAGGAAGACTTTACTAAGTCTGCTTGCGTCTTCGCAGGCCGTCGGATTGTCGGGATTGCACTCTCGAGCTTGAATCCGCGGTGCGATGTAGTACATGTTTACAAAGCTCAGCGCAATCAAAGCGCCCGAGATTGAAAATGTCCACACCTTATGCCGTGAGAGAGTCACAAGCCAGGGCACGAACGAGAGCATGGAGGCGACTGATGCGCCCAGGCCGAACAACACAAGCAATGACGGAAGCGCGCAGCAGAGCAAAGTGCTCACCGAAGTAAACAGAGAGAAGTAGCTCAGTAATGCTGATCGTTTTGGATTTGTTGCTGCCAGTGTATTCATTTTGTGTGATCTTCCTCGACTGACCGGTAACGAATTGAATCCGGCGCTTTCCCCTTTTCGCCTTCAGGTATCGTGCCGGTGACAACAACCGGTTTCCCCACCATAGAACTTGCAATCGCAGCAGAGCCGGAGTCAGGTACAAGTTGGAGCAAGTCATTCGATCCTGATACCCGCAGTATTAATTTTTCATTTGCATTCTCCACAGTGCCTGCAACCGTTGCCGTTGATTGCTTCATGGCGAATCCATTCTTGGCAATGGCTGCATTCAATTGTTTCAGCGTGGCGGCATTACCAGGTTTCATCTTTACAGAAGCCAGCCCTTTTTCCAGGCTAACGTTAACCGAGTCCACACCAGAAACTGCCTTCAAGGACACGCGCACGGCGTGTGCACAGACCTCTCAATCCATGCCGAAAATCGTAATGTCGATTGATTTGATTTCTGCCGAGGCAGAAGCTGCGAGTAGCAAAAGCACCGATACAAAAGCGATGGTCTTTTTCATAAATCCTCCTAATGTGAATGGCCGTGCTGGAAAAGCAAGTAACTGAAATTGAATGCAAAACGAACGTGCTCATTCGGAAATGCTGGCCCGACGTTCTGATAGATCGGGAATTGAGCGCCGAAGCTGACGGTGTAGTTGTGAAAAATTCCCAGCGCCGTAGGGCCAAGAAACACTTGATGAGCTTGGGTGTCTGCTATTGAAATGTTTGCCTGGAGGAATCTATTGGAGCGCTCTCCAACAAGTTCGCCGAAGACTCTCCAATCCCATTTATCCGGTGGTCTGCGCCACTTCAGAGGGCGATAGCCGTAGACCAGACTGTAATCGAATACGTCAGGTCGCTTATCGCCATGGTGTTCATAAAACTTTGTGTAGGTGCTGCCAAGCCAGATGTAATGGCTCCGGGATGCAATGCCGCTGACAACACCAAACATAGTGCCGGGGACATTTGTAGTGTGTGCGATTCTGAATCCAGACTGCGGCCCCGGAACGGCCAGGCCCGCGAAGCCAGTGGTCTCGATTCGTGTGCCAACCTTTGTTGCTCTATGCTGAAAGCGCCACGCTACTGTGGTATCGAAATCATCACCCGGCTGAATTCGGGTGGGTGGAAGAGTGGTGTTTCCCAAGACAGTGGGAAGAGTGCAGGACAGCGTTAAGTGGGGCGTAAAGCCATACGCAACTAAACTTCGGATCGACGCTTGTGTACCAAGGCCCGTGCTGCGCCCGAACACGCCTTCATCAAAACTCCATTCGCCTTGAGAATTCGTCGGCGTGGCGAGTCCGAATACCGGGCCGTGCGCTGCTGCATCAGCTAATAGCGGCATGGCAAGTACAGTGAACAGTATTACTGCAAGTTTCATATTCTCCTCCGCAATGCTTAGAGACACACGTGTGGACTCTTGTGCGCCAACGCAACAATGCGGAGTTCTAGATTTTGAGAATTGAGATTGAGGCTATAGCAGGTATTTCGGGAGGCGGTATATCTAGCCGTACGTGTGCAGGCGCAATCTCCGAGGTGGAGTTCGCTTCAGAAATGGCGGTCACTGCCAGCAAAGTAAAATCAGGATGAACTTGCGGTACCGGTTGAACCGTTGCAACGGGGGTACTGATGTTTGAGGCACGCTCACAACATGGATGATGATTGGCACCCATGTGGCAATCGCCTGCCATCTTCTTGCAGCAAGCCATTTCCGCATCCGTCATCTTCAGATTGGGTAAACATGCGAGCGCAGGCATTGCTAGCCAAACGACCAGCAGACCCAACACGACTGTGAAACGCCACTGCCCCATCAGCATAGATGCTGCCTTCACCACTGGCCTGCATGCAAATGGTTATTTGATTAGCGTTCAAATCGCATTCGCGATCGCTGGCACAACGGCCTTGGTATAATGTGACACTTGGGCGCTTAACTCAGCGGTAGAGTGTCACCTTCACACGGTGGAAGTCGTAGGTTCGAATCCTACAGCGCCCACCACTTATCTCGTGGTTTGCAATTGCCGTATTCTTCGCGTCATTCTCTTTCGTGTCTTTACGTCGATACAATTAGGGACCTATGAACAGAGTGCTTCGTGTTATGTGTATTGCCGTAATTGCTGCGAACTTCCCCGCGGGTTGTCTTTCCCTAGCGCAAGCGCAATCGTCTGATACCACCTCTAAACAGGCGGCTCCAGCGTCACAGACTGCGGAGAAGGTTCCCGTCATAGACGGCGCCGCCGGTCCCTGCTCCCTGGAGCTTACAGTGATAGGCGCCGACAGCAAAGCTGTTTTCGCCGCTACTGTGAATGTTCACATCGCCTACGGCTTTGGCGGGTTCCATAAGCTGGATCTGGAAGCCGGAACCAACTCAAATGGCAAAGTGAAATTTATCGGACTTCCCGCCCAGGTACGCCGGCCTCCTCTTGAGTTCCATGCTTCCAAGGACACGCTCGTGGGTCTCGCGGCTTACGATCCGTCAACGGAATGCCAAGCCAAACACGAGATCACGCTGGATAAGCCAAAGCCGCAAGAGACCCAGTGAATCGATTGGCTTAGCGTACCTCGTTCCTCCCAGCCAGAAAACAAAAGAGTTAGGGGGGATAATTCACTTCAAAATCTAGAGCAATAAAGACTTACGCGTAAAAATATAGACAAACAATGACTTAGCCGAAATCGGTTTTTCAAAGAACATCTAAAACAGACTCTTTGAAGCTAGCTGCTATTCAGAGACTGGGTCAAGGAGAAACGAGATTGGTGGTGCTTCACCGATTCAATATGGGACGAGGTCCGCAGTGCAAATATGCAAATGGCTGCCAATGATAGGAGCTAGTGTGGCTGCTTACTTCCTCCATCTTTGCAAAAGCCCAAAAGTGGGCCACCGCCGAAATCTAAGCGTCGCAGGCGTGTGACGTACCCGGCTGACTCTAAGTGTTAGGCTTCGTTCGGCTTCCGTAAAATCTCGAAATTATCCTGCCATACCCAGCAACTTACCGTACATTCCCAAAAATGGTTTCACGGGCCCCACTCGATTGCTTAGAACAAGGCTCACACGCCTTAAAAGGATGATTTATGAAAAAAAGGGTTCTGCTCCTGATGTTTGCCGCCTTCGCACTTTCGTTCTTAAGCCGCATTGCCTATGCCACAACGTACTCAATTCCAGCGGGAATCGGAACACTGACCTATAACGTGACGGTCTACAATGCAACCTGCCAGTACATCCTGGGAGCTCACGTATACAATTTCACCTACAATCAGTCCACCTATAGCTCATTTTCGTTCAGCTATAGCGGTGGCGGCACGGCCAATCTGCTGGGATCCGCCTCCTCCATTTACGATCCGGAGCCTCCTCCCGTTGGAAACAAAAATTGCCCCAAAAGCAGCGATCCACAAGTCACACTGACAGCACCACAGGTTTCCATCTTATTTACGCCATCGGCTACGACGGGCGGCTCGGCCATAGTTGGGACGGTCGGGTGGGCCAACCCAAAATATAAGATCATCGGGGTGGAGTATGCGCCTCCTGGCTCGAAAAGCTCTGTGACTTACGGTGCGAATACCGTGGTTGGTACGAGCACCGGAGTTATGAGCACGTTCTCCTCACAAGATCAGCAGAGCGTTACAACGTCTGCCGGATTTAGCATTTTCGGTTTTGGATCCACGGAAACGTCTACCTATTCAAATGACTACACACAGGAGAAAGACACCTCCTCGTCTGTCGCGGTTACCCAAACCACATCTTCGAGCACGGGCCTTTCGGGATATGCTGACCCGATAAACGGAATAAACCATGATTACGATTACATTTTCGTTTGGCTGAATCCGATCGCGAATTTTGTTATTTATCCTCAGGCGAACGGGAACTTGGTCACGTGGACCGGATACGGATATGACCTGAACGATACGAGAGACTATCCAGATATGGATTTAGTCGGTGTCCAACTCGGCTGTCTGAATGGCGATTTCTACGCCCAGTACACCAGCGGCACCAATACGAATTGGCTCACCTGTGAAACGGTGTTCAACACTAATTTCAACCGTAGCTGGGCTCTTAACAACACAGACGGCTCGGGACCCGGCCTTACTCCTTCTTTGGCCACGTCAGTCCCCCCGTATAACTTCTGTCAGCAGCCAGGAAAGGATCTATATTACATTTGCCTTGCAGACCCGTATTCGAATCCGAGCTATAAATTAGCTTTCCCGTCGGGGTCAACGACCACAACTGACGGTCGTTTCACTGCATGTAACGGCACGGGTTGCACCACAACCATTGACTACGAGCCCAATCTGAATACGAATTATTCACAAGGGTACTCGACGACGACCACGACAGGACAGATGGATAAATATACCTACAAGCAGAGCTTTTCACTCGAAAGCAAATTCTCGGCGACGGAAGGAAGCGGCAAGACTTTTTCCGCTACCTTTACGCAGAACCTGGGAACAACGAATACCTACACTTGGACCGATCAGTTTAATCAAACTACAAATAACTCAAAGAGCCAGACGGCTTCGTTTGCGATCGTAGGTCCGGCTGAAGGCTACGTTGGTCCGACACAATTCGTGGTCTATCAGGACAATCTCTACGGTACATTCATGTTTTCACCCGGAAACTGAAGTGGAAATTGACTTCGAACCGCCAACCATAAGTTGGCGGTTTTCTTTAAATGGAAGATTAAAGATCTGGCATACCTTGTCGTGCCACCTTTGCAAAAAAAGCGCATAGGTGGGGCACCGGCCAAGGGCGCAATTCTACTCTGGATTCTGAATACTTTCCGTCGTAGGATCGTTGCGAGCACCCCAACTTACTTTACTGTCAGGTAATCAGACCAAATCCCATGGCGACTTCACGACGAATAATATCGAAAGGTATTCAAACTTGGGGTCTGCTCCTCGTTTTTGCGCAACTCTCGATAGCACAAGGGCCCGAGCAAAAGTTGACCAAGGCTGACCTCTCTTGGTTGAAATCTGTCCTCAGCGATACCCGAGATGACATAAAGAAGTACTACTACGACGTTCACTATCATGGTGTAGATGTCGATTCTCGTTTTCAACAAGCTCTGGAAAAAGTCCAGTCCGCCTCGACCCGCAACTACGCTATAGCCGACATCGCTGGGGCGGTGAGTGCTCTCGGTGACTCTCATACCATTTTCATTCCCCCTCCCCGTCCCTACGTTCACGAATATGGTTGGCGGATGCAAGCCGAAGGTGACTCCGATTGTTTTATTACGGCGGTTCGATCCGGCAGCGATGCGGAAAGGAAAGGTGTCAAGCCTGGCGATCAACTGCTCTCAGTAGCAGGCTACGCAGCAATTCGAGAAGATGCTTGGAAAATCGATTATGTTTTCCGCACTTTAAGGCCACAGTCAGGGCTGCGCCTTGTTCTTCGCTCGCCAGACGGCGTCACTAGGCAATTGGACGTTATGGCCGATCTGCGTCCCAGAACCCGAAACCCTTGGAAACGGCGCGATCAATTGGAAAGTCAGTCAAAAAACCACAAACCCCGCTTCTTCGAGTATGGGCGGAAGGCGATTATTTTCAATTTACCTGATTTCGCCTTCGATGCCGACCGCGCGCACAAAATGCTGGACCAAATCCGTTCTCACGATGCGATCGTACTCGACTTGCGCGGGAATCCCGGCGGCTATGAGGGATTTTTATTGCAGTTCTTAGGCGGCATGTTCGACCACGATGTAAAGATGGCAGATCGCTTGGGACGCAAGCCGCTGCATGCTTCTATTGCCAAATCCCGTGGTTCAAAGACGTTTACCGGAAAACTTGTCGTATTAGTAGATAGCGAGTCTGCTTCAGCCGCCGAGTTGTTTGCTCGTGTCATTCAACTGGAGAAACGAGGCGTCGTGCTTGGTAACCGGTCCTCGGGCAAGGTGATGGAAAGCTTCATGCATCCCCACGACGTCGAAACCATGTCCGGAGTTTTTCGTTTCGGAGTCCTCATCACCGAAGCCGACCTGATCATGGCGGATGGAAAGAGCTTGGAGAACGCCGGAGTGATGCCAGACGAACGCGCGTGCTTCCCACCGCCGCCGATCTTGCTGGAGGCCGAGACCCTGCGCTGGCTCGTGCGGCTCAATTGGTGGGCGTCAGCCTGACTGCTGAAGAGGCGGGGAAGCTTTTTCCTGTCGAGTGGCCTACTGAATATTAGAAGAGCGGCCCAGTTTTGCAACTCAACACGCCCTCCTTCACGGCTCGATCCCGGTCTTGTGTCCAAGAGGGTGCAACTTTCGCGGCTCCTTTCACATCCCCTCTCCCCTTGTTTGACCCTTCGCTGCTCAACCCTTAAACTTATTCCGTAAGCCTCATTTTTCGTCCAGCCTGGGAGGTTTTTCCCTGACAAACCGTTTTTTGTATTGTTTGACATGGCGATCTTTATCGCGAGCTTTGCAATTTGGCGCACTATTCGCGCTGGCTACATCTCCATGTTTCGCGCAGAAGAGCCAGGTCACTCTCGACACCAGCGAGACTCTATTCACGGTGCTCACCGCTGTGAACACCTGCGGATACGATTCGGAGTTGGATATCTCCGATCCGCTGCGGACGGATATTCGCGCTGAAGTTGCCAAGAACATGCAGGCATCCGACGAAGCCAAGGATGCGGCGACGCAGATGTGCGAGTTCTATCAGAACAAGCAGCAGTCAGATCCGTCGCGGAGTTTGTCGCAGTATGTTTCATTGGCGCTCTATCTCGGGCCGCCTCCGGCGTTTGCTCCAAAGGTTAAAGAAGCCGATCTCCCTCCGGACGTGAGCGCGGTGGTGGGCATTCTGCCCTTATTGCAGAAGTTCTATGTCGCAGACGGATTGCACGCAATCTGGCAGCGCCATGAAGCGGCTTACAACGCCTTCACACAGCGCTATCACGATCCATTGGCGAAGATGCTTTTTGATACCGAGATCTACCTGAAGATGCCTTCGTCCGGTTATTTGGGGCGGGGGTTTACGGTGTATCTCGATCCCATGGGTGCGCCGGGGCAGACCAATGCCCGAAACTACGCGGCCGACTATTACGTGGTCATCTCGCCGGGAAAAACCGCGTCATTGAAGATGCAGCAGATCCGGCACACTTACCTTCATTATTTGCTTGATCCGTTGGCGCTTAAATATCCTGACGTGATGAAGCGGTTCGATCCTTTACTGGATGGAATCAAAACTGCGCCCATGGATGAAAGTTTTAAAACCGATGCGTCGTTGTTGGTGACGGAGTGCCTGATTCGCGCTGTGGAAGCGCGTACTGAAGGAAGTCCCAAGGAAGCCGAGGCGCTACGGCAGAGCGCGGTCACTGCATCGATGGAGCAGGGATTTGTGCTTACGCAATATTTTTATGATGCGCTGGTTCAGTTCGAAAAAGATTCGGCTGGCCTGCGGAATGTTTTTGGCAATATGTTACTCAGCATTGACGTGAGAAAAGAGCAACGCCGTGCGTCGCAGATTCAGTTCGCAACGAACGCCGATCCGGAGCTTCTGCACTTGGCGCGTCCGACGGAAGGCAAGCTCCTCAAGACAGCCGAGCAGCGGCTTTCGGCGGGAGACGCCACATCCGCGCAGAAACTCGCGCAGGAAGCACTGGACGAGAAGAGCGAAGATCCGGGCCGGGCGCTTTTCATCCTCGCACAGGTAGCGACTGCAAACCGGCAAATCAATGAGGCACGCGATTATTTTCAGAAAGCGTTGCAGAATTCGCGGGAGCCGAAAGTGGTAGCGTGGTCTCACATCTATTTAGGGCGGATATTTGATTTGCAGGAAGACCGCGACGCGGCTGTCGACGAATACCGCGCAGCGGCGACCGCCAGTTCTACGTTGCCCGAGGCAAAAGCCGCGGCCGAGCAAGGCTTACAGCAACCTTATGAGCCGCCGAGCCATCCTCAACAGTAGAATGCGCCATCTTTGATGCTTTAACTGTACAATCTTCGTTCCAGAGCTGGACGTCTCGTCAACCGCTCGGAGCCAATTACCAGGAGAAAAGAATGAAACGAGCACTATTGGTCGTAACTTTGGCGGCGGCAACATCTCTATGGGCGCAGCAGCCTGCTGCGGGCAAGCCGTCGGGATCAAGTCAAGGTGCGTCAACCCCATCAACGCAGTCCGGAGCTGGAAATACCGGGCAAGCGGGAGCAGCTGCGCCGCAAGGCAAGCGTCCGCCACAAGCTAAAACTCAACCCGAGTTCGATGCTTACAATGCCGCCATCGCGAACATAAAAGATCCAGCGGCGATGGAAAAAGCTGCCGACGATTTTGCCGCGAAGTTCCCGACCAGCGATTTGCGCGTGCTGCTGTATCGGGCCTGCATGAACAGCTATCAGAGTGCCAATAATGCCGACAAGATGATGGAGATGGGACGCAAGATTCTCACGCTCGATCCAAACGATCCGGAAGCGGCATTAGGTGTAGCTCAAGTATTGGCGGAGCGTACTCGTGATACTGACCTCGACAAAGATCAGCGATATGCCGAAGCGTCCAAGATGGCGGAGCATGCGCTGGAGACGATCGATACCGACGTTGCGGCGCCGGCAGGCACTCCACCAGAAAAACTTGAGGCTTACAAGCGCTATCTGAAATCTACCGCCTATGCAGTACTGGGCACTATTCAGTTTGATCAAGAAAAGTTCGCGGATGCCGAGGGTACGCTGCGCAAAGCTATCGACGCTGATCCTTCACAACCAGATCCGGTAGCGATGTTGCGTTTGGCGCTCGCGCTTGATAAGCAGGACAAATATCCAGAAGCCCTGCAAGAAGCCACCAAGGTTGTAGCCATTACACAAGAGAGCACCAATATAGGAAGCACGGCACGCAAAGAACAGGACCGGTTACAGAAATTAACCAGTACGACTCCGGGAGCAAGCACTCAAACGCCGTCTTCGACCACGCCGTCTTCGACCACACCGGCTTCGACCACGCCAACTTCGACTACGCCCAGCGCGGCTCAACCAGGGACTCCGCCTAAACAATAGGCGCATGGCCTATTATTGAAGCGAGCTTAGTATTGCGCGAATGAACTCGGCTCCGACCATGAAAGCACGGGACACCACAACGCTGGAAGGAGCCTTAGGTCATAGTTTCGGAAATGCGGAGTTGCTGAAACAGGCCCTCACGCATAGTTCTCATGCCCGGGAATTGGAAGCTTCCCAGCCTTCTGAAATCACGCGGGCGGTAGATAACGAACAGCTTGAGTTCCTGGGCGATGCAGTTTTAGGGCTGATAACGGCGGAGCATTTATATAGAACTTTTCCGCATTACCGGGAAGGCGATCTTTCCAAATTACGCGCTCATTTGGTGAGTGAAAAGCATCTGATCAAGGTGGCGATACGGCTTGAAATTGGCCACTACCTTCACTTGGGAAGAGGCGAAGAAAAAAGCGGTGGCCGAGCTAAAACCGCTCTACTGGTAGATGCGCTGGAGGCAATCCTGGGGGCAGTCTACCTTGATGCAGGACTGGAAGTTGCTCGACAGTTAGTGTTGCAACACGTTGTAGTTCCTGAGCTGGAAATTCTTGCTCAAACCGAGAGCCGTTTACCGGTTGCAGATTATAAATCTGCGTTGCAGGAGAAGCTGCAAGCCGTGGGGCGTCCGCAACCAATTTATACTTTGGTTAAGCAGCGTGGCCCGGAGCACAGCAAGACTTTTACTGTCGAAGCGAAAATGCAGGCCTTAGGACAGCAAGGACAAAAAGAATTCGTTGCGCGCGCAGAAGGCTCGACCAAAAAATATGCGGAGCAGGAAGCCGCCCGGCAGGTACTCGAGTATCTTGCGTCATCGAGTTGAAAGTGCCCCTTAGCGACAGGGCTACAAGTTAGGTCATCATAGTTAACAGCATGGATGTAGTCCTCTACCACCCACGAAGTGAATGGGCCAGCCCATTGCAATTGCTTTTGACGACGGTTGTAATTGCGATCTTCGTAATTACATTCATTGTCCAAGCGTTTCAGATTCCTTCTGAGTCCATGGAGAATACTCTGCTCATCGGCGATTATTTGCTGGTGGACAAACTTCGTTACGGAGGAAGCGGCTTGTGGGATCACATCATGCCTTACCGGCCAGTACACCGCGGCGATATTATTGTCTTTCACTATCCGGTAAATCCAGCGGAGCATTTTGTGAAACGAGTTGTGGGGATCCCTGGTGACCATCTTCGTCTAGTCAATCATCAGGTTTACGTCAACGAAGTCGCTTTGCAGGAAAGTTATACGCGCTACAGTTCGCACCTGCGCGAGCCATTCCGAGACGACTTTCCTAAAGTGGACGTGCCGGTGCCGGGACTGGAGGGTAACTGGTGGCTACAAATGAAGAAGCTGGTCGAAGATGGGCAGTTGATCGTTCCGGAGGGAGAATACTTCGTATTAGGAGATAATAGAGACGAGAGCCTCGATAGCCGTTATTGGGGCTTTGTCCCGCGGGCAAATATAGTTGGACGGCCGCTGATTATTTACTGGTCCATGAAGAAAGGTCCGGATGATTTGCCATTGTCGCCAACTGCAGGTGATAAACTTTTCCATTTCGCTTATGCCATAACTCATGTATTTCAAATGGCTCGTTGGGACCGTACATTTCGAGTAGTCAATTAAGGGCAATCTCAGCCCGCAAGGGGACAATTTCTGGTGCCGAAGAAAGAAAGTCAAATAGAAGAAAAACCGCGCGAAAGTACAGTTGAGTTTCTGGCATCGCTTGCCGCGGTGCTGGTAACAGGACTGTTCATTATTACTTTTATTGTCCAGGCATTTGAAATTCCCTCCAGTTCGATGGAGAACACGCTTTTGATTGGCGATCATGTATTTGTGAATCGCGTTCAGTTCTCACCTCCAACCCACTGGATGCCAATTCTTCCCTACCGGCAGGTTAAAGACCAGGATATCGTGGTATTCCTGTCACCTGCGGAGCCTGGACTTTATGTCGTGAAGCGGATCATCGGCGTTCCCGGGGATCATATTCATTTGCGCGATGGTGCGGTCTACCGTAATGGAGTTAGGCTCGACGAACCCTACGTAATTCATACTCCAAATCATGCCTACAATGCTTACGCAGATAATTTCCCAGCTGTTCCTCCTTCCGATTTCAATAATGTCGTTCCGGAGTGGCAACTAACGCTGCCGCAACATGTTGAAGGGGATGATCTGGTTGTACCGCCGGACAGCTACTTCGCTATGGGCGACAATCGCGATGTGAGTTACGACAGCCGGTATTGGGGTTTCATACCTCGCAAGAATGTAATTGGGCGTCCGATGTTTATCTATTGGTCTTTTGAAACTCCGGCTAATCAATATTTGCAAACCGAAGTCGGCCAAAGGTTGGGATTCCTGGCGCACGTTGTAATTCATTTTTTCGATGAAACCCGCTGGCGACGCACCTTTAGGGTGATTCGGTGAAGTTTTTCCGGTCGAGATTCGGCGTTGCTTCTGCCGTGTCGGTACTGATTCTCGCGCTGTTTTTGATCCGGCCCGGTGCCGACCGCTTAAAGACACGCATCGTAAGTTCTATTAGTTCAGCTTTAGGACGACAGGTAGAGGCCAGTTCTGTCAACTTGCAGTTTCTCCCTCAGCCTGGTTTTGAGTTGGAGAACTTTGCAGTACACGACGATCCTTCCTTCGGTGCCGAACCGATGCTGCGGGCGGCCGAGGTCACTGCAGGCCTGCGACTGACTTCCCTGTTGCACGGCCGGTTAGAGATTTCGAAGCTCAGTCTTTCAGAACCGAGTCTCAACCTTATACGTAACGGCGGAAAATGGAACGTTGAAACTCTCCTCGAACGAGCCGCCAAATTACCTGTGGCTCCTACTGGTAAAACGAAATCCGAAAGCCGACCAGCGTTTCCATATATTCAAGCCAATCGTGCCCGTATCAACTTCAAAGTAGGGTTGGAAAAAAAACCTTATTCTCTCAGCGACGCTGATTTTGGATTGTGGCAGGAGTCGGAAAATAGCTGGGGAATGCGATTGAAAGCACAACCGATCCGGACCGATCTCAATCTGAGCGATACAGGAATGCTCACGGTTACTGGATCGTGGCAAAGAGCGGCAACCTTGCGTGAAACCCCTGTCCAGTTCACGTTTTTGTGGCAGCAAGCGCAACTTGGTCAAGCAACAAAACTTATTCGCGGAAGCGATGCTGGGTGGAGAGGCACGATAAGAGTATCCGCAAGCTTAGAGGGTACTCCCGCAGATTTGGTTCTGAAAGTCACATCTTCTCTGCAAGATTTTCGACGTTATGACATTGTGGGCGGCGACGCGTTAGCCTTGGGTGCGACCTGCAATGGCCACTACAGCTCTGTGGATCTGATTTTGTCGAATATAAATTGCCAGGCGCCCGTGGGCCAGGGTGATATTACGATGACGGGCAGCATTGCTGGCGGGGCAAATTCTACTGTATATAGCCTCGAACTCTCGGCGCATGATGTGCCCGCTCAATCGCTACTTGGTCTTGCACGCCATACAAAAGCAAATCTGCCAGACGATTTGGTCGCAACTGGAAAATTAAATGCGAACGTCGGCGTACAACGGGATCTATCGAAAATCGCATGGCATGGGAACGGCGAAGCTATGGGGCTTCATGTGCGGTCATCCCATACAACTGCGGAATTGGTGCTCGAAAAAATCCCACTTGCGATCTCTCCGGAAACAAATTCCGCCTCAACAGCCAGAAACAGGCGAACAATTGCTACGAATACCGGCTCTGAAACTCGATTGGAAGTGGGACCTTTCAACGTAGCGTTGGGACGACCAGCTCCAGCCGTGGTACGAGCCTGGTTTTCACGATCTGGATATAACCTAAGCATCATAGGAGATGTACAACTGCAACGGCTGCTGCAATTAGCCCGTAACACTGGGGTGCCATCAGCTCAGACCTCCATGGACGGTCCTGCTCGAATTGACTTACAACTCGCGGGTAATTGGCAGGGATTTGCCTTACACAGGGCGAATGGAAAGGTGCAACTACACTCGATTCAGGCGCGAATTCGGGGACTTGAAAAGCCAGTGGAAATTGAATCCGCGAATCTGGAGCTGACTCAAGATCAGGTTATTGTACAAAACGTAAATGCTTTGATGGCTGGAGCTACATGGCGCGGTTCTCTGGCTTTACCTCGCCTGTGTGCAACACCAGGAACGTGCCCTATTCGATTTAATCTTCATGCCAATGAGATTGCGACGGACCAGCTCAATCAAAACTTAAATCCGGAGTTTCGCAAGCGTTCCTGGTATCAATTGATACCTTCGTCAACCGGAACTTCGCTTCCGCTTACACTCCTTGCCACTGGCCGGCTCACCGCTGATCGAGTTCAAATTCATAAGCTTGCTGCTCATAATGTCTCAGCTAACGTGGAATTGAATCATGGAAAACTCATGATTTCGGATTTGCGCGGAGATGTACTCGGAGGTCATCATTCTGGTAATTGGAAAGCTGACTTCACGGTCAGGCCACCCGTCTATAGCGGTAATGGAACTCTGCATCAGGTCGCTTTGGAAGATTTGGCCGATTTGATGCACGATGATTGGATCGGGGGTACAGCAGATGCAACGTATGAAGCTGCGACTTCAGGACTAAATCTGAATCAATTGGTTACTTCTGCAACTGCGAAATTGCAAGTCGATGGATATAAAGTCATACTGCCTCACATTATTCTCAGCAGTGCATCTGGACCACTTCAAGCGAGTCGGTTCCTGGGAAATTTCCACTTGCGTGACAGTAGTCTCGACTTTGAAGGCAGCAAACTGGAGACCGAAGGCGACATTTACCGCGTCAGCGGCACCACAAGTCTTGGTCAAGACCTGCATTTGAAATTAGAGCGTGATGGCGCAGCCGGCTTCGACATCACCGGAACGCTCGCTGAGCCCCGGATATCGCCAATCAACACACATGAAGCGGAAGCTGCATTGAAACCATGAAGCTTCCCTCTTTAGTGTTTGTTACGTTGATCTCCATTTCTATCGTTTGGCTTCCTGAAAAGGCTAAAACGCAAGTCGATACTTCATCCAGTCCTGCGCCCGCACCGCAAATATCCGCTCCTACCATCGAACAGAAGTTCCAACATATCCGAGAGAATGGCCGCAGTTCCGCTCCAGATCAAACGCCGACAGAGTTTACGGAAAAAGAAATCAACGAATACATCTCCAGCGGGAAGATAAAACTACCGGCGGGAGTGCAGTCAGTTGTGCTTCAAGGTCAGCCCGGAGTGATCATTGGCAGAGCGCGAATCGACTTCGACGAGATTAAAACCGGACGCAACTCCGCAAATCCTCTGCTGTCGGTTTTTAGTGGCATTCACAACGTGATGGTTGTTGCGCAAGCCTATGGGGCTGGCGGGCGAGGCTTCGTACGTGTGGAAACTGTTTCACTCGATGACGTGGAGATTCCGCGTTTCGTGCTGCAGATGTTCGCGGACAAATATCTCAAACCCAAATACCCCAACATTGGTCTTGATTCCAAGTTCGCTTTGCCTGACAGGCTAGACACAGCGTCGGTTGGGCTTCACACGTTAACCGTTACCCAAAAATAATCAACTAGTGCGTATATCCAGGTCCTCGCAGCACTTTGCCAGGCAAAGCACCGGTCATCTTTGTGTTGTCGATTACTGGAACGCCATTGACCAGCACGTATTCCATCCCTTGTGATAGCTGATTCGGGTTTTCAAAAGTAGCCACGTCGCGGATGGTTGCCGGATCGAAGATAACAATATCTGCCCACATGCCTGCCTTCAATACTCCACGCTCGGTTAGGCGCATCCGCTGAGCGGGCAAAGCCGAGAATTTTCGAAGCGCATCTTCGAGCGTTAGCTTCTTCTCTTCGCGAACATACTTTCGCAAGATGCGAGGGAAAGTTCCATAAGCCCGAGGATGCGGATGTTCCTGCCCAAGAATTCCCTCGGGAGAGGCGCCCGAAGAATCGTTATCGATCGAAACCCATGGTTGTTCGAGAGCAAGAGCAACATCGGACTCGGACATTCCGAACACGGCGACACCCGTGGATGCATTGTCCTGAATCAACAGATCGAATAACGCGTCCATAGGATCTTTGTTCCAGATTTTTGCCACTGCCGCCAATGTTTTCCCCTGCAAGGGTAGAAGGTCCGGGTTTTGAACAATGCCAATCAGAACGGCTTCAGGTCCGGGAATTTCCTGCCATTCATTGTCCCAACTCGTGGACGGAGTCAGGAGTTCTTTGCGAATGCGAGCGCGCATCGCAGGGTCTTTCAAGCGCTCAACAAGTTTGGCGCCGCCGCCATCGTGAGCCCAAGGCGGAATGAATGCAGACATGTCGTTGAACCATGCGGTGTAGGCATAAGTATTCGCACTCACATCGATTCCCTGTGCCCGAGCAGCATTGATCTTGGCGACCACTTCTGGCATGCGCCCCCAGTTTCCTTTTCCTGCAACTTTAATATGCCAAATTTCAACTGGGATATTCGCCTTCCGTCCGATTTGTAATGCCTCGTCGATTGCCGGAATGACTGCGTCACCTTCGTTTCGCATGTGCGTCGCGTAGATGCCTCCAAATTTAGAAGCTTCGCCAGCAAGGGCGATCAGTTCGTCAGTTTTTGCATATGGGGCAGGCGCATACTCCAAAGCAGTCGAGATTCCGACCGTTCCATCCTGCATGGCCTGCCGTACTAAAGCTTTCATCTGATCGAGCTGCTCGGGTGTAGGCTGCTTATCGTCATCGCCGAGCACCATACGCCGGACCTGCGTTGCGCCCACATAGCTCGCGAGATTGATGCCCATGCCCTGCTTTTCGAGCCGCGCAAAATATTCCCGAAAGGTCTTCCAATCAGGATTGATATGGTAGTGGTCGTATCCTGTGCGATCCGCCTGAATAATGGCATCATTCAAAGGAGCGGCGGATCCACCTTCGCCCGTAATCTCGGTAGTGATTCCCTGGTAAATCTTGGATGGCACTCGGGGCTCTACAAGAATGGTCAACTCTGATTGGCCCAGCATGTCGATAAATCCGGGAGCAACCACTTTGCCTTGAGCATCGATGGTCCGCTTACGAGGCACGTCATTGAGTCGCCCAATCGCCGCAATTTTGCCATTGCGAATGCCGACATCGCCCGAATACCAAGGAGAACCAGTACCGTCAATGATGCGGCCATTCGTTATGACAATATCGAAGGGTGAGCCGCCCTGAGGCATTTGTGCCCAAAGCAAGCTGGCGGCGCTGACTAGCAGAAAGATTGCAATTGATTTAGTGATACGTGAGATTTTCATTATTTAGTTTGCAGATCAATACTCTCAAGAGTTGACGTCGCGAATTATAAAGGAAAGAGCCAGAGACATATCCGTACGAAAACAGTCCATATGCTATGGTTCTGATTGCAATAATGAACTGAGGCCGTTATGCCGCGATACGAATATAGACCGATCAATCCCACTCCGGAAGCTCAGAAAAGCTTCCTTGAATGGATCGCCAAGCTGGACCAGGAATTTGCGAACCGTGATCCCGAACATCGCAGCGTTGTAGTTAGGGAAGCACTGTATGAGCTTTATCTAGGGTGTCCGTATGTTGCGCCGGGTCCAGCATCATCTCTGGCGGAACAGACACTGGTGCATTCTTTCGATCCGCGGAATGCGAGCCTTGAGCCTGAGTATTACGGCGATGTGGATGGCGAAAAATATGCCGGACGCAAGCCGCTCATTTGGTTTTGGATGATGTACGACCGCTCGCCTGTTGGGCTCAATCATTGGTTGGGGTTTCGCATGCGCGCCATGCTGGCCAGGCACATCTTCAAACATTGTGGCCAAAACGTGAAACTATTTCACGGGATAGAAGTTTCGTTCGGCTACAACCTAGTAGTCGAAGACAATTGCACTATTCATAAATACGTTCTGCTCGACGATCGTGGCGAGCTGATTATTCATGAGGGCAGCTCGATCTCCGATTATGCCAATGTTTACACTCATGCGCACGATCTCAATGATGGCATGATCGTTAGCAATCACAAGACCGAAATTGGTCCACGGGCTCGCGTTACTTATCATGCAACCGTGATGAGCGGCGTGAAAATCGGCGAACATGGCATGGTCGGATCCATTGGGGTCGCTTCGAAAGACGTCGAACCATTTACGGTTGTCGCGGGAGTTCCAGCCAAGCCTATTAAGATAAAGCCGATTGCGCCGGAAGAGATACGCACGCAATTCGAAAAGCATTAAAACACGCATTTGAAATGAGCTGCCGCCAAGGGGAGTGACGCTGGTCGCATGTTAGTATCAAATCCAACCGCGCAATGACTCTACAATACGTTGACATTGTGTTTCAGCTGATCGTGTTTTTATTCGCTATCAGTATTCACGAATCAGCACACGCATGGATGGCCAACCTTCGGGGCGATCCGACAGCTCGTATGCTGGGGCGAGTCACTCTTAATCCGATCAAGCATATAGACCCGGTTGGGACGATCCTGTTGCCGCTAATCGCCGTGGTTGCTCACTTACCAATGTTTGGCTGGGCAAAACCAACGCCAGTAGATCCGCGAAATTTCAAGAATCTTGTGCTGGATGACATTCTTACTACTGTGGCTGGACCAATAAGCAATTTTTTAATCGCGAGTTTTGCTCTCATAGTGATGATTGGAATTTCGCTACTTTCGCATTTGGGCGCAAGCATTGTTCACTACATTCCATACGTATATCCGAGCCACTTGGATATGCTCGCTTCACAAACCAATTCAGTGCTCATGCCAATCTGCCTCTTCACTTACGAGTTGATGGTCATCAATATCGTGCTGGGCGTTTTCAATCTCATACCAGTACCTCCCCTCGACGGCAGCCATGTTCTGCGGCACTTTCTGCCCGAACCCGTGCGGAAAGCCTATGACACAGTAGGATGGTTTGGGCTGATGGCACTTGTCTATTTCGGTGGAAATTTTCTTGGTAGACTGATTTCTCCTTTTATTGGCGCTGCCGATTCCATTCTGATTAGAATTACTTCTTAACCAGATGACTTCTCGACAACCGCAGCGGAAACGTGTACTCAGTGGGATGCGCTCGACGGGCAAACTGCACCTGGGAAACTTTGTCGGTGCGCTCGATAACTGGGTCCGCATGCAGGATCATTACGAATGTTTTTTCTTTGTGGCCGATTGGCATGCACTCACTACCGACTATGCCGACACATCACACATAAAAGAAAATTCGCTCGAAGTGCTGATGGATTGGCTTGCAGCTGGACTCGATCCGGAGCGCTGCACCATGTTCATTCAATCGCATGTTCCGCAACATGCGGAGTTGCATCTTTTGTTTTCGATGATTACGCCCCTGGGCTGGCTGGAGCGCGTCCCTACTTATAAAGAGCAGCAGGAAAATATCAGCGGGAAAGACCTGAACACTTACGGATTTTTAGGCTACCCTCTTTTGCAAGCGGCAGACATTTTAATCTACAAAGGCGATTTCGTACCTGTGGGCGAAGATCAAGTGCCGCATGTGGAGCTGACACGCGAAGTTGCAAGGCGTTTCAATCAGTTTTACAACCTGCATGGGTCGCCGGTATTTCCCGAGCCGCAGCCTCTCCTCACTCCCACTCCCAAACTTCCAGGGACCGATGGCCGCAAGATGTCGAAGTCGTATGGGAACACGATCATGCTCACCGATCCCGAGCCGGTGGTGCGCCAAAAATTAAAGACCATGGTTACCGACCCTGCCCGGGTTCGCCGCACCGATCCCGGGAACCCCGACGTATGCCCTGTCGGTGATTTGCATAAGATCTTCAGCGATCCGGAGACAATTGCCAAAGTAAACGAAGGCTGCCGTTCCGCAGGTATCGGATGCATAGAATGCAAGAGCTGGGCGGCTAATTCCTTAATTAGTGTGCTCGCACCAATGCAGGAACGAAGAAAAAAATACGAGCAGAATCCGCAGCTCGCTTGGGATATTCTGGAGAATGGATCGGCACGGGCGCGCAAGATTGCATCCGCCACAATGCACGAAGTTCACGAATCAATGGGAATGTCGTACTAACGATTTAACTTTTCAATGACTGCGGATTTAAAAAATGAGCGCGAGGTCCGGGAGGGACCACAACCCGGAAGTGGGAATAGTGCTCACGTGCGGAAGGGCTCGCAGCAGCCGTCCTCAGAATCTACTTCCAAGAAGCAGGAGAGCGACTTCCCTTTTTCGGTGATGGTGGGCGACGTCTACGAAGGCCCGCTGGATCTTCTGCTTGACCTCATCCGCAAGCAGGACATTGATATTTACGACATTCCCATAGCCCGTATCACCGCGCAATATTTGACCTATGTGGAAAAACTGCGCGAGCTGGATGTGAATGTCGCCGCCGAGTTCATTTACATGGCGGCCGTGCTGATTCACATCAAGTCAAAGATGTTATTGCCGCGTGATCCTGCGGCTGCATCGGACGCGCAAGACGATCCGCGAGCTGAACTGGTCAATCGACTCATTGAACACGAAAAATTTAAGTCAGCTGCACAGATGCTCATGCAGAAGCAGCATATTGAAGAGGCGGTCTGGTCAAACCCGGCAGTGAAAGAATTCATGGATGCTGAAGGCACCGACCCGGAGATGGCCGCGGATGTGATCGATCTGGTTAAGACTTTCCAAAAGATCCTTGATCGCGCGCGTTCTCGTCCCATGATCGAGGTGGACGAAGAGACAGTCACGGTCGGACAGATGATCGATTATCTGCGAAGGCGTCTCTCACTTGAGGACCGGCCAGTTCGCCTGAAGCAAATGCTGCGAAACGTTGAGTCTCGACAAGCTTTGGTGTGCATGTTCCTCGCGCTGCTTGAGCTGGTACGATTGCAGGCGATCCAACTACGGCAGGATCGGATGTTTGGCGAGATCCTATTGCGCAAACATATCGAATTTGAAGCAATGATGAACGCACAAGCTGCCGTCAAGGATGATTGGCGATAACGAATATTTTCAAATGAGCCTAAAAGCAAAACTGGAAGCAATTATCTACGCGGCTGAAACTCCAATTACCCTGGATCAGATCGCCCAACTGGTAAAGGGTTCGGGAACTGGCGATGCGATTACCAGTGATGGCGACCTGAAATCCGAAATTCGTGGCGCGCTGGAAGAACTCACCGCAGAGTACGCCTCCCCAGAACACGGAATTGAAGTCCGGCAAGTGGCCGGCGGATACCGGATATCAACCAAGCCCGAACAACACGACGTGGTACGTGCTTTCGCCAAGAGCTTGAAACCTCCAATTCGACTGTCTTTGCCTGCCCTTGAAACCTTAGCCGTAATTGCGTATAAGCAGCCGGTGACGGTACCGGAAATTTCGGAGATTCGCGGCGTCGATTCCGGAGGCGTGATCGCAACGTTATTAGATCGTAAGCTGATCACGACGGCGGGACGCAAACAGGTAATCGGACGCCCAATTCTCTACAAGACAACAAAAGAATTCCTGCTGCGTTTTGGATTGAAAGATGTGAACGAGTTGCCAAGCATGGAGGAATTCGAAAAGCTGGTTGCGGAGTCATTTCAGAGTGATCTTCTCCCGTTGCAGGAAGGCGTCGCGGATGCGACCGGAGTCCCGGATTCCGAACCGGAAACCGCAAATCCTGAAGAGATCGACGCTAATTTGCCGGACAATCATGAAGTTGCTGGAGCAGAACAGGGTCACGAACTTACCACAAATGATCTTTCTTCGGGCGAGGGCAGCGGTGATTCGACCCCCTAGCGCCATACTCTGTTAACCTGAAGGCTAATGCCCGCAGAACGTTTACAAAAGATAATCGCAGCGGCTGGAATTGCCTCTCGTCGAAAATCCGAAGAATTGATTACTGGCGGACTCGTCTCTGTAAATGGGAAGACTGTCACCGAACTGGGCAGCAAGGCCGACCCGGAGAGCGATCACATCCGCGTAAACGGAAAGCTCCTTCATGGGGCGGAGCGGCATGTCTACTTATTGATGAACAAGCCGAAGGGATACGTCACGACTCTCAATGATCCCGAAGGTCGCCCCACAGTCATGGATTTGCTTCACGGTATCAAGGCCCGGGTGTACCCCGTCGGACGGCTCGATTATGCGAGTGAAGGCTTACTGCTGCTCACGAATGACGGCGAGTTTGCAAATCGTTTGATGAAGGCAGCATCGCATGTTCCAAAGACATACATGGTCAAGGTGTCCGGAGTTCCTACACCAGACGGCCTCGGGCGATTACGCGAAGGTATATTTATCGCAAATGATAAAGGCCGCAGAGTAAAGACGGCTCCCGCCAAAATCAGTGTGATCCGCGAGTCGGCAAATCCGTGGTATGAAGTCACGCTCATTGAGGGAAAGAACCGGCAGATTCGTCGTATGTTCGAAGAGATCGGACACCATGTGGAGAAGATCAAGAGAGTGCGCTATGGCCCTCTCGAGTTAGATGTGCATCCCGGAAAATTCCGCAAACTCACATTGCCAGAAATTACCAAACTAAAATCCGCTGCGAGAATCAGCCGCTAAAAATCTAGGCACCAGCAAGCATCGGCAATCTTGCCGCACCGTACAATCCAGCATCACTTCCCAGCAGCGCACGAGTGACAATTGTTTTGGTGGGACCTCCGGGATCGACTTGGCCGGCAGCTCCCCGGCCTTCTTTCGAACTTGAAACCGGGCAGGGATCGGTTGCCGCATAAACTAAAGAACGTTGCCGCAACTCTTCAAAAATCGTGGGCGAAAAAGCATCCCAGGCGCTTGAGACACCGCCACCAACGACATACATGGAGAGATTCAGCGCATTCACCAGTCCGGCAATCGCGATTCCTAATGCCCATCCCACACAACGAAAAATCCTCTTTGCCTCTTCGTCTCCCTGGATCGCGAGATTGTAAACCGCTTTTGCGCTAAACTCTGCGTTAGAATTCGCCGCCCGCGAGAGCTCCGACGCAGAATTCTTGGCGATTGCCTCCCGCGCCATTCGGACGACCGCTGTGGCCGAAGAGTACCGTTCGAGACAGCCGCGGTTCCCGCAACCGCATGGAACGCCTTCAGGTTCTACCGTGATGTGGCCGAACTCTCCTGCCATCCCAGTCATGCCGTGCCATATGCGTTCGCCGAAAACGATTCCTCCGCCCACCCCAGTACCAAGGGTGAAAATGGCCATGTGTTCGGCGTCCCGTGCAGCACCAAGCCATTTCTCGCCAAGAGCCGCCACATTGGCATCATTTTCTAAAAAGACCCGCGTCTGTAAGCGACGTTCAATCTCGGCCTGCACGGGGAATCCCGCCCATCCTGGCAGGTTAGGCGAACCGCGCACCATACCGGTTTTCATGTCAATGATTCCCGGCACGCCGATTCCAATTCCCAGCAGAGTGTCTGAATTTTCATATTTCTGGGTTATCTGCTGAATGGCCTCGCACATATCACGGATAACCTGTTCTCGTCCCAACGCAATTTGGGTCCCGAGAGTTAGTTTTTCCAACAGGTTTCCCTGCTCGCCTACCGCCGCGATACGCAGGTTGGTGCCTCCAAGATCCACGCCAACTGAGAAATAAGCCATAGTTTTATTCTACGGTCGAGTATCGACTACTTTTGGCAATTCGGACAATAGTGACTGCTTCGCCCAGCAATGACAACTCGCTTGATAGGTGTCTTGCAAACCAGACAGGGTTCCCCTTCACGACCGTACACCCTGTGTTGCAACTGAAAAAAACCTTCTTCGCCATCGGCATCCACGTAGTCCGAAACAGAGGAACCTCCTAACGCAATGGCCTCTTTCAGCACTTCTTGAATTGCCAGATAAAGGCGGCGCAGATCTTGTTTTGAAAGAGAATCCGCGCGACGGCGGGGACGTATTCCTGCTCGAAAAAGCGATTCATCGGCATAGATGTTTCCGACTCCGCTCAACAATTTCTGATTCAGCAACGCGCTCTTGATTGGCATTTTGCGCCCACGAAACAACTCCACAAAATGCTCCACCTGAACTTCCAGAGGTTCAGATCCTGCCGCCTTGAATCCATGCGCGACACTCAACCGTCCGAAACGCCGCGGATCTACGAAGCGCAATTCTCGCCCCGACGCCAGAGTCAAAATCGCATGAGTATGTTTGGGGATTTCTTCTTGCGGATCACAGATGAGCAAGCGGCCAGTCATCCCAAGATGCACAATCCACTGGGTGGCGGCAGATCGAGTCGGTGTGGGGCGGGCGCCCTCGCCCGCTTTCTTCTTCCGGCTCGTCCCATCCGGTTCCAAATCAAACACAATATGCTTCCCGACTCTCCTAACTCCAGCGATGCGCTGGGACTCCAGCGTCGCCGCAATTTCTCCAGCTGGAGACTTTAGAGGCTCTGATTTTGATCCCAGCCAAACGGCTTTTATGACGTCGCCCGTCACTCGTTTTGCCAGTCCATTCGCGATTGTTTCTACTTCAGGCAGTTCAGGCACGAATTCAGTTTACGACAGGAGTTGTTGCGGACTTCCCTTAACTTCTATACATGCGAAAAACGAATAGCGCGGTGCGGAAAAGCAGGGGATGAAACATTGATAATTCCCCGCTCAACGGGTTATCATTTCTAGTACACACCTGCTCCACTTAATATCCCAGTAATTTGCGTTTATCTTGCGATTCAGCAACAAGTGTGTGCGCCCCGCAATACGGTCGGAAACCGTCCGATTCTGTTGTCCTGGAGTGTGATTTGAGGAAAGGTAAGACTGCGGTCATCGTAGGCGCCCAATGGGGCGATGAAGGCAAAGGGAAAATTGTCGACGTCCTCTCGGAAAAGTTCTCCATAGTCGCGCGTTATGCCGGCGGACACAATGCCGGGCATACCGTCATCATCAACGGCAAGAAATTCGTTCTGCAACTCGTGCCGTGTGGCGTTCTCCGTTCTGGCTGCCGTAGTGTGATCGGTAATGGCGTCGTGCTTGATCCCGTGGCCTTCCTGAAAGAAGTTGGCGCTTTGCGAGAGACCGGGGTGCAAGTGGACGGCAATCTCTTCGTAAGCAATCGTGCCCACGTGATTCTTCCCTATCACCGGATGATCGAGCTCGCCTCTGAGAATGCACCCGGTCGCGTAAAGATTGGCACCACCTCTCGCGGTATTGGTCCTGCCTACGAAGATAAGATGGGTCGCCGGGGACTCCGCGTGGCTGATCTGCTGGATCTCGATCTGCTTAAAATACACATCGAGAATGCCTGCCGGGAGAAGAACATGATCGCGCATGCATTGTTCAACTCAGAGCCGCTCGATCCAGACAAGATGTACCAGGAATATGCGGAGGCATCGCGGAAAATCGCTCCTTTCGTATGCGACACAGCCGCATTGCTAAATCGGGCAATTGCGCAAGGCGAATCGGTGATGTTCGAAGGCGCTCAGGGCACGATGCTCGACATTGACCACGGAACTTACCCGTTCGTGACTTCATCAAGCGCGACGACAGGTGGAGCGGTTATCGGTACCGGAGTCGCTCCTACTTCGATCAACACGGTGATTGGCTTGACCAAGGCCTATTGCACGCGAGTCGGCGAGGGTCCATTCCCGTCCGAGTTGCACGATGCGACCGGGGATTTATTGCGATCTCGCGGCAATGAGTTCGGCGCTGTTACCGGGCGTCCGCGGCGCTGCGGCTGGCTTGATCTGCCGTTATTACGCTATTCTGCCATGGTCAATGGAATTTCATGGTGGGTTGTGACCAAGCTAGACGTGCTCGATGAATTGGAGGAAATCCCCGTCTGTGTCGGTTATAAAATCGATGGCAAGATGACGGAGGAAATCCCAGCTCACGCCAGCGGTTTTGACCGCGTCGAATGCGTCTACAAGAAGTTGCCGGGATGGCGAACTTCAACCGAAAATATCGTGGATGTAGAGAAACTGCCAAAACAGGCACGCGAGTACCTGGCCTTCCTGGAAAAAGAGACGGGAGCTCGCGTTGGAATGGTTTCAACCGGGCCCGATCGTCAGCAAACTATGTTTATCGATGATTTTTCCGAGGAAATGAAAGTCCTGACCGGAAAGAATTAAGAATCAAGAAAGGAAGTAAGTGATGGTGGTTTTGGCTGTGACCTGGATGGCGAAAGCGGGCCATGAAAACGAAGTATCCAGCCTTTTTTCCAAGCTAACCGAAGAATCACGCAAAGAACCGGGATGCAACCAGTATCAAGTACATCGCCATAAAACTGAACCCCGCCGCTTCTTTATCTACGAACAATATACCGATGACGCTGCGTTGGAGGCACACCGCGCCGCTCCTCATTTTTTGCAGTTTGCTAAAAAAGAATTGCCAAAGATTGCTGAGCGAGTGGAAGGAAATTTGTACGTACCGATAGATTAGTGATCTGCTCTTTATTCGTTAGAACGCCATCCGCCGCATAGCCTTCTTTGGAAACCTCGCGAAAAGCAATTGTGATCCCTTCGCGGCGAGTTCCTGCTTCCTTGACGCGGCCGCCCCGACGTATTAAGACGTATAAATCAACGGACCTGCTCGCAATACCGCGCTGCTCAGTGAACAAAGGGATAGATCTCGTCGGCTATCCAATAATTTGCCAGCACCGCTGCGAAAAGCATTCCCAGTGACCAGAGTGCCCTGCGGCCCCAATTGCCAACGAAAGCCAAGCGTTGCATTGGAATGTCCACCAAGTACGCCGCGCAGTAGCAAACGTTGGCGAGCAGGGCCAGGATCGTGAGCAGGAGAAACGACGATTGCGTCAATGCTATGCGGAAATGGGGCCAGGTCATCATGACCCAAACCGCGACGACCACAATAAGGACAGAGTTATAGATGAGGCGGCGGGGCTCCCAAAATCGGGCTGCGTTGATGAAGGATTGCCGCAAACTGCCAGCGGTCAGCTTGCCGAAATTCTCCGGTGAGTCTGAATGTCTACTCTGCATGTGAAAATCTCCGAAATCATAGTATTACCCGGGACATTTCGTATTCCAACAACGCCGGATCGTTTGGGTAGGGTTCGGTCCGTCCAGTCCGAGCGAATCCCAGGCTTTTATAAAATGAGATTGCCGGTTCATTGTTCGAGGTTACCAGCAACTGCAAAGTACGTGCTTCGCGTAAGCGAGCCCATCCCAGGATTTCATTAATTAGAAGACGGCCAATACCTTGCTGACGGTGAGTTGGCGCGGTCCACATAGAAACTAGATGCGCTTGTGTGGCATCGTTCTCATCGAGATAAGACGCGGCGATGCCGCATGGATTATCTCCGTCCATGGCGATATAACCAGTTGATCCGTCACTGCTCCATCGGACTGCGCGCGTGACCCAATCAGCATCGGTGAGTTGAGATTCCTTTGCATAAGTCGATCCGAATGCGCTGGGGGAGTCTTGCAACGCACGAAGGCGAACCGCTTTAAAAATAAAAACCTTCTCTGGGACGATTGGCTCGAGAGTGATCATTGCCGGAAATCAGTTTACGATGCGCACGAATTAGCGCGAGGCGAAGAAGTGCAGGAACGCGGCGCGGTTTTCATTCACGGTCGCAATAACATGACAGACAATACCAGATCGATCGTGATCGATTGGCTAGCGCGATGTCTGAATTTCGCGAGCTACGTCTCCAATATATGGTTGAGTGACGAGGTCCAGCCCTGCCGATTGCACGAGGTCTCGGGCCCATCTCAGCTCCTCTTCAGTAAGCCACAACCCTTCGTGTCATTCACTCCAGCAGCCGATAGACCTGATTGTGCCCATATGGTTTTCGCGTGGAGAGCCTTGGCGGTGTCAAGAATTTGTTGTAATTCGCTGAAAGGACGATAGGAGTAAATTAAATCGGCGCTCTCCGGCCGGTGGCCGAGATGACGAATTACGATTTTACCTTCGTCGAGTTCGTGGACTGCATAATTTTCAGGCCCAAGACCTCCATGGACGATGACGTGGAATCCCGCAAGCGTGAGCGCTTCGGGGACATCTTTGCTCGGCCAATCGATTACCAGCACTGTGCCAGCAGTTCGAAGAATTTCTTTTAGATTCACTACTGTGTCTTCCATGGACGTTCCCGCATGACGATAGAGCACTGGAAATCTACTTCTAAAACAATACGCCTGCCTGATCTAGCCGCCCGCTATTGCCCCAATGACAATGAACGGCTCTTTCCCGGATGCCACTGCTTCAGGCAGGGGTGCGTCAGGCGGATTGTGAGACAAGTCTTCCTCGCATGCAAAGAAACGCAGAAATGCACGGCGTTGTTGCGTGTCGTGCTCACGGATGGCGCCACGAAGCATGGGATAACGCCCCTCAAGCGCGTCAAGCACCGAGCGTTGCGTGACTGGGCCCTCTACTTCGAGCGTTACCTCACTGCCAACGTGAGCGAGATTTCGTAGATGGAAAGGAAGAACGACGCGAATCATGCTGCTACTCCAGTTTGCTCTATTGATATTTGCCACAAAACTTTCGTCCTAAAGTCATTCACAGGAAAATGTGCGAAGCTGGGAATAATTAGTTTTCGGTAAGTTGTATTAAAAAGAATCGTATTGAATACGACTCCATCGCGAGCTCTAATAAACGTGTCCGTTCTTCTGCGACCGTCCGTCTCTGGTACCTCTGCTGTCACAACCGTGCGCTCCCGTACTGCACGTAGAGCATCTGGCGAGGCTACGCTCATACCAAACCACAAGACTCGATTCTCGCCCAAATCCACCGTTGGGAAACTTCCAATGTGTGACATCGATCCCTTACCGGTTAAGTGCCATTCGTACCGTCGCGCCTAAGGCACGAGCTAATGGATTATTTGGATCGTTATCCACACCTGCGATGCCATCATCGCTTGCGAAAGTAATTTGAAGTATATCCATACACTTAAGGCGGAGTTTTTGTTTCTGCTTTCGAGCGACTCGCTTCAAATCATCGAAACGGATTCCGAATCGTTAGTTGCCGATTGATTATCTGTCCATCCTGTAAATCTTCAGAATAAAGCGTTTTACATCCCGCCTCCAAAGCGGCTGAAGCTATCAGCGCATCGTAGATGCAGTATCCGTATTTTCCTGCAATGATCAAAGCTGTTTTATGCGTATCCAGTGATATCGGAACTGGATCGGGGCATAGAATGCAAATGAGATCCAACAACTCTTTTACCTCTTTCCAAGACATAGCCAGCTTACCCCGCACTACTGACACAAACTCGTTCAATGATTGAACACTTATAATCCCGCCGCCTGCAAGCAGCGCCTCGGCTTTGGAGGCACGAGGATCATTCTTCGCCACTGCGTAGATCAGCACGTTTGTATCGAAAAACTCTCTAGCGGGCATTCGCCTCTGCCCGGTCGAATACGAACCCGGTAGGCAAAGGACGACGCAGCCGGCGTAGGCGGGCGAGGGCACGCTGCCGGGCGGGGTCGCGGCGAACCTCAAATACCCGCGTGTTAGCAATCTTGATTTCGATCTGATCGCCCTCTTTTAAATTGAGGGCTTCCACAACTTCCGACGGCAGCCGCACTGCCAGACTATTGCCCCACTTAGAGACTTGCATATTGCCTCCGCCATCAAAAAAATGATCTACATTGTCATTGTATATCCATTAATTTATTGTATATCCATTAAGGAAGACAGACAATCTCCGGGACATGATTATTGCGAGCTGTTCTCTCATCGGCGTGCTGGCACGCAAGTCACTTTTATTTATTAAACTTATCTGTCAGCACAGATGAGTGATGACGATAGGTTCCTGTGGGAACATACCGTCATTAGCGAGATCGCGCGAATTACCCCAGCGTTTGCACCTCTACACTCAGCACCGCTGGCAGATCCCGCACTATTGGATTCCAGCTGTCTCCCGCATCGGCTGACGCATACACTTGGCCGCCCGTCGTGCCGAAATAGATTCCGCACTTATCCAATGAATCGACCGCCATTGCGTCTCGCAACACGTTCACGTAACAGTCTTTTTGCGGTAGGCCTTTGGTGAGCGGCTCCCATTCGTTGCCGCCGGTTCGACTGCGGAAAACCTGCAGCTTGCCATCGAGTGGATAGTGTTCCGAGTCGCTTTTGATCGGAACAATGTAAAGCGTCTCCGGCTCGTGCGCGTGAACGTCGATTACGAAACCGAAATCAGTCGGCAGGCTGCTGCCAACATCTTTCCAATTGTCGCCAGCGTCGTCCGAACGCATCACGTCCCAGTGCTTCTGCATAAAGAGCACGCCGGGACGCTTCGGACTCATTGCAATGTGGTGAACACAGTGGCCAACCTCGGCATTCGGATCGGGGATATATTGCGATTTTAGCCCGCGATTAATCGGCTTCCAGGTCGCGCCTCCGTCATCGGTGCGGAAGGCGCCTGCGGCCGAGATAGCGATCCACATCCGCTGCGGATTGCTGGGATCAAGAATAATGGTGTGCAGGCACATGCCACCCGCACCCGGCTGCCACTTGGGTCCGGTGCCGTGGCCGCGCAGTCCGGAGAGCTCCTTCCAGTTCTCACCCCCGTCGGTCGAGCGGAAGATGGCCGCATCTTCTACTCCTGCATAAACCGTATTAGGATCGGTGAGCGAAGGCTCCAAGTGCCACACTCGTTTGAACTCCCACGGATGTTGTGTGCCGTCGTACCACTGATGGGTGGTAAGCGGTGCGGCAGCGGCATCATAAGCGAACTTATTGCTAGCTGCCTTGGGCGGGCCCGCTGGAGCCGCGGCCGGTTCGCCGGGAGGTGTTCCAGGCTGATGCCAGGTCTTACCTCCATCGTCGGAGCGCTGAATGATCTGCCCAAACCATCCGCTGGTCTGCGAGGCATAGATGCGATTGGGATCAACCGGCGAGCCTTTGAGGTGATACATCGCCCATCCGGCGAAATGCGGGCCGCTAACGTCCCATTTTTCGCGCTTGCCGTCTGAAGTTAAGATGAATGCGCCTTTGCGTGTACCAACTAGAACTCGGACTTTGCTCATGAATTAGCTCCTTAAATTTTTTCGCAATCAAAACTTATGCTCTTATTTCCTAAGTCCTATCCAGGGCTTACGACCTGGGCTGCAATCTCAATGCCGCTTCGCGGCTGACATCCCTCGTTCTTTCACACGGTATATCGCAAAACCGCACAAATTACGATAAGGAGTGTCCGCCTTTCGTTAAACTTACTTCACTAAACTTACTTCACTCTCCCCGATGGGCTCGCTTCAAGCCTTCGATATCGATCTTCACCATTTGCATCATGGCATTGAAAACTCTTTGCGATTTCACCGGATCTTTATCTTGCATCAGCTCAAGCAAAGCCTTGGGAACGATCTGCCAAGACAAGCCGTATTTATCTTGCAGCCATCCGCATTGCACTTCTTTCCCGCCAGCGGTGAGCTTCCGCCAAAGCTCATCCACTTCTGCCTGAGTTTCGCAGTTTACGAATAACGATATGGCAGGCGTGAAAGTGTATTGCGGACCGCCATTAAGAGCAATGAATTCCTGTCCCTCGATTTGGAAGGTAACGATCATGACCGAACCTTTTGGTCTGGGTCCGCCTTCTCCGTATCGGGCTATGTTCAAAATCTTTGAGTTCTTGAAAATGGAAACGTAAAAGTTGGCTGCCTCTTCCGCGTTGTTATCGAACCACAAGAACGTAGTGATCTTTTGCATAACTCTACCTCGAATATTCAAGCCCCGAATCTTTCTGCTGCGCGAGCTTTCGCTTTTGCCGCCTCTTCTTCTCGATTCTTTGGGGGCGCATTCGTCTCCAGCGAACGGAGAAGACGGGCCGAGATGCCGGCTATTTCATCGATCGCAGCAAGGAACGCCCCCTCGTTCGCTTTCGACGGTTTGTTAAATCCGCTAATTTTTCTGACAAATTGGAGCGAAGCAGCCCGGACCTCGTCATCCGTAACTGGGGGATCGAAGTTGAAAAGCATTTTGATATTTCTGCACATTTATGACCTCACAAAACTAAAGCACTAACTTCGCAATGGAAGAAGTGCGCGCACCCGGTGATCTCGCAAGAAAAGCCCAAGCCACAGCAGCACGCCGACGTACACGGGAGCGAGAATATAACCGAAGAGCGGATTGCCAACCCGCACGTTAGTAGCGACAGCGCCGCCAAGATAGCCTGTCATCAAAATCGCACCGAGAACAGAAGTACGTGGAATCACATATAAAGCAACACAGATCAGCACGATAATCCCAAGAGGTAAAACAACACTCGCGGGATATCCAACCCGTGTCGTGCCCTCCACGGCAGGAGCAAGCCTCATCACTTTTATCGTGCCATCGAAAAGCATGAATAGAACCACGAGGCCACTAACGATACGTCCTGCCCAGAGTATCTTGCTGGAAACGGGCGCGGTTTGCGTAGCTGATTGCATAATCTTCTCCAAAACAGAGAGCCGGATTTCCAACAGAACTCTGCCGGTAATCCTCGGCTCTATTCATACGTCGAACGAAGAGCAGCTAAATCGACACAGATTAATATTTTTATTGAGATGTTCGCGAACATCAAATTTTGAATTTTGCCCGCGAACCCGGGGCTACATGGCTTTTTCGCAGTTCACCATCCATGGCGTACCGAAACGATCGACAAGCATGCCAAACCGGATTGCCCAGAAAGTTTCCGCGATTGGCATGTGCGTTGTCCCGCCTTCCGCAAGCGCGTGAAAAATGCGCTCTGCCTCTGCGGGATCTTGGATGCTGATGTTTACAGAGAATCCTTTGGGTTTGGTGTAACCATCGGGAGGGGCATCAGAAGCCATTAGCACCTGATCGCCAACAGTCATGCGGGCATGGATGATTTTCTTCTTCCATTCAGCGGGAACTTGATCCGCCATCGGCGTACCATCGTGAGGCATCATTGCCAGAATTTTTCCACCCAGGCACTTCTCATAAAACTTAAAAGCCTCTTCGCAGTTACCGTCGAACAAAAGATAGGGATTTAATTGCATAAACACTCCTTAATTTTATTCAAGAACGTTAGACGAATAGGTTACGCGAAAGATTATGAATAATTAACTTGCAATTTGCAAGTTAAAAAATGCTACTCTACTCGCGACCATGTGATGAAAAGCAAAGCCAAATGGCGATCGGAGTGTCCGCTCAACGCATCTGTGGAAATGTTGGGCGACCGTTGGTCGCTGCTCATTATCCGCGACATGATGCTGCGCGGCTTTCGCAGTTATAAAGAATTTTTGGAAAACTACGAGGGAATCGCGACAAACATTCTGGCTGACCGCCTACGCAAGCTGATGGCTTATGGAATCATCACAGCCGAAACCGATGCGTCCGATGGGCGAAAGCTGATTTATTCGCTTACTGAGAAAGGAATCGATCTGGCACCGGTGCTCACAGAAATGGTGCTCTGGGCAGCGGCGCACGAAGACACTGGAAATCAGGCACTCGTAAAGCTGATGCAAGAAGACAAAAATAAATTTATAGAAGAAGTGCGAAAGCGGTGGGCCAATCACAATCCACTTCGAAGCTAGTGATCAGCCCGAACTCCAAACCCTTGCTACTTTGTGGCAGCACTCGTTGTTACCGTCACGAAAATATTTAAGGCCTTTAATCCCGTTGAGGTAGCTGTAACCGTTACCGGTCCAGCTTTTGTCCCCGTCGTGTAATTGACTGTGGCAAGCCCCTTATTATCTGTTGTTACCGAAGTTGACGACAACGTCCCGCCTGCGCCGTTATCGTTGAAGGTCACCAGAATGCCAGGTACTCCGTTTTTATATTGGTCCTGCGCTTTCGCCACCAAAGCTTTGGGCAAGAGCGTTTGAACGGGAGCAGACTGGCCGCTTCCCCCCACCCTAGCCAACGCAACGACCCCGGGGGACGTACCCGTTTCCGAAAATATAGCCGGCGCATATCCTGTTGCAGAGGCGTTAAGAGTGTACGTTCCTACTTTGAGCGGGAGGGTATACATAGCCGATGCCGTGCCGGTAGCATCGGTGACGGCCGTAGCAGGATTAAAGCTTCCACCCGCACCGTTGTCACTGAATGTAACAGTCACTCCGGGATGGACCTTTCCGCCAGGATCAATGGCTTGCGCGCTAATCGCATGTGGCAGAGTAGTGCCAACAATTTGCATTTGTTGATTTCCGGCACTGGCCGTTAATGCTGGAAAAAGACCGTAGACTACGAGACTATTCTGAGTTGCGAAAAACACTTCTCCATCGGCGGCAATCGGTGTCGCAAAATGTGCATAGGGAGGCAAAGCATCTCGGCCATTTGGAGCCTGGGCCGTGGTGTAGATGACCTTTAGGGTGATTGGATCCATCGCCCAGAGCACCTTGCCGCTTACTGACCACAAGATGCCATTTAGATTTCCATTCGCGGTAATGATGGAATGGCCGCTGCCTGCCACGATGCCAGACTGAGTGGGAGGAGTAACAAGCTGCCCATCTTGTAAGCGATAGGCAAGTACGTTGTGCCCGCCGGTAAAGTAAACAGTGTGGTTCCAATACACGGGAGTGCCCGTTTCCCTTCCAACCGCACTGGGTAGCTCTTGTACGATTTGTATATCCCCGGTTAAATCACTACAAACTGGGCAGTTCTGCCCTAAATCGTCGCGGTTGAGAACGTAAATCGTTCCGACTTTTCCCTCTGCGATGAGCTCGTGAGGATAAGGCCCGGGTTGATCAGGAAGTATGAGTACCCCATCGTTTAGATCCTGATCATTACGGTTCAGGTAGGACCAATTTTGCGGAGTGAACCAATCATCCAAGGCAAGCGTCGCTCCGACCTGACTAAGTTTCATCACGCTGGAACCGAGATTGATGCCCGGATCAAAAGTCCCTTCGCCGGATTCCGCATAGATATTCCCACTACTGTCGGCAGAGAGGGCCGCACCCTTCTGCCATATCGAAGCGAAGTTTCCACCCGGCTCCAGATCGAAGGCACCTTCCTGCGCGAGAGTCACCGCGTTGTAAGACATGATCCATCCCTGATCACCACCGTTGCATCCACCGCCGCCAAAACCAATATAGACATGGCCATTTGCCAGTAACAGACCGGGCCGGTTCATCTGATGTGTTCCTACAAATGTGTAAGCTTTTCCGTTGTATGTGTAGGTGGCGGAAATGGTAGTAGGGCCCCCCAGTTTCTCCTGGCCTGTTGTGACGTCAAGTGCATGTAGCCGATGAATGACATGGCCACTCTCGTAGGTCTCAGCAACGAGATAAATAGTGTTACTTTCCGGATCTATTACAGGAGTCGAGATAACTCCGGTTTCAGTCCATGCCACTGTATTCGCACAACCTTTGAAATTAATGGGGACGGGCGTCGCGTCTGCGGGGCTGTAATCTAGGAGGATAGTTGTCCAAAGCGGCGAGGCACCCGCAGTGTTCGCATCAAATGCATAAACGCTGTCGTGCATAGTCGCCACAAATACAACGTTATGTACCCCACTGCCGGGGATCGCAAGTCCCGGCAAATAGAGCGGCTGGCCAACAACAATTCCATCCACGGGCTGCGTAAAAAGTTTGCCAAAACTTTTGACATTTACGTTGGCAGGAGTCAGTAAGGTTTCCGTCGTATTTGCGCTGGTAAGAGCGTTGTTGTAATGCCACATTGTGATTGGAGTTTGGGCATTCACGCACAGCGGCTGAAGCACATAACACAATGCCAGAGTTGCAACGTTAAATAAGAGTACGAAACTGGAACCAGTAGATTTAGAGTTGTGCTTTTGACATTCGCCATGCATAACGGCCTCCAATAAACAATTTGGAGTAACAATGGCCTGCTGGCGACGATCTGCTTCGGCGACGGGTGCTAATTAGCCTTGGGTTCGGCCTATACTCTCGCGTGAGCGCAGTTGAAGATTATTTGCAAGGACCAAAGCCAGCTCGACTGAACCCGCAACAGGGGAGGATAAACGGGAGTCGAGACGCAATTGTGCCTTAAAGTTGGAGTGTGGTCAAGTAGAGGTATACGTAAGCTGCAGGGTCATGGACACCCCGAAGGATTGTCAAACAAGTTGGGAAATTCCTTCGAACCTTTCGGGTCCGGCCTCCTCTCTGTTGAAGCTGTCCTCAGCTCATGTTAGGGTAATGAGTTTCGTATTTCACCAGATCCAGCCCTATTCCGATTGAGGTTCTTTTGTTCCCTGTCGAAGCCACCACGCCCGTCATTCGTAAAACTGCCCTGAACTCGCTGCACCGCCAGATGGGCGCCAAAATGATTGATTTTGGTGGCTGGGATATGCCCGTGGAATATCCTTCCACAGGCGGAATCATGGCCGAGCACAACGCTGTTCGCAGGAGCGTTGGCGTTTTCGACGTCTCTCATATGGGCGACATTCGCCTTTCCGGACCGCAGGCATTGAACGCCGTCCAACACATTTCCATGAACGACGCTGCGCGGCTCAGCATCGGACAAGCGCAATATTCAGCGCTGCTCTATCCGCAAGGTACTTTTGTAGATGATGTGATCGTTCATCGGTTGGGAGAGAACGACTACTTACTGGTGATCAATGCCGGGACACGAGAGAAAGACGTCAATTGGGTCCGCGATAATGCGCGAGATTTTGATTGCCGGGTTGAGAATCTCTCTGACGATTACACGCAGATTGCCATTCAGGGCCCGAATGCTGCCGAACTGTTGCAAAAATTGACGAAGGTTGATCTCTCCAAAATTAAGGGATACTGGTTTACGCACGGCACAGTTTGCGGGCTGGAAAATATCCTCATCGCACGCACGGGTTATACGGGCGAAGATGGATTCGAGATCTATGTTCCTTCCGACGAAACCACCAGTACCATGGTATGGAACAGGGTTTTCGAGGCTGGCAAAGAGTTCGGCGTACTTCCCTGCGGATTGGGAGCACGCAATACTTTGCGGCTGGAAGCGAAAATGCCGCTTTACGGGCACGAAATTTCTGACACAATCAATGTGTGGGAAGCCGGGCTGGACAAGTTCTGCAAAATTGACAAGCCGGAATTTATAGGTCGCACGGCGCTGCAAGAGCTCAGAACGAAGCCCCTGACGCGAACATTGGCGGGGCTGGAAATGGTGGATCGCGGAATCGCTCGCGGTGATTACAAAGTGCTGGATGCGAGCGGGCGGGAAGTCGGATACGTTACCAGCGGATCGCCTTCCCCGTTCCTGAAGAAGAATATTGCATTGGCTTATATGCCACCAGAACTAGCCACAATAGGAACCGAAGTACAGGTAGAGATTCGTGGACAAGGAGTAAAGGCTGTTATTGTGCCTACTCCGTTTTACAAACGTCCAAAGAAAGCTTGAATTAACGCTAACAGCCAGGAGCAGACAATGCCTTACCCAAAGGATTTTAAATATACAAAAGAACATGAGTGGCTTAAGTCTGACGGCAAAACTGCAACCATTGGAATTACGGATTATGCCCAACAGTCGCTCGGCGATATCGTTTTTGTGGAGTCGCCGAAGGCCGGGACAGAGATCGCTAAAGGCAAAACCTTCGGCAGCGTGGAATCGGTCAAAGCCGTCTCTGATTTATATGCTCCTGCTTCCGGCACTGTGAACGAGATCAATGGCGAACTTACAACCGCTCCGGAGAAGATCAACAAAGATGCGCACAGTGCCTGGCTGATCAAAATTACATTGAGTAATCCGAGCGAGTTGGACGGGCTACTTTCCGCGGAAGATTACGAAAAATTCATTTCCGAAGAAGGCGGGAGCTAATCAGACGGGCAAGAATTGCACTCCAATGACATCTTCGTGCAACAGGTTTCACGTTAACTCAACTCAGTGCGGCGAACAACTTTGCAAGTCGAACTGACCTCTGGTTACATCTAAAACTAGTTACTTCCTAATCTATGCGCTATTTACCTAAATCTCCTGCCGATCGTGAAGTTATGCTCAAGTCCATCGGCGCCCGCTCCATTGATGATCTTTTCGCGCCGATCCCTGCGGAATACCGCTTAGAGCGCGATCTCAAGGTGCCGCGGCAGATGGCTGAATCTGAAATTGTCGACTGGTTCCGTGAGCGCTCCCGTGAAAACGGCGATGGTTATCCAACGTTTCTCGGGGCAGGCGCTTACCATCATTACCGCCCAGTCATTATCGATTCTCTTATTTCCCGCGGCGAGTTCCTAACCGCTTACACGCCCTATCAAGCCGAAGTTTCGCAGGGAACGCTGCAATCAATCTTCGAATTTCAGACGATGATTTGCGAGCTGACCGGGATGGAAGTTGCCAACGCTTCCATGTACGACGGTTCGACGGCGGCTGCGGAAGCGGCAATGATGGCCGTAAGGCTAACTGGGCGCCGTTCGGTTGCGATAGCGCGGAGCGTGCATCCCGAATATCGGGAGGTCTTGGGCACGTATGCCCATCATCAAGGCATGCCTTTGAGCCTGGTGCCGTATTCCGATAGCGGACGCATTGATCTGAAAGCGCTGGAAAGTTCAATTACACAAGACACGGCTTGCGTTTTGATTCAATCACCGAATTTCTTCGGGACCATTGAAGATGTAAATGCCATTGCGGATATTGCCCACAATAAAGGCGCAATGTTGGTGGTTGCCATTGCGGAAGCAGTTTCGCTCGGCATCGTTGAGCCTCCACGGCAGGCCGACATCATTGCCATCGAAGCCCAATCTTTTGGGGTGCCACTTGGCTTTGGGGGCCCATACTGCGGCGTAATTGCCACTCGTGAGCAGTACGTGAGACAAATGCCGGGGCGTCTGGTTGGTCAAACGACCGATCGCAAGGGTAAACGCGGTTTTGTGCTTACATTGGCGACGCGCGAACAGCACATCCGACGTGAGAAAGCTACTTCAAATATCTGCACAAACCAGGCTCTTGTCGCTTTGATGGCCAATATCTTTATGACGGTCTACGGAAAAGTTGGTCTCCGCGAACTCGCTAAACAAAACCTCGCGAAAACAGCCTATGCTGCCGGACAGTTTGAAAAAAACGCGAAAGTTCTTTTTTCCGGCGCACCAAGATTCAACGAGTTCGTTATCCAGACCAGTGAAGACCCTCTAACCGTGAATAGCCGTATTCTCGGACACAAGATCGTGGGTGGCCTACCGCTGAAAAAGTTTTATCCGGAACTCGGAAACGCTTCGTTGTGGTGTTGCACGGAGCTGACTACTCGCAGCGCAATTGACACCGCAGTCGGATTAATTGCGGAAAGCGAACATTCAATCAAAGCTGCAACCGAAGAAACGGACGTTGAAGAGGTGACGCGATGAAACACATGACTCGAAAAGCGACGCGCCACATTAGCCAGAACGAAGGGTTGATTTTCGAAAAATCATCTCCAGGCAAAGCGGCATGGAAGCTGCCGCCACTCGATGTGCCTGAAGTAGATAGCGCCGAACTGCTTGGAGCTTCCGAAAGAAAAGATGTGGGCCATATGCCGGAGGTAAGTGAAATCGAAATCATCCGGCACTTCACCCGGCTTTCCACCTGGAATTACGCGATTGATCTTGGCATGTATCCGCTGGGCTCTTGCACGATGAAGTACAACCCGCGCGTGAATGAAGTTGTGTCCCGCCTGGATGGCATCGCAAACGGGCATCCCTATCAGCCTGGGAAGATTTCGCAAGGCGCATTGCGGATTATGAAGATGCTGAGTGATTGCCTGATTGAAATCACCGGCATGGACGCGATCACATTGCAGCCTGCAGCCGGGGCGCACGGCGAATTGACTGGCTTGCTGATGGTGCGTGCCTACCATCAATCAAAGGGTACGCCTCGTAAAAAAGTCTTAATACCGGATTCCGCGCACGGCACCAATCCTGCAACTGCGGCAATGGTTGGGTATGCGGTGGAGAATCTGAAGTCGAATGCCAATGGCATGGTGGATGTAGAAGCGTTGGCATCCCAGATGAACGAGGATGTCGCAGCATTGATGTTGACCAACCCCAATACGCTGGGAGTATTCGAGCAGGAAATTCACAAGATCGCTGACATCATGCATGCGAAGGGCGGCCTGCTTTACATGGATGGCGCCAATATGAATGCCTTGGTTGGCAAGGTGCGCCCCGGAGATTTTGGCGTAGATCTTATGCACTTGAATTTGCATAAGACTTTCTCGACTCCGCATGGCGGAGGTGGCCCCGGTTCCGGACCTGTGGCTATCAAGAAGATTCTGGAACCGTTTCTTCCTACGCCGGTCTTAGTCACAAAGAACGATGGCACGCTCGATTTTGATTACAACCGCCCCCATACCGTGGGGCGGGTGCGAGCCTTCTATGGCAATTTCGGAATGTTTGTCCGCGCCCTGGCTTACATCATGGCTAATGGCCCCGATGGATTACGCCAGACCACCGAAGATGCTGTGCTGAATGCCAACTACATCCGCAAAGGACTGGAAGGTGTATTCGATTTGCCGTACTCAACGCCTACCATGCACGAAGTTGTGTTTAGCGATAAAGTGCAGGCGAAAAAAGGTGTCAAAACGATGGACATAGCCAAGCGGTTGATCGATTACGGTTTCCATCCTTACACTACCGCATTCCCTCTCATTGTTCCCGGCGCGCTGATGATCGAACCTACCGAGAGCGAATCAAAAGAAGAGATGGATTTGTTCATTGAATCGATGAAGTCAATCGCGGAAGAAGTCGAGGAAGATCCAAAAATGGTTCTGGAGTCACCTTACAACACGCGGGTGTCGCGATTGGATGAAACTGCGGCCGCGAGGAAACCTATACTGCGCTGGAAGCCGTCCGAAGCTAATCAGTAGCTCCTTACATCAGCGGCCACAGCACTAAAGCTCCCGCGCGACCCATTGTTGTGCAAAACGGGGTTCGATCAGCGTTATTTTTTCTCGGCAAACTCCGCAGATGCCATAGTATTTTCCCAACTGATCTGCAACGTGCAGTTCCCTCCCGTCTGATCAAAACCCATCGTGAAATTTTCCACCGGAGATGATGTTTTTGCGACTTTCATATCAGCGCGAGTCAGGTCTTCGCCTTCAGGATAAGGGATGCCCCATTCCGTGGTCTTCTTGCTAACGATTAACGTCCACTTATCTTTGTCCGGAATTGTGAAAATTGTGTAACTCCCGGCGGGAACATCCTTGCCATCAACGGTTAGATTTGCATCTGTAACCAGGGTTGTAGCTTCATTGGCTCCTGTGCGCCAAACCTGGCCATACGGAACAAGCGAGCCGAAAATCTTGCGGCCATTCATCCGCGGGCTCGAGTAATCGGATGTAATAGTCTTCCCGTCGGAAAACTTGCATTGTGCCTGAGCGGAAGGGCTGGGACGTTTGCTCTTATTCTCCTGGCACGCCGCAATGGTGACCGCGATGGTCAGCACAACAAAAGTCAGAATGGCAGTTCGTCTTTTCATGGTTGCTCCTGATTGAGAATTGGTGTGGATTAGATTTTTATTGAACTCAGTAGTTAGCGCGGGAGAATTATCCATCATGCCGCCCGCCGGTTACAATCAGGCTATACGGGTATTCAAAGCTGCATGCGTTCGCTGTTCAGGTGAATCCGCGGCTCATTTCCGTCTGCCATGCCGACATCTCACATTGAGCGTGGACCACCAACTCAGATAGTGTTTATTCCCAGAATTGCCGGATTCCGCAGTATGCGAATGGACCTCCTCAATAATCGTTTTAATAAGTCCACGTCTCCTCTAAGTTGACAACGTGATTGTATAATTCATCGTTCAATTCAAGTTCAGACTCCTTATTAAAGAGCGAAACTGGTAACCATTTTGATTTCATACTCAGGTATTCCCGGCAATAACTCTTCTCCCGGCATTACGGTTAAATATATTTATTCCGCTTGCATAACAACTTCTTCGAAGGACGTCAGAATTCTTCATGACCCATGGTTCAGTGAGGGGATATACGACGGCTCGTGGTTTCATTTTCCGGTGGTATCGGACCCAATAGGTTCAATCGGGGACGTTGACTTAATTTATGTTTCACATGTTCATCCCGATCACTATGATGCAAGTTTTCTGAGAAAATTCTTCGCCGTCTATGGGCAGAAGAAAATAATCATCGCCGACCATCAGCCGAATCACTTGGCAAACAAGATGCGCGTAGATGGATTCGAGCCCACAATACTCACTGAGCCGATACGGGTCGGGTCCACCACCATCAGAGTGCTTCCCCACTGTACAGGAAGCATTTCAGACATTGATTCGGCGGTGATCATTGGATATTTTGATGGCGAGCGAGAACATTGTGTTGTAAATGCTAATGATGTGATTTTTGATGATGACATGATTAGCATGATGAAAGAGAATGCGTCTGGTGCGGACATCCTGCTTTGCGGCTACACCGGAGCAGGTCCATATCCACAAACGTATTTTGATACTGACGATCCCCAACTCCTGATAGAGGCGGAAAAGAAGAAGCAATCTTTCTTCGAAAGATATACGCGACTGGTTTCCGCCCTAAATCCGAAGGTTACGATTCCGTTCGCGGGGCAATATCTACTTGGTGGAAAACTCGCGAAGTTAAATAGCTTTCGAGGTGTAGCCGATGCAACAGAGGTATTGACGATTGATTCTAAGGCCATCGTGCTTCGGGACGGAGGTGCCAAAATTTCAACCCGTGATCTCCGACCGTCTGCCGTCAGAGTTCAGCCGTACAGCAACGAAGAGATTCAGCGTAGAGAGCAAGAAATATCAGCTCATAAATTCGACTATGAAAGATTAATCGCGGAAAAAGAGATACATCAGCTACCTCTGAAACGTCTGTTGGCTTCTGCGGCAAAGAAAGCCAACGAGAAATCCGAATGCAGAGAAGATTACTTTTTTATTATCAAGCTGCCCGACTCGAAATTGGCTATCATCAACGCGAATCGCGATGCTAAACCAATTATAAAATTTTCTACTCCCGAAGTTGCGTGGGAACCCAGAAGTGAGATAAGTATTGACCCTCGTTATCTTTTTGGACTACTTACTGGTGTTTATCATTGGAATAATGCAGAGGTTGGCTCACAATACCAAACACGACGATTTCCTAATCGGTATAACGCTCATGCCCAATCCTTTCTGAACTACTTAGTCGTCTAGCGAATGGTGGTCAGAATACTTTTTATTCACAGGGGCATCAATCGCCGGATGGCTGACGTGGCGTTTCAACCGACAGTTTGAAGGGCGGATGTTGAGGAATTACGACGGGTGTTTGGTCCTCTGATTCATTGTGTCATTTTGCGGTTAACCGTTTAAGCCATTGCATTTACAGCCAAATGTACTTAGTATGGCTGTCGCAAATGCGAGGTGAAAATGGATCGTCGCGACTTCTTAAAGAACACGGGTGCGTTGGTTGCAACTGGACTGCTTGGTAAGAGCACCCTTGCCGAAACACTTTCTTCTGAAAACACAACTCCGGCCGGACGCCTTATATTGCCCATGAATCGGAACTGGCGCTTCCATCCCGAGGCGCCGGAAGGATTTGAAGCACCCGCATTTGACGATTCCAGTTTTGAGAGAGTCGCGATTCCCCACACTAACAAGCGTCTTCCATGGCACAGCTTTGACGAGAAGTCCTATGAATTTATTTCCGCCTATCGCCGTCATTTCAAACTTCCACGTGAAGCCAGAGGGAAGCACGTTTTTGTGGATTTCGAAGGAGCAATGACAGCTTCGACGGTATGGATCAATGGACAAAAATTAGGAGAGTACAAGGGAGGATATACTCCATTCTCTTTCGAACTCACTCCGCATTTGAATTGGGACGGCAATAACGTCCTCGCAGTCGCTCTGGATTCGACAGAGCGGCCTGACATTCCACCTTTTGGCTATGAAATCGACTATCTGACATTTGGCGGGATCTACCGCGAAGTTTCCTTGCGGGTTGTGCCTGGCAGTTTTATTGAAAATATATTTGCCAAGCCAAAAGACGTGCTTACTGGACATCCTGCACTCGACGTAGAGTGCTTCATTCAGCACCTGGAAGCTTCGAGAGAGAAATTATTGCTTGAGGTTGAACTGCATGACGGTGATCGGACCTTAGCCAAAGCCACGCAGCAGGTTGCGCCTTCAAATCCCGTTGCCGAGCCAGTCGGGCACACCGTTCATCTCGAAAATTTGGGAACGCTCAAACTGTGGGATTTGAAAAATCCGGCTCTTTACACTGTGCGTGTCCGGTTATTACGCGGAACGAACGTTCTCGATGAGGACACCCGAACCGTGGGTTTTCGCCACGCCGAATTTACCGATCATGGCTTTGAGCTAAATGGGAAAATAATCAAACTTCGGGGTTTGGATCGCCATCAGACATTTCCGTTCGTGGGGCAAGCAATGCCAGCGCGCGTCCAGCGCCGCGATGCTGACATTCTGCGCAAGAACTTAAAATGCAACATCGTTCGTACATCGCATTACCCGCAATCTCGTCATTTTTTAGATCGTTGTGACGAGATCGGGCTGCTGGTGCTCGAAGAGATTCCGGGCTGGCAACATATTGGAGACGAAGCATGGAAAGCTCTTTCGGTTGACAATGTACGACGCATGATCCGCCGCGATTGGAACCATCCTGCAATTATTCTGTGGGGCGTTCGCATCAACGAATCAAAAGATGACCACGATTTTTATACTCGCACCAATGCCGTCGCTCACGCGCTAGATCCCACTCGTCAGACCGGAGGCATTCGCTATTTTCAGGAATCAGAATTCCTTGAAGATGTCTTCACGATGAATGATTTCGGATTTCCACTGAAGCCGCCGAATCACCCGCGTTATCTCAACACCGAATTCGTTGGCCACACCTATCCCACCAAGACAATCGACAACGTGGAACGCTTGCGGGAACACACGCTACGGCACGCGCGAATTCACAATCAGCTTGCTTCGAATCCACAATACGCCGGCGGTATTGGATGGTGTGCCTTCGATTACAACACCCACGGAGATTTTGGGTCCGGTGATCGTATCTGTTATCACGGAGCCACGGATATTTTTCGAGAGCCGAAGCCTGCTGCGGGATTTTATAAGTCGCAGTGCGACCCCGAAGAAGAGATTGTCCTGGAGCCCGCATTTCATTGGGCGCGGGGCGACGAATCGGTCGGATTCTCAACCGCCGTCGTCTGCTCGAACTGCGATCATCTAAAGTTCTATATCGACGATAAAATGGTTGCGGAAGCAGATCCTGATCGAAACGAATTTGCCCATCTTCCTTATCCCCCATTTGTAGTCAAATTGGGTGAGCTATTCCACAAATGGGGAGATCTGCGCATCGAAGGCTATCTGAAAGGGAAACAGGTAGTCACGAAAAGCTATTCAGGAAAGGGAGTCGATAACAAATTTGAATTGTTGCCAGATGATACGAGCCTAGTGGCAGATGGATCCGATTCGACGCGCGTGGTCTTCCGTGTCACCGATGAATTTGGAGCGATCCGGCCATTTGCCGACGGCGCTATTCGGTTTGAGCTGAATGGTCCTGCTGAACTGATCGGCGACAATCCTTTTGCCTTGATCGGGGGCACGGGAGCTGTTTGGATCAGAGCGAAGGAACAGGTAGGAGAAGTGCGGCTCACCGCCACACACCCACAGCTGGGGAAACAGGAAGTGACATTTAGCATTACTCAGGCTGCGGAAGAAACAGCATGAGTGAGGAACTTCAACTCTTCAATTCAAGTACTCTCAGCTTTACATAGTCCAGGAGAGAATGTGCCCCAGATCAGTTGCCGAGGCTGATTCAGTTCCTCGAGGCACGGCTGGACCAATTGCAACAGCCTGGCTGTGGCCCTCAAACCAAACCAGGAAAGAAGATTGTTCCGCCCCCGGCAAGCGCTGCTGGTTGAGCCAATTATAGTAAGCGCCCATGTCGGCATCGATCAAAGAGCCGACAGGATCGAGTTCCTCATGCCCGGAGTTCGCGGATAACATCTCGTTCATTGGCTTCTGCCTTTGACGCGGAGCGAAACGCACCAGCAAAGTTAGCGGTTGCGCTCTTCGCAGGGTTTCGCGTGCCGCCCATTGAGCAAATGTGGTACTGAAGATTTGCGTCCCAGATCCTTCCGTTAGCAGTTTGATTTGAAAGCGATCCAACACTGGATCTTCCGCTTTGTTCAAGCCCAGGTCTGCGGGACGCATCTCCGCTAACAAGGTGCGCAATTCCTCCGGTCCCATTCCCGGTCGTTCAATATGTGCCCGCATCTTACGGAGAAGAACATCACGCGCCGGAGCAAGCGCATTGTAGGAGATACAAGTAAGCGCGGGGTCGTGATCTGCCTCCTGCCCGCCATCGATATACCAATGACCGAAAGCAAGGGGATGCGCTTTCGCTCTGGCGGCAACTACGTCCAGCAATTGCTTAAGTCCGTTTGCCGAATTGACACGACTGTAATATGCGCCATGTGCACGTAGCTTCCGAAACACAGGCCCCGTATACTCGGTAACACTCTGCCCAATGACTGCGATTCCAAGCCTGGGAATTGGCGGCGGTTCGGGCGGAGCGGCCTTATGCAAGCGATCGGCATACTCTGTAGCGGCGGCCCGAAAAGCATCGAGCTGGTGGGTAGTCCAAAGATATGCCGACAATTTCTCCACGAATTGCGCCGGAGCATTGGCCCAGGCAAAGCTTTCAAGTTGCGATGAGAGGCGAATTTTTGCGAATGGACCAAACCATGCTTCCACCTGTTCTGGAGAAAGAGAATTTAGATTTGCGAGTTCTCTTTCCAGCGCTTCGCGTTCAGCCGGGAATTTGAAATCGTAATCAATCAGTTCTCGAAGTAAACTTGGCAAAAAACTCAGCGGCAAACGTTGCAGTGCGGTGAGGTTCGCCACGGCCACTTTCTTGGCCTCTGGCGGATAATTATTGAACTGCTCTGGTCTGAGATCGCTTGGAACCATAGCTATTACAACAATTCTGATATTTGTTTGCCCTGTGCGAATGACGGCGAAAAGCCCATCATCGCTCCAACTGTCGGCACGAGATCGGTAGACTCCACCCGGCGATCGAAAACTAAACCTTCGCGCACGCCAGCGCCGCGAGCCAGCATCCATGTCGTTCGGGAAAGAGTGTCTCCCGTACGATGATGCTGAAAGCCGTTGCCGCCGGAATCATCATCCGAATCGCGACCAAAATCTGGAAGAATAAAGAGGGTAGTTCTCCCCCTGTACTCCGGCTCACTTTCGATCGACTTCCACAAGTCGGCACACAGCCGATCGGTGCGCTGGATGCCCTCAATATAAAGCGAGTAGGTCCCAGCGTGGGCAATGTCAATGTCATGCATAGTAATCCACAGTAGGCTAGGCGCCAGTTGCTTCATCAGTTGACGGGCGATATATACCGAAAGCTCGTCCGGGCTCGCCAGGGTGCGTGCATGTGCTTTGAAGTCATCGACTGAAAGTTTCAGGATGTTCTCAAGTTGCTGGAGTTCAAATTCTCTGCCTCCGAGCTCCGGGGCATAATAAGGCGTCTCGTAGTTGTCCCGCAGCAAATGATCGAAGTCACTGTTGCGCGCAGACAGAGCCGCCGTTAGCAGATGCTTCGGTAGAATCACGCCCGCACCCAAGCCCGGCCCATATGAGCGATGGTTACTTTCTCCAATGCGGTTGAAACCGTTGCTGGGAGCGACTACCCAGGCATCGGTGGCTGGACGCCTCAAGTCTTTGCGGAAATATTCGAATATGGTCGGAGATTCCGGCGGGAGCGAAGCGAAATTGTTGATTGTCTCGTAGGCTCCGGTTGCGAGACTGGCGGTCGCAACGTAGTGCCCCAAAATTCCCTGATTGACGACCTGGGTGAAAAAGGTCGACTGCGGAATGAACTCGCGCATCAGATGCGGAATATTTTCCTGTCCTTCGGGCGCAAACGTCTCCTCGTCCCGTGCACCGCCGCCAAAAGTGACGACGACAATCTTTCTTTTCTTCAGGACGGCACTTGCTAAAGCAAACCTGCTCGACCCCATCAGTGCGCTTCCTAGAGCAACCCCTGCTGCGCTCTGCAAAAATTCGCGGCGCGTTTGCGCTAGCCCGCTACTTAGCTCATGCGAGACGCCGGCATTTATTCGGGAAGTCATTGTGAAATAGCCTGGGTCTCAGTCTGATGAAGCGGACCCTCCTTCTCTGAATACACAAATTGCCGAATTTCCGCTCTTTGTTTGTCGAGTTCTGCCAAATGTTGCGCCCGTAACTGCTGATAAATCTGTAACTGCTCTTGCGCACGATCTTTCTGGCCAGTGTGTACGTAAGCTTGTCCCAGCCGGTAGTGGGCATCTGCAAGGTCTTGATTGTCTTCCAAAGCTTTCACATATTCCGGAACAGCGTCGGCATACTTATTCTGGTCGGAGTAGAGATTCCCCAACTGAAGATGGGCATCGGCGAATTTTGGATCGAGTGCGATCGACTTCTTAAGCAGCGATTCGATCTCGTTGACATCCAGACTCGCGTCTTGCGCCCGCTTACCTTTCCATAGGCTCATTGCATAGTAATAAGGAGCGTGTGCGTTCTGCGGCTGAAGCTCGGCAAAGCGTTGGAACCGCTTAATCACATCCGCCGCCTGACTCGGCGAACTGTCGTATGCTTTGGAAAGAAAGAGATAGCATCTTGCATCCGATGGATTCAGATCAGCCGCTTTCAATAACGACTTGACCGCCTCATCGTAATTGCCACGCGAGTAGAGTGACATGCCAAGACCGATCGCCAGCCGCGGCGAATTAGGGTAGCGTTCGGCCGCGCGACGAAAAACCTCGATCGCAGGATCTAGTGTGCGATGAAGAAGCAGTTCACTTGCCCAATCAAACAGATTGCTCTCGCTGGGATCCATTTGCGCGGCACTCTCGAATTCGTTGGCCGCAGCTACGAAGTTTCCATCTTTCTCTTCGATCTCGCCAAGCAGATTATGTAGTTCGGCCGTGTTCTTAACCTTGAGAAGCCGTTGCACCAATTCCCGTGCCTCACTGCGCCGGTTTGTTAGGAGATATGCAAGTGACAAGTCATACCCGTTGTCGTAGGAAGCAGGATCGATTCGTTGGGCTTGTGCGAGAAACGACACGGCCTTGTCGAGCTTCCCGGTGCGAACATAAAACTCACCCAGATCATGGTTCGCTTCGAAGTTCCGGGGAGCGAGTTCAACGGCCTTATGGAATTGCACTTCCGCCGGAACCAGCTTTCCAATGTGTACAAGATTGGTCGCAAGATTGGTCCTTGCCTCCGTCGAATTTGGTTTTAAGCGCACCGCTTTTTCCAGGTGTTCCGTAGCTTTTGTATCTTGCGATTGCGCGGAGTAGGCCAATCCGAGGAGCTCGTGGACTTCAAAGCTGTTCGGCAAACGAGCTAACAAGCTTTCCAGCTGCGCGGCCGCTTCTCTATATCGGCCAGCGTCGTATTGCGCGACGGCAGCCTGAAATTCTTGATTCAGGTGCTGACTTTGAGGTTCGTCCGCTGCCGCTGACAAGCGTGCCAGAAGAAACAGCAAGATAAGGCAGCCCGACCAGTATCTGATGATCACAGCCTTCGTATGTTAGCACCGCACGCTGCAGGGTGAACCGTAATAAAAACCGGGAAGGCGCTGATTGAAAGTGCCTTCCCGGTGATGTCACACTTGCTTAGAAATAAAGCTTCAAAGCAAACTGAATCTGTCTCGGATCGTAAGGAGCATCGCGAGTGGATCCAATTTCTCCAAAGTTCGAACTCGTAAAGTCGGTCGAACCGGATTTAGCGACAACTCCATTGCCACCAAACCCAGGAGCGTTGAAGTTCGGATGATTGAGAATATTGAAGAATTCCGCCCGGAACTGCATACTGAAGCGTTCACTCAACTGGAAATCCTTGAATGTAGAAAAGTCGAGCCGGTGGAATCCTGGTCCGGTAAGCTGTGTAGGCCCGCCCCCCAAAGCGGCAAAGCCAGTCAAAGGAATACAGCCTGCGGGACTGCCTGCAATTGGAACCACAGCGCCCGGCGTGCCTCCCAATACACATGGCTGCGTAAAGGCGGCCCGATTTGCGAAGAGGCTTAAAGATCCGTTTGAATCAATATGTAAGCCTCTTTTCGGATCCTGCCCTTTCAGCAATATGGCATTGCAAACCGTTCCTGATGCTGTCGCACTCGAGCATGGAATAGTAAGAGGTTGACCACCCTGAAGAGTGGCGGCGAAATTGACACTCCAGCCTCCCGCTATGGCGTTGGCGAGTCCTCCAGCTCCGGACATGAAATGCTTGCCTTTGCCGAATGGAAGTTCATAACCACCACTGAGGTGAACGACGTTCCGAACATCAAATGGAGCCAGCCCGTAATCCGCGCCGATTCCAAAACCGGGAATGCTGGGCGCGCGATAGCCGTTCACGTTTCCTGACAGGCTGTTACCTACACTCCCGCCATTTAACAAGTCGTGAGCATCCGAGAGTACCTTGGAATAGGTATAAGTGGCGAGGAAATTCAGTCCGCCAGCGAATTGCTTTTCGACTTTGGTCTGAAGGCCATTGTAGTTGCTGCTCCCTTCGGTGACTGCGTAACTGTTTCCTTTGCCAAAATCCGGAAACTGAACAAAGTTTTGAGCGGTCGCGTTCGCGGGCAAGATCTGGGTGACGTTATTGGAGTTAGGGAACACTTCAAGCCGACGTCCCAGCGAGAGCACATATCCCGCTTGCACCGACATCGAGGGCGTCAATTGATATTGGATGGTAAAGTTGCCGCTCTCTGTGTACGGGGTGTTGTAATTAAACTGAATTCCACGCAATCCCAACCCATTGGCATTGACCGCGAGTGGACTTAGCGGTATGCAGGAGAATCCCGTTTCGAAGGTAGCGGTTCCTCCCGGGCCGGCCGTGGCGCATCCCGCGAAGGGCGTGTTTGCACTGATCGGATGGCCTGTGTCTGGTTCCGTGTAGTTGAAATTGAACTGGAAGGGATAATTTTCCCCCAGGTTTGGCGAAAATCCGCGATTCTCAAAGCCGTTGAAGAAAATTCCAAATCCGCCGCGAGCGACTAATTTCGGAGTGACCTGATAGGCGAACCCCAGGCGCGGCGCAAAATTGTACTTCTGCGAGTTGCCCAGCCCTTTGCCATATTTATTACCGATAACGAGTGCAATGCCATCCGTCGTTAAATCACTGAGGAAGCTGGCCGACAGATTACTACCACCCGGTCCTGATGGTATGAGATATGCCGGGCCTCCGAGAGGAGATCCGCTGGGAACAAAATTGGCTTGGTTCCCATGGTGCTCATAGACTAATCCGAAGAAATCCCAGCGCAAACCTAAATTAACCGTGAGCTTGCTCGAAACTTTCCAGTCATCGTTGATATAGGTACCATAATAATTCTTCCCATTATCCGTGAGCGAAATGTTCGAGGCGTAAACGTTGGTTGAGCCTCCAACATAATCTATACCATTGGCTACAGTTGGATCATGCACGGTCGGAGTGAGCAGGAATTGAGCGCGTCCCGTGTTACCAATGCTCGAGTTTGGGACGTCGGTGTAATCGCCGTTGTAGTCGAACTCACCGCGCGACCACGGTGGCTGCAACGTCGAAAACTTAACGTGCTGGTACTCAATGCCCATTTTGAAAGTATGTTTGCCATAAATCTTCGTGAAGTCGTCAGTGGCCTGGATTGTGGAGCTGACTTCATCCGAGGGGAGAAAGGCGTTGCTGCCCAACGTTTGCAGGCCATTGATTCCGAAAGCTGGAAGTCCGCCGTTCTCGTGGGCCTGCGGTATGCCCAGAATGCCAAATTGCGAAGGGAGATCGCCCAGATTATTGGCTTCTGGCGAAACGCGCGTGGTGTGAAGATAATTTAGACCAGCGCGCGCCACGTTGACTGTGGTTGGCGAAAATGTATGTGTCCAGGCCAGAGCGCTTTGCTGCGCCAGGGCAGTCTGGTCTCCTTGTTGAAATCCGCCACCGTCCGCCACCCCTCCGAAGATTCCGGGAATAAACTGCGGATCATCTACATAGCTGAATCTCGCGAAAACTTGGTCCTTGTCACTGAAATTAACATCCAGACGAGTATCGAAGGCCTTGCGCAATTCGGTTAATTTTGGTGAATTGGCGTAATTGGAGAAAAGCGCTCCGCTTGTGGGCAAGGGATAGAGATTCAACAGCTTGATGGCGTTTGGGTCGAGCCGTCCGCCGGGGAGTTGGTTCAGACCGCAGCCGACAAGAGTGAAAGCTGTTGTGCTCGGGCCACATGTACCGAAAGGATCGCGGACGAAACCCACAGGAGTTCCAGCTGTTACGCCAATGCCGCATGCGGGTCCCGGCAGTCCGCTGACGGGATCATTGACGCCACAGCCCACCGGGCGTGTCGTAGCCGGATCCAAAATAGTACCAACCGGAATGGATCTGCCCAACGCATCCGCTCCTCGGGTGCTACTCGCTTGCCCGGTGATCAGATCCGCAAAATTGGTATATGGGCCGTTTGGGCCGTTCCTTTCTGCCAGCGTCGGTACTGACCCGGTCAGAATTGTTCCCTGATACCGGCGCAATCCTTCATAGTCACCGAAGAAGAAAATCTTATTCTTGATAACCGGTCCACCGATCGCAACCCCAAACTGGTTCTGACGAAGTTCTCCTTTACGAATATGGCCCTGGTCTTCAAAATAGTCGGCTGCGTCAAGAGCGTCATTGCGGAAGAACTCCCAGGCAGCGCCGTGGATGCTGTTCGTGCCGGACTTGATGCTGGCATTGAGAACCGCAGCTCCGGAGCGCCCGTACTCTGCGCTAAAGTCCGAGGTCTGAACCTTAAATTCCTGAATCGCATCTACCGGCGGTAGAACAACATAATTCGTGCCATTCAGGAAGTCCACAGTATCGGAATTATTGTCGATTCCATCGAGCATGTAATTGTTCTGCGCCGGTCGGTTGCCATTCGCAGCGAAGGCACCACTGGCCGCATTCCCACGGGTGTCCGCTTGAGGTGTGTTCACTCCAGCAGACAGCTGAGCAAGGAATGTGAAGTTCCTACCATTCAAAGGGAGGTTATTGACGTTGCGCTGGTCGATAACCTGACCCACAGAAGCGTCCTGGCTCTGGAGCACAGGTGCAGCCGCCGTTACCTCTATCGTTTCCGTCGTGCTGCCTGGCTTCAGCTTGAAATTAACCACTGGGTTCGTGTCGATCGCAACCGTAATATGGTTTTGGGTAATCGTTCCAAATCCTTGTGAAGTCGCTTCTAGCTTGTAGCTGCCAATCCTGACCGGGCTGAACGTATAGGAACCATCAGCCGCAGTGGTAGTGGTAAGACTGGCATTTGTTCCTTCATTGGTAAGCGTGACCTTGGCGCCGGTTAGTACTGCGCCTGAAGCGTCCGTGACCGTGCCGACGATGGAACCGGTATCTACCTGGGCATGGAGAGGCACAAGACTTAACAACGTAATGCCGACTGAAGTCACTAGTATCCTTCGCAGCACACAACATAGTGTCGTTCGGTTCATGAGCTTTCTCCTAAAGCCTCTCTGGCTTGCAGCTGGGCAAGCTTGCTGATGGTTATCCGAGCGCAATTAAGCGTTTAATCAGGTAAAACGTTTAACCTGTATAACCTTAAAAACACTAGTATCGAAATACTAGTGTAAAAATACTAGGACATGGGGATACCATCTCAGAATATGCATTGTCAAGTTTTTTATACAGGTATACTCCGTTTCGCTAACTCTTTAGACGTTGGGATGATCTGAATTCGCATGGAATCCTCGCGACGTAGCCAAGGTATGAACATAACCATTCGCGACGTTGCGAAGGCCGCGGCTGTTTCCACGGCCACTGTCTCCAATGTTTTAAATAAAACCGGGAAAGTGGGGCAAGTCACTCATCGGCGCGTTCTGTCAGCCGTTAAGCGGCTCGGATATATTCCCAATGCGCACGCACGTCACCTCGCTTCGCATGATCGTCGAACGCTAGGCATCATTGTTTCGGATATCCAAAATCCCTTTTTCCCTGAAGTGATTAAGAGTTTTGAAATCCGCGCCCGCCAGCTTGGCTACGATGCCATTCTCAGTGACACTAATTACGATTCGCGTTGGACGCGAGAAGCCGCGGAACGGATGATGGAGCACGAAGTCCGTGGTGTTGCCATTATGACCTCCGAGATGAGTTTGAGACTTATCGACGAGCTTGCTCGAAGAAGAATTGCTGTGACTTTCCTGGATCTCGCGCCAGTTCGCCAGTATATGAGCAATCTGCGGATTGATTACTTTTCAGGCGTGGAACAGATCGTCCAGCACCTTTATGAACACGGGCATCGCCGGATCGCTTTCGTTGCCGGCAGAGAAGGGCTCAAATCTAATCTCACCCGTTTGCGTGCCTATGAAACATGTATGCGAGCCTTGGGGCTTGAGCCCGGCCCAGTGCTTCCTGGAGACTTGCGTTTCGAGGGCGGCTTGGCTGCGGGTCTGGCTATTGCGAGACTATCGCCAAGACCGACTGCTGTAATGGCCATCAACGATCTCACAGCCGTAGGCGTAATGAAGGGATTACTGCAAGCAGGCTACCGAGTCCCGCAAGATGTATCGATTACCGGATTCGACAGGACACGCCTTGCGGAATACAGCAATCCTTCGATCACGACAGTGGATACACACCGCGAGATCCTCGGACGTATGGCAGCGGATGCACTGCATGAACTTTCTGGCGATAGCAATTCTCATGGTAAGGAATACCAGATCCGTGTCCAACTAATTTTGGGAGACTCTTCAGGTCCAGCTCCTATATAGCCTGGAATATTCCCTTCTAAGATTGTGATCCGTGTTCGCTTTAGCCTTTCAATGAACCTCAGTGCTAGTATGCGGACGTTGGTTAATTGCTGCTCGGAAATTTGCGAATGTCGGCCTACAAAGAGGAAAGTCATAATGTTTCTCGTCGCAACTTTCTAAAAAAGATGAGTTGGGCGCCTGTACTTTTCCTTCCTGCGCCTTTTCATGCGTCCCCTTTTCGAGGTCTGTTTCAATTTTCCGGCGCTCCGGCTTCACTGCCGTTCGCTGACTTCCGTCTAAAGCCGCACTATCCCGCGAAGTCTCCACTGGAAGATATCCTTGGCAAAGTTAATCCCGGCACGGATGAGTATGTAACGGAGAAATACGCATTCGAAATTATGTCATTTCTCCGCGATTGGAGTGATGGCCTCAAAGCGGCGCCGCCTGCTCTCGGCATTTTGGCAAAATTTCTAGATCCCTCAATGGAAGCGAATCCGCTGACTCCCTCTAACGAAACTGACCTGCGTTCCGCAAGTGGTGTCGAAGTTTTCCGAAGACAATTTGAGAACCGGATCATCGCAGGCCGAGAGTCGTTTCTGAATGAAATTAAAATCTATCTCGCTTTAATCTCACAAGTCGAAACTGCGGAATTCGAAATAGTCGGTATCAAGGAAATCGAGAGTTTTCCATTAACAGTTGAATGCAAGATCCGGTATGACTTTGTCGGCACTCGGATAGATACGAGTCGTGAAGAGCGCATTGGCCATTGGCAGACTACCTGGTTGCGAGACGAAGCAAACACTTGGCGAATTCGCCGCTGGATCGCAAGCGAGGAGACACTCTGCCGGGTTCGCGGTCGAGCCTTTGTTGATGTCACATCCCAGTCTCTTGGCGAGACTGAATCGTACAAGAATCAGATGCTGCGTGGAGTAGACCACTGGCGTACCGTACTCGATGCTGCTTGCGGAATTGACGTTTACGGAAACAACGGCGTGGCGGTCGGCGATTTCGACAATGATGGATTCGATGATATCTATGTCTGCCAGCCAGCGGGCCTTCCTAATCGGCTCTATCGCAATCGCGGCGATGGCACATTCACAGATGTGACTGAAAAAGCTGGAGTGGGGGTGCTGGACAGTACAGCGTGTGCGCTATTCGCAGATTTTGAAAATAAAGGCCTTCAGGATCTCTTAGTAGTCTGCGGCAATGGTCCTCTGCTCTTTCTAAACCAGGGAAATGGAAAGTTTTCCCTAAAACGCGATGCATTCAAATTTTCGCAGCCGCCGCAAGGGACTTTCACTCACGCTGCCATTGCAGACTACAACCGTGATGGTCGCCTCGACATTTACTTCTGCCTCTATAGCTACTATTTAGGATTAGATCAGTATCACTATCCCGCACCTTATTTCGACGCGCGCAATGGCCCGCCTAATTTTTTGTTTCACAATGAAGGGAGCGCAGGCTTCATAGATCGTACGCAAGATGCCGGTTTAAACGCTGAGAATAACCGCTATAGTTTCGCGTGCGCATGGGGCGACTCCAACGGCGACGGCTCGCCGGATCTCTATGTAGTCAATGATTTCGGACGAAACAATCTTTATCGAAATAATGGCAATGGGACATTCACTGCTGTGTCCGAAGAGGCCGGTGTGCAAGATGTGGGTGCAGGCATGAGTGCGTGCTGGTTCGATTTCAATGGCGACGGTAATCAGGATATCTATGTCTCCAATATGTGGTCTGCTGCGGGTCTTCGTGTTTCAGAACAAAAACGTTTTCATGAAAAAGATTCTGAGAATCTCCGTGCCCTTTATCGCCAGCACGCGCGCGGTAATTCGCTCTATCAAAATCTCGGAGACGGTCGCTTTAAAAATGTAAGTGCAGTGGCGGGAGTTGAAATAGGCCGCTGGGCTTGGTCGTCAGATGCTTGGGATTTCGACCACGATGGATATCCGGATCTTTACATTGCAAACGGTTATATTTCTGGTCCGGATACTCGCGATGTTTCGAGTTTTTTCTGGCGGCAGCTTGTTGCACAGTCGCCACAGAATGCCATCCCTTCGCCTAATTACGAACGAGGATGGAACGCAATCAATGAACTCATCCGCTCCGACGCTTCCTGGAGCGCGCTCGAAAGAAACGTTTTCTGTGCGAACAACCATAACGGCACATTTTCTGATATCGCAGGCGCAATTGGCCTGGACTTTCCCGATGACAGCCGATCATTCGCATTGGCAGATCTGGACCACGATGGACGGTTAGAGATTATTCTCAAGAACCGAAACGCCCCACAAATTCGCATATTGCACAATGTGATGCAGGAGCTTGGCAACTCAATCGCATTCCGCTTGCGAGGACAAAAAAGCAACCGCGATGCGATCGGCACAGCGATAACGATCGAGGCAGCAGGACATCGCCAGACCAAGTATCTGCAAGCTGGTTCCGGATTCTTGTCTCAACACAGCAAAGAACTTTTTTTCGGCATTGGAGACGCAAAAGAGAATAGCCGTGCAATTGTTCGATGGCCCAGCGGTCTGACTCAAACCTTCGAGCAAATTCCCGCAAATCATCGAATCGAAATCGAAGAAGGCTCCGCACAATTTCATGCCAAGCCATTTGCGAGGTCGTCGCCGGTTTACGCTCGTGCAGGCGATCCTCCAAAGACTGAGCCATTGCCTGCATCAATAGAGACCTGGCTCATCGAGCCATTGAGCGCACCCGAATTCTCACTACCTGATACTACCGGCAGAGTGTGGGAGCTACGATCTTTCCAAGGACAGTTCCTGCTCCTCAACTTTTGGCAACTGGCTTCCGGGCCCAGCAAAGATCAGTTACGAATGCTGCGCCAGCATCAATCAAAGCTCACATCAGACAGATTGGGTATTGCCACAGTAAATGTCGATGACCAAAGCGATGTCGCCAGCGTGCGTTCATTCGTCAGTGCTGAACGTTTTTCCTTTCCTACATTACACGCAACGGAAGATGTTGCCGGAGTTTATAGTCTGATCTATCGCTTCCTCTTCGATCGCCGCAGAGATCTCGCGATTCCAACTTCTTTCCTTCTTAACGAAACTGGAATGATTGTGAAGGTGTATCAAGGCACAGTGAATCTTGAACGATTACAGGAGGATCTCAAGTTGGTCCGCAGTGCTCCGAATGATCATATTCGACGAGCGTTGCCTTTTGAGGGAACCCTTTACCAGAGCACGTTTCAACGAAATGACTTCACCTATGGCGTAGCATTCTTCCAGCACGGCTATCTGGACCAGGCAGCAGAGCGTTTTAAACAGAGCATCGCAGCCAAACCAAATGATCCCGAAGCCCACTACAATCTAGGAACCTTGTATCTCCGCAGAAATGCTTCTCAGGAAGGACGCCAATATTTAGAGCAGGCAATAAAACTTCGCCCCAACTATCCCGAAGCCTGGAACAATCTTGGAATGCTCGCTGCGCAAGAGGGACATCCCGATGAGGCCCTACGCGATTTTCAGCAATCGCTGTCTTTGAACCCTGATTATGCCGTAGCTCTGGTGAATCTCGGGAATTTGTATCGCCGGCAGAAATCGTTTCAGGAAGCTGAGGAATTGCTCAGCCGTGCCCTTGAGCTTGAGCCAGATGATCCGGAGGTCAATTATAGTTTCGGAATGCTACATGCCCAGCAAAATCAGATTGAGCGAGCCACGCAATTTTTAGAAAAGGCTGTGAGCCTGCGTGCGGATTATCCCGATGCCCTAAACAACCTGGGTGTTGTGTTTGTGCGAGAGCAACGTTACCCGGAAGCCGAAGAGAAGTTCAGGACTTGTATCCAGGCTGCCCCGGACTTCGATCAGGCTTATATGAATCTTGCCCGGCTCTATATAATTTTGAACGAAAAGGAAAAAGCAAAGGAAGCATTATTGGCGCTCCTGCGCAGGCAGCCTGATAATAAAGGCGCTCAGCAGGCCTTGGAGTCAGTGCATTGATGTTTTTTATTTTGGTCCGCGTGGTGCTCCGAGGACGTATGGGGACCAATTCCTCGCTTCATCGCCTTTCCGCAATCGTAAACAGTAACGCAAATTTACGCGCAATTCTTGTCGTGACTTTGCTGGCCGCTTCTATCGGAAGAATCGCCGCACAACAAGCCCCTTCGGATAGGGATATCGCCCGGCAATCTTCAAAAAACCAATCTTCAAAAATCGGCTCTCCTTTTCAGCAAGCTGAAACACTACTTCAGCAAGGTCTTCTTGATCAAGCGAAAACAGAAATTCAGGAACAGCTCGGACGAAATCCTTCAAGTATTGAAGGGTACAACTTGTTAGGAATTGTCTTGAGCGCGCAAAAAGATTATCCGAATGCGCTGGATGCGTTGCAACATGCTCTGAAACTTGACCCAAACTCCACCAAGACTCGCAACAATCTTGGTGACTTATACGTCGCCGAAGGGCATCCGGACTTGGCGGAGAAAGAATTCGCGCAAGTCTTGCGCGTCGCTCCGGCAGACCGCGACGCCAATTACAATTTAGGACTGCTTCTGCTTGCCAAAGGATTGCCGATGGCTGCAATTGCGCATTTTCAACGTGTGCATCCTTTGAACACTGAAACTCGGCTCAACCTGGTTCGCGCTTATCTTCAAGCAGGCAGAGCTGCCGAAGGATTGAAGGCAGCAACCGCGCTTTCTTTAGAAAAGAAAAACGATGTCCAACTGCACTTTACCCTCGGTGGACTATTAGCTTCCGAAAAACAATACAAGCCTGCCGAAGTTGAATTTGAAAAAGCTGATGCGCTGCAACCTGAAACATTCGAGATCCTCTACAACCTTGGACAGACCTGCCTTCGGACCGGCGACTACGCCAAAGCCGAACTCGTATTAAATCGCGCTCTGAAACTTAAACCTGATTCAGCTGAGACTCTCTACTTGCTGGCGCAGGCCGATTCAGATCAAAAGCGTCCAGTCGATGCCCTCGAACTGCTGGTGCGGGCTCACAAGCTCGCTCCTCAGAATACCGACATCATCTTTCTCATGGCCCGTGTCAGCATGTCGCAAAATTATTTTGAGGACGCCATACCACTGCTCGAGTCAGGACTGAAAATAGCCTCTCAACGCGCTGATCTCCGTGCCGCATTAGGCGAAAGCTATTTCATGTCGGGTAAAACCGAAAAGGCCATTGATGAATTCAATCAGCTAATCGAACTCGACCCGTCGGCTCGCTCCTATGCCTTTTTGGGGCTATCGTATCGGCATCTTGGACGATTCGATGACGCCAGAAAATATTTCCAACAAGGCCTCAAGCTCGATCCGCGAAACGTATCCTGTTTATTTAATATCGGCTACATTGAGGAGCGGCAGGGGAATTACACACGAGCCGAAGAATTATTTCAGCAAGCGCTGCGCTCGAATCCGAACTATTCCGAGGCCCTGCTCGAACTAGCTAATCTCGAGACGAAGAACAAAAAGTTTGAATCAGCGGCAGAACTCCTTCGACGGTATATTCGTGTCAGCCATGATCCTGCTTCCGGATATTACAAACTAGCGATGGTCGAGAGAAGCCTGCATCAGACGGAGGCTGCGCAGAGGGACTTGAACGTATTTCAAACTCTTTCCAAAAATGCTACAACGGGTCCGTATCCGTATCAGCATCTTTTCGAATATCTTGATAATCGTTCTGCACTCCCCAATCAGGCCCGCACTCAATTGGATCTTACGGAATTAACCGAGCAGATCCAGAAGCATCCGGGGCAGCCTCAGGATCTCTATTTGCTTGCGGAAGCCTATTTGAAACTCGGCAAAATCGATGATGCGAGAAAAACAATTGCGCAGCTTGATCAAATCAGCGCCGATGATTTCCGTACTCAAACGGGCATAGGTGTGCTGCTTGCGCGCTATCGTTTATACGATGACGCCATCCATCATTTTCAAACTGCCTTGCATGCAAATCCCGACTCCGATGATGCGAAATTCGATCTTGCCGACGCATACTTTCGTAAAGGGCTTTACTCTGATGCGCTCGAAACCGCGCAAACCATATCGGCAGCCGGTAAGCAGGACGATGCTTGCCTGGCTCTTCTTGGAGACATCTACGCTCACCTTAACGACGCTCCCAAAGCTGTCGAGATCTTTCGCAACGCAATTACTCGGAATCCAGATAATGATCAGTATTACCTGTCGTTGACCTTGATCCAATTACGCGATAATGATCTTGATGGCGCCGAGCAGACGCTGCAAAAAGGTCTGGCCCGAATCCCTGGCTCCGGGAAAATATTGTGGGGTCTGGGAGTTGTCTCAGTTCTTCAAGGCAAAACCGCGCAAGCCACGGAGCGCCTGGAACGCGCTGTAGACCTGTTGCCAGAGTGGGCGGGGAGCTACTCCACACTCGGCGTTTTTTATTATCAAACCGGACAAATCGACAAAGCACGAGAAGTTCTAAATCGCTTCAAGGGTAGCAATGCTGGCGGCTTGGATGTTGGCCGGATTGAAGAAGCTTTATCCAAAGCCCCGGCTACGAAGTCTTCGACCGACAAACCATTGCCAATGGTTGCAAGGCAACAGTTACTTCAGATGGCACTCACTATCGCAGACCGTACTCTCTGATGCAGCATATTTTCGTCAAGCTATAATGCCCAAAACAGATTCAAGTTCTCTGAACATGGCGTCTAAGGCTTTGGTTAACCACATCCGGCAATCCGAGAATGTGTAAAAAAACGAACAGCTCAAGGGAAGTTTATCTCGCAACGACACGTTTGGCAGTCCTGTTACTGTGTGCTGCGATTTTCCTTGTCGGAACCGTGAGCGCCCATTCCGGGGAAGTTCCCAATAAGGATTCTCGCATTGCAGTTCGCTATACCGATATTCGCGAAGCTGCGGGGATCACCTTTCGTCAGGATTCCACTCAAACCGACGAAAAATATTATCTCGAAACCATGGGCACAGGCGTCGGCTGGATTGACTATGACCAGGACGGCCTGATGGATCTCTACTTCGTCCAATCGGCCGCGACTGATATCTACAAGCCCCCAGCTCCATTGCGTTCCGCGCTCTACCACAACAACGGCGATGGAACTTTCACCGACGTTACAGAAAAAGCCGGTGTTGGCGGTCAAGGCCACTACGGCCAGGGTGTCGCGGTCGGAGATTTCGACAACGACGGATATCCGGATATGTACGTCACTGGGTATGGGCGTGCAATTCTTTACCACAATAATCGGAATGGAACTTTCACCGACGTGACCGCAAAATCAGGCGTAGCAGATGAAGGTGGATGGTCAACCAGCGCAGGATGGTTCGACTACGACAAAGATGGGTGGCTCGACCTCGTAGTCATGAATTACATAGAGTGGTCGCCGAAGAACAATATTTGGTGCGGCGAGCGCCGTCCCGGCTACCGTTCCTATTGCCATCCTGGCAATTACAAAGGTCAGCGCATCAAGCTTTACCACAACAACCATGATGGTACATTCACCGACGTGAGCGATGCATCCGGAGTAGGCAAGCCGGAAGCTAAGGGCATGGGAGTTGTCCTCGCCGACTTCAACAATGATGGTTGGCCGGACATAGCGGTTGCGAACGATTCTTGGCCAAACTTTTTGTTCATCAATAAACATGACGGAACATTCGAAGATGTCTCGCTGGTGTCGGGCTTAGCCGCAAGCGAAGATGGGCGCTATGAGGCGGGAATGGGCATCGATGCCGCAGATGTGGATGGAGACGGATGGCAAGACGTATATGTTACCCATCTTGATTTTGAATTGAATCGTCTTTACCACAATAACCGGGATGGAACTTTCACCGACAATACATTTGGCTCCGGGATCGGCAATAAAGCTTTCCTGCTGAGTGGCGTTTCCATGAAATTCGTGGACTATGACAACGATGGCTGGCCCGACATTCTGCAACTAAACGGCTCTATGCTGGATAATGTTCAGCTTTATCACCAGGAAGTCTCTTACAAAGAGCCCTTATTGATGTATAGAAATTTGGGCAAAGGGCAGTTCGAGAAAGTGTCGGATTCTTTGGGACCAGATTTCACGCACCCCATCGTCGGTCGAGGTCTGGCCACTGCCGACTTCGATAACGACGGAGATATCGACATCGCTACCAACAACCGCGGAGATTATCCGGGACTTCTTCGCAATGACGGCGGAAACGCGAATCACTGGCTAACCGTCCAATTGATTGGAACAAAGTCGAACCGCGACGGAATCGGTGCTTCGCTCAAGTTAATTTCAGAAGGATTTGTAATTACCGATCAAGCAAAAGGTGGCATGGGCTATATGTCCGCCAGCGATCCACGGATTCATTTTGGTCTGGAGAAACGAACGCATATCGAATCATTGGAAATTACGTGGCCGAGCGGCCAGGTGGATCGCTTGACGAATATTCCTATTGATCAGATCATCGCGGTCAAGGAAGGAACAGGAATTGTGCCGCGCAAATTTCCGAAAATCACATGGTCCACTCGGTAATGAAATCGAAACTGTTCTAGACCACCCGCATTCTATGAATTTTCGGCGACGACATTTTCTTGGCTCTTCTCTCCTTATCCTCGGAAGTACGCTGCTAGACGCACTCACAACTCCACTCTGGAGATGGAATCGAGGCTTAGTCCTCGAGACTTCGCCAGTTCCCAATTCTCCATCCGTCTCCCCGGTCCAGTTCGTGAACGTCGCTCGCGAGGCCGGTCTGAATATTCCTAACGTATGGGGAGACCCTGACCACAAGCGCTACATTATTGAAGCCAAGGGTAGCGGTCTGGCCTTTTTCGATTACGACAATGACGGCTGGCTGGACATCTATTTGACGAATGGAACTCGCCTAGGGGAAAAATGGCCAGAAGGGAAAGCGCCGACATCGCAGCTTTTTAAAAATAATCGCGACGGCACGTTCACCAATGTTACCGAAAAATCCGGATTAGCGCGTACTGGCTGGCAGACCGGCGTTTGCGTAGGCGATTATGACAATGACGGTTGGGACGATCTGTTCTGCTGTTTTTGGGGACACAACGTTTTATTTCACAATAATGGCGACGGAACGTTTACCGATGTGACCCGTAAATCCGGCGTTTACGATGAACAGATCCGCTGGGGAGCGGGTTGCACATTTCTCGATTACGACCGTGACGGACATCTTGATCTTTTTGTATGCAACTACATTAGGCTCGATCCCGCAAAAACTCCTGCGCCCGGCGATCCTCCAGTCTGCCAATGGAAGGGCATCCCAACCATGTGTGGTCCACGCGGCCTCACTGGCGACACCAATGTTCTCTACCACAACAATGGAGACGGAACATTCACCGATGTCTCCGAGAAGTCGGGTATTCTGAAGCCAGGCCCGCGATACTCCATAACCGCAGTCTCTTACGACTTCGATAACGATGGCTGGCCGGATATCTACGTCGCTGTAGATTCGCAACCGAGCATTCTGTTCCATAACAACCACGACGGTACGTTTACCGATGTCGCGGTCATGGCGGGATGCGCATATAGCGAAAATGGCCACGAGCAAGCCGGAATGGGAGTTGCCGTGGCTGACTACGATTGCGATGGCTGGCTCGACATTTTCAAAACCAACTTTGCGGACGATACCTGCAATCTCTACCACAACAATGGAGACGGAACTTTCAGCGATGTTTCGTTCGCATCAGGCGTGGGAATCAATAATCAATACGTTGCATGGGGATGTGGATTCATCGATTTCGATAACGATGGCTGGTCCGACATCCTTCAGATTAATGGGCACGTTTATCCAGAAATTGATGGCCACGATATCGGACAGACTTACAAGAACCCGCGCCTCGTATACCAAAACATGGGCAATGGAAAATTCAAGGATGTGTCTCCCGCGATGGGTCCAGGAGTAACTGAGCGTTTTTCCAGTCGCGGCGCCGCCTTCGGGGATTATGACAACGACGGTGACATTGACGTTCTGGTTCTCAACATGAGTGACTTGCCGTCCCTTCTCCGTAACGACGGTGGCAATAAACAAAATTGGATCAAAATTAAACTTATCGGAACAAAATGCAATCGCACCGCAATAGGCGCGCGTGTACGAGTTGTGACCGGAGACCATTCACAAATCGATGAGGTCCACAGCGGTTCCAGCGTAATGTCACAAAGCGATTTACGTCTTCATTTTGGATTGGGAAAAGCCCAGGTCGTAGATCTGATCGAGGTAAAGTGGCCAACCACGCAGAAGATCGAAAAATTCCCTCAGGTGAAAGCCAACCAGATCCTGACCATTCGTGAGGGAAGCGGCATCGTGAGCGCTGTCACGACAAATACTAATCGATCATAGTATCCCGGCCTAGGTACGAACGCTCTTTTCGCGGAATGAGGGTTTCTTAAACCAGCAAAGCTGGGGAAATATCTTGTACTCCTTCTCGAAACGAACCCGTACCGCATCCATATCGACAGTTCCTGTGTGTGCTTCACTCGTAGGCAAACTCAACGATGCGTATATTAGTGAAGCCCCCATCGGAAATCTTTACGGGTGAATTCTTGCCGCCCATCCGCCACCTGGTGCGAGATGAAGTTTTAGCTTGGTTCCATTGCTTACCTGGCTTGTTGTTTTCTTGTAGTCACTCGCGTAGCGATCTGCATTAACGCCGTCCTGGTAGGCTTCCATGGTGAAACTTCCTTGTGGTAAGAAGGACAAATCGATATCGAGATCGCGCGCGGTCCAATCCGTCATCGCTCCTATATACCAGTCGTGCCCGTTTCTTCGCGCCACCACGACATAGTCAGCGATTAGTGCGTCGAGGACTTTGGTTTCATCCCATTCCGTCGGCACTGGCGTAAGGAACTCCATCGCCTCGGGCTCGCGCATGTAATTCGAAGGATTATCCGACAGCATTTGCAGCGGGCTTTCGAAAACAACATACATCGCCAGTTGATGGCAACGCGTGCCCAAAGCCATTGGCTGGTTAAAAATAGGAGCGAAGGTTGCCTTGGTAGCGTTGCGCATTGCGCCGGGAGTGTAGTCCATGGGGCCAAGAAACATCCGCGTGAACGGGAGCGTGACGTTGTGCTTCGGTTCTGAGTCCGCGCTCCACTTGCTCCATTCCATGCCGCGAACGCCCTCTGTGCTAATCAAATTTGGCCAGGTGCGAGTCATGCTGGCCGGCCTTTGTGCCCCATGAAAGTCCACTAACATTTTGCGCTTCGCCGTTTCGCGGCTGACCTTGTAGTAAAAATTGATCAAGAGCTGGTCATTGCGCTGCATGAAATCTACCTTGATCCCCTTAATGCCCCACTTCTGGTATTGATCGAGCGCGGGGATCAGCTGATCGTCAAGCGTCTTCCAGACTACCCAAAGAATAATTCCGATATTTTTTTCTTTCGCGTAAGCGGTCAACTCCTCCATGTTTATTTCTGGAACAACATCAAGAACATTTCCCAGCTTGTACCAGCCTTCATCAAGAATGATGTATGGCAGTCCATATTTCGCCGCAAAATCAATGTAGTATTTATAAGTTTGCGTATTGATCCCGGCCTTGAAGTCAACGCCGTAAATATTGTTTGCATTCCACCAATCCCAGGCCACCTTCCCCGGTTTGATCCACGACGTATCCTGCAATTGCGACGGTTTTTCGAGTAACCATACGATTTGATTAGTCAGTAGGTCGCCATCTTTCTCGGCAATCCCCATTACCCGCCATGGAAAGGTTCTCGTACCTGATGTAGCGGCAATGTAATCCGCGGTTTCCACCACTCGAAAGTCACGATCGCGCTCCAATTTTTCCTTTAACGGATAAGGTTCGAAGGTTGCAGTTAGACCATTTCCACCCGTGCCCCGCAACCAAAGGCCGGGATAATCTTCAACATCCGATTCGGCAATGGCGAGCTTCGTGCCTTCGCCTACATCCACAACTGCGGGCAAAGTGCCAATGTATGCCGGAATGATTTCACTCAAATGTTGCGGGAGATATTTTCTTTCGTTATGTGAGAAGAAGCTGTCTTCCTGTGGATAATAGACCACAAAATTGCCGGGAAAATTGAAGCTCGCCTCTTCTCCATAGATTTTTACCTGCTGCGGAAGCGACGTCTCAAAACGGTATGCGGCGCCTTCGTTGTAAGCACGGAAAACTATTGCGTATCCACCTTCCATGTTGAGCCGTAGCTCGTTGTAGTGATCGCGAATCTTCGCGAACTTCTGACGGACCACCGGCACCACTGCCTGATCATGAGAGTTCTCTTTAGCATCTATGACCTTCGGCTCCGGTCCTGGTGTTCCCGAGCCCAGAATCGTGTGATCGACATTGAGCGAGAGCGTGCAATTCTCCAGCAGCGCCTTGCCTTTAAAGAGCACGTCATACCGGATCTGCTTGGCAGTGCGAATTCTGATTTCGACGCGATTGTCTGGCGATCGCAGGTCGTAGCTGGACTGCGCGGCAACAGTTCCGGCACACACTAAAATTGACAGGAACCACAACACTATCCGGCTCGGAGACATAATCATGAAATCCTCTTCCATTCAGCACACGCTAGATTAAACGCTTAATTGGCAACCGCGCTAACATACACAGCTTCTCCGCGTATGACAAGTTTTTGTCCGTTTGGGCTCTCAATAGATCGAAGGTAAGCGACAGGCGAGTGCCGCAGCTGATGCGGGAGAAAGACTATCTTTTTCCCTGAATCGCGGCATGAAGCTCTTATTTTAGGGACGCATCAAAGTTGTCGGGTGACTCATCCAACATCGGCTTTCTTCATCTTTCCGACTTGCCCTGGTCAGAGTAAGTTCTGTTCTTCAAGACAGCCGCTCCTTTGAAAATGAGGTCGCCGCCGCCATCCCGTATTGTTGAACTCTGAGGATCCACCGCCTACAAAATCGACACCAGCGCTATAGGCGGAACACCAGAAAGCGGCTTATTTGCCTGAAATGATTGGTCGGCCTAGCAGACGATTTTTCGAACCCTTCTGCTTTTCAGCCCAACGATTGGACGGCTGGGGCACAATCCTGAACGAGGCCTAGTACTCATTGCATGGTCGGCAAGTAAGTGATCTGCTGTCCAGTTTGTGCGAACAGAATCACTGATTGTCCTTGCGGTAGCGTTTGATTGGTTGCATTCAAATTGACGAAACTCTGGAGTGCGATCTTGGCCATCCAATCCTCATTTGCGCTCACGAGCAGGCCATAGTTTTTCTTGTCGTAGACGCTGGTAAAAGTTGCGATGCTGTTAGGGTCGCTTCCATTTACAAAAGCATTCCCATCCGGAGTGTTCGGCATTAAGCCATAGGCATAAGAAATCAGGGTTGGATCCGGCGCTCCTGGGACTGCGGTGGGAAGCAAACTCTCAACTGCAACGCAATTTCCTGAAGGCTGACTCGAAAAAATCAAATGGTTCTGATTCTCGGCGCCTACTCCAACACCCAGCGCAATCATCGTCATTGCAGAGGGAGGCGTATTACATCCCCCGGTGATTTGCACTAGTGTGCTTGGCGCTGTCCAGGTGGAAGCGGTTGGGTTTTGGATTTCTCCAAGGTTCACAAAAGCCTGACTAGCGCTTTGCGAGTCTACAATGAGGCCAACATTCGTGAACAGGTCCATTTCCGCGGCACTGGGTGTGGGGATACCTAGATTCATATTAGTAGTGACCGCATTGTTTGCGAGATTTATGATCTGCACTTCGCCCGAGATGTTGGGGTCCTGGCCATAAGTTGGGCTCAGAATGAATGATGCATTTGCAACCACGGGATTGAGTAAGAAGTTTTCGGCGGGAAATGCCGGAGGTGCCAAAGCTGTGAACGTGCCGGCATTGAAATCCATTGTGTAGTAACCCTGGGACGTGCTCAGCAGAGCTTGATCAGTCGCCGGATTGACTACGATCCCACAAATCATGCATGTGATTCCGTTGAAAGTTACAGTTTTGCTTATGGGAGATGTGAATGTGGCGATGATGGTGTTACTGGCGGTGTCAGTTGAGTCGTTGCTTGCGTCAATTACCTGAATGTTGGGCGAATTGTAACTTGCTACCAGAACCTTCAGACTTGTCTGGCTGGCAGCCGTGATATTAGGCACAAAGCCGGGCGGCATTGGGATCGAAGTAAGCAACGCCGAAATTGGCGGAAAAACAGGGCTAAACTGTTCGGCATCCAGATTGACTTCTTGGACCGTGTACACGCCTTGCGCATTCGTGGTTCTTGATTGAGGTAGATATGCAGCATCGACTTCAATTTTTTGAAATGGAACGGGAAGGATGGCGGTAGTCCGAGACGAGTAGCCATTTGTGTTTGTAGTTAGCTGAGTAACTCCCAATACCGGACCTAAAGTTGCGTTAATCACGCTTGTTCCCAAAGCCACGCCTGTTGCCAATCCGGTGGCATCAATCGTCACGTAATTTTCCGAGCCTGATACCGAAGCGGAAGTCCAAGTTACACTTGCCGTGAGGTCCTGTTTGCTTCCGTCGCTGAATATTCCCGTCGCTTTGAGCTGTCGAGTTCCTGCTAGTGGAACCAGGGAATTAGCTGGGGTGATCTGAATAGAGCCGAGCGCCACAGGGACGTGGGAAGAACTTCCTCCTCCGCACGCCTGGCAGATTAAAAGAGCAGCGACGATGAACAATAAGAAGAATAGATTACCCCACCTGCCATAGTGGTATTTTTTTAGCACTGCGCCGGATATCTGCATTTTTTCTCCTAACCGGGGAATCGACTTCTGGGAATTGAGGCTCCGCACTCTATCCGTCTTAAAACGCCAGCAAATAAATGAGTTGCAACAGAACCGAACGACACCTATACGAGCTGATGAAAAATGACATAAACACCGGCCAGTAATACAACTGCCGTGACTACGGTCCCCAGAATTCCAAGAACTTGTTTTGTCGGAAATGCCCAGCCGGATTGGTGATTTTGTGACAAGTTCGCGACGCCATCATTATCGAAGTTTTTAAAATTGCCTCTCTGCGAAATGGACTGAGGGATAGTGGACATAGTGTCTCCAATGGAAGTGTCGGAAAATGTTGGAATGCATCCATGACTTGTGGCTCATCGAGAGTGCTCCCGCGTATCAGTGCTGGATGAATCAAAAGGTTGCTGATGGACGACGCTAAAAAATGGTGCGGCAGAATGTTCCGTCTGCTCCTTGATCCAGTCAAAGCCCTTCCCATCAGCGGTGGCATTCAGCAATGCTCTGCCATTTTCATAACGAATTACCTGCGCCTGGGTTGGCGCCGCAGCCTCGATGCGCTGCTTGGATTCGTTGGGAGTTACGGTTACCGTCATTACGTTTTGTATTCGTATTTTTGGTGTTTTTAATTCCGGGAGCCACTTCACGGGATCAAGGGGCGCAACTTTCGCCAGAAACTCAGGCATCAAAAAATTCAGTTGCTCTTTCTCTGGAATGCGAGTTGATTTTGCCATCCATGTGGGCCAGTCTCCCCAGGGATCAAGCAAGTCGAGCGTTTTGATTCGGGGGTCGACCGCTGCTGCCAGGATTGCTATGGCTGCCCCAGACCCATCTCCGAACATCCCTACGCGGTTCATATCAAGATCACCGCGCTTTGCAAGATAATTCAAAATCATCTGTACATCGTGCGCAGAAGTGGATAGCGACTCCTGCAGTTCACTCACAAACCACTGTTTCATGGGGCGACTGTGATAGCGGCCTCCGGTGAGAGCTGAGGCGAATCCGACTGCGGCAAAGCCATTCTTGGTTAGAAACTTACAGAAACCATCGTTGCCGAAGCGATCTGTTTCAAACGGGTAACTGTACAGATACAGAATGACGGGAGGATTTCTCACTCCCACTGGCTTTATAACGTAAAGATCAATTGGATCAGCTGGGCGCCATTGAACCTGAATGAGCTCGCGCGTGAATTCCGGATCATCCTCATCTTTCTCTCCGATTAGAGGTTCAGCGGGCGTTAGTTCGCTTCCTTGCAGTGAAGGGGTAGACCAATCTTCGGTGACGCTTATCGGATCGGAGATTTGCGAATTAGTAGGAGAAGATTGCTGGACAGTGCTACTCGTATTTGTTTCGGCTCGGGATTTTGCAGTATCGGATGTTTCTGGCTTTGAACTCTGGGACGGAATTTGCCCAACGCATAATTCCGTAACACATAAAACTGCGACACACATGACTAGTGAATATTTTTTTAAAAATTGTCGCCTTTTCATCGAATGCCTTTGGGGAACCTAGTCCTAATCTAGATTTAAACTGAGGCAAACTGCTCCAAAAGCCAGCTTGCCTCAGCGTCATTCATTCAAACCGCCGCACGACTCAAATGAAAACTACTGTTTGCAGTTGAGTACGCCTGGAGGTCCAGCAGGATTCTTCTCGATGCAACCACCCATGTCGCCACCGGCTTCTGTGGTTCCACCAAGCGTATTGCCTTGCAAGCTGGTCGACAGAGCGCCGTTGTTGCCGGCGATCGTCGATTGGAGGTAATGCGAGCGGTATACATCCAAGCCGTCGCTGTTGTCGGTGGTGTGGAAAGGAACGAAGTCAGGAATCGTGCTGTTAACATCGTCCTGTGCCTTCTGTACCAGAGCTTGTATATTGGCAAGCTGAGGATCAGCAGGATCAGCAACTGCGCGATACAGCGACCAGGCACTGTAAGAACCATCACGCAAGTGCGGGAACGATGCGCCTGGAGTTGCAGCGCAAGGTCCTGGGCAGGCAGGCAGAAGACCCGTCGTGTACGTATTATTGATCGGATCCACACCATCAAGGGTTAGATAGTTATAGGTAGCCAGACCGGCGAGCTTGGAGAAGTTGCCGTAGCCGAAGAAGGCGTACCCAATGGAATTGGCAGTGCCCTTTACGCCGCCACCAGTGGCGCCATTGATTTCTTCGCCAGTGCCGATTGCACGTGAACGGCTGCCGCCGACTGAGCCTGAGCAAGCCAGACTCAGAGGATTGAAAGGAGCCGCAGTTGTATCGGTGATACCCTTCTCCTGCGAATCCTTGGCATTCAGTTTACGGCGGAAGGTGGTAAATTCCGTCGTGTTCATGGTACCGGAAAGAGGTTCACGCAAAATAGCTGTAATGGCAGTTCCGCTGTTACCACTGCCCCCGAAAGCTACTGCGCCTGAGGAGCAATCAGTACCATCAAATACGTTAGCGAGTGGATAGGTGTTTTTGGTTCCAACCTTCTTGAAGGTGACGGCGTTGGTAGCTGGGAATGTCCCGCCATTATTGTTGATGAAGAATACGATTGGAGCCGCGCCCACAGGAATGGTTGTATTTCCGCGAACCGTGATTCTACTGATCGGATCAGTACCGTGAAGCGAGAAAGCAACCGGAGTAGCCTTCGCGGAACTGCCAGCCTGGGAGCTCAAAATCGGATTTCCAATGTGAGCGTTAGGACCATGGTTGTAACCAAGGCCAGCAAGGGAGAGGGCGTTGAACGCGGTAAGGGCCCGTTTGGTGGCGTATTGAGCGTCTTCTGGACGAATATCAGTTAACGCAACATTGACATGCTTGCCAGTGACGGCCGTGAAGACGGAATTCGGAAGCACACCGTCGTTAGCATTGTCAGCCCAAAGAATGGCTGCAATTGCGTTTTGCCCTGCGGTGCCATTGAGGCTAGCGTCCACGTTCACCGTAGCGCCATATACAGGAGCTGTCTTGGTACCAGCTGCTGCGAAAAATGCACGATTGCCTACTACTGAATCTACGCTAAGATCGGTCCAAACATCAGTCGGGGTACCGCCACCACCGCCGCCCCAAACGATCCAGATGTTGCCTGGTTCATTGGGAATCGGATTAGTTTGAGAATTGCGGGGATCGGCGAGGAAAGCAACCGGGTTACCTGCGGTAGTCTTGCCTTTAGCAGTCCAGTGACCAGCATTTCCTAATGGCGTTGCCAAATCATTGAAGGCAGCCAGTGCGAACGCTTGCCATTGCGCCGAAGAGCCAGCGCCAACGAAATGCACAGTCTGTGCATTGGCCACTGGAACCACGGCTACTGTCGCGGCGAGCAATGCCGACGCGAAGAGCGATTTGATTCGTGTCATGTATGAATCTCCTCAAGAAGTTTTGCAATGCGCTGATGGGGCGAACCCCCGGTTAGGCGTCGCAGATAATCTTTGCCTGCACGCCAGGATGAACACCTGCCTGCCAGTCGAATCCCTCCCTTTGCAAGCAAAAGTTACTAATCTGGGCTGTAGTCGTTCGGTGTAGGCGAGGTAACGATCAAACCGATCGTCAGGATCAACTATGAAAGAACTCTGTTACGTGAGAATGACGCAAACATTAAACTCATGTGAATTGTTCTTACAAATGTGTGGAAAAGGCGGAAGCGGATTAATTCTTCTGCACCGTGCAATTTATTAATTTTGTATCAGCGTCCGAAAGGCACCCCGTTTGATTCGGCAAGACGCTTAAGGAGATGCTTGAAATAACGTTGTAACGTTAATTTAATCTTGCCGTCATTCCCGAGTAACAATTCCCGTGTAGTTATATCTCTCTCATCGTGTTTTGGTTTCTTCGCAAATGTCATTGGTTTTCTGGCCGCCTTCATCGCTGAGGGCTCGCACTGGAGGGCAAGCATCAGTGCGCAAGATAGTCGGAGGAAAGATACTGTGAAATCGGTGTGTCTGGTTCTGTGTGGTCTGATGGTCCTTAGTATTGCGTTAGCGGCTCAAACGAATAATGGCCAAAGCACAGGGGCGCTTACCGGTAAAGTTACTGATGTATCAGGCGCTGCCGTTCCGTCGGGTACTGTGAAGATAAGTAATGACTTGGGATTCAGCCAGTCCACCGCAAGTGATGACCACGGGAAATATTCAGTAGGAGCTGTGCCTGCTGGTACGTATGACGTTACGGTTTCGGCTAAAACTTTTAAAGTGTTCGAGGCGAAAGGGATTCCGGTTGATGCCGGCGAAACCTTTACCCTCGATGCCACCCTCGAACCTGGCGGCGAAACGGCCCCTGCAGCGGCATCGCAGAATCAACCGCAAGCCCCTATCTATGCGGGTCCGCCAGTGATCTACGGTCCAAGTTCAACGCCGATTCTAGCGGGCGGAGCCCCAGCACAAACTGCTCAAGGAGACAACGCACCCGCTGGACCCTCGACTGTAAATGCAGGGAAGGGTGACAGCGCAATTAGCGGGACCGTCAACGACCCTTCTGGTGCAGTCGTTAGCGGTGCTACTGTGAAGCTCACAAATAACGCTGGTATTTCTGAGACTGTCTTCAGCGACAACAATGGAAACTACGCAGTCCAGGGACTTCCGCCTGGGTCTTATAACCTCTCAGTTAGTGCTAAAGGATTTAAAGACTTCAAAGCTGACAACATAATGTTAAGCGCTGGCCAGAGTATTCCGTTGGATGCTGGTCTTGAAGCAGCTGGCGCGAACGAACAAGTCAACGTTGAAGGGCAGAAGGTCGCACAAGTAGAAATGGAGAACGCCGAGGTTTCTGGCACGATTACACAAAAAGAAGTCGTCAGCCTCGGTCTAAATGGCCGTAATTTTACTCAGCTCATCACTTTGACTCCGGGCGTCAGTAATCAGACGGGACAAGATGAAGCTAAAGTGGGCGTGACTGGCAGTGTGAAATATAGCGTGAACGGTGGACGTGTCGAATACAACACGTTCGACGTGGATGGCGGTGATGTTCTGAACGCCGGATTAAATGGCGCAGAAAGCACGCTCATGGTCTATCCCAGCCTGGACGCCATCCAGGAAGTAAAGGTTCTGACCTCCAACTATGGCGCACAATACGGGCGCACAGCTTCTGGCACAGTTCTGGTAAATACGAAATCTGGTACCAATCAATGGCACGGCAATGTCTATGAATTTCTTCGTAATGAAGACTTCAATGCGCGGAATTATTTTGATCAAACCAGAGGAGCCCCGCGTTATCGTAGAAATGATTTTGGCTTCACGATAGGTGGACCACTCTCTATTCCGGGCCACTACAATACAAGCAAAGATAAGAGTTATGTTTTCTGGTCTGAAGAATTCCGCCTGGAAAACTCACCCAGCGATTTGCAGCCTAACTTTAATCACGCTGTTCCAACCGTGGCAGAGCGGCAGGGAAATTTTAGCGACGTTTGCCCGAATCCCAATGACCCACAGGACAGGAAGCAGTTGTTTGGCGGAAATAATTTTCCCATTTCAGTCTGGCCCGACTGCCCTGGACTCAATAGTGCCCAAGGTGCCCCTGCCGGTTATCGAACCCTACTTACTAACAACAGCTTAGGCGGCGGCTTGCCTGGATCATTACAGGGAGGGCTCGATCCGAATGCAGTCGCTATCTTGAATCAGAATCTGATTCCTTTGCCGAATTCATATACTGGTTGTAACTCGAGCCTGGTTGGGCAAACGGATCATACAACAGGGCAACTTATCATGCCTTGTTACGATGCCGTGATCTCCGAACCTACTTACTGGCGCGAAGAGCTATTTCGACTGGACCACAATCTCACTTCGAAATTGAAAGCGAGCTTCCGTTACATCCACGATTCCTGGGACACGACTACCCCAACTCCCGAATGGGGCACAGTTCACAATACTTTTCCTACAGTGCAGAATAGATTTATTGGACCGGGCACCAGCATGGTGGCACGGCTCACGCAGACCATTACTCCTTCGCTGCTGAACGAATTTGTAGTCAGCTATGGCAACGCCCACATAACACTGGATAACCGGAACGGCCCTGGAGGTTCCAACTTCAGCCGCCCCGCCGGCTTGGGTAATCCGACACAGGCAGGTACGTGCGGTGCTGCCGATGTGAACGGTGTCATAGATTGCCCCATGGGCTATCTCTTTAATAATGGTTTCGGAGGTAAAGCGCCGGGAATTGTGATTGCGGGTAACAATCAGGCGTATGGCGGAACCGGGTTTGCAGTGGACCCTTCGTACATGCCATGGGAGCATACGAATCCCACTTACGGACTTCGTGATGATGTAAGCAAAGCAGTCGGGAAACATACTTTACAGTTTGGCGTACAGTACGTGATCGCGCAGAGGAGCGAACTCAATGGGGCGCTCGGTGCGGCTACAGGCGACGTACAGGGATTGCTAACATTTAGCAACGTCAATGGTGGGACGCTCAGCCTTGGCAATGCTTTTGCAAATTTCCTATTTCAAAATCCATCCAACGCCAGCGCTCCAACGGGTGCAAATAATATCCAAAGTTATACGCAGGACAGTGGTCAATCCAGGTATTACAACAATTATCAAATTATCGAACCATACTTTCAGGATGACTGGAGGGTGAACCGTCGTTTGACGGTGAACCTGGGCGTGCGTCTGAGCCTTTTCGGTGCTTATCACGAGAAATATCTGCGAGCGTACAATTGGGAATCTTCAGCTTTCGATACCTCGCTGGCTGCACAGTTACTAATCGATCCGACGACAGGACAACTCGAAAACATTCCTGCCCATAAGTTCCAAAGCCCTGTACCAATTCCATTAGATTTAAGCAATCTCGATCCTCGCATTACCAATGGGCTGGTGCAGTGTGGGGTTAACAATGTGCCCAACGGCTGCATGAAAAATCACCCGATCAATCCCGCGCCGCGCGTGGGGTTCGCATGGGACCCACAAGGGAATGGTAAGACGTCGATTCGCGCTGGTTATGGAATTTTCTTTGAACACGGTACTGGCAATGAAGCCAACACCGGATCGTTAGAAGGAAGCGCGCCTAACGTCATCAGCATCACACAACCTTTTCCAAGCAGCTACGCATGTATTGGCAATATTGGCGCTACAACCGCCAACAATCTTTGCGGTATTAACAACAACGGCACCGCGTTTCTGCCGGGCGCCTACCCCATTAATGTCACAGCTATTCCGACGAAAGCGATTTGGCCGTATTCGCAGCAATGGAGCTTCAGCGTGCAACGTGAACTGCCATCGAGTTTTGTCACAACATTTGCCTATGTCGGCAGCAAAGGGACACATCTCACGGTAGAGCGCCAGCTTAATCAGCTGCATCCGATTGCTTCTGCTCTGAATCCATTTGCGCTGCACGAACCATTGCTTACAAGTGTTCCCGGAGTAAATGTGGCGGGTGGGGATTGCAGCTACTCGCAAAGCAACGCTGTATTCAAATTACAAAATGGTACAACGGTCAGCCCGCAAGATCCCGCGTTCATAAATTTAGAGGCAGCTTGCCAAGGGCAAACGCCCGGTGCTGTTCCGGTTTCGAATACGCTACGTCCTTTCCCTGGCTTGGGAGAGATTTTTTCTCTTCAGAATGGCGCAGATTCTTCCTATCATGCATTTCAGACCACGATACGACGAACCAAAGGACCGCTTACGGCCGGAGTCTCTTATTCCTATAGCCACTCCATCGATGATTCATCCGACCGCTCGGACGCGACATTCGTAAATTCCTATGACCTCCGATCGAACCGGGCTAGTTCCAACTTCGATCAAAGACATCTGTTAAACATAAGCTACGTTTGGCAATTGCCAAAGTTGGCACAACAGTTTAGTGATTGGCTAAATTCTCCGGCATCAAGCAATAATTCAACCGAGACTCCTATACCAGCGCCTTTACCCACAACTCCTTCTCGCGTTGCTCATGCCATAGGTGATGGGTGGCAACTGTCTGGAGTGACAACTGTGCAGTCGGGAACCCCGTTCAGCGTCATTAACAATGCCGGCACCTCCGGTGTTTCGGTTCTCGATAATGCGGGCGTGGCCAATGGGGTCGGGGCGGGTTCCTATCCGGATATAGCGGGCGATCCCCACGCTAAACCTCCAGCCGAGGGGAATAACGCGCAGAGCTTTGGTCCGCTTCTTTTGAACCCCAATGCATTTGTTGCGCCTCGCGGCCTTACCTTTGGAAATGCAGGCCGAAACTTCTTGAACAACCCTCGCCGGACCAACTTCGATGTGTCCCTACTGAAGCACTTTGCAATCCGTGAGGGCAGTGAGTTGGAGTTTCGTGCCGAGGCATTTAACGTCTTCAACCATACGCAATTCCGCATTTACAATCCGGACCTCGGGAATACCGGCAGCAATTCAATCAGCTGCTACGGTGGGCCAAACTATTCCGCAGGATACTTCGTGCAGGGCGGGGTGAATTGTCTTGCTGGCAATTCATTCTTACATCCGGTCGATGCACATCGGCCACGGACGTTGCAGCTGGCTTTGAAATACAACTTCTAGAACAGTTGGAGAGGCTAATTCAGTTCCGGATGTAGGAATGAGATATGTACTTCCCGCCCGCAAGCCTCTGTATGCTTTGCTCTAGAAACTTCGCGTTTTAATCAATCATTGGTCGACGAGTACGGGATCTGTAATCCGACGAAAGAAGTTGAAACTACGAATACTTTGGAGATGCGTAGATGCTCACATAGCAGCAAACGAGAAGCAGAGTACTCGAGCAGATCGGTGAAGTGCAAAAATTATGGAAGCGTTACGGTTCCCATTGTGCCGTGATCTCCACCGGAGCAGGGAGTGCCCGGATGTGCCACAAAACTGTATATGCCGGATGGTGTCGAATTAGCATCACTCGGCAGTGTCCAGGTGAATTGTCCTAATTGAGAGCCGTCCGTTCCAAACAAATTCCCCACGGCAGCAGTACCACTAATCGCTCCGGTAATCGAAGCAGTCGTTAGACAGCTTGAACCCGTGACGGTGACGGTTCCCGAGAGCGCTGCGGAAGTGTCGCCGGTATTCGCCGATTGAGTCAACGTACCGGAAATTGAGAAGGGATTGGCGGGACAGTTTTGCTTTGGTACTGAGCAGAGCGTCCCCTGAAAATTGCCGGTCAAGGGCTTTATCTGAACCCCCGTCCACGTGCCAGTTTGCGATTGTCCGCAACCTTGAGCCATGATCGTGTAATTTCCGCTCATCGAGCCGTCCGGAGCTGTGGTTGCGGTCATACTGATTGTCTGCCCAACTATATTCATGGTGAATGCAACATTCGATTGATTGGCAGTTCCAGTAACCGGACCTTGCCCTGCGCACGTTTGGCCACCAGTGATCAATAAATTTCCACTCAGCGAACTGCCTGATTGGAGCAGAAAACCAGACTGTATAAATTGCTTGGGAAACTGCGTCGTAACCGAATTGGTCAGGACCATCTGCCAATTTCCAGAGAGAGGGCCACTCGTAGAAGGAGGCATGGTGGAAGAAGAACTACCACCCCCACATGCAGTGAGTAACGCAATCGATGATAACCACAGTATGGCAACTACTCTCATATTAATTTTTGACCACTGCTTCCGTTTGCTAAGAATTACTTTTCAAAAATTCGATCTTTCAATAACCGTTTATCATTGAAAAGTCAGCGCCACGTCGGCGGTATCGGCTTTCAAAGGTTGCTGGTTGTTGTCCAGGATTGCTGGGCACGGGCCGCTCCCACCATTACCAAGTACGAGACCACTTTGAGTGTTGGTCAATCCGTTCAGAGAGATTCCGCCAGAAGAAACTGAGACGATAGCAGGACTAGGCGGATTACCAGACGAACTGCCTAAATTGCCAATCTGACTACCGTCGAGGCCAAAAACCGACAACAGGACGTTCTCTCCGCTGATGGTTCCGGTCAAATATGCAGTTCGGAAACACGGGTAATCCACCGCAGTGATGGTTCCAGATAGGCTGGCATTGCTGGCACCAATATTCGACGTTTGCGTCAATTCGCCGGAGACGACTATGGGAGTAGGAGGCACAATACCGGTTACAACTTGCATATAAGTCGAATTCGCGAGTGTTCCGGTGAATTTCCCAGTCAATGTAGGAATTAGAGAAGCCGTCCATGTCCCGGAAGTCGGCTTTGCCGTGCAACCGCCGGCCAGAGTCGTGTATTGTCCGCTCATGGATTGGTTGTCAGACGCAATGCTCCCAGTCAGGTTCACGGTCGATCCGCCCTCATCCACAGCAATCGTTACGTTCTCCCCATTCAAAGTTCCGGTGATTGCACCCACTCCCGCACAGTTAAGATTTTTAGGATTCCCGGGAATTACCATGCTTCCAGTGAGGGAATTATCTGAATGCTGCAGAAAGCCTGAAATCGACCACGCAAACTGCGGATTTGTAGGAGGTTCTCCCTGAGTTAAATTTATCTGCCAATTACCATTAGGTGCGCTATTTTGCGAACTGGAAGAACTGCTGCTATCTCCACCGCAAGCTATCGACAGCAATAGAGTACCTACTAGCGATGCAGTCGCCAGAAATCTCAAAGCTCACTCCGGATATACAGAAATAATAGAAATTCAGCCTAAACGTAGGATTTCAGCTTTTTTCTTGGACGCCCAGAGTAGCCCCTGGAACATTACATTGTGATTACTGGAAAATTAAAACTCGATGAATTTAGAAAGGACCGGTCACATGCACAACATTAAAGTGAGGCGTGAGCCTAAGTCCTGAATTGCGGCGTTGCCGATGCGGTCCAGATCGTAATGCTGTTCGTCCCCGGGCAATAGCAATAATTCCTCTCGAATGCGACCCGCAATCGCCAAGTACCGAAATGCACTTGGGAGTTTCGAAGACGGGCTGAATAGGGGCTTTGAAGGTCTTGGATGACTAACAGTTTCATGGGTGGACGAGAGAGCGCTCGGCTGGTCGGCCGTAAGTCGGAGCGCACACGCTCTCCTGTTGTTGAACTCCGAGGATCTCACCGCCTACAAAATCGACACCAGCTCTGTAGGCGGAACACCAGAAATATTGTTTATCACATTGAAATGATTGGTCGGGGCGAGAGGATTTGAACCTCCGACCCCCTGGTCCCGAACCAGGTGCGCTACCAGGCTGCGCTACGCCCCGACTACTCCGGCATTCTTCATGATAAAGAATTAGGGAAAGAAACACTGTGGAGCGCCGACCTGACGACCGCAGCGTGATTTGATTATAGCATCGGCCTATCTTCTAACTTCCTCTCTCAACCGCTATTAGACGGGTAATTTCGTCTTTATCCCTGATTACATACAACGATTCATACACCGAAAAGTGCACACATTATTACTTTCAATTCCAGCAACAAAGTTCAGGCACTTATAAGGAATTCCTATAGAATGTTTGCACCACATTAAAAAGGCAAAAACTCCTTTAATTTAACGTTTTAATATAAGGTAAATTGCAGACAGTTATGATTGCGAGATGCCCCCCAAATCTCATACCATGACAACTCCGGCTTAATGATTGCTATCACCGCAGCCCGCCTGTTTACACCGCTCATTCAAATCGAGCGTCCTCTGGTATTCATCGAAGGCGGACGGATCGTTGAAGTTTCGTCGCAGTCAGTGCGGGAGATTCCTTCTAATGCTGAGTTGAAGGATTTCGGCGACTCCGTCCTGGCGCCTGGGTTCATTGATCTCCACATTCATGGAGGCGCGGGACACGATCTGATGGAGAGCGATCCTGCGGCATTGCCGGCTGTCCAGCAGTTCCTCGCAAGCCGCGGCGTGACTAGTTTTTTCCCGACAACAGTCACCGCACCGCTCGATCAAACTCTCTCTGCATTAGACCGGCTGGCGGCCGCTATCGAATCTGCGGATAATTCCCAGTCTTCTGGAATTCGGCAGGCAATTCCGCGTGGGATTCATCTTGAGGGGCCGTTTCTAAGCCATAAGCGACGCGGCGTACATCCGGCAGAAAATTTGCTGCCTCCAACGCTAAAAGCCTTTGAACAATTCTGGCAAGCGGCTCGCGGACACATTCGCGTCATTACGATTGCGCCCGAACTTGAGGGGGCATGCGAAGTAATCGCCGAAGCTGCCAAACGCGGCATCTGTGTAAGCCTGGGGCATTCCGATGCGACTCTTGCCGAGGCGCGCCGCGGTGTTACTGCAGGCGCTCGCCATGCCACGCACACTTTTAATGCCATGCGCCCGCTGAGCCATCGCGACCCTGGAATCCTTGGCGAAGTTTTGACCAATCCGAACCTGTCTGCGGACATCATCCCAGATGGCTTCCATCTTGAACCATCTATAGTGAAGCTGTTTTTGAAATCCAAGGGACCAGAAAATACTGTTCTAATTACAGATGGCCTTTCGGCTACAGGCATGCCCCAGGGAAACTATCAACTCGGTTCTCTCAATGTGGAAGTAAAAGATGGCAAATGCCTGGCAAATGGCGTCATCGCGGGCAGCGTCCTCACTATGGATGGTGCGGTCCGTAACGTGATGAAGTTCGGCGATTGGGATCTGCAAAATGCGCTCCGCACTGCAACGCTAAATCCGGCGCGAGTAACGGGGCTGGCGAACACTGGCAAACTGCAAGCCGGTGCGGAAGCTGATTTGGTTGTGCTGAGTCCCTCCGGAGAAGTAAGGAATACGATAGTTCGCGGCTGTATTGATCCCAGCCGCTAATCAGGAGAATAGATGTCTGACAAAGGCGGATTTCCGCATTACATGCTGAAAGAAATTTTCGAGCAGCCACAAGGCTTGCGCGACACTATTGAACCGCGCGTCTCGCTCGAAGATGCGATTGTGCGGCTGGATGAAATTCGCATTAGCGCCGATGAGCTACGAGCATTGCGCCGCATCAATATAGTCGCCTCCGGAACCAGCCGCCACGCGGGTATCGCTGGACAATATATGATTCAGGAGTTGGCCAATGTGGCAGTCGATGTCGACTACGCGAGCGAGTTCGAATATCGTAACCCGCTGATTGGACCCGGTGAAATCACCATCGTGATTACGCAATCCGGCGAAACCGCCGATACCAGCGCCGCGCAACGAGAAGC